>ERZ1504255.401-NODE-401-length-7189-cov-7.148584_pt1 | contig 7189 bp, 6 predicted proteins | sample MGYA00571881_ERZ1504255 | MGnify/ENA primary metagenome ERZ1504255 (study PRJEB39906, sample SAMEA3182071) | gut metagenome | biome: human; feature: gut; material: Stool; isolation source: human stools | place: Canada | collected 2011-12-06 ... | reverse complement strand
GTATCGTCTGCCTTCTTCGCCAAGACTGAAGCGAAAATTATCGCAGTGAAGCCCGGCTGGGCAGAGCAAGACCCCGGAAACTGGTGGGAAAACTTGAAACTGGCCACACAAGCGGTATTGGCAGAATCCGGAGTAAACGCAGAAGACATCAAGGCGATCGGTATCTCTTATCAGATGCATGGCTTGGTATGTGTAGATAAAAACCAGCAGGTGTTGCGTCCTGCCATTATCTGGTGCGACTCCAGAGCCGTGCCCTACGGACAAAAGGCTTTCGAAACATTGGGAGAGGAGACTTGCCTTTCACATCTGCTGAATTCTCCGGGCAACTTCACGGCCTCCAAACTGGCTTGGATTAAGGAGAATGAGCCTTCCGTTTACGAAAAGATTCATAAGATAATGCTGCCGGGCGACTATATCGCCATGAAGTTGAGCGGTACCATCTGTACCACGGTGTCCGGTTTGTCCGAAGGGATGTTCTGGGATTTCAAGAACAACCGGGTTGCCGACTTTCTGATGGACTATTATGGGTTCGACTCCTCTCTGATTGCCGACATCAAACCGACTTTCTCCGAGCAGGGACGTGTCAATGCTGCTGCAGCCGCAGAGCTGGGTCTGAAAGAAGGTACGCCTATCACTTACCGTGCCGGCGACCAGCCCAACAATGCCCTTTCCCTGAATGTATTCAATCCGGGTGAAATAGCTTCCACCGCCGGAACGTCCGGCGTGGTATACGGCGTGAACGGTGAGGTGAACTACGACCCCAAGTCACGTGTCAACACCTTTGCACACGTCAACCATGCTGCCGGGCAAACCCGTCTGGGTGTTCTGCTGTGCATCAATGGTACGGGCATTCTCAATTCATGGGTAAAACGCACCGTTGCTCCCGAAGGCATCTCCTACAGCGATATGAATCTGCTGGCAGCACAAGCTCCCATCGGCAGTGCCGGTATCAGCATCCTGCCCTTTGGAAACGGTGCGGAGCGTATGCTTGAGAACAAGGAAACAGGCTGTTCCATTCATGGCATCAACTTCAACCAGCACGGCAAACAGCATATCATCCGTGCAGCGCAGGAAGGCATCGTTTTTTCCTTTAAATATGGAATCGACATCATGGAACAAATGGGCATTCCCGTGCAGAAAATTCATGCAGGCAAGGCTAATATGTTCCTCAGCCCGCTGTTCCGCGAGACATTGGCCGGTGTGACGGGAGCTGTCATCGAACTGTATGATACCGACGGCTCTGTAGGTGCCGCCAAAGGCGCCGGAATCGGTGTGGGCATATACAAGGACAACAACGAAGCATTTGCCACGCTTGAGAAGCTCGAGGTGATAGAGCCGAAAGTGGCAGACCGCCAGGCTTATGCCGACGCATATGCGCGCTGGAAACACTGGGTAATGTGCTAATGTGCACATTAAAACGTTAGCACGTTAAAACAATAAATTAATAATTAACCCCGTGATGAATGTGTCTGTCATTGGCACATTCTCACATTAAAACATTAGATTCTTATGGAGACAAAAGAGAATGTTCCCGGAATAGGAAAGATTAAATTCGAAGGTAAAGAGAGCAAGAACCCGATGGCATTCCGTTATTACGATGCCGATAAAGTAATCATGGGTAAGAAAATGAGCGAATGGCTGAAGTTCGCCATGGCATGGTGGCACACTCTTTGCGCAGAAGGTGGTGACCAATTCGGTGGCGGAACAAAGAAATTCCCCTGGAACGGTGAGGCTGACAAGGTTCAGGCTGCCAAGAACAAAATGGACGCCGGCTTTGAATTCATGCAGAAAATGGGTATCGAATACTACTGCTTCCACGATGTAGACCTCTGCGAAGAAGCCGAGACCATTGAAGAATACGAAGCCAACTTGAAGGAAATCGTAGCGTATGCCAAGCAGAAACAAGCAGAAACCGGCATCAAACTGTTGTGGGGTACTGCCAACGTATTCGGCCATGCCCGCTACATGAATGGTGCAGCCACCAATCCCGATTTCGATGTTGTGGCACGTGCCGCCATCCAAATCAAAAACGCCATCGACGCTACTATCGAACTGGGAGGCTCAAACTATGTATTCTGGGGCGGTCGCGAAGGCTACATGTCATTGCTGAATACAGACCAGAAGCGTGAGAAAGAGCACCTCGCACAGATGTTGACCATCGCCCGCGACTATGCACGTGCCCGCGGCTTCAAAGGTACCTTCTTGATTGAACCGAAACCGATGGAACCTACAAAACACCAGTATGATGTAGACACCGAAACCGTTATCGGCTTCTTGAAGGCTCACAATCTGGACAAAGATTTCAAGGTGAACATCGAAGTGAACCACGCTACTTTGGCGGGCCACACCTTCGAGCACGAACTCGCAGTAGCCGTAGACAACGGTATGCTCGGCTCCATCGACGCCAACCGTGGTGACTACCAGAACGGCTGGGATACAGACCAGTTCCCCATTGACAACTTCGAACTGACCCAGGCAATGATGCAAATCATCCGTAACGGAGGCTTTGGCAATGGCGGTACAAACTTCGATGCCAAGACCCGTCGCAACTCCACCGACCTGGAAGACATTTTCATTGCCCACATCGCCGGTATGGACGTGATGGCACGTGCACTGGAAAGTGCAGCCAAATTGCTTGAAGAGTCTCCTTACAAGAAGATGCTGGCCGACCGCTATGCTTCCTTCGACAGCGGCAAAGGCAAGGAATTTGAAGATGGCAAACTGATGCTGGAGGATTTGGTAGCTTACGCAAAAGCCAACGGTGAGCCGAAACAGACCAGCGGCAAGCAGGAATTGTATGAGGCAATCGTGAATATGTACTGCTAATAATGATCAATGTTTAGTGATTAGTGGTTAATAAGTTGCGCATGAGGTGTTTCAATATTAATCATTAATCGCTAATCATTAATCGCTAATCATTAACCATTAATCATTAATATCGTGAATTATACAGAAAAAGGCAGTAAACTCTACCTCTTCTCTATTGTGCTGGTAGCCGTCATCGGGGGCTTGCTTTTCGGCTACGATACAGCAGTCATATCCGGTGCCGATAAAGGGCTTCAGGCATTTTTTATGGGTGCCTCCGATTTTGTCTACACAGATACGATTCACGGCATTACCTCTTCCGGTGCACTTATATGATGTATCAGCGATAGTGCTCATTCGGGATTCATCGCATCCAATCTGGGACGTAAGAATTCTCTCTTCATAGCCGGCGTCTTGTTCTTTCTGTCGGCATTGGGCTCCTACTACCCGGAATTCCTTTTCTTCGACTATGGTGTTCCTTCCTATTCCTTGCTCGTGGCATTCAATTTCTACCGTGTATTGGGAGGAATCGGCGTAGGTTTGGCATCGGCCAGCTGCCCGATGTATATTGCGGAAATTGCGCCGAGCAACATTCGCGGGACTCTGGTATCATGGAATCAGTTTGCCATTATCTTCGGCCAGTTGGTGGTTTACTTCGTGAATTTCCTTATTCTGGGCGAGAATTCAAATCCGGTGATAAAGGCCATTGAAGGAGTCAACCAGATTCTGAATCCCGAAGCGGCAGCATGGACCACAGAGATAGGATGGCGTCTGATGTTTGTCAGTGAGGCTGTTCCTGCAGGAGTCTTTGCGTTGCTCGTACTGTTTGTTCCCGAAACGCCACGCTATCTTGCCATGAGTGGCAAGGATGATAAGGCACTCCAGGTGTTAAGCCGTATCAACGGCTTGGCTCAGGCAAAGGTTATTCTGTCTCAAATCAAAGCCACGGCAGAGGAAAAGACGGAAAAGCTTTTCACTTATGGCTGGATGGTTATCTTTATCGGTATCATGCTGAGTGTATTCCAGCAAGCGGTAGGTATCAACGCCGTACTCTATTTCGCACCGCGTATCTTCGAAACGATGGGAATGGGCAACCCGATGGTTCAAACCGTCATCATGGGTATCATCAATATTCTGTTCACGTTGCTGGCTGTCTTTACAGTCGAGAAATGGGGACGTAAACCGCTGCTCATCTCGGGGTCTATCGGCATGGCGATAGGTGCTTTCGGAGTAGCTCTTTGCAACGTTGTGGCAGGGCTTCCTCCCATGTTGGCTGTTGTCAGCATCATGGTCTACAGTGCTTCGTTCATGTTCAGCTGGGGCCCCATCTGCTGGGTACTGATTGCTGAAATCTTCCCGAATACCATCCGTGGCGCTGCAGTAGCCATTGCCGTAGCCTTCCAATGGATATTCAATTTCATTGTATCTTCCACCTTCGTACCTATGTACAATATGAGTTTGGGAGATATGGGAGACAAGTTCGGGCACATGTTTGCTTATGGTTTATACGGAATCATCTGTGTGGTGGCTGCTCTGTTTGTCTGGAAGCTTGTTCCCGAAACGAAAGGCAAGACACTGGAAGACATGACCAAGCTGTGGAAGAATAGAAGAAACAATAGATAAGACCGTCATTGAAACTGTCCATATAAGACGGGAAAGAGGAGGCCTGATGAATGCCTCCTCTTTTTGTTATCAATTCCGTATCTTTTCCCTTATCCGTTCAAGATGGGAAAGAAAAATCTTCGGAGGGGAAGATAACATGTAAGGATAAACCGTACCTTTGCACTGTTTTTAATCAGGAATAGCAAGAAAGTTATGGATTCAATGAAAATCAATAAGGTGCAGATACGCAATCTGCAGATTGAAGATTATGACCAGTTGGCACAATCGTTTACGCGCGTTTATTCAGACGGAAGCGATGTGTTCTGGACGCACAAACAAATAGAAAAACTGATACGCATCTTCCCCGAGGGACAGATTGTGACGGTGGTTGACGAGAAAATCGTGGGCTGTGCGCTTTCCATCATAGTGAACTACGATGATGTGAAGAACGACCACACTTACGCCCAGGTTACGGGCAAGGAGACTTTCAACACCCACAATCCGAAAGGCAACATACTTTATGGCATCGAAGTCTTTATCCATCCCCAATACCGTGGCCTGCGTCTGGCACGCCGTATGTATGAATACCGCAAGGAACTTTGCGAGACATTGAACCTGAAGGCAATCATGTTTGGCGGACGTATCCCCAACTACTACAAATATGCCGATCAAATCCGCCCCAAGGAGTACATAGATAAGGTGAAGCAAAAGGAAATCTTCGACCCGGTGCTGACCTTTCAGCTCTCTAACGACTTCCACGTGCGCAAGGTGATGCGCAACTACCTTCCCAATGATGAGGAGTCCAAGCACTACGCCTGCCTGCTGCAATGGGACAATATCTACTATCAGGCTCCCACACAAGACTATGTAAACCCCAAAACCACTGTCCGCGTAGGCTTGGTACAATGGCAGATGCGTACCTACAAGACACTGGATGACCTTTTTGAGCAAGTGGAATTTTTTGTGGATGCCGTGAGCGACTACAAGAGTGACTTTGTCCTTTTTCCCGAATACTTCAACGCACCGTTGATGGCAAAATTCAACAACGAGGGCGAGTCGCAGGCTATCCGCGGGCTGGCGGCCTATACCGAGGAAATCAAGGAGCGTTTCGTCAAGCTCGCCATCAGCTATAACATCAACATTATTACGGGCAGTATGCCGCTTATCAAGGAAGACGGGCTGCTATACAACGTAGGATTCCTCTGCCGACGTGACGGAAGTTATGAAATGTACGAAAAGATACATGTCACTCCCGACGAGATAAAGTCCTGGGGACTGAGCGGAGGCAAGTCCATCCAAACTTTCGATACGGACTGTGCTAAGATAGGCGTGCTGATATGCTACGATGTAGAGTTCCCCGAACTGAGCCGCATCATGGCGGACCAAGGCATGCAGATACTCTTTGTTCCTTTCCTTACCGATACGCAGAATGCTTACAGCCGCGTAAAGGTGTGCGCCCATGCTCGTGCCATCGAAAACGAGTGCTTTGTAGTGATAGCCGGCAGTGTAGGCAATCTTCCCCGCGTGCACAACATGGACATCCAGTATGCCCAGTCCGGTGTGTTCACTCCCTGCGACTTCGCTTTCCCCACAGACGGCAAGCGTGCGGAAGCCACTCCGAATACCGAAATGATTCTTGTGTCGGATGTGGATCTGGACTTGCTGAATGAACTGCATACCTACGGCAGTGTACGCAACCTGAAAGACCGGAGAGGCGATTTGTACGAGGTGAAGATGAAAAGATGACTTTCCCGAATGCCACACTCGGTTGCCTCCAATACCACACCTTATTCTCCGAAATGCCACACTTCATCGTCCGGAATGCCATAGGTTTCGGACAACGGAGTGTGGCATTTCAGCTGCTGAAGTGTGGCATCCGGGACGATGAAGTATGGCATTTCGGATGGTAATTCCATAGTTTATCCGTATCTTTACAAAACTTTTATTCTAAAAAACAGAAACAATGGCCAAGAAAGCTCTCTCTGCTCCCCAAATACCTCCCTTCATCAATGTGTTGCGATTACTCAACTACCGTCTGGCTCCCGACGAGCTGATTCTGTTCGACTGGCTTACAGTAAAACAGATTTCTTTTAAATACAAGCCTTTCCATTACTCCCAGGCGCGTGTAGAGGAAGAAACCCGTATCCGCCGTACCCGGCAGGAAGTCATCATTAAGCAATTCTCGGCCTTGGGCTTCTTGAAAACCGACATAAAGGTCAATTCCGTCACCCGTGGACGTGTCCGCTATTACTCCGTGGACTTCAGTGTACTTGCCGACGTGGATGTCCTAGTAGAAATCATCATGCCCCAAACCACGCTCTTCCGTGACTTCATCCTCTACTTTGCCTACCACGCCACTATGCAGAAGAAGAGCAAGGAAGAACAACTGAAGCCTGCCTCCGCCATAAATCACGAGGCTGCCGCCCGAATCTATCAACTGCTGAGCCAAGTCTATGACGAGCGCCGCCAATACTATAATGATGGGGGACTGACCGGAGATGTGAAGCCTGAACGCTCGAAATCTGCCATGCAATTGCAGCATAACAAACCCATAGAACGTAAACTGGCAAAGTTGGCAGACTACTACAACGATAACAGCATCAAAAACGCCTTTCTTGCCTATGTGGACGAAATCCTGACCCAAAAGAAAGAACCCGAAAACCTGATGTATTACTTTCTCTCTTTCGATGAGACATCGGATTGTTTCGGAGTGGTGAATCATTACCTTAATTATTTCACCTTGCATTATAGTTACAGCAGCAACAGTTGAAGTCTCTCCGCT
>ERZ1504255.396-NODE-396-length-7288-cov-6.454168_pt1 | contig 7288 bp, 4 predicted proteins | sample MGYA00571881_ERZ1504255 | MGnify/ENA primary metagenome ERZ1504255 (study PRJEB39906, sample SAMEA3182071) | gut metagenome | biome: human; feature: gut; material: Stool; isolation source: human stools | place: Canada | collected 2011-12-06 ... | reverse complement strand
TAGATAATTCATGGGCCAATAATATTCATGCGGAAACGAAGCTCCTCTACAATCCCAAAGAGATAACTTACACTGATCTTGCTATTTGGAATAATATTTTCCAGTGGGGATATCGTATCATCAACACTGCCAATATGGTTATCTCAAGAGCTGACAATGATGGCATTAACTGGGGAAGTGGTGCTGATGCTGAAAATCGTAAAAATGAGGTGTTGGCCGAAGCTCGCTTTTTCCGTGCTTGGGCTTACCGTCACCTTACCTATTCATTTGGTGCAGTGCCCCTTTCAACACAAGAAATTACAGGATTGAATTATCGTGATGATTGGGACCGTGCTTCCTTGAGTAGTATTCGCGAAGTGATGGCAGAAGATTTCCAGTTTGCAGTCGATAACCTTCCTTTGCGTACTTCTAATAATAGTAAAGTCTCTGGTGCTGTGGCACGTCACTATTTGGGTGAACTTTATTTGGCAGAAGGTAATGCTGAAAAAGCAGTTTCAGTACTGAAACCATTAGTGGAAAGTGGAGAATATTCCCTTATAAATCAACGCTTTGGTAGTAATGCTTCCAATGATGGATGTCCTTTTATTGACGTATTTTATACTCCTATGTATGCTGATGGAAATACGGAGGTGTTACTGGCTTTCATTAACACAGAAGAGGAGAATAGTGCCTATGGTACTGCAAATGTCTATATGACTACAACTTATAAGAACTATTATGCTAATGATGGCGATTGTAAAAAGACAAACCAGCATAATCCGGACTATATCAATAACGGTGGTGAAGGTTCATTTGCACAAGTCTTTTGGCAAGCTAATGGTGGTAAGGGAGCCGGACGTGTAGTTCCTTCCAGAGGAGCACTTCGTTTGTACAATTATAAAGGAATGGGAGAACAAGATGACCGTGTATCTGCCAATGCTATCGTATGGAGTATTAATGATGTAGATGCTGCCGGCAATGTAACCAAGGTATTTGATTTAGGTGGTACTGCACTTATTGATACTACGGTTAATGCAGCCATGCTAACTTCTACTTCCATTAAAAAATATGATTGGCCTACTACTCGTAAATGGGATTATACTCCACCTATTTTGGCTAATGCAGCTAATGATGGACACTATGCGGACATTGTTTATTTACGTTTGGCAGATACATATTTACTTTATGCAGAGGCTCTTTACAAGAGTAATCAAGTAGGCGAGGCCATTAAATGGATAAATAAAGTACGTAATCGTTCCAATGCTGTAAGTATTACTGAAGATGATCTTAGAATCGGTGGTATGGATTTCATTCTTGATGAACGCAGCCGTGAACTGCTTACGGAGGAAGAACGTCGTCATACATTGGTACGTGTTTGCCAAGAAAATGGTGGTGACGAACGTGATACCAATAACTATTTCAAACGTCGCATGCGTGAACTCAATGAGATAGCTGGTATTGCAGGACGTGGTATGGATGAATATGAAACTCCTGTCCTTTTCCCGCTGCCGCAATCATTCATTGATGCCAATACTGGTAATCCTTTGGAAAATAATCCGGGGTATTGATAGATAATAGTCAGATATAAATACCGCATATAAACGGCTTTGTATATATCGGTGTTTATATCTGATTTAGATTCATATATTCAAAAGAAAACAAAAACTTAATATCTTGATACATCATGTCCGAATTGGCTTTCATTTTTAGTCTTCTCATGGTAGGGATTACAGCGGTAGGTCTTTATCGTAAGCTCAATCCTCAAGGTCTTTTGATGCTTTCCGGTTTATTAATGCTTACAGCTGCTTTTTTCATGCAAGTGCATTCGGTAGTACCTAGTAAAGCTACGGGAATGGTGGTGTTTGATTTGGTAAGGATGATAGAGGAAGTTTTTCTTTCTAATTTGGCGCGTGCAGGGTTTATGATAATGACAATTGGCGGTTATGTAGCTTTCATGAATAACATAAAGGCTACTAATGCATTGGTCTATATTTCCATGAAGCCATTAGGTGTTTTTAGACGTTATCCTTTATTGGCGGCTCCTATAGTTTTTCCTATTGGACAATTACTTTTTATTACTACTCCTTCAGCTGCCGGATTAGGATTGTTGCTTGTGGCTTCGGTTTATCCTGTTTTAATTAGTTTGGGAGTAAGCCAACTTACAGCATTGTCAGTCATTGCCGCTGCTACTCTATTTGATCAGGGACCGGGGTCGGCAAATACTGCTATGGCTGCCGAATTGATAGGACAATCCAATGTGGAATATTTCATCACTCATCAACTTCCTTTAGTAATTCCTACTTCCTTGGTTGTAATGGTACTCTTCTATTTCAATAACCGTTATTTTGATAAAAAAGATGCAAAGAAACAGCAGGATGGCATATTGCAGGTGTCAAATGTGACTGTAACCTCATTAGTAGAAAAACCGGATGTTCCATTGGCTTTTGCGCTACTCCCGGTATTACCTTTGGCTCTTCTCATTTTCTTTTCACCTTTTGTGGGACTGTTTCAGCCTACTGTAACATTGGGTACCACTACTGCTATGCTTTTTTCTCTGTTCTTATCATTGGTATTTGTGTTGTTTCATACTCGTAGTGTGCGTACTACTTTTAACGTTTTTGCAAGTTTTTGGAAAGGCATGGGAAATGTGTTTACTTCAGTTGTAACATTGATTGTAGCTTCAGAAGTTTTCTCTAAAGGACTGATTGGTTTGGGATTTATTGATTCATTGGTGGGTTATTCCTCTCATATCGGACTTTCGGGATTAGCTATTGCCGCAATCTTTACTCTCATTATTTTTGGAGCTGCCATGCTGATGGGAAGTGGTAATGCAGCCTTTTTTTCATTTGGTCCTTTATTGCCGGGTATAGCCACTCAGCTTGGTTTGCCGGTTTTTTCATTGATACTTCCTTTGCAGTTGGCGGCAAGCATGGGACGTGCCGCATCTCCTATTGCCGGAGTCATTGTTGCCATTGCCGGGGTAGCCGGTGTGTCATCAGTGGAGTTGGCAAGGCGTAATACATTTCCTTTAATAGGAGGAATTGTTTTCTTGATACTTTATCATCTTATCACTTTCTAAAATTAATCGACAGCTATGTTTACATTGATAAAGAATGCAAATTTATATGCTCCTGCCTATCTTGGTAAAACAGACATTTTGCTATGCGGAGAAAAGATTGCGCATATTTCAAAGACAATTGAACTGAATGAATCATTTTGCCATACTATTGACGTGCAAGGTAAAATTGTTACTCCGGGATTTATAGATCAGCATGTACATATTACTGGTGGAGGAGGGCAACAAGGTTATGCCTCATTAGTCCCCGAGGTGACTATGAGCGAACTGGTGGCATGTGGTACTACTACTGTATTGGGTATGCTTGGTACTGATGGATTTGCCAAAGAACTTACTACGCTTTATGCCAAGGCCAAAGCTATTGACGATGACGGATTGTCGGCTTATATGCTGACAAGTTATTACGGATTGCCTACCAAAACATTGATGAATAGTGTGGCTGACGATCTTATCTTCATAGATAAAGTTATTGGCTGTAAGCTGGCGATGAGTGATGACCGTAGTCCGTTTCCGACAGAGCAAGAGATATTACGTATTATACATCAGGTACGTTTAGGGGGATTTACATCTGGTAAAGGAGGAATTCTCCACATTCATTTGGGAGCACTTCCGGAAGGTATTGAGCCCTTACTCAATATTGCTCGTCACTATCCTACACTGATATCTTATCTGTCTCCTACTCATCTGATACGTACTGAAGCTCTTTTTATGCAGGCTGTAGAATTTGGTAAATTAGGTGGAATGATTGATTTTTCGACTGGTGGCTCAAAGTTTGATACTCCCCATCGTTGTGTGATACGTGCATTGCGAGCTGGTGTCCCCCTTGATCGCATTACTTTTTCTAGTGATGGCCATGGTGGCGTACGCAGAGTGAATCCTGAAACTGGAGAAATAACTTATCGTCCTGCTCCTTTGAATTTAAATTTCAAAGAGGTAGTTGCATAAGTCAATGAGGAGGGGGTACCATTGGAACAGGCGATTACATTGATAACATCCAATCCGGCTCGTAATCTGAAATTACGAGCTAAAGGTATTGTGGCACAAGGAGCAGATGCAGACTTGTGTTTTTTGGCGGAAGATTTGCAGCTTACAGATGTCATTGCCCGTGGTAAATTTGTAATGCAAGATGGTACAATAGTAAAGAAGGAAACGTACGAATTACGAAGAAGCTGCTTATATTTTATGTTGGATTCCTATGTATTTGTTTATCTGCAATAGCGAAACAGACTTTGGAAAGGCCAAGAGGTGAACATTTCTTCACTTATAGTCAATACCCTCCTTTTGCCGATCGCCCGGTAGATGTACATTATTATATACCTTCCCAGGGGGATATTAAACAAATGCCTATTGTATTTGTCTTTGAAGGAGGAGACCGCGGCTATCGTTATCTTTTGGACGGTTGGAAAGAAGAAGCGGAGAGAAAGGGTTTTATGCTTTTTATACCTCACTTTGATTTGAAATCTTATCCTTTGGCAGACTATCAGGAGGTGGGGGTGATGAATGCTGCCCATACAGTAGCTAATGATCCCGAAAAAATTACACCAGTGTTGGTTGATAAACTATTTGAATATGTGCGTCAATTTACGGGAAGCATGCGCAAAGGATATATGATTTATGGTCATTCTGCTGGTGGGCAATTCGTACAGCGTTTCATGCTTTTTCACGATAGTCCTTATGTGGAAAAAGCTATTATAAGTTCTCCCGGTTGGTATACTTTTCCTGATTTGGCCCAGACATATCCTTATGGTACGGCTGGTATCCCCTATATTTCATCTGAACAGATAAAAAAATACTTGTCAAAACCTATCATACTACAGCTGGCTTTGGGAGATACGATACGTGAGTCTTTTCTACGCAAGACTCCTGAAGCTGAACGACAAGGACGAAACCGCATGGAGCGTGGGCGTAGTTTCTGGCTTTATATTCACCAGTTGGCTGCATCCCGTGGTTGGGAATGCCATTGGCGCAAGATAGAAGAGTGCGGCATCGGGCATGAGGCTGTCCCTATGGGGAAACAAGCTGTGCCATTATTGACGACAGATTCTTTACGGGTACTTTTTATAGGTAACAGCTATACTTTTTTTAATCGTTTGCCATGGCAAGTCCAATCGTTAGCATCCTCATGTGGAAAAAAAATATCAGTGCGCCAGGTTGCTAACCCTGGTTGGTACTTGAGACAGCATGCAGCCAATACGCAAACATTAGAGGCGATTCGTGAAGGAGGATGGGATTATATGGTGATGCAGGAACAGAGCAAGGCACCTACTCGTGAAAAGGAATGGGTAAAGAAGAATGTATTCCATCCTGCGGCGCAGTTAGATAGTTTACGCCGTCTTTATGCCCCAAAAGGAAAAAGTGTCTGTTATATGACATGGGGGCGTAATAATGATACTTATGAAGGAATGCAGCAGCAACTTACGGAAAACTATTTGGAAATGGCTGATGTCCTTGATGCTTATTGTGCTCCTGTGGGTGAGGCATGGAGACGTGTACGTAGAGAGTGTCCAAGTTTGCAGTTGTATAATTCTGATGGCAGCCACCCTAGTCCTGCAGGCAGTTATCTGGCGGCTTGTGTCTTTTATGCAATTTTTTTTGGTGAGCCTTTTAGCAGCGATTATTATGCAGGTCTACCGTCTGAAACGGCTCTTTATTTACAGAGGATAGCACAAGAAGTGGTATTAGCTAATCTTGTGTTATGGAATAGAAATCAGTCGAAGCAACCTGCCGGAGTAACTGCAAGTTTCTATCCTGACCCCAAATTTGACCGTGAGACACCTACTCTAAGTAAACCTTACGGTAGCGGATTGGCATCGGTTGATGAGATAAAGGACTATTTACAACAATTGGTTGTACATTCTCCGGGTTTGGCATATATGGAGAATATTGGTGTTACCAAACAAGGACGTACCATTCCGGTACTTTATTTGGGTACTCCCGACAAGAAGAAGGTAAGGGTATGGATTCAAGCGGCACTGCATGGTAACGAGCCGGCAGGTGCTGAGGCTGTATGCATGCTTGTCCGTTACTTACTTTGTGAAAAAGAAGGACGTGAATTGCTGAATCATATAGCTGTGGCTTTGGTTCCTATAGCCAATGTTGATGGTTATGCCATTCAGCAACGTCGTTCAGCCGATGGTTACGATTTGAATCGCGATCAGAGCAAATTAGAGGATGCTGTCACTTTGCTGTTGAAGCAGTCCTATCAGCAATGGAATCCGGACGTAGCTCTTGATATTCATGAATATGCACCTTTACGTCGTGAGTTTAACTTATTACGTGGAGTGCCGACAGCAAATGCTGCTGATGTACTTTTTTTACCTACAGGACATCTTAATGCGCCTTTAGCTTTACGTACGCTGTCTGAAGAACTTTTTCGTCGTGAGGCAGAGGTCGTTTTAAATAGTGCCGGTTATGCTTCCGGTTTCTACTTTACTCCTCGTGTGGCAGATGGTTCCCTTGTTCTTGTAAAAGGTGCCAAAAGTCCGCAGTCCAGTTCTACTTTTCAAGCATTGACGGGGGCTGTATCGCTTTTTGTCGAAATAAGAGGTCTTGGATTGGGGCCGGAGTGATTTGCACGTCGTAGTGAGTGCGGTTTCTTGGTGGCACGGCAAACGTTGGTTACTGCTGCGCAACATCGTGCTTCAATTAAACGTAAGATAGAACAAGCCAGGAAGCGCACCTTGAAAGCTACTGAACCGATATATGTTACTTTCACTTCGGATACTGTACGTCATGTAGTCTCTTTTATCGATTATAAGGCCAATGAACTGTTTAAGACTGAACTGCCAACCCTTGATGCCATGCAGGCAACACCTCAATTGATGCGTACTCGCCCTAAGGCTTATCTGCTCGATGCTCCCTGTACAGAAGCAGTATGTAAGCTTCGAGCGTTGGGTGTACACATTGAGCAAGTTACCCGTGTACAAAAAGCAAAAGTTGAGCGTTACAAAGTAACCCGTCTGTATCGTGCAGAGAAGGAATGGGAGGGGATTCATCCGGTAAATGTAGAAACGGATGTCTATGAAGATAATGTAGAACTTCTAATAGGTAGTCGGTTGGTACCTATGGCACAACTCTTAGGAAATTCGGATGCCACGTTGCTTGAACCGGAGTCTGTCTGTGGTTTCGTAAACTTCTGTGTTATTCCGGCTGAGGAAGGAAAGGGACTGTTTGTCAGTAGACTTATAAAATAGGAATTGGATATATAAAATTAAATTCGGTAATGACTACGAA
>ERZ1504255.395-NODE-395-length-7305-cov-8.494207_pt1 | contig 7305 bp, 6 predicted proteins | sample MGYA00571881_ERZ1504255 | MGnify/ENA primary metagenome ERZ1504255 (study PRJEB39906, sample SAMEA3182071) | gut metagenome | biome: human; feature: gut; material: Stool; isolation source: human stools | place: Canada | collected 2011-12-06 ... | reverse complement strand
GGTTCCGGTAGTCTCGGTATCTATTGAGAGAATTTCGCTTGTAAGTAACTTTTGAATAATTTCTGCTCTTTTATCTTCTGTATCAATGAGTTGGTAGTCTATATCGAGCATTTCTAACCGCGTCAGGTTTGAATTTTCAGAAACGCCCGTCCCCTCGCCCGCAAAATTTGCAAACAAATCGCCTTGAATCGGGGCGCTGTTTTCGGGAGTGGAGGTTTGCGGCTGGGCAAACAGAGTCCCGGCAAAGAGGTCGGGTACCGGAGAGGTTGGAGTAGGGGAGGACGAATTGCCGCTTCCCTTTTTGAGTACCCGGTCGATGAGTGTGCGGAATTCCAACTCCTCGAAAATCTTGCGGAGTTCTTCTTCGTTCGGTTCTTCGCGGACGAGCGAATCCATGTCGAGCTGAATGGGAACATCTGTTTTGATGGTGGCAAGGAATTTGGAGAAGGTAATCATCTCGCGGTTGGTCTCCACTTTCGTTTTCAGTGCGCCTTTCAGCTGGTCGGTATGCTCCAGCAGATTTTCGATGCTGCCGAATTCGGCAATCAGTTTCTGTGCGGTTTTCTCGCCCACACCCGGACAGCCGGGGATGTTGTCGGAAGCATCACCCATCAGTCCCAGCATGTCGATGACCTGCTCGGTGGTCTGTATGTTGAACTTGGTTTTTACTTCTTCGGTACCCATCACTTCGAATCCGCCGGTGTGCTTGGGGCGGTACATGAAGACGCGGTCCGATACCAGTTGCCCGTAGTCCTTGTCGGGAGGCATCATATAGGTGGTGATGCCCTGCCGTCCGGCTTCGGTGGCGAGCGTGCCTATCACGTCGTCGGCTTCGTAGCCGGATACTTCGAGGATGGGAATGCGGTAGGCGCGGATGATGTCCTTTATAATAGGTACGGAAAGGCGGATGGCCTCGGGTGTCTCCTCGCGCTGTGCCTTGTATTGCTCGTAGGCCTCGTGGCGGAAGGTGGGGCCCGACGGGTCGAAGGCTACTCCTATGTGTGTGGGATTCTCTTTTTTGAGCACTTCTTCCAGGGTGTTTACAAAGCCCAGAATGGCCGAAGTGTTGAATCCTTTTGAATTGATTCTCGGGTTCTTGATGAACGCGTAATAGGCTCGATATATCAGTGCATAGGCATCGAGCAAAAACAGTTTATCGATTGAATTCATACATTTAATCCTTTTTTTCATGGTAAAAGTACAAAAAAATACCGTATTAACCGTTTTATTACTATTTTTGTAGGCAAATAGCGATGCATGGACAACTCATCATTGATAAAATCTCCGATTTCTGAGGAATTGGAGGACTTCAAGAAGCTTTTTGAAAGTACTCTCTCCAGTTCCAACCTTTTGCTGAACAGCGTAATTGCGCATATCCGGCAGAAGAACGGGAAGATGATGCGCCCCATTCTGGTGCTTCTGGCTGCGAAGCTTTTTGGCAAGGTATGTCCTGCAACCCTGCATGCTGCGGTTGCGTTGGAACTTCTTCATAATGCCAGCCTTGTGCACGATGATGTAGTGGACGAAAGTACTGAACGCCGTGGACAACTCTCCGTTAATGCCATTTTCAATAATAAAGTAGCCGTACTGGCAGGCGATTATCTGCTTGCAACAGCGTTGGTGCAAGTGGGCATGACCCGTAACCATGACATTATCGACATCGTCTCCTGCCTGGGGCAGGATTTGGCAGATGGTGAACTTCTGCAGCTTTCCAACGTCAGCAATCTCCATTTCTCCGAGGAAGTCTATTTCGACGTTATCCGCAAGAAGACGGCCGTGCTCTTTGCAGCTTGTACGAAGGCGGGCGCTCTCTCGGTGGGAGCCAGCGATGAAAAGGCGGAATCTGCGCGTCTGTTCGGTGAATATATCGGGCTTTGTTTTCAGATAAAGGATGATATTTTCGATTACTCCGAGAGCAAGGAAATAGGCAAACCTACCGGAAATGATATGGTGGAGGGGAAGTTGACTCTACCTGCGCTTCATGTGCTCAATACCGTGAAGGATAAAATAGCGTAAGAAATTGCCATAAAGATAAAGAATGGGGAGGCAACGCCTGGCGAAATAGTCCATTTAATCGAATTTACCAAGCAGAATGGTGGTATAGAGTATGCTTCGCAAGTGATGTATGACTATAAGGAAAAGGCTCTTTCTTTGCTGGCTTCTTTGCCCGATACGGAGGTAAAAGTAGCGCTAGCCGGGTATCTGGATTATGTGGTAGAGCGGGAAAAATGACGGAACTGTTTCCGGTTGATAATATGAGAAAGCCTGATGGAACCCACTCCATCAGGCTTTATTTATAGGTAAATACAGCTTTCTCTTAGAAGAATTTCATCTCTTCACCCTTGATTTCCGAAAGCAGCAGGTTGGCAAGACGACTGGTTCCCAGACGGAACAGCTCGTTGTTCAGCCCTTCTTCGCCGAGCACTTCCTTGACGATGGTGTAATAAATCAGTGCATCGTTCACGCAGTTGATTCCTCCTGCGGGCTTAAAGCCTACCTTGATACCCGTCAGCTCGTGATATTCCTTGATGGCCTGGCACATAACCAGGGCGGCCTCCGGCGTGGCGGCAGGCTGCTGCTTGCCGGTGGAAGTCTTGATGAAATCGGCACCCGAATACATGGAAAGGATGGATGCTTTTTTGATGTTCGAAGCCGTCTTCAAAGCTCCGGTTTCGAGGATTACCTTCATGTGGTGCTCTTTGCAGGTTGCTTTGAGTTCTTGTATCTCCTCGCACATGCCTTCATAGTCTCCCGCCAGGAACTTGCCCACCGAAATAACGATGTCTATTTCATCGGCGCCTTCCATCAGTGCCATGGCAGTTTCTGCCACTTTCACTTCAATGAAAGTCTGGGAGGAGGGGAAACCTGCTGATACACAAGCTATTTTTACATCCTCCACTTCCAGCGTGTCTTTTACGACTTCTGCAAAATTGGGGTATACACAGATGGCTGCCACATTCTTCAGGTCGGGGAACTCTTCGTCGAATTTATTCACTTTCTGGGTGAATTTCATGACGCTTTCATCGCTGTCTTCACTCTTCAGGGTGGTAAGGTCGATGCAGTTGAAAAGGAATTTCTTTACCTCCGGCGTGTTGTTTGCCGGCACTTTCTCTGCAATGATTCTGGCAGCTTGTGCAGCTATTTCCGCATCATCCAGTTGGGTGTTGTACTTTGCCAGGGCGGCGTCATACTTACTCTGGGTAGGCTCATTCTTCTCCATGGTCTTTCAATTTAGGGTTATTGATATGTCTTGTCTGGTCACGTCTGGTTTTCTTCTCGAAGTTGCGGCAGAAGGCGTCTGTCAGGTTCACTCCGGTCTGGTTCGCAAGGCAGAGAAGTACCCAAAGAACATCTGCCATCTCATCGTCGAGATTGTCTTTTTCTCCTTTCTTGAAGGATTGGTCGCCATACTTGCGTGCCATGACGCGGGCGAGTTCGCCCACTTCTTCGGTCAGTATCGCCATATTGGTGAGTTCGCTGAAATAGCGCACTCCGTATTCCTTTATCCAGGAATCCACTTGTTTCTGTGCTTCTTCTAACGTCATTATTCCTTGTTTTTTGTATCTATACAGATGGTCACGGGACCATCGTTCATCAGTTCTACTTTCATATCGGCACCAAATTCGCCGGTACCTATTTCTTTACCTAATGCTAAACTCAGTTCCCGGCAGAATTGTTCGTACAGTGGGACGGATATTTCCGGCCGTGCTGCCCGTATGTAGGAGGGACGGTTGCCTTTCTTGGTGGAGGCGTGGAGGGTGAACTGGCTGATAACCAGTATCTCGCCGTCTGCTTCAAGAATGGATTTGTTCATTACGCCGTTTTCGTCATCGAAAATGCGCAGGTTGACTATCTTCTTGCAAAGCCAGTCGATATCTTCTTTTCCATCGGATTCTTCGATGCCTACGAGTATCATGAGGCCCTTTCCAATGGAGGCTTTGCAGGTTCCGTTGATGGTGACGGAAGCGTGTCCGGCACGTTGTATCACTACTCTCATGTTGTTCTTGTCTTTTTGAGGGGACAAAGTTACGAATTAATTCGTTGTGTGCATGGCTCTGCAGGCTGATTTATCAGTCATTATTTCTCTGAGAAATAGGTCTGGATGATTTTGGCTTTCGCTTCTCCCACCACGGCGGCAAGCTCCTCGGCAGATGCTTCGCGGATACGCTTCACGCTTTTGAACTCCTTGAGCAACGTGCTTTTTGTCTTTTCACCGATACCTTTTATCTCGTCCAGTGCGGAGGCAATCTGCCGTTTGCTGCGCTTGTCGCGGTGGAAGGTAATGGCGAAGCGGTGCACTTCATCTTGAATCTGCGTCAGCAGTCGGAAGAGGGGGGTGTTCTGTTTCAATCCGATGGTCTGGGGAGGGTAGCCATACAATAGCTCGGAAGTGCGGTGTTTGCCATCTTTGGCAAGTCCGGCGATGGGGATGTTCAGGCCAAGCTCGTCTATCGCCTCTTTTACGGCGCTCATTTGCCCTTTTCCGCCGTCGGTGATAAGAAGGTCGGGCAGGGGTGCTTTCTCTTCTATAGCGCGCTGATAGCGCCGTTTTACGACCTCTTTCATGGAGGCATAGTCATCCGGTCCCTCTACGGTCTTGATATTGTACTTGCGGTAATCCTTCTTGGAAGGTTTCCCCTTGACGAAGACCACGCACCCGGCCACGGGGTCGGAACCCTGGATGTTGGAGTTGTCGAAACATTCTATCTGCATGGGCAGGCGGTCCAGGTGCAGCTCTTGCTGTATCTCTTTCAGCAGGCGCACGGTCCGTTGCTCCGGATTCAGCTTTTCGGCTTGCTTCAGGCGGTCGGCTTTGTACTGCTTCACATTGAGGATGGAGAGTTCCAGCAGTTTCTTTTTGTCTCCCCGTTGCGGAATGGTAAAGACGACATCTTTCAGCTCCATATCCAGCTCAAAAGGCACGATGATTTCACGAGAAAGGCTCTTGTATCTTTCCCGCATTTCGATGATGCCGAGAGAGAGCAGTTCTTCTTTGCTCTCATTCAATCGTTTCTTGTATTCAAAGGTGAAAGCCTGGTTGATGGCACCGTTCGTAATGTGCAGGTAGTTGACAAAAGCGGACTTTTCATCGCTGTCTTCCTCGATGGAGAACACGTCGATATTGTGCAGCACGTTGCTTACCACTTCCGATTTCGCCCGGTAGTTTTCCAGCAGCAGGTATTTCTTCTTTATCTTCTGTGCTTCTTCAAACTTCATTTCGGCTGCCAGTTCCTGCATTTGCTGGAAAAGCATCCGTTCTATCTCCTGGGTATTCCCTTTGAGTATTTCCTTGATTTCAGCGATGTTTTTCAGATACTCTTCCTGGCTTTGCTTCCCGATGCAAGGTCCTGCACAGTTCTTGATGTGGTATTCCAGGCAAACATTGAACTTTCCGGCACGTATGTTTTCCGGAGAGAGGTTCAGGTGGCATGTACGCAAAGGGTACAGATGCTTGATGAGGTCGAGTAATGCGTACATGGAAGGTATATGGCTGTAAGGGCCATAATAGGAGGAACCGTTACGGATTATCTTCCGGGTTCTGAATACACGTGGAAAGTATTCGTTCTGCACGCAGATGCTGGGATACGTCTTGTCGTCTTTCAACAGTACGTTGTAGCGAGGCTTGTATTTCTTGATAAGATTGTTTTCCAGCAATAGCGCGTCTTCTTCCGTATTCACCACGATATATCGGATATCTGCAATCTTGCTGACCAGCACCCTCGTCTTTCCCGGTTCGTGCTCCCGGTTGAAGTAGGAAGACACTCTTCGCTTCAGATTCTTTGCCTTTCCTACATATATAATAGTCCCTTCGGTATTCAGATATTGGTAAATACCGGGACTTTCGGGAAGGTTGGATACAATCCCTTTGAGGTAGTCGTTAGTTCTGAGTTCTTCCATAATACCGACGTTTCACCACAGATTACACAGATTAACACAGATTTCTCTTCGATAAAACTGTGTTTTGTGGTGGATAAATAATCTGTGTTAATCTGTGTAATCTGTGGTGAAATATGAAATGGCTAAAGCGACAGCACAGCCTCCACTTCCACATCATCTCCAAACACATCCTTGCCATGAAGCTCTTTCAGCTCGATGATGAAGTTTACATACACTTTCTTGGGGTTCATCTGTTTCACCAGTTTGCAGGCGGCTTCCATTGTTCCACCGGTTGCCAGCAAGTCGTCGTGTAGCAATACTACATCGTCTTCATTGATGGCATCCTTGTGCATCTGCACGGTGTCTTTGCCATATTCTTTCTCATAGCTCTCTTCGATGGTTTCTGCAGGAAGTTTTCCCGGCTTGCGGATAGGAACGAAGCCTGCTCCCAGTCTGGTGGCGAGAATGGGGCCCATAATGAAACCTCTTGATTCTATACCCACTACTTTGGTTATTCCTTTGTCCTTATACATCTCGTACAGTGTGTCCGAGAGCTCCTGCAGGGCAGCAGGTTCCTTGAACAAGGTAGTTACATCGTAGAATAGAATTCCCGGAATGGGGAAGTCGGGTATTTCCCGGATGCTTTTGGCAAGCGTTTCTTTGCTCATAATCAGTTATTTAATAGGTTTATTGAATTCTTTGTTTCACGTGGAACTTTGCGTTCTATCGTCCGCAAAGTACCAGTAGCACGTTGATGTCGCTCGGAGATACTCCCGGAATCCGACTCGCTTGGGCTATTGTTTCCGGATCTATCTTCATCAGCTTCTGTCTGGCTTCGGTGGAAAGGGATTGAATGGAATTATAGTCAAACTTACCTTTTATCTTGATGCTTTCCAATCTTGCCAACTTATCCGCAATAATCCGTTCGCGCCCGATGTATCCCTCGTACTTGATGAGTATTTCTGCAGCTTCTACAATTTCTTCCTTTCTATCGGATATTTTATCCAGTTCTCGTTTAAAGGCACTGACGTGTTCGGCAATGTTCTCAATCGTTATCTGCGGACGGTTTATCAAATCTATCAATTTGCATCCCTGGCGCAGTGGAGTAGTGCCGAGCTGCTCCAATACCGGATTGATTAATGCCGGTTTCATCGAGTAATTCCGCGCGAAGTCTATAATCCAGTTCACGGCTTCACGTTTTTCTGTCAGCAGCTTGTACCGCTCTTCCTTGACGAGTCCCAGCTTCCAGGCTTTTTCCGTGAGTCGCATGTCCGCATCATCCATACGGAGCAGGATGCGATATTCGGCACGGGAAGTAAACATACGGTAAGGCTCGTCCACGCCTTTTGTTACCAAATCGTCGATTAAAACGCCGATATATGCTTCATCCCTTGCAAGGGTGAACGGCTCTCCGCCGTGGCAATTGAT
>ERZ1504255.393-NODE-393-length-7322-cov-5.890326_pt1 | contig 7322 bp, 2 predicted proteins | sample MGYA00571881_ERZ1504255 | MGnify/ENA primary metagenome ERZ1504255 (study PRJEB39906, sample SAMEA3182071) | gut metagenome | biome: human; feature: gut; material: Stool; isolation source: human stools | place: Canada | collected 2011-12-06 ... | reverse complement strand
ATCCACAAATCTTCATTGATTTAGCGAAGAAATGGCAGGGAGAATCGAAAGAGGTGGATTGGATTATTAAACACGGTTGCCGGACGCTCTTAAAACAAGGCAATCCGGAGGGGATGGAGTGGTTTGGCTTCGACTCTACTATCAGCAATATCTGTGTGGAGGATTTCCACATTTCAAGCCCGGAAGTGAAAGTCGGGGATTCGTTGGAGGTTAGTTTTAAACTGTTGAACAAAAACGATCAAACGACCAAGATACGACTCGAATATGGGATCTACTACCAAAAAGCAAATGGAACGTTGACGAAAAAAGTGCATAAAATCAGCGAGAAAGAATATGCCGGGAACTCGACCACGCGAATCACCCGAAAACATTCTTTCCGGGTGGTTACAACGAGGAAGCTACATCTCGGACTTCATCAAATTGCTATGATTATCAACGGGAATGAATTAGAAAAATATAGTTTTGAGTTGATTGAATAATAACTGCTGTTAATACCCCGGATTCTGCTTCAACTTCGTATTCATCACCCGTATTTTCTCCGGTATAGGGAACACGGTAGTATATCCGTTTCCCTCATCCGGCAATTGCGGACGGCTACTGTAAGCTCTTGTAAACTTCCCGAAGCGAACCAAATCTTGACGTCTCCAACCTTCCCAAGCCAGTTCCAGTTGACGTTCGGCAAGGATATTCTCTAAAGTGGCAGTGCGAGAGGAGGCATTGACGCGGCTACGGACTTCATTCAGTTCTTCATCTCCACTGGCTCCATTGCGCACTTTCGCTTCACTCTTCATCAACAGAGCATCCGCGTAGCGGAACAGTACAATGTCATTCTCCATCAACTTACCGTCTTTTGTGGCAGTGGGGTCGACTTCGTACTTCTTCATACGGGCTCCTGCTGTTTGTTCGTGCGGGGTATCTGTGATATCCAGAGCTACTTTCCAAGGCAGATACTCCAATACGGTGCCATCATCCAGCTTGATGATGTTTCCTTTCAGATCGTGCACCACTCCCGCAAAATAGCAAATATCAAAGCGGGGATCTTGTTCGGCTGTTTCATAACCGAAGGTTTCGAGGGCTTCAATGGTTGCACTGGGGCCGTTCTCACCGCTTAGGCCGTACGCCTTGGCATGGTTGTAGTGGCGGGAGCGGAACAGATATTGCATTTGATTGGTGTACAAGGTTTTATTCATCGGAATGGTAAAAATATTCTCTATCGATGATTCATTAAAAATGGAGAAATTGGTTTCGTATTTTGATTCCAATTCGTTGTAGCCCAGCGTCTTTAGCTGGTCACAGTAGTAGATGACTGTTTCCCAGGCATTGAGTTCGTTGCCGTTCACTGAAAACTTTATGTTTTTTCCGTCCGGACGTTGTCCGTCTGTCCAATCATTGTCCGTATAGACTTCGGAATTCAGAGCCAGTTTAGCCAATAGGAAAGTGACTACCGGACGGGTGATACGGCCATAATAAGGACCGGACTGGTTACTGTGCGCATCGCTCAACAGAGGAGCCGCTTCCTGCAATTCCTTGAATACAAACTCAAAAACCGTTTTCCGTTCACTCTGGACAACATCTTTCATTGCCACTGAAGAGGATTGAACCAACGGGATGCGTCCGAACAAATCCATCAGATAATAATAATACATGGCTCGCATGGCCTGCACTTCCGCCCGGTATGCCGGAAGTACAGCATCGGAATGGGTTTCGGCAAACTTGTCTATCCGTTCGAGCGATTTGTTGCTTAGCATGACGACTTTGTAAAGATATTCCCATGTAGCTTGGATAGCGTCATTCTCTACTCCCCAATCGTGCAGGTAAAGTCCTTGCCAAAAGCCGCCATCGTACCAGTCGCCTCCACGGGTGGGGATAATGGCTTCGTCGGAAGTGAAAGTGTTCAAGTCGTAGACTACCCTACCCATTCCCTGCAATCCCTGACTGTCGCTATAACCGCCTACGTAGGTATAAAGCGAAGCTACCGCATTGAGATATACTTCCGAGATCGTATTGTAGACATCCTCTTCCGGTAGTTTGTCTTTCGGATTTTCCTGTAAGAACTTATCACAAGAAAATAAGGTTAGACTCGTCACCAGAAAAAATAATAATATTCTTGAAGGGTAGATTATTTGCTTTGAGAGTCGTTCTACTCTCCTTAAAATCGGCTCTGTATTTTGTACTAATTCTGTTTTACTCTGCAAAAGAGATTCTGACTTTTGCGACAACTGTTGACGACTTTGTATAAACAGTTCAACCTTCTGCAAAAACTGATTTCTATTTTTCATATATCGTTTCATCCTCTCCTCCTCCATTAAAAGTTAATACTCAATCCTAAGGTGTACGTCCGTGCCAACGGATACCCCCGTTTATCGTCCACGCCCAACGTTGAGTTCACCGTGGAACTGTTAATCATGGGCGAAAGTCCCGAATAACCGGAGATGGTTGCCAGATTGTTGACAGTAAATGCTAAGCGCAGGGAACGGACGTATTTCTTTAGTTTCTGCACCTTCTCAATCGGCACGTTCCAGCCCAGCGTCACATAGTCGAAGTTGACGTAATCTCCCTTTTCCAGCCAATAGTCGGTGGCAGTCTGATCCTTGATGTTCTGTTGCGGAGCTTTCTTCATTACATTGTAGTCGGGGAAGATATTCATGTTCATATAGGTCAGGGAAGTTCCGTTGTAGATTTTATGTCCGAAAGCTCCGTTTATCTGCAAAGACAGGTCGAAACGCTTGTAACGGAAACTGATGTTAGATCCCAGAATCGTTTTGGGTACGGCTTGTCCTGCCACGTAGCGGTCTTCACCATCTTCCAGACTGACGCCTCCGCCATTCAGGTCGGCGATGCCATAGGTATATCCACCGTTTCCGTCGGACTCCAATCCGGTGCTGTGAGGAAGATAGAACACGCCCAACGGTTGCCCCACCATCTGATAAACGATGTGGTTGTAGCCGCCGTGAAAGCCGGCTCCATCAAGGCTGGCAAGACTTTTATATTCGGAAGCGGAAAGCATTTCGCCGTTATACATACCGCTCAATGAAAGCAGTTTGTTGCGCTGAAAGGTGATGTTGGCATTGATATTCAGTTCCATGTCCTTCGTTTTCAAAGGGGTGATACCGATGGCGATTTCCTTACCCCAGCTGCGAATGGAGCCGATATTGGCAAGCAAGGTGTTATAGGTGAAAGGGGGCACGCTTACGTTGTAAAGGTAAAGCATATCCGTGGTGCGGGAGTTGTAATAGTTGGCGGAAAGCAACAGGCGGTTGCCGAATAAAGCGATGTCGAAACCGGTATTAAAGGTATGTTTCACTTCCCATTTCAGATCGGGATTCGTATTCCGGAGATCTCCCAAAGATACAATGGCGGAGTTTCCGACGGGGACGACACCGTTCGGCTTGACAAGATTCAGTGTTGTGTATGAGTCAATCCCGCTTTGGTTACCTGCCAGACCGTAACCGATACGGAATTTCAGATTGTCTATCACGGGGAATTGCTTCATAAATTCTTCTTCACTAATCACCCATGCCGCGGATGCAGAGGGGAAAAAGCCCCATTTATGGTTGGCTCCGAATTTGGAGGAAGCATCTGTACGGGCGTTCAACGTCAGTACGTAGCGGTCGGCGTATGTATAATTGAAGCGTCCCATGAAAGATGCCAGGCGCGGTTGCTCGTAGTAGGAATTAGTGCCTTCCCACAAACGGAGCGCTCCTGCCTGAAGGTTATTATACCCGAACTTATCGGTGCTGAAATTGCTGACTGTGGTATAATAGCCGGTATAAGTCTCTTTCTGAAGTTCGGCAAGTGCGAGTACGTCAAAGAAATGCTTTTTCCAGTTTTTCTTATAGGTCAGCATCATGTTTCCCAATAAGGATTCGCGCTTTTTGGTTCCTTTGTATGCCTGACCGTTCGCCCAGACGGAAGTGGGGAGGTATTGCGAATTTTCTACGATATTGTAAGTATAAGCTCCGAACAGGCTTAGTTTCAGTCCTTCCATCAAATTGAAAGTGAGACGGGCGTGCGTACTGATGTGCGAAGTGGCATCATCGTCCTGCACTTCCATCCATGCCAATGGATTGGTGATTTGGCTGGCGGTCGTTATTCCGTCCCACGAATTGGTGACGGGGTCTTTATGATTGGGATAGGTAGGATTGAACGTAGCTGCCGAATAAAACGTTTTCTGATAATCTACCAGGTTATGATTCTTCTGAATGGAGCCGAACATTCCCAGTTCGCAGTTCAGGAAGCCGTCGAACATTTTCTGATTCATGTTCATATTTGAAGTGAAGTTCTTCATGTCTTCATTCAGAATCACTCCCTGACGATCCATAAAACCGAGGGAAACACGATAACTGGACTCACTGGAACCGCCATAAAAGGCGATGTGATGATTCTGTTGCAGTCCTGTCTGCTCAATCTCTTTCTGGAAATCGGTATTGTTCCCTTTGTCCAGAATGGAAATGCCGCGTTCCGATGCTACACGACGGAATTCATCACCGGACAGCATTTTCAAATTCTTGTAGACGGTGGAAATCCCGAAGCTACCGTTGTAAGCTACCTGTGTCCTGCCGCTCATCCCTTTTTTGGTGGTGACTTCTATCACACCGGATGCACCTCGCGAACCGTACTGTGCGGTTTCGGAAGCGTCTTTCAGAATGGTAAAACTCTCAATATCCGTAGGGTAAATGGAGGTAAGCATACTCAAGTCGCCAAATACTCCGTCGACGATAATCAAAGGGTCGTTGCCGCTGGTCAGTGAGGTAGTTCCCCGCAGGCGCACCGCATCCAAAGCCGCCGGTCCGTTGGAGCCCCGCTGGATGGTCAAACCCGGCACACGTCCACGGATTGCTTCCAAAGGGTTCGTTATCTGGTCTTTGTTCATCTGTGTCTCCGTGATTTTCTCTACGGAGCCGGACAGGGTTTTCAAACTTCCGGTGGCATATCCTACGGTAATCAATGAGTCTATGGGCGCGACGGGAATCTTCTGTGCCAACGTGCCCTCGCACGGGATTACCAGAAGAAGAAGGCTGTAGAAAATGAGTCTAGCGTGTTGTACCATATTCTTAGTTTTTAAGGTAATAATACAAATATAACAAAAAAAGAGGGAATCTGGTTGAGTAGATTCCCTCTTTTATTTAAATGATATTGACAGGTTGAAATCAACAAGTCCGGATGATACGGATTACACGGTTGCTTTAGGCCGGAATAATCCTAAAAAAACGCATCATACGTATTATCCTTATGCCTGCAATATTTATTTCACAATAATCTCATCCGTAAATATCCAGCCTCCGAATTCACTTCCGGCCTGTGCCTGATAGCGTACGTATCTTCCTTTGGCTTCGCCCTGCCATGAAATATCCGTAAAGCGGATGGGTGTTTCTTTGCTCACTTCAAAGTGTTGTTTGCGCAACTCGGTGAAATGGGTTCCGTCATCGGAAATGGAAATCACCACAGTCTCCGGCAGGAATACTTCCGCGCCTACCACCTGCATAAAGGCGGCAGTGACGGAATGGATGGAGGTTTCTTTTTCCATATCAATCGTCACATCGAGGCGGTTGTCCGAGACGAATCCTTGCCACGAGCCATCACCATAGGTCCAATCGCCGCGTATGCCGTCCGTCAGAGCAGTGTTTCCCTGTGCCGGATAATGGGAGCTGTAAGGTGAATTATAAATCACCTTTTTACCCAATGCCAGATGGCTGACCGGTTGAAGCGACTCGGGACGGCTGCCGATTTCTTTTTTCAAATCAAAAGGATGGTATCCTTTTGCCTGCAAATCGGCCACTGCCGACAATGCACGGGTATGGAAATCCGGCCATGACTTACGTTCCGGAGCCGACCAGGCTGTTTCCGCCAATGCCAGGATTCGGGGGTAAATCATATACTCCACGTGTTCGGGAGTGGGAATGTATTCCACCCATAGGTTGCCCTGCACACCGTAGACCAACTTCGCCTGTTCCGCAGTTAAAGAAGCGGGAACGGGATTGTAAGAATATACTTTCTTCAACGGCAGGTATCCACCGATGGCTTCCGGCTGCGAATATGGGGCATCCTGATAACTGTCCAGATAGCAGTAGGCACCCGGCGTCATGATGGCACGATGGCCGGAGGTTACGGCAGCGATGCCACCCTCTTCTCCACGCCATGACATGACGGTTGCGTTGGGGGCAATGCCTCCTTGCAGAATCTCGTCCCATCCCAGCAGATGACGTCCATGATTGTTCAGGAACTTCTCAATGCGGTGTATCAGGTAGCTTTGCAGCTCGTCTACATTGGCAAGATGCTCGTCCGTCATTCTCTTCTGACATTTCGGGCAAGTCTTCCAAGCCGACTTGCCGGCCTCATCGCCACCGATATGAATGTATTCGGAAGGGAAAAGTTCCATGACTTCCGTCAACACATTTTCCAGAAACGTGAAGGTTTCTTCATTGCCGACACAGAAATCGGAGTTCTTGTAAGGTTCGCCCGAACAGGATAACTGCGGGTAGGCTGCCAGCACTTCTTCCGAATGGGAGGGCATCTCAATCTCGGGAATCACCGTGATATAATGCTGACGGGCATATTCCAAGATTTCACGAATATCATCCTGGGTGTAATAACCGCCGTAAGCTCCGGGAGCATCGAAACGGACATATTTACGTCCGCCGTTCCACCATTGCTTCCAGGTGGGATCTGTACGCCAGGCCGCAAATTCGGTCAGCAAAGAGTATTTCTTGATTTCTAGCCGCCAGCCTGCCGCATCGGTCAGATGCAGGTGCAGACGGTTGATCTTGTAATACGCCAGTGCGTCTATCTGTTTCTTTATAAACTCTTTGGTAGAAAAGTGGCGGGACACATCCAGCATCAATCCCCGGTAAGCGAAACGGGGAGTGTCTTCTATCTCGACAGAGGCTATGGAATAGCTGCCTGCCCCCGAAGGTTGTGCCAACTGCAACAGGGTTTGCATACCATAGAATAATCCGGCTCCCGAAGTGGCGCGTATCAGGATTTGTTGCGGAGTGACGGAAAGGGTATAGCTTTCCGGCGATGGCAACTGGTGGTTCTTGGGGGTTATCAATAAGAGAAGCAGCTGTTTCCTGTCTTTCTTTCTCGCTTCCTTTAATTGAACGGGTAATGCCTTCAGGTATTTCTCCCAGAGCTTCGCTTCTCCACCTTGTAGGTTTGTATAAAGTCTTGTCTTTTCTGACAGTAAAAAAGAGCCCGTCCCCTTCTCCATTTTTAATGGGACAGGTATGACGGACTGTGCCAGAATGGGATGTCCATGAAAGCACATCCCCAGTATACATAAGAAAAGACAAACTTTAGTGTATTCTTTTCTTATATTCATT
>ERZ1504255.392-NODE-392-length-7322-cov-13.467318_pt1 | contig 7322 bp, 8 predicted proteins | sample MGYA00571881_ERZ1504255 | MGnify/ENA primary metagenome ERZ1504255 (study PRJEB39906, sample SAMEA3182071) | gut metagenome | biome: human; feature: gut; material: Stool; isolation source: human stools | place: Canada | collected 2011-12-06 ... | reverse complement strand
TGAAAAATATTCACGAAAACACACTTTTAACATTATATTATAATTAAATCTGAGCTTTTGAATAAATAAAGAATATTCATTCTGCTACAATTCAATTATTTGCTGTATTTTTGCACGTTTTTAATACAGATCACACATGGAACTATTCACCATAGATACAATCTTACCAATAGCTTCGGGAGCCTTGTTTATCACGCAGGCTGTTTACTATCTAGGGCTATATAACAAACTATACACTCACAGCAGAGAAACAGCATATGCCACTGATATAAATACTCAAAATCCTCCACTGTCTGTCATTATTGTGGCAAAAGACGCCACCCACGAATTACAAGAAAACCTCCCATTTATTTTAGAGCAGGACTATCCGGAATTCGAAGTGATTGTGATTTACGACCGCCCGGCGGATGATTGTGACAATACGTTGAAATTACTGGAAGACAAATACCCCAATCTCTATCATACCTTTATCCCCGACAGTGCACGCTATATCAGCCACAAAAAACTGGGAATAACAATGGGAATTAAAGCCAGCCGTCATGAATGGCTGGTATTTACCGAACCCGATTGCCGTCCGCAAAGCAATCAATGGCTGAAACAGATGGCACGTAATTTCACACCTGCCACCGAAATCGTTTTAGGCTACAGCAACTACGAAAAAGTACCGGGATGGTTTAATAAGAAAATCACTTTCGACACATTGCTGAATTCTATGCGTTATTTGGGTATGGCTGTTTCCGGACATCCCTACATGGGTACAGGAAGGAATATGGCTTATCGGAAAACGCTGTACTACAAGCAGAAGGGATTTGCCTCCCACCTGAATCTGCAACGTGGAGAAGATGATTTGTTTATCAATGAAACAGCCCGTGCACACAATACACGAGTTGAAGCCAGCCCTGAAAGTCTGATGCGAATCGCCATGCCTAAATATAAAAGAATATGGTGTGAAGAGAAAATAAGCTATGCGGCTACCAGCCGGTTATTTCATGGAACCGCCCGTTATCTCATGGGATTTGAAACTTGCAGCAGATTCTTGTTCTATACAGCCATCATCGCCACTATAACCATCAGTATTCTTCTCCACCAATGGACTATTGCAGCCATTGCCGTTTTGCTATGGTTAGCACGCTTCACGATGCAACTAATTGTTTTCAGAAAAACCGCCAAAGTTTTTGGCGAACGGAAGTTCTGTGCACTACTCCCCTTATTTGATTTTCTGCAACCTGCATGGAATGGGGTATTCAAATTACAACGTAAATTCAGACGGAAAAATGAGTTTATGAGAAAATAAAAAGAGAATGAAACCAACTATACATTTCTTAATTTAATAATACGAATTATGATCAGATTAAATGTTTTTATCCAAGTAAACGAGAGTAACCGCAATGCTGTCTTAGAAACAGCAAAGGAATTGGTAGCACAATCTTTAAACGACAACGGTTGTATCGCTTATGATGTTTTTGAGAGCGCGACACGTAAAGATGTACCCATGATTTGCCAACCATGGAAAGATGCTGAGTCACCGGATGCACACGAAAAGGCTGCACATTTTATAACCTTGGTTCCTAAATTGCAAGAATTGGGCAAGATGAAATTAGAAAAATTTGAATTCTAATCCGGTTATCCATCTTGATCCGACAAAAACAAATCAGGGTTTGTATAAACAAGCCCTGATTTATTTTTATCCGCCAAGAAAGGTTATGCAAGAAACACTTTTCCACCAATGTAATCACTGCCTGAAAAAATAGAAGAGTATCACATTATCCAGCATAACAAATTGAAACCTTTTATCGCTTTATATTCTCTAACACACCCCGAACAGCCCCTTTTCATTGTTTTCACCCACCCATGCACATGCAATATTATTCGGTCAAACTATAAATGTAACAATTTAAAATCTTCTTTTTACAACGAGATATAACCAATATAGTTTGTTTTATATCATATTTCGCTTCAATAAGATTTATTAGGTCTATTATTTGCATATTAAAGACAATTACTCTACTTTTGCACCCGTTTTAAAAACAATAAAAAGTTTCAAATTGAAAGCATAAGTATGAAAATAATCTGGTCCATCCGTTCTTTCAACTTTACCAATATACCGTAAATGCGTTTGTCTAGAAGCGTGTTATAAGTAGTATTGTAAAATCAGAAAAACAGTTGAATCTCATGTTTACTTTCATTTCTATAATGGCTGTCGGAGTCCTTATAGGCTATCCCTTACGCCATAAATCCCAAATACGCAAGATCACTCCTCTCATCCATATCGTGGTCTGTCTGCTACTTTTCTTACTAAGTCTCTCTATTGGTCTTAACAGACTGATTATTGACAATCTTGGTTACTTCTGCGGCCAGGCAGCCGTCATCTCCTCATTAAGCATATTGGGCAGCATGATGGCCTCCCTTGCAGTATACCGCATCTTTTTCAGAGGAAAGGGGGCAAACGGTGAAAAGTAGTCTTGTAACTCTAGCCTTTTTCTTGTTTGGCTGCGTAGCCGGAGTCAGCTATGCGGTGGACTTCGACGTACACCAAACCTCTGTATATGTACTATATGTACTGATGCTGTTACTCGGCATTAATCTTGGAAGCAACCGCAACCTCAGGCAGTTTGTTTTATCCCTCAATTTCAGGACACTGCTCGTACCCTTTGCCACCGTAAGCGGTACTCTGTTGTTTTCCGCTATCGGAGGCTTTCTCTTGAGCCGCTGGAGTATCTTCGACTGCATGGCTGTCGGAAGCGGATTCTCCTATTATTCCGTTTCCTCCATCCTTATCACGCAGATCAAATCCCCCTCCATCGGTGTGCAGCTTGCTACCGAATTGGGGACCATCGCGCTACTATCCAATATCTTCCGGGAAATGACCGCCTTGATAGGAGCTCCCCTTTTCCGCAAATATTTCGGTTATCTGGCACCTATCTCGGCGGCGGGCATCGGTTCTTCCGACATTTCCCTGGCAGCCATCGCACGCTGCTCCGGACCGGAAGCCGTACCCGTGGCCATCGTCCACGGCATACTGATAAACATAAGCATGCCTTTCTTCGTTTCTTTCTTTTGCAAACTGTAAGCTGAAGGAAGTGACATACTATACGTAACTTTACATTCTCTCTATAAAGAACCGGCCCTGTCACGAATTCGCAGCAGGGTTGGTTCTAACACATCCGCCCAACTAAAGCATTTCTTCCTAACAATTAAGCCTTTTCTTTCTATCAACTACTACAGACTTTCACAACAGACTGTACAGTCCATTACATCAGACCGTACAGTCCACTATAATGGACTATACGATTCACTGTAGGAAACTGTAGTACATTACCGCATAAAAAGACTTAATCATAAGAAAAAAAGACCTTAGCATTATAAGAAAAAAAGGATTAATACCGGATATACGGAAAAAGCAGAAAGAGAATCTTCTCATTCAAACCGAATAGATTTTGCCGGATGAATACGCGTCACCAGAAATGACGGCCCGACAAGCATCAGCACCGATACCAGCAAGGTACAGACATTCAGCAACAAATAAATCCAAATATTGAATTCAATAGGAACACGATCTACATAATAAGTGGCAGGGTCCAGTTTGAAAAGATGAAATTGAGATTGAATAAAGCATAATGCCACCCCGATGATATTTCCCCATACCATCCCCCTGCCAATCAAGAATACCGAAAAACTGAGGAATATCTTACGAATAGCAAAATTATCAGCACCCAATGCTTTCAGCACCCCGATCATATTGGTACGTTCCAGAATGATAATCAGCAAACCGGATATCATGGTGAATCCTGCCACCCCCGTCATGAGAAACAGGATAACCCACACATTCATATCCAGCAAATCCAGCCATGCAAATATCTGAGGATTGACTTCCTCCACACTCTGAGTATAGTAAGTACCTCCGTATGCATCCACCTGCGTATCCACCCGTGCACGGATTTCCTCTTTCACCGACTCCAACCGGCTATACTCATTCACTTCCAGTTCTATACCACTCACCTGCCCTTTCTGCCAACTATTCAAACGGTTCACCGTATATAAGTCGGTTATCAGAAACAAATCATCGTATGCGGAAAAATTGGTCTGATAGATGCCGGCTACAGTAAGACGACGTGCACGCACATTGTCCTCTATATAATAGGTATAGATTTTATCACCCAGTTTCAGATGTAGTCTGTCGGCAATAGTGCGGGACACCAATACCTTATTAGTAGAGGCAGTATCCGAGAATACAGGAATCTCCCCTTCCTGCAAATGATTCTTTAAAAACCTCCAGTCGTATTCATGAGAAACACCTTTCAGCACCATTCCCTGAAAGCTGTCGCTTGTCATTATCATTCCCGGCTTGGTGGAATAGCGCTGCACGTGCTTTACTCCTTCCAGTGTTTTCAACAGATGGAGCAAACTGTCGTTGGCTACAATGGGAACCGTCTGATAAGATTGCTGGGAGTCGAAGTTAGTTATTACGATATCGGCCCCCAAGCCTACCACCTTGTCGCGTACCTCATGTTTGAAACCGATCACCACCGCTACCGACACAATCATGACGGCCAGCCCGATAGCTATGCCCAGCATAGCAATGCGGACGGCAGGCTTGGACACCTCTTTTCCACCCTCATTGCTGCGATAGATGCGTCTGGCAATAAAGAGCTTCCAGTCCATATCAGTCTTCTACTCTTCCGGGATATGCTTCCAATGCCTTACGCAGTACGAACAACGCACGGACCAGATCCTCTTTCTTCAACACGTAGGCAATACGCACCTCATTACGGCCTGCACCCGGAGTAGTATAGAATCCAGCAGCCGGAGCCATCATGACCGTCTCGCCTTCATAGTTGAATTCCGACAGACACCATGCACAGAACTTTTCACTGTCGTCCACCGGCAATTTGGCAACCGTATAGAATGCACCCATCGGTATAGGTGAATAAACACCCGGAATACGGTTCAGCCCGTCAATCAAGCACTTACGGCGCTCCACGTATTCGTCATACGTCTCGCGTGTGTACTCTTCGGGGGCATCCAATGAAGCTTCGGCAGCAATCTGACCGATCAAAGGAGGACTCAGACGTGCCTGGCAGAATTTCATGACGGCATTTCTCACTTCCTTATTCTTGGTAATCAACGCACCGATACGGATGCCGCATTCGGAATAACGCTTGGACACCGAGTCAATCAGCACCACATTTTCTTCAATGCCTTCCAAGTGACAGGCAGAAATATAAGGAGAACCGGTATAAATAAACTCGCGGTACACTTCATCCGAGAACAGGTAAAGATCATACTTCTTCACCATGTCACGAATCTGGTTCATCTCGCGGCGGGTATACAAATAGCCGGTCGGATTATTCGGGTTACAGATCAGAATAGCTTTTGTGCGTTCGTTTATCAACTCCTCGAACTTCTCCACTTTCGGCAGGGAGAACCCTTCCTCGATGGTAGTCGTCACCGTGCGGATCACGGCACCCGCCGAAATGGCAAACGCCATATAATTGGCATAGGCAGGTTCCGGCACAATGATCTCATCTCCCGGATTCAAACAACTTAGAAAAGCAAACAGCACCGCTTCCGAACCTCCGGTAGTGATGATGATATCATCGGCAGACAAGTTGATGTCATATTTCTTATAATAACCCACCAGCTTCTCGCGATAGCTGCGGTATCCCTGGCTGGGACTATATTCCAAAACGGTACGGTCAATATTACGAATCGCATCAAGGGCCGCTCGCGGAGTAGGCAGGTCGGGCTGACCGATATTCAGGTGATACACATGAACTCCTCTCTGTTTTGCAGCATCGGCCAGCGGTGCCAATTTGCGAATTGGCGATGCGGGCATCTCGTTTCCTCTGATGGATATTATTGGCATAATGTTATAAAAATTATTTAATCGAAGTGCAAAGATAGACTTTCGCAACCAACCGAGCAAACAATTAATTAAGAATTTAAATCTTTGTTATCTTAATGCGCATTTTTTAGGGTTATTAAAAAAAAACATGTAAGTTTGTTCCAGTAAAACAAAGCAAAATATCAAATGAATCTATACCTGATAACCTTCCAGTCCTCCTTGAACAGAATTGAGTCTGTATATGATTGCCATAAAGATTTATTTGTGGAAATCGAGAAGTTTTTTACGCTTCATCTGGTACCTTATACAGAGGCTGCAAGTATTCCGGCAGATGCCTACCGGATGGCTTTCATCGCTTCGGGCGGGGTAGAAAAAATGGTCACCCAACACTTCGAACTACTTCCCTATCCTATCCATCTGCTGACCGACGGACAACAGAACTCACTGGCTGCTTCCCTGGAAATAGCTACATGGATACGCAGCAAAGGAATGAAAGTACATATTATTCATGGCACTATCCCCAATATGGTGAGACAACTGATAGATCATCACAAGGCTTTCGCCGCCCAGCGCGAGGTAAGAGGAAAACGAATCGGAGTTGTGGGATATTCTTCTCCGTGGCTGGTGGCCAGCAATGTAGATTACCTGCTTGCCAGACGCCGCTGGGGAATAGAGTTCATTGATATCCCCATGGAGGAAGTGTATTGTCTTTTTTATCAGATAAAGGATGATGATATAGGATATGAGGCGTCCGTATTTGCCAACCGTGCCATTGCCTGCCGGGAAGGGACTCCGGAAGATTTGCTGAAAGCCATGCGTCTTTATCAGGCAGTGAAAATTATTTGCGAGAAAAAAAAGCTGGATGCAGTAACCCTCTCCTGCTTCTCCCTGATTGAGAAATTAGGAACAACTGGATGTCTGGCACTTGCCCTGCTTAATGATGAAGGCATTCCGGCCGGATGTGAAGGAGACTTACAATCCATCTTTACTCTGCTCATCGCCAAAACACTGACCGGCCAGGCAGGATTCATGGCGAATCCGGCATTCATCAACGATGACCTGAACGAAATAGTGATGGCTCACTGTACGATTGCCACCAAAATGGTGGATCAGTTTATCATCCGGAATCATTTTGAAACAGAAACCGGAATAGCCATACAGGGTATTTTGCATCCGGGAGGCATCACGATGATAAAATGCGCGGGAGAATGCCTGGACGAGTATTTCGTATCCACAGGCCAACTGATAGAAAATACCAACTACATCAATGCCTGCCGCACACAAGCAAGAATCAAACTGGACAAATCGGTAGACTATTTTATGCGTAATCCTTTAGGTAACCATCACATCATATTAATGGGCGATCATGAAAAAGTGATTCACGAATTCATGCAATTGAACAGCTGCAAACTAGTGGAATAAGGAAAGCATGAAGAAATTAAGTAAAATGGGAGATGAAGATTAAATAAATTGTATC
>ERZ1504255.367-NODE-367-length-7549-cov-12.513744_pt1 | contig 7549 bp, 7 predicted proteins | sample MGYA00571881_ERZ1504255 | MGnify/ENA primary metagenome ERZ1504255 (study PRJEB39906, sample SAMEA3182071) | gut metagenome | biome: human; feature: gut; material: Stool; isolation source: human stools | place: Canada | collected 2011-12-06 ... | reverse complement strand
AGAGACAGATCCATCTTGTCGGATTAAAACCTGATAGCCGGTAACTGGTTGCATATCGGCGGAGGAAGCAATTTGCTTTTTAAAGGTGATTATGCAGGGACTGTCCTGCATTCGGCTATCCGGGGGTATGAGGTGGTTGCTGAAAACGAACAGGAAATAGAGGTAAGGGCAGGAGCCGGTGAGGTGTGGGATGATTTTGTGGCATATACCGTGAAGAACAGTTGGTATGGTGCTGAAAATCTGTCATTGATTCCCGGTGAAGTGGGTGCTTCTGCCGTTCAGAATATCGGTGCGTATGGTGTTGAGGCAAAAGATTTGATTGTAAGTGTGGAAACCGTCGAGGTGGAAACCGGCAGGAAACGGATTTTTACCAAAGAGGAATGCCGTTATGCTTATCGTGAAAGCATTTTCAAGAAAGATTTGAAAGGTAAATATATAGTGACTTACGTCACTTATCGTTTAAGTAAGCAGCCGGTTTTTAATCTGGAGTATGGAAATGTGCGTGGCGAATTGGAAAAGCGAGGAGGTGAGGTGGCATTGGAGAATGTAAGGAAGGTGATTATTGCCGTGCGTGAAGCCAAGTTGCCCGATCCCCGGGTGCAGGGAAATGCCGGAAGTTTCTTTATGAATCCGATTGTTCCACGCAGGCAGTTTGAAATAGTACAGCAACAGTATCCTGATATGCCACATTATGAAGTGGATGGCAATCGGGTGAAGATTCCTGCTGCATGGATGATAGACCGTTGCGGCTGGAAAGGCAAACAAATAGGGCGCGCGGGTGTTCATTCTAAACAGGCGTTGGTCTTGGTGAACTGTGGAGGCGCTACGGGAGATGAAGTGATTGCTCTTGCCAGACGGATACAGGAGTCTGTGCTTCAAAAGTTCGGGGTAGCTATCTCTCCCGAAGTGAATTTTATATAAAGTATAATATGAAGATTACAATACTAGGCAGCGGAACGTCTACGGGAGTACCCGAAATAGGGTGCAAATGTCCGGTATGTACCAGCAGCGATCCCCGGGACAACCGTTTGCGTTGTTCGGGACTGATAGAAACGGAAGGGCTCCGGATTCTGATAGATTGTGGTCCCGATTTCCGTGAACAGATGATACGGTTGAACGATTTCAAACCGTTGGACGGTGTTTTGATTACTCACGAACACTATGACCATGTAGGAGGCTTGGATGATTTGCGTCCTTTCTGTCGTTTTCGTGATGTGCCGGTTTATGCCGAACAATATACAGCAGAGCGTTTACGCCAGCGTATTCCTTATTGTTTTGCCGAACATCTTTATCCGGGAGTTCCCCGTATTACATTAGAGGAAATTGTTCCCGGTTCTCCTTTTATTATCGGCAATCCCGAAGGAAACAAAGTAGAAGTGACACCTCTTCGGGTAATGCATGGCAAATTGCCCATTTTGGGATACCGTATCGGCAAGATGGCATGGATTACCGATATGCTGACGATGCCCGGGGCTGAATATGATTTGTTGCAAGGACTGGATGTGTTGGTAATGAATGCATTGCGTCCCCAGCCTCACCATACCCACCAGAATTTGAAGGAGGCTTTGGACAATGCACAAAGAATAGGAGCCGGGGAAACTTATTTTATTCACATGAGTCATCATATGGGATTACATGCTGATGCTGAACGGTTATTGCCGCCGCATGTGCATTTTGCATACGATGGAATGAGAATTAGTTTATAAAGCCGGTTTCAACGAATACCGGCACAATCCGTTCAATCCGCATTCCGAACATTTCGGTGTCCGTGCCATACAAACATATCTTCCGTGTAAAATAAGCCAATGATGTGCGGTGGGCACAATCTCCTTCGGAATATACTTCATCAGATATTTCTCGGTAGCCAGCGGTGTGGTGCAGGTTTGAGGAACCAGTCCGATGCGGTGGCTCACGCGGAACACATGTGTATCTACTGCCATGGCCGCTTTGTTGAATACTACACTTTGAATGACATTAGCCGTCTTGCGTCCCACTCCCGGCAGTTTAATCAGTTCTTCCAATGTTCCCGGTACTTCGCTATGAAAATCCTTCACCAGCACTTGCGCCATGCCTACTAGATGTTTTGCCTTGTTGTTGGGATAACTTACACTCCGTATGTATTCATAAATCACTTCCGGCGTCGAAGCGGCCAGTGCCTCAGGAGTCGGGAAATCCCGGTAAAGAGGAGGGGTGATCATATTTACCCGTTTGTCCGTGCATTGTGCACTCAGGATAACGGCTATCAACAACTCGAATGGGTTATTGTAATGAAGTTCAGTTTCGGCAACAGGTATCGTTTCTTGAAAATAAGCGATCACCTTGTTATAAAGTTCTTGTTTTTTCATATTACCTTCTTTTTTCGGTTTCAAATATAATAGATAAATCAATAAGGTAGAATTATTCGGGCAATTCATTTGTTTAGTTGAGTAAACTTCTTATATTTGCATAAATATATTAGATTTATGCAGCTTAACGTAAAGAATGAAACTTCTACATTGAAAGCTGTGGTGCTTGGACAACCCGGTTCCATAGGGAAGGTCCCCACGCTGGAAGAAACTTATGACGCCAAGTCATACGAGTCCGTATTGCATAACATATATCCCCATGAAGAAGATATTTTCAAAGAGATGAGATGCTTTGAAAGCGTATTGTTGAAATATGGGGTACAGGTCTATCGCCCGTGGACACTGGAGAATTGTAATCAGGTGTTTGCCCGTGATGTGGGGTTTGTGATTGACGACAAGATTATTGTTTCCAACATCATCCCCAACAGGGAAGATGAGAAGGAAGCTTACGAAGTGGTCTATAATCAGATAGCTTATAACAAAATTTTCAACCTTCCCGAAAAGGCGCACGTAGAGGGAGGTGATGTGGTGCTTTACAATAATATTGTGTTTGTAGGCCTTTATACCCAGCCCGATTATCCGCAGATGAAGACGGCACGTACCAACCGATATGCTTTTTCCTTTCTGAAAGAAATCTGTCCGGGGAAGATATTCATCCCCTTGGAGCTGAAAAAACATAATACAGATCCACGTGCGGGGATTCTGCATCTGGATTGTACCTTTATGCCGGTAGGGAAAGGGCATGCGATTATTTATAAGGACGGATTTATGTATCCTCAGGATTATCATACTCTGCTCGATTTGTTCGGCAGGGAGAATGTATTTGAAATAACGCGGGAAGAGATGTACTATATGAATACGAATGTCTTTTCCATCTCTCCTGAGGTGGTGGTTTCTGAAAAGAACTTTATCCGCCTGAATACCTTTATGGAAGAGGTATGGGGAATGACGGTAGAGCGTGTACCTTATTATGAAATATCTAAGATGGGCGGACTGTTGCGCTGCTCCACCTTACCATTAATCCGAGAAAATGACTAAACAAACAACAAACCACATTTTGATGGTGGAACCCGTAGCCTTCGGGTTCAATGAAGAAACAGCGGCCAACAATTATTTCCAGCAGCGGACAGTTGCGGCAGGTGAGACAGTACAAGCTTGTGCCTTGAAGGAATTTCGGGGCATGGTGGATAAGTTGCGTGCAAACGGCATAGAGGTAATAGTGGTGCAGGATACCCCGATACCTCATACTCCGGATTCCATATTTCCGAACAACTGGGTGTCCTTTCACGACGACGGAACAGTGGTGCTGTATCCTATGTTTGCGGAAAACCGCAGGGCGGAAAGACGGGCGGATATCTTGCAGCGGATAGAGTCGGAGGGGTTCAGCATCCGTCGGAAGGTAGATTATACAGGTTTTGAGGAAGAAAACCGCTTCCTGGAGGGGACCGGGGGAATCATTCTGGACCGAGTGAACCGTTATGCATACGCGGCTTTGTCGCAACGGGTGGACGAAGCATTATTGGGTCGGTTCTGCAAGGAACAGAACTTTATTCCAGTGCCCTTTCGCGCCTATCAGACTGTAAACGGACAACGTCTGCCCATTTATCATACCAACGTCATGATGTGTGTGGCAACAGATTATGCGGTCGTTTGTCTGGACAGCATTGATGACGTGGAAGAGCGTGAGCAGGTTTGCCACATCTTGCGGCAGACAGGGAAAGAAATCATCGCCATCTCCGAGGAACAGATGCATCACTTTGCCGGAAATATGCTTCAGGTGGAGAACGGGAAAGGTGCATTGTTTCTAGTGATGTCTCAAAGTGCTTACGATTCGTTGCATGAAGACCAGTTACAACGGCTGTCTAAGTATAACGCATTACTTTCCATGCCCATCCCTACCATTGAAACTTTGGGAGGAGGAAGTGCCCGTTGTATGATGGCGGAAATATTCTTGAAGAAAGAAAAACATTAAATAATAAAAAGCTTATGGATGCAAAATTATCGGCAGCTCAATTAATGGAGCTTGAGAACAAACATGGAGCACACAATTATCATCCTGTTCCTGTGGTATTGGATAAAGGAGAAGGTGTGTTTGTATGGGATGTGGAAGGAAAGAAATATTATGATTTCCTTTCCGCTTATTCGGCGGTGAACCAAGGACATTGTCATCCGCGTATTATTGATACGTTGGTAAAACAGGCGCGAAAGCTGACTTTGACTTCACGCGCTTTTTATAACAGCCAGTTGGGACGGTATGAAGAATTTGTCACCCGTTATTTCGGATATGACAAGGTTTTACCGATGAATACGGGAGCCGAGGCGGTAGAAACCGCATTGAAGCTTTGCCGCAAATGGGCGTATGAAGTAAAAAAGCTTCCCAAGGATACGGCGGAAATCGTTGTATGCCGGAATAATTTTCATGGGCGTACTACCACTATCGTTTCTTTCTCCATTGATCCGGACGCTTACAATAACTACGGACCTTTTACTCCCGGCTTTGTTGTGATTCCTTACAATGATGCCGAAGCGCTGGCGAAAGTGCTGGACGAACATCCTCATGTGGCCGGATTCCTGGTTGAGCCCATTCAGGGAGAAGCAGGTGCTTATGTACCCGATGAGGGATATTTGAAAAAATGTTACGACTTGTGTCGTGCCCACAATGTACTTTTTATAGCCGATGAAGTGCAGACCGGCATTGCCCGTACAGGCAAATTGCTGGCTTGTGACTATGAGAATGTTCATCCGGATATCCTGATTTTGGGAAAGGCTTTATCGGGTGGGGCCTGTCCTGTTTCTGCAGTATTATCATGCAATGAAGTGATGGATGTTATCCGTCCGGGACAACATGGTTCCACTTTTGGCGGAAATCCTATTGCTGCGGCAGTGGCTGTTACGGCACTGGAGGTGGTACGGGACGAACAGTTGGCGGACAGGGCATACAGACTGGGATTGATATTCCGGGAAGAGATGAGAAAACTGTGTGAAACATCTCGTGTGGCTTCTTTTGTCCGGGGCAAGGGATTGTTGAATGCGTTGATAATCAATAATGATGAAACGAAGGATTTGGCGTGGGAAATTTGCTTGAAATTGGCCGAAAACGGCTTGCTGGCCAAACCGACACATACGAATATTATTCGTTTTGCTCCGCCATTGGTGATTACAGAGGAACAGTTAAAGGAGTGTATCGAAATTATAAAGAAGACGATTGCTTTGTTTGAATAAAGGATTTTTTATCCTGTCTTTTAGGGGTGGATTCAATCTGCCCCTCTAATCGTTTTCACTGATACCCACCTGTTTATGACGCTTCATCTTTCACTGTTCCATACTGTTTGGCAATCAAGGAAGTATAGAAAAAGTAATTATTTGATGAGGCTGTTCTTCTTGATAAGAATATTTAATGCAGTTATATCCGGTTAACTCGGAAATAATTTCTATCTTTGCACCCCGAATTAAAAAATAGACGTATGATGCCGTGAATAGCGGTCGTGTATTCTAGAACACCACGTAAAAAACAGGAGAAATGAAGAATAATAACACTGTATCTGTATCGTTCATGTTGCTTGGCATACTGTTTTGTGTATGTCTTGTCGCAGCAAATTTATTGGAGACCAAAGTAGTCCAGATCTGGAAAATTACGGCAACTGCCGGATTGGTTGTATTTCCTATCTCTTACATTATCAATGATTGTATAGCCGAAGTATGGGGCTTCCGCAAGGCACGTCTTATCATCTGGATGGGCTTTGCCATGAATTTCATGGTGGTAGCTTTGGGGCAGCTTGCCATTCTGATGCCCGCAGCTCCGTTTTGGGAAGGAGAGGAGGGCTTCAACTTCGTTTTCGGCATGGCGCCCCGCATCGCTGTAGCCAGTCTGACCGCTTTCTTGGTCGGCTCTTTTCTGAATGCCTATGTCATGAGTAAAATGAAGCTGGCCTCGGGGGGAAAGAACTTTTCACTTCGTGCTATCACTTCTACCTTGGTGGGTGAGAGTGCCGATTCCATGATTTTCTTTCCTGTTGCCTTCGGAGGTTTGATGCCTGCCGGTGAACTGATAAAGATGATGGTTATTCAGGCGGTGCTCAAGACACTCTATGAAATTATTATCCTGCCTGTTACCATCCGTGTGGTAAATTACATCAAGAAGGTGGATGGCAGTGATGTCTTTGATGAGCATATCTCATACAATGTATTAAAAATCAAAGAACTTTAATAAGTTGCTGATGTGTCAGTGTGCCGGTTAGCCAATTACCATGCGGTATATGGCGCAGCATATCCACATAGCGCAGCAATTGGCACATTAGTAAATTGAGAAATTATCAACAATGAATAAAAGTGACGCATTGGTTGTGTTCAGCGGAGGGCAGGACTCAACCACGTGCCTGTTTTGGGCAAAAAAACATTTCCGCAAAGTGTATGCTTTAAGTTTTATCTATGGACAAAAGCATGTGAAGGAAGTGGAGCTGGCCCGTGCTATTGCCGGAAAGGCAGGTGTGGAGTTTAAAGCGATGGATGTTTCCTTTATAGGCAACCTGGGTAAAAATTCGCTGACAGATACTACGATAACGATGGATGAGGTGAAGCCTGCCGATAGTTTCCCTAATACGTTTGTGCCGGGGCGGAATTTGTTCTTTCTGAGCATTGCAGCTGTCTATGCACGCGAATTGGGGATCAATCATATCGTGACCGGTGTGTCGCAGACAGACTTCAGCGGTTATCCCGATTGTCGGGATGCTTTTATCAAGTCACTGAATGTGACGTTGAACCTTGCCATGGACGAGCAGTTCGTGCTTCACACTCCGCTGATGTGGATTGATAAAGCGGAAACATGGGCGTTGGCGGACGAATTGGGCGTGCTCGATTTGATCCGGCATGAAACGTTGACTTGCTATAATGGCGTACAGGGAGATGGCTGCGGTCATTGCCCGGCCTGTAAGCTTCGTCGTGAAGGATTGGAAAAGTATTTGGAGATAAAGGCGGAAAGAGAGAAACGATAGGATAAATGAATGTGTTTTCTCCTTGTATGAAAGGTGTTTTCTTTTTGCCGAGTATATTGTTTCACTTTAGTGAGCAGGTTTTATCACTAGAGTGAAGAAATTTCATCACTTTAGTGGTACAACTTCATCACTCTAGTGAAACGATCTGCTCGAAGCGGGGAGAGAATTTCTTTTCTAAGGTATGATAGAGAATACATGAATATGAAAAAAATA
>ERZ1504255.356-NODE-356-length-7750-cov-8.988824_pt1 | contig 7750 bp, 6 predicted proteins | sample MGYA00571881_ERZ1504255 | MGnify/ENA primary metagenome ERZ1504255 (study PRJEB39906, sample SAMEA3182071) | gut metagenome | biome: human; feature: gut; material: Stool; isolation source: human stools | place: Canada | collected 2011-12-06 ... | reverse complement strand
TATCCCCGGAGAAGTGATTTCTGTGGGGATACACTTCTTAAATAGAGAATTAAGAATTAAACAATAAGGCTGAAAAGTAAAAACTAAAGATAGAAACTATGGAACTATTAAGAAACGTCTTTGAGGGTTATCCCAATCTTTGGGGCGGAGGAGTGGCACACTCTGTCCTGATTCTGTCCCTGGTCATCACCTTCGGTATCATGCTGGGCAAGTTGAAGGTGGCAGGCATCTCGCTGGGTGTCACCTGGATTTTGTTTGTGGGCATTGTCTTCGGACATTTCGACATGAACCTCGACGAACATCTGCTGCACTTCCTGAAGGAGTTCGGCTTGATACTGTTTGTCTATTCCATCGGTCTGCAAGTGGGACCGGGATTCTTCTCCGCTTTCAAGAAGGGCGGACTTACGCTGAACATGGTAGCAATGCTTTCCGTCTTCCTCAGCGTGGTTATCACCATTGTGTTGCACTTTGCCACCGGAATTCCCATTACTACGATGGTGGGTATCTTGTCCGGAGCCGTGACCAATACCCCCGGTCTGGGTGCTGCCCAGCAGGCAAACAGTGACCTCAACGGGGTGGATGCTCCGGAAATCGCACTCGGATATGCCGTTGCCTATCCGCTGGGTGTGGTGGGCTGCATCTTGGCGCTGCTTGCCTTGAAGTTCTTCATGCGGATTAACACCAAAAAAGAAGAGGAGGATGCCGAGCACGGGCTGGGCCATCTGCAGGAGCTGACCGTGCGTCCCATATCGGTAGAGATACGCAATGAGGCAATAGACGGCAAGCGGATCAGAGATGTGAAACCATTGTTGAACCGTGCGTTTGTCATCTCCCGCATCCGGCACACCGGCAGTCAGGAAACAGAACTGGCGAATGCCGATACGGTGCTACACATGCAGGATGAAATTCTGTTCATTGCCAACCCGAAAGATGTGGAGGCCATTGTTGCCTTCTTCGGAAGAAAAATTTCGGTGGAGTGGGAACGGGAGGACAAGAACTTGATTTCACGCCGCATCCTCATCACCAAGCCGGAACTGAACGGCAAGTCTCTGTCTCAGCTCAAGATACGTAACAACTTCGGTGCCTGCATCACCCGTATCAACCGTTCGGGCGTGGATCTGGTGGCAACTCCCCACTTGCAGTTGCAGATGGGAGACCGTGTGACGATTGTAGGCAGTGAGCTTGCCGTGAGCCATGCGGAGAAGGTATTGGGTAACTCGCTGAAGCGTCTCAACCATCCCAACTTGATTCCTATCTTCCTGGGTATTGCCCTGGGATGTATCTTGGGCAGTCTGCCGTTCATGTTCCCCGGCATTCCCCAACCCGTGAAACTGGGACTGGCCGGTGGACCGTTGGTGGTTTCCATCCTCATCAGCCGTTTCGGGCCTCAATATAAGCTGATAACCTACACGACGATGAGTGCCAATCTGATGATACGCGAAATCGGTATCGCCTTGTTCCTGGCCTGCGTGGGGTTGGGTGCAGGAAAGGGATTCATCGATACCATTATCTACGAAGGCGGCTATGTGTGGATTGGCTATGGGGCCATCATCACGGTCGTTCCGTTGCTGGTGACAGGATTCATGGGGCGCTATTTCTGGAAGCTGAACTACTATACGCTGATAGGTGTGCTGTCCGGAGCTAACACCAATCCACCTGCATTGGCCTATTCCTCGGACTTGACATCCTGCGATGCCCCTGCGGTGGGATATGCCACGGTCTATCCGCTGGCTATGTTCCTGCGGGTGCTGACGGCTCAGTTGCTGATACTGGCACTGGCGTAGTTTCACCATAGATAATCTATGGTACATAGGTTGATTTGATAACAAGTAATGTAAAGAGAGCTAACAAGTAATGTTAGGCTGCTTTACATTACTTGTTATTTTTGTTTGTAGTATTCCTCCGCTTGTGCCAGTGTCTCCGGTTTGCCGATGTCGAACCAGCGGAATCCTTGCAGCGGATAGCCTTGTATGTGCACCTTTGTGCAGGCGGACAAGTAGAAAGGAATGATGGAGAACTTGCCGTCCCACTGCCCATCGTCCATCAGGCGGAAGAGGGAGGGGGAGATGACATGGATTCCTCCGAAGGCGAGTTCCCGGTACTTCGTTTCCCGGTAGTCGAAGCCTGCCGGTTTCACCTCTCCGGTGGACTTGTTTATCCAGCCGTGCAGGTGGTAGTCGTCGTCAAAAAGGAGATAGCGGGAAGTCTTGCGCTCGCTCACAAGCAGGGTAGACTCCGCATCGCTCTCCAGATGGTGGCGATAGAGACCTGCAAGGTCAATATCCGTCAGAATATCCGCGTTGTGCACCAGAAAAGGTTCTTGTCCGTCCAGAAAGGGGCGTGCCTTTTTGATGCCTCCTCCGGTGTCGAGCAGCATGCCGCGTTCGTCGCTGATGTGAATCTCCGTGCCGAAGTTGTCGTGGGCACGGAGGAAGTCGATAATCTGCTCCCCGAAGTGGTGGATATTGACCATTATCTCGTTGAATCCTGCTTCCTTCAACCGCAGTATCACCCGTTCCAGCATGGGCTTTCCTGCTACGGGAACGAGGGCCTTGGGCATGTGGTCCGTCAAGGGGCGCAACCGGGTGCCCAGGCCGGCGGCGAAAATCATGGCTTTCATATTGGCATATTCTCACATTAGCACATTAAACTTTGGCCTTAAACGTCTGTTCAATATTCTGTTCTCTATGTATCAGGTTCACTTGCACGCCGAACTTCTTGTGCAGATGTTCCGCCAAGTGTTGTGCCGAGTACACGGAGCGGTGCTGTCCGCCGGTGCAGCCGAAGCAGACAGACAGATTGGTGAAGCCGCGTTCCATGTAGCGCTTCACGGAAGCGTCGACAAGGGCGTAGGCATGCTCCAGGAATACGGCTATCTCGCCGTCGTCTTCCAGGAAGCGGATAACGGGTTCGTCCAGTCCCGTGAAGGGTTTGTAACGCTCGTACTTGCCGGGGTTGTTCACAGCGCGGCAGTCAAAGACGAAACCTCCTCCGTTGCCCGTGGAATCTTCGGGGATACCTTTTTTGTAGGCAAAACTGGTGACTTTCACCACGAGGCGGCGCTTTTGCAGGTCGTCTGTAAACTGTTTCAGCTCGGTAAGTTCGCGCAGAATCCGGCAGAGGTAGGGATATTCTGGATAAGGTTCTTGGAGCAGTTGGCGAAGGTTCTCGATGGCGAAGGGGACACTTTGTATGAAGTGGGGCTTCTTCTCGAAGTAACCGCGGAAACCATAGGCACCCAGCACCTGCATGGTGCGGAACAATACGAAGTGGCGAAGCTGGGCATAGAAATAAGCCTCGTCCACGGGCTGGTACTTGCGCAGGGCGTCGATGTATTCCTTCAGCAACTCTTGGCGCAGGCTGTCGGGATAGTTTGCTTTGGCCTGCCACAAGAAGGAGGCAACGTCGTAGTAGACCGGACCTTTGCGTCCGCCCTGGAAGTCGATGAGCCACGGCTCGTTGTCCTTTATCATAACGTTACGGCTCTGGAAGTCGCGGTACATGAAGGTGGCGGAGCTGCTACGGAGCAACACGTCTGCCATCTTCTGGAAGTCGTCTTCCAGCCGGTCTTCCTGGAAGTCCATTCCCGTAGCCTTGAGGAAGCAGTATTTAAAGTAGTTCAAGTCCCACAGAATGCTGCGGCTATTGAACTCTGCCTGCGGGTAGCAGTAGGAGAAGTCCATGCCGTCGGCTCCGGCAAACTGTACGGCGGGCAGCAGACGGATGGTCTTGCGCAGCAACTGTTTCTCTTCCTCACCGAATACGCTGGTCTTGCGGCCTTTCTCGATGGCATTGAATAGGAGCGAGTCGCCCAGGTCTTCTTGCAGATAATAGATATCATCTTCGGAGCGGATGAACACTTGCGGTACGGGCAGTCCTTTCTGGCGGAAATGTTCTGCCATGTAGAGGAAGGCGCGGTTCTCCTCCACAGACTCTCCGCTGACGCCGATAAGTGTAGGACTTCCGATGAGGCGGAAGTAACGGCGGTTGGAGCCGGAGGAGGGGAGTTCGTCAATCTGTTCCGGTTCGTGTCCGGTATGTGCGATGTAGAGTTTCTTAAGTTCTTCGGTTATCATGGTGGTATGTTTTATTTTCGCAGCTAAGATAAAACTTTTGTCGGAGATATGCTTACCTTTGCAGGAGGAAAATATTTAATTTGATAGCTTCATAATGGATTCCATTCCTCAGTTTCTCATAGCCGCCCCTACATCGGGCAGTGGAAAGACCACCGTCAGTCGTGGACTGATGGCATTGTTTGTGAAGAAAGGTCTGAAGGTGCAGCCTTTCAAGTGCGGTCCCGATTATATAGATACTAAGTATCACGAGGCGGTATGCGGCCGTCCTTCCGTCAATCTGGATACTTTCATGGCATCTCAGGAGCACGTAAGCAGTCTGTATGCACGCTATTCGGCGGATGCGGATGTTGCCGTGGTCGAGGGGATGATGGGGATGTACGACGGGTACGACCGCGACCGGGGCTCGTCGGCAGAAGTGGCACGGCTCTTGGGTATTCCTGTGGTGCTGGTGGTTGATGCCAAGTCGGCTGCCTATTCCATGGCTCCTTTGTTGTCGGGGTTCATCAATTTCCGTCCGGATATACGTATTGCGGGAGTTATCTTCAATCGTGTCGGCTCGCTCCGCCACTACCGGATGCTGCAGGAGGTCTGTGAAGACTTGAACGTGACTTGTCTGGGCTATCTGCCCAAGCAGAAGGAACTGGAGCAGGAGTCACGCCATCTGGGGCTGGATTTCAGCCGTTCTAAGGAGACGGAGGGGCTGGACATGCTGGTAGGCTTGCTGGAGGAACATGTGGACTGGGAACTGCTGCTCTCGACAACCGGGCTTCCATTGCCTGCGGCGGCTGTGGAGGAGAAGCCGATACTATCAGAGCCGGGGAAGCTGCATATCTCGGTAGCGCGCAACGAAGAGTCCTTTTCCTTCCTCTATGCGGAACATCTGGATATTCTGCGCCGTATGGGCACGGTCACTTTCTTCAATCCGGAGCAGGACCGGGCTGTTCCGCAAGAGACGGATTTGCTCTATCTGCCCGGCGGCTATCCCGAGAACCGTCTGGAGGAACTTGCCGGGGCAAGGCTTGCCAGGGAGTCTATCCGCAGCTATATAGAGGCCGGTGGCAGGACGCTGGCGGAATGCGGGGGGATGATATATCTTTCGCAGTCCGTTCTTTCTGATGGGGATATGGACGGGGGAAGTTTTGATACCGATGGAAGAATCGCCGGAGATGGCGGGAGAAGCAGCGGAAGCGATGGAAGAAACGCCGGGAGCAGTGTAGGCAATATCAGAAATGAGATGGTAGGAGTATTACCTTTCAGCGTTACAAACGAGCGTAAACGCAGGAAACTGACATTGGGATACCGCCGGTTCGACTATAACGGATGGCGGCTTAAAGGACACGAATTCCATTATACGCAGTTTGCCGTGCCCGAAACTGATGGAAAAGAAGGTGGTGCGTGCAGTCTTCCTCCCTCGATAGCGCAGGTTTACAATGCCAAAGGAGAGAAGGTAACCACTCCCGTCTTTCGCTATAAGAACCTGATAGCCAGTTATACGCATCTGTATTGGGGCGAGGTGGATGTGATGGCTTTGTTCGGTGAACTCTAAAATAGCGCATTGATATTTTATGTAATTTCGTTTGTGTTCTTGAAATAGTGGAGTATCTTTGTTTTCATTTAAATATATTATGATTATGAAACTGAATACTTATCGCTTGTCTTCTTTGGAAGACCCTACTGATTTATCAACTAGTGTATGAAAAGAGTCTATACCAAAACTGGAAACAAAGGAACAACGGGTATTCATGGTGGCGCGCGTGTGCCGAAAGATGACATCCGTATCGAGGCAAACGGATGCCTTGATGAATTGAATGCCGTGATTGGTATCGTGCGCTCCATGCTGGCGGCAGAAGATGGATGGCAGGAGTTGCTGCATGCTGTCCAGCGGGAACTGATGGTGGTGATGAGCCATGTGGCCACTCCCTCGGGAGTGGTGAACCCTAATCCGCTTTCTGCCGCAGAGCTCACGCTGCGCTGTGAGCAGGAGATGGATGCCATGACCGTCCTGCTGACGGACAACGGCTACTTCCTTTTGCCTGGTGGCACTCCCATATCAGCCCAACTGCAGTTTGCCCGTACCGTGGCCCGCCGTGCCGAACGCCGTTTGTGGACACTCCATCGCCAAGACCCCGTGAACGAGGATATTCTGCGCTTCATCAACCGCCTTTCGGACTTGTTCTTCGTCATGGCCCGCATGGAGATGCAGCGGCAGGACTGGCCGGAGGAGAAATGGCAAGAGTTTGCCTACAAAAGGAAAAGACAGTAAGTACTTATCGCTAACCGCCGGGAAGCTGTTTTCAGCATAGGGGTTCTATTTGCTGTCCGAGCCTTAAATCATACAGACATGCCCGTACTTCCGCTTCGCTGCCGATATGCTTTCCTGCATCGTCGGACAGCTTCACGCATTCGCGCCATTCCTGGTTGACGTTCATCTTGCATTGCGTCAGTTTCATTACGATGTTGGAGGGCTTGAATCCGGTATCATTCGTCAGATTGGTGCCGATGCCGAAGGAGCAGCGGATTTTGCCCCTGCAATGCTCCTGGATGTCGAGTGCCTTGCCAAAGTCGAGCGCATTGCTGAAGACGATGGTTTTAGTGGTAGGGTCGATGCCCAGTTCGCGGTAGCGGGCAACAAGTTTGTCGGTGAAGTCGAATTCATCGCCGGAGTCGCAGCGTACACCGTCGAATAGCTTTGCCTGCTTGCGGCTCAGGTTACTTAGGAAGATGCCAGAGGTATAGGTATCGGACAGTGCGATGCCCAAGTCACCGTCGTACACGTTCACCCAGTTTTCCAAGGCCATGTAGTTGGCGTGTTTGTAGCCGAACTGTGCGCCGTGGAACATGAACCATTCATGCGGATGCGTCCCCATAGGCTTCATGCCGTATTTCATGGCGAAGTGGCAGTTGGAAGTCCCGGTACAGTATTCGGCGGCTTCCTTCAGACGGTCTATGACTTTGTCCTGTACCTCGAACGAGAAGCGTCTCCGGGTGCCGAACTCCGAAAAATACAGCTGGTGTCGGTTGGAGAGTGCCACCTTTTCGGACAGTTTGCAGAGTATGCCGTCCATGTCGGCCACGTTTCCCAAAGAACGGTTCTTTATTTCGGATACGATGGAAAGCAGGGGGACTTCGTAAAGGGTGGCCTTGTACAGATAGTCCGTGATTTCAATGTTCAGGTGCCGGTCCTCGTCCAGATGGATGCTTACCTTCTCCGGCTGGAAGCGGAAGGAGGAGAGCCACTCCCAATAGACCCTCGGCAGGAAACGGCAGTGGCGGGTCATGTATTCCAGCTCTTCGGCAGTAAGTACGGTCTGTGCCAGGCTGTCCACCGCCTCTTGCAGTTCCTTCAGAAACGTGTCCGTATAGGCGGTGTCGTCTCTGTCCTTGAAGCTGAAAGTGCCCATGGCATAGGGAAACAATTTGATGTAGGCATATGAGGTGGTGAATTTTTAAAGGTCTGTATCGAGTATGGTATGAATCATGGCAAAATATTCTTTAGTTATGATGTTCGATTTTGGGGATGAAGATAGTGAAAATTTCTTATTTGACCAGCCTCTATCTGTTAACAACGGCATATTCCTATTAAACCATGTTATAAATGAGACCGTCATGGACAGAAATTTTGGATATTTCGGGGAAGTCCGTACATTTGCAATGTGTTTTTCATAGTATTAGAT
>ERZ1504255.354-NODE-354-length-7758-cov-5.975854_pt1 | contig 7758 bp, 8 predicted proteins | sample MGYA00571881_ERZ1504255 | MGnify/ENA primary metagenome ERZ1504255 (study PRJEB39906, sample SAMEA3182071) | gut metagenome | biome: human; feature: gut; material: Stool; isolation source: human stools | place: Canada | collected 2011-12-06 ... | reverse complement strand
GGTGACAAAAAGACATACTTTCGTGACCAATTCGTGACTTGTCCGACCTTTCGGATTTTAGGTCACGGAATGTCTGAAATTGGCGGTTTGTTGTCTTGATTTGTCCGTACTGCAAATATCTCATTTTCAGTTCATCAATTTAATTTTGTAACTAAAAAAGAGATTATGAGAAGTACTTTCAAGCTACTCTATTTCGTCAAACGAAATGCAGTAAAGAAGAACGGCAACGCACCGATTATCGCACGTATCACTATCGACCAAGTTGTAGCCCAGTTCAACACCAAACTGGAAATAAATCCGGCTCACTGGAGCGTGAAGTTAGGCAAGGCTTCCGGCAGAACCGCAGAAGCCGTACATATCAATTCTATGCCGGAAAGCATCCACAGCACGGTACCCCAACAAGACTAAATGGTTGATTTATAAGATTGCAGCAATATAATACTGGCGAAAAGAAAAACAGAAGTTTGTCATTTACTATCCTTCGTCCATTCGTTTGACTAAGCTGTCTTGCAAACGGCTAAGATATGCCGTCCGATCCTTCTTCCGTTCTTTCATGGCAATATAAGCGGCATAATAATCGCCTAACTCCATTTAGAGCACCGTACTGAGAAAATTCATCATTTCTTTTATTCCCACGTTGCCATTGTTAATGCCACCCGAAGAAACAGGTTGAGAAATTCAGGTCTTTATCGAATTGTGCGCTATCGGTACATAGGCGTAAATCAAACTTTCCACGAACAACATAATATTCATCATACAAGGTCGGATGAAAACGATAATATTGGTAAAAGTCCAGATTACGGTTAAAGAAGCAGGTCAGGTTATCCAGCTCTTTACTTAATATAGTTTATGCTTACATCATTTCTACCATCGGGGCATTGTGTTTCTATCCGATAAATCTTATAGAAGGCATGAATTTGCAGATCTGTTTTTAACTCATTGAGAACTGCTTGCAAACAACGCACTATTGAAAGAAAAGTTTCAACAATATTATAACCGTAGAGGTCGATTTCAGATATATTGACCTCTATTTCAGCTAACATGTTATTAACCAATTCTTTCATTTTACTACTTTAATAGTTTTGTAAATTTAGACACAGTACAAATACTTAAATCCGTAGTTACAAACTTCCCATTGTAGAAGAGAGAAAATAGGGTAGCTGGTGTAGGAGAGTTTTGTGCTTGCTCTCTCGTTTCCAATTTAATTACTTTCAAAGGAATATTTCTTTCTTGCGCAAGAACACGCAACACTCCATTTACATAATAATCCGTATATGGGCAACGATTAGAATAATAAGCCACTATTCCCAGTTTGTCGGGGCATTCTCCACTTTTGACGCAATCATTAAAATATGGAACTGCACTATTCTCATGAAAACTCATTACCAACAATGAAAATCCATTTGGAAGTTTTTCTATTTCCTTAAAGCCATGTTGCAGCAACCATTTCGTATCACTCATAAAATGGTTCTTTTTTGTACCTACAACAGTAACCAATCCATTTTTTTGTTGCTTTTTTGCATCTTCAATCACAAATTGGAGCAAATTATATCCATGCCCTTGACCTTTATACTGCCCTGAAACCCAAAAACAATTAATCATTAAATAATTAGGGGCAGTAACCGGAAGCCACGCATATTCAGCAGGAACATATTCTATAAAAACTTTGGCTCGTGCATCAAGCCGCCTAAAAACATAGCCATTAGCAAATTCCTTTTTTAGCCATTCCTTTTTGAACTCATATCCTTCCAAGCATTTTTTGTCAGAGAATGCGCAGCAGATATGTTCTTTATCTATATTATCCTCTGTTAGCGTTATATATTTAGGTAAACTATTTTCCATGCTTTTATTTAATTTATCGGTATGTAGATTTTTGTGATACTCTCTTTTTTATTTTCTTTTGAATAATTGATATACTCCTCAAAAGACATCCCATGACGAAGTGAATATTCTTGGCTTACGTTAATGATGTTATACCAGTCCTGCAAATCAGTATAATACCCCTGCAACGTATAGACCGCATATTTACCTTGTGGTAGCCGGATTGTACCAAATTCACAAGTAGGCATAATTTCCTTTTGTACCGATGCACAAGCATAGAAACGACATTGATTAGGGTTTGTCACATTAGGGTCGTCAAAACTTAACCCAATAAAACGTGTATCGGGCATAAGTAAGTCATTGCTCTTTAAGAAATGTATCAATTTACTCCATACTGTTTCATAAGGTTCTTCCTCTCCGTACTTACCCCATATACGGATATATACTAAATTTAATCCCTCGAAATTGTAGACTTCAGAATGCAATTCGCACTCCTTTCCATCATGTTCGCACTCTTTTAATCGCATCCTTAATCTGCTGATATATGTTTTGGGAGAGATACCAAATTGTTTCTTAAATGCTTTGGAGAACGATTGCGGATTATCGTAGCCGACTAACCCAGCCAAATTCTGTAAACTCATGTCTTCAGTTTGCATATATAGTACAGCTCGTTCTACTCGTTGCCTCGCCACATAAGAGTATAATGGTTCATCCAAAGCAGAACTCATCATACGGAGCAATTGCCGTTGAGACATATTTACTATGTCGGCTATTACATTCAATTGCAATGGCTGATGCAGATTAAAATTTATGTAATCAATTACTTGATTGACTTTCTGTTTGTATATATTTTCAGTGCTACTTTTCATCTATAACGATATAAATTGCAAATATATAGAGTTCATTCAGATGTATGATTGTCCAATCTCGCCAATTTTAGAAATCTTAGGTTACGGTTTTAGGAGGTTATGTCAAAACGTTGGCACAACCTCGTTTTTTTAAAGGCATCTACGACGTAATGAGTTGGCTGGAAACTTTATAAGCATACCGATGCTTCAGAACAAAAAGCAGAATCACAATGATTGTCAAAGCCTCCGAGAGTGGCATTGCCAACCAGATTCCCGACACACCCAAGAACTTCGGCAACAGAATAAAACTCGGAATAAGGAAAACAAAGCCACGCAACAAAGCAAAAATCGTAGCTGGCTTTATTCTTTCAACACTCTGAAAATAACCTACCACAGCAATATTCACAATGAAAAAGACAAAGCCGCTTGCAAAATAGGGGAAACCGTGTATCGCTATCTTCGCCGCTTCACTGTCAAGACTGATGAAAAGACCGACCAGCAGATAAGGATAAACAGTGAATGCCACCGTTGCAACCACACCGCAGACCACAGCCGTCAGCAACGCAATACGTTCCGCCGCCATCACTCTTTCCTTGTAGCCCAGTCCGGAATTATAGCTGATAATAGGTTGGGCAGATTGTGCAATAGCATTACCTACCATGAAAACAAAAGGAATATAATAGCACGCTATACCGAATGCCCCTACGCCATCGTCCCCCAGATAGGACATAAATACCTGGTTCCCGACGAACATAAGAACAGCAAGCGTTGCCTCTCCCAATAAGGCAGAAGGACCGATACGGCACTGGTAACCAATATTCCGCACGGAAAGCCGCAGGCTCTTGACACTCCATTTGAGTGGTTGTAAACGCAAATGCCGAGCATAAAACAGTAGATAGACCATCGCCACCAGTCCGCCGGCCATGATGCTGATGGAAGTGGCAAATGCTGCTCCCATGACTCCCCAGCCAAAAGGAAAGATAAACAGCCAGTCGAGCACCACATTGATTACAGCCGTAATCAGGCTGCACAACATAGCCAGCTTTGGAGCACCGTCCAGACGAATGACGAACAGCGGCACCGTTATCCATATCTGAAAGACCCATGACGGAACAAACCACAGCAGATAATCCGTCACCATAGGCAACAGATGTTCGGAAGAGCCGAGCATCCGGGCTGTTTCTGCCGGAAAAGCCATCATCAAAGCAGAGGGTATCAAAGCAACAATCGTTACAAACAGTAATGCTTGTGTCACATTCAACCGAGCAGACTTGCTTTTGCCTCTCGACAATTGGATAGAAGCGACCACAGAACACCCGGCACCAACCATAAGCCCGATTCCCGTAAAAAGCATCAGTAAAGGGACACAGATATTTACGGCCGCAATCCCGTCGCTACCTACTCCATGCCCGACAAATATCCCGTCAATCGCTGTTACGGCCGACATACTGAGCATACCCAGCAACGTAGGAACAAAATATTTCCGAAACAATGTAAACACATTCAGTGTACTCAAATCAATTGCATCTCTTTTCATGTTCAACTATATTTATAGGTTATTGTCTTGCCCAAAAGCAAAAAAATGCCGGATAAAATGATTGGTTTTACCCAGTCATCTTATCCGGCATTTTTACAGCCCTCCGATGAGGATTACAAAACTCTTTTGGTTTTCTAATTCGCGTGCAAAGGTGGGACTTCTTTTTCAAGTATCCAAATATTCATGATTTCTTTCACTGAAAAAGCAGCAAAACATGAACATTATCCACTACCATATCACTCTTTTGAAGGTAGACACACAGCCAATGAAAGACAGCCTATCAGTCTTTCATTGCTCTAACATAGGCTGTCAATACACTGAATAAATGATAGTTAGGCATGCGCACTATTGTGGTACTGCTTCTCCACAAGCATGAAGAAGCCGTACCACAATAGTGAAGAAACTGCATCACAACCGTGCACAATAGTCATTAATAAGCTTTTAGTAGAAGAAAGAGCCGTTCTTTGCGGAAAGAAGACCAGCCATTTGCACAAGAAAAAACAGCATGCAAGCAAAGTTTGCCTACATACTTGCATAGCGTCTGCTTACATACCGTAAAACGCGGTATAACAAATAATTAGAAAGCGCCATGCAAGCATGTAAGCAAAATGTGTGGTAAACCTATTGTATATCTTTTCATTTTGCGACGACTCCATAGTAAACCAGGTTATCAATACGCTTCTGATAAATCTGGTTATTCTGCAGCAGATACCCCAAGGCCAAACACAAATCCACATCCCTGAACTTCGTCAGTTTCTGTAATTCAAAGATTGTACACTTCTTAAGATTGCACAGAATGGAATATACCATTTTCATATTATTGGTCGCCTTCTCAATATTCTTCATATTATTATCTTATTATTAGTTCCTTTCTTAAAATGATATCCTATATTATCTACTCAAATATGAGATAAAGACAGAGCAATGACAAACATTGCCCATTCTTTTAATTTCAGATAACATTCTTTGAACTACATATACCTAGAATCTGCAAATAATATAGAACTTTATAAATATCAGCACTTTATAGAAAGGTATATTCACATTATACTATATCCGGAAACGATTATGCTGGTATAATCAAGGTACTATTATATGCTTGCCTTCGGGAGTGACTACTACCGAGCCCATTTTGATGTAATGTTTCCCTTCCGGCGAAACTATTACCTTTGTTTCGCTACTCTTGTCGGAAGATTCTTTTTTCTCATTCATGAAACTTTTGTCCCGCGAAGTGGTAACCGGATAAGTATCCTCCAGATAGCTCTTCATTTCGTCCACTTTTCCGTCTTTGAACCACACCTTGACAGCCGACCACCCCGCAGGAGTATAAGCACGGAATGTCCAAGCCTCTCCCTCCTTATTCAAATCTCTAAATGCAGGCTCTCCTAAAATGGTACACACCTCTTTAAAGCTCATACCACGTTCAATGCTGCTCAACTGCTTATAATCAAACCCGTAGCTCTCATAAATGCCACAGCCCATCACCAAGACAGCGAGTAACAAGCCTAAAACAACTGACATCTTTTTCATAATAGAAAGTTTTAGTATTTATCCATACAGCAAATGTAGTATGATAAAAACCTCCTTTTCCGTGATTCTCTCTATTTATACATAGGGATTTCCCTATCTTCGAAGTTTATTCCTATCTTTACAACCTATGTACAAAGAATATCATCCCAGCCCCCTGCTCTCCCCCTATATTGACAAATATTGGGAGTTTAAAGGACAACCTGGATACGGCATGCACATCAACATCCTGCCGGACGGATGCACTGACTTTATATTCACGTTGGGTGAAGCCCCTAAGGCCGTACACGACAGCCTCGTTATGCAGCCCTACCATACCTACTTCATTGGAGCCATGACCAAATATTCCGAATTGGTGACCCATACGGTAACAGTCCATATGCTGGGAATCCGTTTTCTGCCTTGCGGAATACTTCGCTTCATGGACCTCCCTTTGCAGGAGCTCACCAACTTACGGTTAAACGCCGATGAGCTTACAAGCCTCTTTACCCACTCTTTTGCAGAGAGACTGGGCGAACTGGGAACCATTCAAGAGCACCTGGTCTTTATTGAAAACTTCCTGCTTCAAGCCTTATGCCGATACAGTCCAAAAGCAGAACGGAGCATGCTGTTCGCCATACAGCAAATCAATCGATGCAAGGGTGACTTGACACTCCTCCGCTTAGCGGAGGAGACTTGCCTATGCCAACGCCATTTCGAACGGAAATTCAAGCAGCACACCGGACTTACACCCAAAGAGTACAGTCGGATTATGAAGTTCAAACATGCTGTAGACTTGTTGCGAAGTACCTCTTTCGACAATCTGCTGTCCGTTGCCATCAAAGCAGGATATTATGATGTTTCCCATCTCTCAAAAGAAATCAAAAAGATGTCCGGCAACGCGCCAAGCCAGCTTCTCACTTCCGCTCCATTGGAAGAAGGGACTTTGAGTTATGTGAAAACATAAAAGTCGATTTTTTACAATAGCTCTTCCTATTACCATGCCTATATTTGCAGCAATCAAATCAATAAAAACATCCAATATGGCAACATTAATCGAGAAAGCAGCAGAAATCTTGGCAAGATGCGAAACCGTCGTCATCACTTCCATCAACCAAGAGGGATATCCCCGCCCCGTTCCAATGAGCAACATCAAGTCGGAAGGGGCCACAACCGTATGGTTGGCGACCGGCAAAGACAGTCTTAAAACAAAGGAGTTTGCAGCCAATCCGAAAGCAGGTTTGTGCTTTCAGGAAAAAGGAAACAGCGTAGTGCTCACCGGTGAGGTGGAGATTATAGAAGACGAAGCCACCAAGCAGGAAATGTGGCAAGAGTGGTTCAGCGCACACTTCAGCAAAGGCCCGACAGATCCCAATTATGTATTACTGAAATTCAAAGGACACCATGCCACCATTTGGATTGACGGACATTTTGTACGCAGAAATCTTTAAGAAGAGCATTCAGTTCCTCATCTGATGTCTTGCATGGGGGGATGAAAACTATAGCCCCTTCGTTATCACCGGCAATCCGAAACCTCCTGTCTGCAAAATCCGAACTTTCGGTTTGCCTTTTCGTGCTTTGTTGTATGTGGCTGTGGAAACATGCAAGGTCTCTATCGCTCCATCCTCGAAAGCCACCTTTAAGTAATATTCCTTACGTACTCCGTCCGACACATAACGATGCTTGCCTACTTTACGTCTCTTTTCATGTTCTTTTATCAGCTTCTCAAGTACGGTGACCGTCACCTCCTTTGTCGAAGCAGGAGCCGCCATCTGATAATTCCCTACCAGAAAAAGCGAACAACTGATGACACCCACGCACACCACATGACACAATATATTCACTGCCTTTTGCTCCATCGTTGTCAGCCATATCCATTTTTTATATAGAGGAAGTGTAACGACTGCCACCACAAGTCCTACCCCTACGGGTATCCACACAGCAGCCAACGTATCTTCATAGATGTTATATCCGATGCAGCCCAAAGCTACGACCAGTACAAACATCAGGAAACGGAGTATTTTTAGAAACAGTTCTTTCATTGCC
>ERZ1504255.325-NODE-325-length-8307-cov-8.460252_pt1 | contig 8307 bp, 8 predicted proteins | sample MGYA00571881_ERZ1504255 | MGnify/ENA primary metagenome ERZ1504255 (study PRJEB39906, sample SAMEA3182071) | gut metagenome | biome: human; feature: gut; material: Stool; isolation source: human stools | place: Canada | collected 2011-12-06 ... | reverse complement strand
GTCTTGGAAATTATCAATATTACTAAATGCCCTCTGTATTGCCGCTTTACTAAATCTTGGTGATTTCTCCTGCCAGGTCGGAATTCATGCGGTGGCGGATTTCGGCTTGGTCCAGTCCATGCCCCAGGAGGAACATGAGTTTGGTGACGGCACATTCGGGGGTACTGTCATAGCCGCTGATGACGCCTGCCTGGAGAAGTTGCAGACCGGTTTCGTAACGTCCCATCTCGACGGCGCCACTTTGGCATTGGGTGATGTTGACGATGACAATGCCACGTTCGCTGGCTTCTTTCAGCTGGCGGATGAACCATTCTTTCTGGGGGGCATTGCCGGAACCGAAGGTCTTGAGGACAACAGCTTTCAGACCGGGAACATGAAGCACGGAGTTGATGATGCTTTCCTGGATGCCGGGAAAGAGGGTGAGCACTACGACATTGGTGTCGAAAAGGTAGTGCGGCTTCATGGGGCGTGACGGGTCGGGACGGTGGATGAGGTGCTCGTTATAACGGATATGGATGCCTGCCTTTGCCAGTGCGGGATAGTTGAAGGAGCGGAAAGCGTTGAAATTCTCGGCATTGATTTTGGTGGTACGGTTGCCCCGCATCAGCTCGTTCTCGAAGAAGATGCACACTTCGGGGACGATAGGAGTACCGTCCGGATGCTTGGCGGCGGCTATTTCAATGGCGGTGATGAGGTTCTCTTTCCCGTCGGTGCGCAGGGTGCCGATGGGAAGCTGGGAACCGGTGAGGATGACCGGCTTGGAAAGGTTCTCGAGCATGAAACTGAGGGCGGAGGCTGTATAGGCCATCGTATCGGTACCGTGCAGGATGACGAAGCCGTCGAAATTGTCGTAGTTGTAGTTGATGATTTTTACAATCTTTGCCCAGAGGGAAGGTTCCATGTCGGAAGAGTCGATCGGTGGGTCGAACTGATAGGAAGAGATGCGGTAGTTGAAGCGCTTCAGTTCGGGAACATGCTGTAGCAGTTGGTCGAAGTTGAAGTTCTCAAGCGCACCGGTCTCGGGATTTTCTATCATTCCGATAGTTCCGCCAGTGTAAATCAATAGTACGGAAGGGCAATCGACTTTCATGATATTCGTATTAGAGCTTTTTTCGGGCACAAAGATAGTGAAATATGAGATGGGGAGAAAATAAAAGAGACAAGTCTTTGCAGATTTTGTCTCTTTTATTTTTTCATTGCGAAAAATATATTGTATGAAATTTGAACAAGCTCACTGTTTCAAATCTAACTTCAACTGCCTGATAGCCTTTTCCGTATCTCCTTCCTTCTCGTTGAGCAGCGTGACGAAGCGGCTGCCGATGATGGCACCGGATGAGTGGGCGCAAGCGGCATCGAATGTCTGCTTGTTGCTGATGCCGAAGCCTACCATGCGTGGATTGCGCAGGTTCATATCCTCTATCTTCTTGAAGTAGGCTTGCTTCCGGGTGTCGAAGTCTTTTTGGGCACCGGTGGTAGCGGCACTGGACACCAGATAGATGAATCCGTCGGTGTGGGCGTCTATTTCGCGGACGCGGGCTTCGCTGGTTTCGGGGGTGATGAGCATGATGACACGGATGTCATACTTCGAGGCGATGGCTTTGTAACTCTCTTCGTAATCGCGGAAAGGGAGGTCGGGAATGATGACGCCATCGATGCCGCATTCCACGCACTTCTGGCAGAAGGCTTCGAAGCCGAACTGCATGATGGGATTGAGGTACCCCATAAGGATGAGGGGGATGCGGACATCGCGACGGATGTCGCGCAATTGTTCGAAAAGCAGGCGGAGGGACATGCCGTTGTGCAGGGCGCGGGTGGCGGCGTTCTGAATGACAATGCCGTCGGCCATGGGGTCACTGAACGGAATTCCGATTTCAATCATGCTGACTCCGTTTCTTTCGAGGGCACGGATAACGTCGGCTGTACCGTCGAGGGTGGGACAGCCTGCACAAAAGTAAATGGACAGCAGATTCTTGGGGCTGTCCTGGAAAAGTTGGTTAATGCGGTTCAACATACTATTTTTATTTACTATTTTACAATTTACTATTTACTATTTGGCTGCGCAATAACGCTGCATGGTACTATTTACTAGATGACAATTTACTATTTACTATTTACCATGTACAATGTACAATTTGCCATGCGGCGTATATTGCGCAGCCAAATAGTAAATAGTAAATCGTCAAATCATACCTCCCTTCAGTTCTTTCAGGAAGTTTGAGATGCGTTCCACATCCTTTATTCCCGGTGCCGTTTCGAAACGGCTGTTGATGTCGATACCTGCGAAATAGGGATGGCGAAACTCCCGGAGGGCTTTTACGCTGTAGGGGTTGATGCCACCGCTAAGCAGGAACGGGGTGGGACCGTTGTAGCGGTGCAGGAGGTTCCAGTCGAACTGGTTGCCGGAACCGCCGTACTGCGGGGTCTTGGTGTCGAAGAGGTAGTAGTCGCACAGACCATTGTAGGCAGATACGGCAAGCAGGTCCTTGGGCAGCAAGATAGAGAAAGCCTTGATGAGGTGCAGGCCTGCATTGCGCAGGGAACGGCAGTATTCGGGAGCTTCATGGCCATGCAGCTGGATGTAGTCAAGGCCGAAACGGTCGGTATACATTAGGATGTTTTCCTTACTTTCGTTGACAAAGACGCCGACGCGCTTGGCGCAGGCTGGCAGATACCCGGGCATCTGGCACAGACAACGGGGAGATTTGGGGTAGAAGATGAAACCAATCATATCTACACCTTGCAGTTCTACATTGCGGATGTTTTCTGCTTCGGTCATTCCGCATACTTTGATGAGAGGAGACATTTTATTTACGATTTACAATTTGGCTGCGCGATATAACGCTATATGGGAGACTTTTGTATTTACAATTATCAACTTTCAATTATCAACTTTCAACTTTTAATTATCAATTAAGAGACTGTCTTGGATGAACTCTTTCAGGGTTTCGCCCGGGTTGGCTGTTTTCATGAAGGTTTCGCCGATGAGGAAACCGCGGAAGCCGGCGGCACGCAGGCGGCAGATGGTTTCGGGGTCGGAGATGCCGCTTTCGGAGACAAGGAGCGGGGATGCCGGTCCGTGGGTGGCTTCGCGCAGTTGCCGGGCTATCCGGAAGGAGTTTTCTACATCGGTGACGAAGGAGCCGAGGTTGCGGTTGTTGACACCCACCATGTCGACCTCCTTATTTATATAGGAGAGTTCCGAAGGGCTGTGGATTTCGAGCAATACCTCCAGCCCGAGTTCGTGGGCTTGGGCGGTGAGGGTGCTACACTGCTCCGGACTGAGGCAGGCGGCAATGAGCAATACGGCGTCGGCACCTACAATGCAGGCTTGCAGAAGCTGGTACTCGTCGATGATGAAGTCTTTGCGCAGGATGGGGATGCGGACGAGCGGACGGGCCGTGCGGATGTCGCGCAGCGTACCGCCGAAGAACCTCTCATCCGTCAGGATGGAGAGGGCGGCGGCGCCGGCGGCTTCGTAGGAGGCGGGTATTTCCTCTGCCCGGGCAGCCTCGTTTATCCAGCCTTTGGAGGGTGAACGGCGTTTGAACTCGGAGATGATTCCTGTAGAAGAAGCGGCAAGGGCCTGCTTCATGCTGCGGCGGTGGGCTGCATTCTCCCGGATGATGATTCCGGCTTGCTCCTGCAACTGTTCCAGAGAGACGGTTTGCTTTTGCAGTTCAATCTCTGTTTGCTTATGGGCGATGATTTCGGACAGTATATCTTTCATTGCTTCATTTATTAATCTCGATAAATTTTTTCAGTGTCGCCAGCGCCCGTCCGCTATCCAGCGATTCGCGTGCGATGGCGATGCACTCTTCAATCTCTTTCTGCGGCTCCATCACCTGGATGGCAAAGGCGGCGTTGACAATGACGCATTGCGTTTGTGCAGGTGTGGCATGCCCCGTAAGGATATTGTCGAAGATGCGGGCGGCATCTTCCTTGCATACGCCGCCGAAGAGTTCTTCGGGACGGGCATCCTTGAAGCCGAGGGCCTGCGGACGGTAGATGCGCTCATAGTTGCGGGTCATCACCTTGAACTCGTCCGTCAGGGAGATTTCGTCGTAGCTGTCGAGGCTGTTGACCACGGCAAAGTCAATGCCGAGTTTATAGAATACGTTGGTGTATAGGCGCATCTGCGAGAGGTCTGCCACACCGAGCAGCTGGTATGCCGGACAGCATGGATTCACCAACGGGCCGAGCAGATTGAACAAGGTGCGTACTCCCAGCGTCTTGCGTACGGGACCGACAAACTTCATCGCCGGATTGAAAAGCTGGGCATGAAGGTAGGCGATGTTGCACTCCTCCATGCTGCGTTTCAGTGTGTCGGGGTTGTTGGTGAAGCGTACGCCGTGCTGCTCGATGACATTGCTGGCTCCGCTCACGGAAGTGGCTCCGTAGTTGCCGTGCTTGGCAACCTTGTAGCCGGCTCCCGCCACCACGAAGCAAGCGCAGGTGGAGATGTTGAAGGTGTTCTTTCCGTCGCCTCCCGTACCCACAATGTCGATGGGGCGATAGGGGGCGAAGTCGATGGGAAGGCGTGTCTCCATCAGTGCTTCGCGGAAACCGATAAGCTCGTCCACAGTGATGCTTCGCATCTGGAAGGCAGTGAGCAAGGCTGCTATCTGCGCCTCAGGATACATTTCCTTGGTGATGTTGAGGAGGATTTGTTTGGTCTCCTCCGACGTAAGCTCTTCGTGATTGAAGAGACGGGTGAGTATTGCTTTCATCTATTTATTTACGATTTGACGATTTACGATTTGACGATTGAATTTACTCTTTTTCTGAAGTGCCTCATTTGAAAAGCCAGTTTTTTACGATTGTTTTTCCGTCGGGTGTCAGTACCGATTCAGGATGGAACTGGATGCCGTGTATGTCATACTCCCGATGTTTCAGCGCCATGATTTGTCCTTCGGGGCTGATGGCGGTAATGGCCAGCGCTTCGGGAAAGTCCTTCGTATCCACTACCCAGGAGTGGTATCGTCCGACGGGAATCCTATTGGGTAAACCGCAGAAGATATAGTCTTCTTCGAGAGAAATACCTTCATAATCCTTTCCCCCTAATCCTTCATCCCTAATCCTTAATCCTTCCTCCTTCCTCCTTATCTCCGTCTGTACCCCATGGAACACCTCTTCCAGATTGACCAGCTTTCCACCGAACGCTTGTCCGATGGCTTGTTCGCCCAGACAGACACCGAGTATGGGTTTCCGTCCGGCATAGGTGCGGATGACATCCAGCAACAGTCCGGCTTCCTCGGAGACACCGGGGCCGGGTGAGAGGCTGATTTTATCTTATGGCTCTAACTCTTCGAACTAGAATTTATCGTTGCGCAGCACATCCACTTCTGCGCCAAGCTCTTTCACCAGATGGGCAAGGTTGTAGGTGAAGGAGTCGTAATTGTCTATGATAACTGTTTTCATCTATTTATTTACTATTTACAATGTACAATGTACCATTTAGCTGCGCAATGTACGCCGCATGGCAAATTGTACTTTGTACATTATACATGGTACATGAACTCACATTTTTTCTGCCATCTCAATCGCCTTTTTCAGTGCGCCGAGCTTGTTGTTCACCTCTTGCAGTTCGTACTCGTCGTTGCTCTTGGCTACGATGCCGCCGCCTGCCTGGAACCAGAGGACACCGTTGCGGCTGACAAAAGTACGAATCGTAATCGCCTGGTTCAGCGAGCCGTTCAGTCCGATGAAACCGATGCAGCCGCCGTAGGCTCCACGGTTGTGCGGTTCCAGCCGGCTGATGAGCTGCATGGCGCGTACTTTCGGGGCGCCGCTCAGGGTACCGGCAGGAAAGGTGTCGATGAAGGCCTTGACGGGGTCGGCCTCTTCGCGGAGCGTTCCGCTGACACGGCTGACGAGGTGGATGACATGGCTGTAATACTGCGTCTCCTTATAGAAGTCCACCTTTACATCGTGGCAGTTGCGGGAGAGGTCGTTGCGGGCAAGGTCCACCAACATCACGTGTTCGGCGTTCTCTTTGGGGTCGTCGTGCAGGTACCGGGCATTGAGGGCGTCCTGCTCTGCATCGCCGGTGCGCTTCGTGGTTCCGGCAATGGGGTCGATGTAGGCATGGCGGCCTTCGATGCGGCAATGGGTTTCGGGGGACGAGCCGAAAATGCGGAAGCCCCCGAAGTCGAAATAGAACAAATAGGGAGAAGGGTTGATGCTGCGCAGGGCACGGTAGAGCTTGAAGTCGTCGCCCGTGAAGCGCTGTTCGAAACGGCGGGAGAGGACTATCTGGAAAACGTCGCCGCGCAGACAGTGGGCGATGCCCCGGCGGATATTCGCCTTGTGCTCCTCGTCCGTAAGCGGGGAGGTGGTGGGGCCGACGGCGCGGAAATCGTAGGCGGTGTAGTTACGGTTATGGATGGCCTTCTGTACCTGGTCCAGTCCGCTGGTCTCGCCGGGCGCCAGCATCTCGAGGAGCAGCATCTCATTCTTGAAGTCGTTGAAGACGATGAGGTACTTATATAATATGTACAGCATGTCCGGCGCATCGTTGGTAGCTTCGCGGCTGTCCTTCACGGGGATATTCTCGAAGTAGCGGACAGCATTGAAGGAGGTGTATCCGTAGAGTCCGCAGTAATTGCTGTATTCGCCCTCCACGCGGAAGCGGGCGCGGAAATCGTTCAAGGCATTCTCCACCCGGTATGCATCGGTTATGGGATGCTCTTCGCGGCTGTCGTCCGGCAGGCGGAAGATAGCCGTGCCGTGGTCTATGCTGACACTTGCCAGCGGACACAGAGCGATGAACGAACGGTTGTTCTCACTGCCGTGATAGTCGGAACTCTCCATAAGTGCGCTCTGCGGAAAGATGTCACGCACCTTCAGATACGTGCTCACCGGCGTATGCAAGTCACCGAGCATGGTGCAGCTGATTGTTTTATAATCATATTGTTTCATTGTATCTTGTATTTTATTTCATTGTATCTCGTATTTTCAAATAACTCATCACTTATAACTCATCACTCAAATACGTCTCTATATCCTTATCCCCCCGTCCCGACACCGTCAGCACCACCACGTCCGTCGGCTTGAACCTCATCTTCTCCAGCGCACCCAGTGCGTGGGCGCTTTCCAATGCGGGGATGATGCCCTCGAGCCGGGTCAGTTCGTAGGCGGCACGGATGGCTTCGTCGTCGTTGACGGCGAGGACGATGGCACGCTTCTGCTTGGCAAGGTTGGCGTGCATGGGGCCGATGCCCGGATAGTCCAGTCCGGCAGAGATGGAATAGGGCTCTTCTATCTGTCCGTCCTCGTTCTGGATGACGTAGGTGCGCGAGCCGTGGATGATGCCCATCTTGCCGAGGGCGATGGTGGCGGCTGTCATTCCCGTTTCAATGCCTTTTCCGCCGGCTTCGGCGAGGACGATTTGCACGTGCGGGTCGTTGACGTAGTGATAGATGGTGCCGGCTGCATTGCTTCCTCCACCTACGCAGGCGATGAGGTAGTCGGGGCATTCGCGTCCCTCGTGTTCAAGGAGCTGCTTCCTTATTTCTTCGCTGATGACGGACTGCAGGCGTGCCACCATGTCGGGGTAGGGATGCGGGCCGACGGTGGAACCTATCACGTAGTAGGTGTCCGACGGATGGCAGCACCAGTCGCGGATGGCTTCGTTGGTGGCGTCCTTCAACGTCATATTGCCACTGGTGACGGGAACGACGGTGGCGCCGAGCATCTTCATCTTCTCCACATTGACGCGCTGGCGCTCTACGTCGGTCTTACCCATGTAGACGATGCATTCCATGTTCATCAAGGCGCAGACGGTGGCTGTGGCCACCCCGTGCTGCCCGGCTCCGGTTTCGGCGATGATGCGGCGCTTGCCCATGCGGCGTGCCAGCAATACCTGCCCGATGCTGTTGTTGATTTTGTGGGCACCGGTGTGGTTCAGGTCTTCACGCTTGAGGTAAATCCGGCAACCGTACTTCTCGGACAAGCGGTGTGCCAAGTAGAGTGGGGAAGGGCGTCCCACGTAGTCGCGCAGCAACTGGTCGTATTCACGCTTGAAGTCCTCACTTTGCAGCACCTTGAGGTAGGTGTTCTGCAACTCTTCTACACATTTGTGGAGGATTTCGGGAACGTATGCCCCGCCGAACTCTCCGTAATAACCTTCTTTGTCAACTAAGAAATTCATCATGTTATTTACTATTTGACGATTTACTATTTACTATTTCAGAAATTAAAACGCATTATTGCTTAAACGAAAAAAGCCCCGTCGCTTGGTGCGACAGGGCTCTTTTTGTTTTTTACTATATATTACATATATACATACGAGCGCTGCTCCCTTACGAC
>ERZ1504255.320-NODE-320-length-8449-cov-9.919466_pt1 | contig 8449 bp, 7 predicted proteins | sample MGYA00571881_ERZ1504255 | MGnify/ENA primary metagenome ERZ1504255 (study PRJEB39906, sample SAMEA3182071) | gut metagenome | biome: human; feature: gut; material: Stool; isolation source: human stools | place: Canada | collected 2011-12-06 ... | reverse complement strand
TTATGGAATTAGTAACGAGTGCAAAGCTGACAATCGTAGGTGCTGCCGGAATGATTGGCTCGAACATGGCTCAAACTGCTATTATGATGGGCCTTACTCCCAATATTTGTTTGTATGACCCATACGCTCCCGGTCTGGAAGGTGTGGCAGAAGAACTATACCATTGTGGTTTCGAAGGCATGAACATCACTTTCACTTCCGATATCAAGGAAGCTTTGACCGATGCTAAATATATTGTAAACTCAGGTGGTGCGGCACGTAAAGCCGGCATGACCCGTGAGGACTTGCTGAAAGGAAACGCAGCCATCGCTGAAGAATTCGGAAAAAATGTAAAGGCCTATTGTCCGGACGTAAAACATATCGTGGTTATTTTCAATCCGGCTGATATTACCGGTCTGATCACCTTATTATATTCAGGCCTGAAACCATCACAAGTTACAACTCTTGCCGCTCTTGACTCTACACGCTTGCGCAGCGAATTGTCCAAGCATTTCGGCATCGCCATGGATAATGTAGAAAACTGCCGCACGTATGGCGGTCATGGTGAGCAGATGGCTGTTTATGCTTCTACCGCTAAAGTAAACGGAAAAGCATTACTTGATATCATCGGCACTGATGCTTTGACAAAAGAACAATGGACTGAAATACAACAAAAAGTAACTAAAGGCGGTGCAAACATCATCAACCTGCGCGGCCGCTCTTCTTTCCAAAGCCCGTCATATGTTTCTATCGAAATGATTGCCGCCGCCATGGGAGGAAAGCCATTCCGCTGGCCTGCAGGTACTTACGTATCCAATGGTAAGTTCGACCATATCATGATGGCCTGGGAAACTTCTATCGCTAAGGATGGCTGCCACTTAAAAGAAGTGAAAGGCACGCCCGAAGAAGAAGCCGCATTAGAAAAAAGTTATGCACACCTTTGTGCTTTGCGTGATGAAGTGATTGCGATGGGAGTACTTCCTCCGGTTTCCGAATGGAACAAGCTGAATCCTAATATTAAATAATTCTGATTACAATATTCCGTTAAAAACATCGCCGGGTTCACCCTTGGCGATGTTTTTTTTTGTATCTTCGCACTCGCAATGATAGACCAACCCACCATAGACCGGATACTGGATGCCGCACAAATTGTAGATGTGGTATCCGAGTTTGTCACTCTGCGGAAACGCGGTGTGAATTTTGTCGGACTTTGTCCATTCCATGATGACAAAACCCCTTCATTCTATGTATCACCGGCCAAAGGATTATGTAAATGCTTCGCCTGTGGAAAAGGTGGAAATGCTGTCCATTTCGTTATGGAACACGAACAGATGACCTATCCCGAAGCACTACGCTGGCTGGCCAAAAAATACAATATAGAAATAAAGGAACGCGAATTGACCGATGAGGAGAAACAAGTACAAAATATACGGGAAAGTCTCTTTGTAGTCAATGAGTTTGCCCGCGATTATTTTCAAAACATCCTCTACAACCACGCTGACGGAAAAGCCATTGCCATGTCTTATTTCCGCCAACGGGGCATTCGTGACGATATTGTCAAGAAATTCCAATTGGGATACAGCACTACCGCTTCTGACGCATTGGCACAAGAAGCCATGCGAAAAGGATATAAAAAAGAATTTCTGCTCAAGACCGGACTATGTTACGAAAAAGAAGATGGCAGTTTACGCGACCGTTTTTGGGGACGTGTGATATTTCCATGGTTTAACATCAGCGGAAAAGTGCTTGGCTTCGGTGGACGTGTACTGGACAGCCGCACCAAGGGAGTAAACCAAAAATACGTCAATTCGCCCGAATCCGAAATTTTCAGTAAACGAAAAGAACTATATGGCATTTATCAGGCTAAAGCTGCCATTGTAAAAGCCGACTGTGTTTACATGGTAGAAGGATACACCGATGTAATTGCCATGCACCAATGCGGGCTGGAGAATGTAGTGGCCAACTCGGGTACAGCATTGAGCGAACAACAAATCCGGTTGCTACACCGCTTCACCTCCAATATCACCCTATTATATGATGGTGACGAAGCCGGTATAAAAGCAAGCATCCGAGGTATCGATATGTTACTTGCAGAAGGCATGAATATCAAAGTGCTGCTTCTGCCTGACGGAGATGATCCCGATAGTTTTTCCAGAAAACACAATGCCACGGAATTCAGAAAATACATTGATGATCACGAAGAGAACTTTATCCGTTTCAAGACCAACCTTTTACTAAAAGATGCACAAAGGGACCCCATCAAACGGGCCGGATTGATATCGGACATGGCACGAAGTATCGGACTGATTCCGGATAAAGTAATTCGATATACCTGCTTGACAGAATGTGCTACCCTCTTGAACGTAAACGAGCAAATTATTTTAGACGAGATCAAAAAGCATCTGCTTCAACGGGATGATAACTATCTGGAACAAATCAAGAAAGAAAAAGACGCATCCGCCACTATCGGCTCTCTGCCTTCTGCCGATGCACCTTTTCCTGCCGGCAGCATACCTCCTGCCGATATGCCCCCCATAGAAGTAGATGATGATGTTCCCCCTCCGTTTCCTCCTGCAGAAGCAGAAGCAGGGTATCAATCGTATATTCCCCAAGAAGGACGGGAAAAGTACGTTTTTTATGTAAAAGAACAGTTACTGCTTCAAACTTTGATACGCCACGGAGAGAAAGTCATGTGCTATGTAGAAACGGAAGAAAATACGGAAACTCCGCTCACTGTGATAGAATATATTTCCATGGATTTGAAACAGGATGAATTACAGTTCCATAATCCGTTGCACCGGAAAATACTAGCAGAGGCAGAAGCTCATCTGCATGACTCCAACTTCACGGCAGAGCGTTATTTTCTGGCTCATCCCGACCCTACAATCAGCAAGCTGGCAGCAGATATGATAAATGATCGTTACCAATTGAGTAAAAGCAATTCACAAGCGATGGTCAAAGATGAAGAACGCTTACACGAACTAGTACCACACCAACTTATCGACTTCAAACTTGCCATTTTAGAAGAAGATATGAAATATACGCTGCAAGCATTGAACAAGCCTGAAGTAGCAGCCAATGCCGATAAATGCCTTGAAGTCATGGCCCACTTTAAAGAATTAAGTGAATTACAAAAAATTATGGCCAAGCGTGCCGGAGACCGGGTAGTATTAAAATAAAGGAGGCATAACTCCTTACCGGTTATGCCGTATCAAATCCATAAATTCCTCACGTGTTTTGGCTTGATTAAACGCACCTGTGAAATCAGAAGTAGTAGTAATGGCATTTTGTTTCTCTACCCCGCGCATCTGCATGCACATGTGCTTGGCTTCGACCACTACCATCACTCCCAGCGGATTCAAAGTTTCCTGAATACATTCTTTTATTTGCAATGTCATACGTTCCTGTACCTGCAACCGATGAGAAAACACATCAACTACCCGGGCAATCTTACTCAAACCGGTGATATAACCATTGGGAATATAAGCAACATGTGCCTTTCCATAGAACGGAAGCATATGGTGTTCGCACAAAGAGAAGAAATCAATATCTTTCACGATAACCATCTGACTATATTCTTCTTTGAATTTTGCTCCCAATAAAATGGCATGCGGATCTTGTTCATAACCGCGTGTCAATGTCAGCATAGCTTTGGCTACGCGCTCAGGAGTTTTCAGCAATCCTTCTCTTTCTACATCTTCACCCAATAGCGATAAAATACTCTGATAATGGCCTTTCAACTGTTCAATTTTCTCTGCTGACCATTCGGGATGCAATAGTTCTTCCATGTTATTAGTCCAGGGGAATATTAATTTGTTCACGAACAATAGATACTTCTTTAAAAACACCGGTAGCCTTCAGACGGCGCATAGCGGCATCCGCTTCCTCAATACTGCGGAAATCACCTACACGACACAGCCAACGAGGCGGCTGGAAATAGGCATAGACAGGCATATCGGGAAACTCTTCTTTCACCTTGGTAGCCACGTTATTAGCTTCATTACGAGCCACACGCGAATTGTTTCCTGCATAGACCTGAACCCGATACCCTCTGGCTTTCAACATTTTCTGCTCACCTCCCGTAACATTCCCTGTATAGATACTACCAATCAAGCCTGTTATTTTAGGATCTTGATAGATGGTTACAGTACCTTCTCCGGCACGGTTACGCTGCAAGCTTTCTACTATGTTCTGCTGTGCCACGGCGGAAAGTCCGAGACTTAAAAAGAGTAGGATAAAAATGTATCTCATGTCGTTTTCTGAATTTAGGTACATCATCACAGATTACTCAGATTCCCACAGACGATTTTATGATTCTTTATCTGTGTAAGCTTGAGTAATCTGTGATGAAATTAATTATTTGAATGCATCGATAATGCCTTTGAAATCAACAACTTTCAAAGCAGCACCACCAATCAAACCACCGTCTACATCAGGGTTAGCAAACAATTCTTTAGCATTAGAAGGCTTGCAGCTGCCACCATAAAGGATTGAAGTATTATCAGCAACTTCTTTACCATACTTGTCAGCAATCAAAGAACGGATAAACGCGTGGATTTCCTGAGCCTGTTCAGCAGTAGCAGTCTTACCTGTACCAATAGCCCAAACCGGTTCGTAAGCCAGGATAATCTTACTAAAATCTTCAGCAGACAAAGAGAATACCGATGCCAACTGAGCAGCAACCACTTCATTTTGTTTGTTAGCTTCACGCTCTTCCAATACCTCACCGATGCAGAAGATCGGCTTCAAATTATTAGCCAAAGCCAATTTAACTTTTTCTTCCAGAATTTCTACTGTTTCGTGATAGTAAGCACGACGTTCTGAGTGACCCAGGATTACATATTCAGCACCTGTAGAAGCAACCATTTCAGCAGAAACCTCACCGGTATATGCACCTGATACTTTATCTGCACAGTTTTCTGCACCTACACCAATTACAGCTTTGTCAACAATAGGAGTAACAGAAGCCAAGTGAATAAACGGAGTACAGATTACTACATCACAATTAGGTTTGTCAACAGCCAAAGCTTCATTCAATTCTTTTGCCAGAGCAATACCTTCCTGAAGGTTCTTGTTCATTTTCCAGTTTCCTGCAACAATGTTTTTTCTCATTTTGTTTATTTTATTAAAGGGTTAATGAAATTATTTTGTTCGATTCTCTTTCAATTTCTTTTTCCTATGAAAATGCTCCCAAATGACATCCACCATGCTGAAAAACAACAACGGGAAGACAAACCATGCCAATACCAGCACCACTTTATGACTGAAAGTCTTTTCATTGATTTGTGCCAAGGGCAATTTTTCCAGCCTGTCGGTCAGCACATATTCATCAGGCAGACTATTCACACTCCACTTGTTTATAACTACTCCGTTCTTCAGCAACATCAGTCCAGGATTAGAGCGTATCATGGTTTTCAGTGTAATGTCATCCATCAGGCAAAAAGGATACTCGGCTCCCGTACGCTCCTGCCAGTCTTCAATGTCACTATCGGGTGATGAAGTAAGACAATAGAATTGATATCCATGCTCCACACTATAATCATACAGTTCATTTATCAGGTCAATGGTACTATCATCCGCCTGGCTCAGCTGATGCGCCACCAACAGAAAAGTATAATTATCATCATCCAGTACTTCATCGGTTATATCTTCCCCATCTTCTTGACGAATAATAGAAAAGTCATGAATAGGCGGTTCGTATCCTTGTTCCTTCACCATCGTTTGGGAATCTACAAAAGTCCATGTGCTATCGGGATAATTTTCTAATGTAAATTCTTTCTCCACTCCATTTTTTTGAAGAATAAAACGAGTTTCATAAACAGTAGGCTTCGCTCCTTCCGGAATTTCCATCCCTTTACGTATATCTGCCCCGATATGATAAGGGCGGAAATCAAAGACAGGCAATTCATGGTAACAATACAAAGTCATCCCCGAAATATAGAGAAACGCATACATAGCCACCAACCAATCGAAACGTTTGGTCACCAAAGGAGTTATAGGGTTTCCCCATTTAAAAACGGGAGGCGCAGCTATCTGCAAAAATACATTCTTCCCAAAAGTTTCCCAATTAGTCAAAGTCACAGCATCGCCGAAACATCCACAATCCGATATCGGATTGGAAAGAGCCAACCATAAAGTGAGCGGAGTCATCACCCCCATGATAAGCACAACAAACAAGGTTGTCATTCTTCTGCGGATACCAAACAAAAGATATACTCCTAAACAAAACTCAACCATTGCCTGCAATATAGACGCCAGAAACGGAAGAAAGGCAGGCACCGAAGCAGCCCAACCGAAAGCCTCCAAATAATCCTGAATTTTATATTGGGTACCCAGCGGATCTACCGCTTTGACAAAACCGGAAAATATAAATACTACCGCCAGCAAAAAGCGGCAGGCATTTGTCCAGATTCCAATGATACTATGTAACTGTTTACTCTCCAAATTCCAACTTGATCAATCCGAATACAGAATAATTAATCATATCCATATAGTTGGCATCAATGCCCTCTGATACCAATGTGGCTCCATCGTGACCTTCAATCTGCTTGGTACGATAGATTTTCATCAAAATCAAATCAGTATACGAACTGACACGCATGCTGCGCCATGCTTCGTCATAATCATGATTCTTGGCCAGCATCAGTTCCAATGCCTGTTTGGCATACCGGTCATACAATTCCAAAGCACGTTCTTCAGTCATATCATCCGTATCAGCATATCCCAGCTCCAATTGGATCAGGCCGATTATTCCATAATTCACAATAGCGATAAACTCCGAACGGATACCTTCATCTACCATCGTCACCCCTTTGATTTCAATACTACGGATGCGGTTTGCCTTGATAAATATCTGATCGGTAACAGATGAAGGGCGCATGATACGCCATGCTGCGCCGTAATCGTGCAGTTTTTTCGCAAACAAATCACGGCAGACAGTTATTACATGTTCAAATTGTTGTTTCGTATCTTTCATCACACTCTATGATTAGACGGCAAAGTTACGCATTTTTCTGCTTAAGCGTAAACAAAAAGGCGGAAAAGAATACTCTTTCCCGCCCTATTTTGTATTTCTTAATTAACTAAAGCTTAAGAACATCTTAACACTTGTCCCGGACGAAGAATAGTTCTACGGGTAATATGGTTCAACTTGCATAAAGCATCAATAGATGTACCTGTTTTCTGTGCAATGCGGCTCAATGTATCTCCACTTCTTACCTTATGGTAACGGATAGTACCATCTGATGAAGCCAACAAATTCACGTTCTTACTATTCGTGTTACGCTGGTATCTGTTATTACCTTTTCTAAACAAATAAGAATCGACTACAATATCCTGTTTTTCAAAATCAAATAAAAGTGCCGGATTAATGGCCTGTCCCAAGAAACGGGTTTCAAAATGAAGATGTGATCCAGTAGAACGCCCGGTATTTCCACCCAATCCGATAGGTTCTCCTGCTTCTACATACTGATTCTCATCCACAATCTGCTTTGACAAGTGACCATAGACAGTCTCCAACCCATTCTCGTGACGAATCACTACATATTTTCCATATCCGCGACGTTCATACTTCACCATACGCACCTTTCCACTGAAAGCTGCACGGATCGTATCACCTATATATACTTTTATATCCAATCCATTGTGCATACGACGACGACGGGGACCAAATTTAGAAGTTATTTTTGTGTGTTCTGTCGGCATACGGAAACCGGTCATATCAATACGGAATGTATCAGGAATAGTAACAGTATTACCATAAGCGTGTACACGCTCGTTACTCCAATTAGGATAGAGACTATATGCAGGATAAGCTGACTTTTCCGCCTTTATCTGACGAATCAATGCAACAGAATCTACTGCTTTCAATTTTCGGTCGATAGGTGCCTGGCGTGCCAACAGATCCTGTCCTGACACATTCAGGCTGACTAGGGCGAAGGCTGCCGCTGCGACTACTTTAACACATTTCAAAATCATCCGTTTTTTTGGTTTTTCTTTTAATATTCGTCATTAGCATAAAGGGAGCCGAACACAGCTTGTTTATACTCGAATATCTCATCTGGTTTAAAAAATCGTTTAAGTTCCACTTCAGCGGTTTCCGGCGAATCGGAAGCATGAACTATATTCTCCTGAAAGCTCATGCTGTAATCTCCACGGATAGTTCCAGGAGCCGCCAGACGTCCGTTAGTAGGACCGGTTAATGTTCTCACTACTTGAACTGCGTCCACACCTTCAAAGCAACATACAATAACAGGACAAACCATCATTGCATCTTTCACGCGCTGAAAGAACGGCTTTGAACTTAAATGAGCGTAATGTTCGCTAAGCACTTCATCCGTTAACTGAACCATTTTCATTCCGGCTAAACGCAGACCTTTCCTTTCAAATCTATTAGTAATCTCACCTACCAACCCCCTCTGCAGAGTACAAGGTATCAAAATAACCAGCGTTTTTTCCATCATAATATTCG
>ERZ1504255.305-NODE-305-length-8824-cov-8.409169_pt1 | contig 8824 bp, 5 predicted proteins | sample MGYA00571881_ERZ1504255 | MGnify/ENA primary metagenome ERZ1504255 (study PRJEB39906, sample SAMEA3182071) | gut metagenome | biome: human; feature: gut; material: Stool; isolation source: human stools | place: Canada | collected 2011-12-06 ... | reverse complement strand
TATCATGAAGTTTTTTATTGATACGGCAAATTTAGAACAGATTCGGGAGGCCTATGACTTGGGCCTACTCGACGGAGTTACCACTAATCCTTCGCTTATGGCAAAAGAAGGTATCAAAGGAGTGGAGAACCAGCGTAAGCACTATGTGGACATCTGTAATATTGTGCAAGGCGATGTGAGTGCCGAGGTGATAGCTACCGACTATGAAGGCATGATTAAAGAGGGTGAAGAATTGGCAGCCTTGAATCCGCATATCGTAGTGAAGGTGCCTTGCATTGCAGAAGGTATCAAGGCCGTTAAATACTTCTCGGGCAAAGGTATCCGTACAAATTGTACTCTGGTATTTTCTGTCGGTCAGGCATTGCTTGCAGCCAAGGCAGGTGCAACGTATGTTTCTCCGTTTGTGGGGCGTCTCGATGACATCTGTGAGGATGGCATTGCATTGGTTGCGAAGATTGTAGAGATGTACCGTTATTATGGATATACCACCCAGGTACTTGCCGCCTCTATCCGTCATACGGCACATATCATGCAGTGTATAGAGGTGGGTGCTGATGTGGCTACTTGTCCGCTTTCGGCCATTAAGGGTTTACTTAATCATCCGCTGACCGATTCCGGTCTGAAGAAGTTCCTTGAAGATTACAAACGCGTGAACGGATAAACTTAAAATATCCTATAAGCCTATCTTTCAATGTAATTATTGACTAATATTGGTGAGAAATAGAATAAAAAGATTTATTTTTGCATCTGATATTTAGATATACAATACGGCACCGATGAAAGATAGGCTCGTAGGATTTATTAAGGCATACTGCTTGTTTGTCTGCATTTTTGTGTTGCAGAAACCACTATTTATGCTGTTTTACAAATCGCTGTATCCGGATGCCTCGTGTGCGGACTGGTTCAGTGTCATTTGGCATGGGTTACCTTTAGACCTATCTCTGGCTGGTTATCTGACAGCTATTCCCGGTTTTCTTTTCATAACCTCTGTATGGACACTTTCTAAATCCCTTCATCGCATCTGGTGCGGCTATTTCCTCTTCATTTCAGTACTTATCTCCATAATTTTTACTGTCGATTTAGGATTATACGAGTATTGGGGGTTCCGTTTGGATGCTACTCCGTTATTCTATTTCTTTTCCTCCCCTAAAGACGCAGTGGCCAGTGTCAGCATTTGGATGGTGCTGGGGGGAATTGTGGCAATGGCTGTTTATGCTGTCGTGCTGTATGCTGTTTTCTACGGCATCTTGCTGCAGAAGAAGCTGTTGCTGCGGATGAAACTGCCTTATCGTCGCCTGAAGGTGTCAGGTATATTGTTGCTGATGACGGGGCTGCTGTTTATTCCTATCCGTGGAGGCTTTACAGTATCTACCATGAATGTGGGGAAAGTCTATTTCAGTGCCGAGCAGCGTCTGAACCATGCAGCTATCAACCCTGCATTCAGTCTGATGGAATCTCTTGCCAAGCAGAAGGACTTCAGCAAGCAGTACCGTTTTATGGAAGCTGCGGAGGCCGACCGGCTTTTTAAAGACATGCTTGAACCCGCAGGTGGCGGTGGTCAAACGGAAGAGACAGATTCTGTGCTGCAACCTGCCGATTCACTGCATACTTTATTCAATACTCAGCGTCCCGATGTACTCTTTGTGATTCTTGAGAGTTTTTCCTCCAGGTTGATGACAGCTTTGGGAGGTGAGCCGAATATTGCCGTCCATCTGGATAGCTTGAGTAAGGAAGGGGTGCTCTTTACGAACTTCTACGCCAACAGTTTCCGTACGGACCGTGGGCTGGTGGCTATCTTGAGTGGCTATCCTGCCCAGCCCACTACTAGTATTATGAAGTATCCCCGTAAAACGCAGTCCATTCCTGCCATTGCAGGCAGCTTGCGGAAGGCGGGTTATGGTACCAAGTATTATTATGGCGGTGATGCCGACTTTACCAATATGCGTTCCTACCTGATGTCATCAGGCTTTGAAGACATTGTTTCCGACCAGGATTTTCCCGTAACGGAACGTTTAAGTAAGTGGGGGGCGCACGACCATCTCGTATTCAACCGTCTGCTGGAAGACTTGAAAGCCGAAGCTGCCGAAGGAACTGCCGAAGAGAAAACTCCTCATTTCCGTGTCTTGCAGACCTCCAGCAGCCACGAGCCTTTTGAAGTACCTTTCCGTCGTCTGGAGAATGACCGGCTGAACGCCTTTGCCTATACGGATAGTTGTGCAGGCGATTTTGTAAGACAGTTCCGTGAGCTTCCCCAGTGGAAGAATACGGTGATTGTGTTTGTTCCAGACCACTTGGGAGCTTATCCCGAACATATCGACAATTTGTCGGTAGAACGCTACCGGATACCTCTGTTGATGGTGGGCGGTGCTGTCCGAGAGCCGAGGCGCATTGACGTCTATGGCTCGCAACATGATATTGCAGCCACGTTGCTGGCCCAATTGGCGCTGCCCCATGATGAGTTTGTTTTCAGTAAAGATATGCTTAATCCCGCTTCCCCTCATTTCGCGTTCTTTACCGTACCCGATGCTTTCGGTATGGTGACAGCGGACAATCAGGTGATATTCAATTGCCAGGCGGGTACTGTGGTAGTGGATGAGGGCACAGCAAAAGGGAAGAACCTGCCGTTGGGCAAAGCCTATTAGCAAAAATTATATGATGATATAGCCAAAAGATAACGTATGACAGCACTTATGGACGCCTTGCAAGGGGCAATAGATGTAGACACAAACATATTTTTTTCCATCAATCGGATGCACAACATGTATTTCGATTATTTTATGAGCGCTTATAGCGGTAAGTGGGTTTGGATTCCCATGTATGCTGCCATCTGGTATGTGATGTTGCGCAATTTTCATTGGAAGGTCACACTGCTTTGCATGATAGGACTTGCGCTCACCATTACTTTTGCCGACCAGGCATGTGCCACTTGGATACGTCCCTATGTGGAGCGTATGCGTCCTTCCAATCTGAATAATCCCATTTCGGAGATGGTGCATATCGTCAACAATCATCGTGGAGGGCGTTATGGTTTTCCTTCGTGTCATGCCGCCAATACCTTCGGATTGGCGTTTTTCCTGTTCTTTCTATTCCGCAAGCGGTGGCTTACTCTTTTCATTATGGCCTGGGCGTTGCTGACGTGCTATTCGCGCGTATATCTCGGTGTGCATTATCCGGGCGATTTGTTTGCAGGGACTAGTGTGGGGCTGATTGGTGCCTGGCTGATTTACCGCTTGTTTGTGAAGGTTAGCGGATATAAGCGTGTCGAGCATGTCACTCATGTCTATGCTCCTATATGGGTAGGGTTGCTGACGATAGCGGGGATGCTGGTTTATGCCGGAATACGGATATTGTTGTAGATGACAGTCTTTAGAACTGATAACCAGCAGTCACCATAACCTCCCGTGGACGGATATTCAACCGTGAAGTATAGCTTTGTGTGGCCGAGTAGGTAGTATAGGCATACTCTTTCTTGTTGAACAGATTGCTGAGGCTGGCTTCCACTCTCCATTTCCTTGTCTTATAAATGAGTGATGCGTCTACAAACAGTGTGTTGAGATGCGTATCGCTGTTTAAATCGTTCCGGTAATGTTCTCCGGAAAGGCAGAGGTCGACGTGCCCGATGCTGAATGTGAGGTGCATACGCTGTACGAAGTCCAGTAGAGGAGCAAGGTGCGCGTCGTTCCCTATTTTACTGCCGCCATAGCTGATTGTGGCATGATATTCGGCTTCGAAAGCTTCGGCGGGCGACCATATCAGTTTGGGTTCCATCTTAAGATAGTCATAACGGTATTTTTGAGGCGGGCCGTTTCCGGCTGTTTCCGTTTGTGGAGTGAGGGCGTCTGTATCTGAAACCCGTGTCAACTGCCAGCCGGTATTGCGGCTCAGTTGTAAGTCAAGTGAGGTTTTCAGATTCCAGTCGAAAAATCCCTTGGAGAGAGTGCTGAGCAGGAACCAACTTTGTGTACTGTTGGAATGTAGGCGAAGGGTGTGGACAATGCGGTTTTCAGAGATACTCTGTTCATTCAAGGTGTTGTAGTGTACATGCCGGTAGGACAAAGTGGCGGTGGCGAAAAATTCCTGCACGGTATTCTTGTATTCTCCATAAAGGTTGTATTGTTGGCGTATACTGACGGGGAAGAGGCCGTCAGTGTTTTTCCAGGTACGGTAGTCTGTCCGATAGGTAAAAGGGCAGAGGTCTGTGACATCTCCTGCTGAGCGGTGTAAACTGCCGTAGAGGGAAATTTTCCAATGGTAGTCCGGCTGATAGCGCAGATAGAGTGACGGATTGAAAAAGAGAAAAGAACGCTGTTGCGAGAAGTAGCGCTTATAGCTGAGAGGGAGTGACAGACTTCCCTGCCACTTGCCTTGCTCCAATTGGAAGTAGGAGGAGAGGTAGGGAGAAAAACTGGATGCGCCAAATGTTTCCATTCGGGTGGAATGGTACTTTACCGATGCCCATTCGCCCTTTATACCGGCGGTGTATTGCCGGGTGAAACCGTTGTGTTTTCTTAGGTGGCTGGCCTTATTGTCGTTGTAAAGGCTGTGCTGGATGAATTTGTCTTTCCCGTCGTGTAGTGACAAGGAGGAGGGTAGATAGGCATACTGTGTGGCAGAATTGAACTTCCATGTGCTTTTCTCTCCATTGCGGATAAGGCTGAAGAAATTCTTTGCCGTAAACTGGGAGGTGCGCATCGTTTGCTGCAACTCGTGGGAGGTGCCGCGGTTCGTTTCACTTTCTGCCAGGAAGCGGTTCGACAGATAGTGGATGGTCTTGTTATCCTCATAGTGCATTTCCATATGGGCGGCATCGTTCTGCAGGCAGTAGTGGTAGGCTTCATCCATGCGTATGGTGTCATCGGGCTGGTAGTAGACTTGCGAGTTGCCCCGTTGCTGGGTAATCCGGTTATGGGTATATCCGGCTTGCAGGCGCAGGGAACGTTCGTCGTTCCATTTATACATGCGGTTGGCGTTCAGTGTATGGGTTTCGTTGAAGAGCAGCCGTTGCTTGTCGAGGGGAGCGCTGATGCCCGGTTGTACCAGAAAGCCGTGCAGGGGAATCTGTTGGGATGTGTTGTTTGTCAGTATATGTTGCTCACGGCTAAGGTCGGTACCGTTGTTGTTGCTCTTGTAGCCGTAGATGCTTTGCTTGCCTTTACCCAGTTGGAGGGCATTGGCGGCGTTTTCCCAAAGAAGCGTTCCTTTGTCCCTCTTCGTTTGTGCCGTTCCGGTCGTTTCTTGTGTTCCATCGCTCCAGCCTGCCCCCAGGGTACCGTTGACAATCCATTGGTCGCGTGCCTGTGGGTCGAGTTTCAGGTTCAGGGCTATTTCATCCGAACTGAGTTTTCCTTTCAATGCCTTGACCGATTGGTAGTTCTCCATAATTTCTGCCGATTTTACGGCTTTGGCACTGAGGTTGTTGTTGATTTGGCTGTAGCGTCCACCCGTCACGTCCATACCCTCCACAAAATAGTGGTCGATGGCTTTACCTTTATATTTCACCTGCCCGTTGTCGTCAATATCCACACCGGGGAGCTTTTTCAGAACATCCTTGATGTGTACGTCCTTGGAAGAGGCAAACTCTGCCAGATTATACCTTACGGTATCTTTCCTGCCATGAATGCGGCCGGGACGTATTTGGACTTCTTTCAGTGCAATGGCTTCGGGATGCAGACGAATATGGAGTGTTCCTGCTGCCGATATGTTGCGTATTTCCCGTCTATAGCCCAGCAGTGATACGCTGACTTGCAGGTTGCCGTTGTATTTCCATGGCAGGGAATATCTCCCCCGGGCATCGGTCAGGGCGTAATCTATCATGGTGCCGTTTCGCAGCACACTAATCATTACGGCTTCCAGCGGTTGTCCGGTTTCTTCGTCCGTTACCAAGCCACTGAGAGACTGTGCATGCGCTGTCATTGCAAACAAGGCAAGGATTGGCAGCAAGAGTTTCTTGAAGTGTATATCCATTGGAGTTCGATGGGATGAATCAGTCAAGTTCCAGCGGATTGTGGGCTATATTCTTCGGCTTCCTGGCTTCATTGCCCTGGTCGTCGCGTATGGTGATACGTACGTTGGGCGTGTTGCCCATAATGAATCCTACCGGGTCGGCATAGTATCTTTCGTGGATTTTGTTGTACGCCTTGCGGTTTACGGGTTCATAATCTTTTCCGTTGAAGAGGATAGGTCGGTAGGAATGGCATTGCTCCATACCGGTGCAGGTAAAGAGATAATGCCCCCTGTTGTCTTCTGCTTTCAGTATCAGTCCGGGCAGTCCGAACAGCTTCCACGGCCCTTCGCTGGAGGAAATCTCCGGACTGTACCAGACAATCCATCTGCGTCCCTTAAACACGCATTCTGCTTTTTGGCAGAGATACGAGAGGATGGTTGCCGTGTCTGTCTGCAGCGTCCACTGTGGGCGCTCTTCCGGTTCCTCGCACCGGAGTCTGTTGATGTCTCCGGCAATTTCATCCAGTGTGGTCACTTTGCCTACGGGGTATCTCTTGTAGGTCTGTTCGTTCAGCTTGCTTTTTCCGAACTGTTTGGCGTGTTCAATCATCGTTTCTTGCGAGGCGTTATTGGCAATGTCGGCAGCAAATACCGAGTCGCCCACATACTTTGTGTAACTGTAGAACTTGGAGCATTTCTTGCCGATTTCCAACATCATGGTTTCCTGGAAACGCTCTTCCGACAGTGTGTCCGTACAGCCGTCCACCTCATACTGCACCATGAGTACAGTCTGGTCTATGGTATCTTTTCTGAACGTCTTGCCGGAGCCGATTTTGATGTTAAACTGTGCGCAGGCGGTTGTGGTGGTTATCAACAGCATGGCGGTGAGTAGAATCTGCTTTTTCATACTTTTTCGTTGTTAGGAATTACTGTTTCGAGGACGTGTCATGTGTCCTGTCGTCGCAAATCTATGCGGAATTTGTCTTTCCGGAGTGAGAAAGTTATTACTGAAATGTTACTCAAATGAGAATAGCCGCCTCGCGCGTACCTCTGATTGGAGGAAACCCTTACCTTTGTATAGTATAAAAGAAGAACAGACTCTGAGATGGAAAAACGAATCAGAATAGTATGGGCATTGTCACTGATATCCATGCTGCTACTTGTAGCAGGGCAGGGATATTGGTTGTGGAACCAGTATCAGTATAAGAATGAGGAATATGAAGAAGAGATACACCGCCTTGTCATGGATGCCGTGGCAGTGAACGACTCTATCCGGCGTGAACAGCCGAAGAAAGTGTTCAACAAGCCTAATATATCCTTTTTCAACACCAATGTGGACATGCATACGGATAGGGATTCATTGACCAACAAGCTCAAAGAGCGCTATACGCGTACGTTTGTGGTGGGGGCCATGGCAGATAAATCCGTTCTATCCACGGCAATGAAGGATAGTATTGTCTATAAGGACAAGATTGTGATACATGGCGAAGACAAGCTGCTTTTCAACATGAGCTTCAGCGAGGCGATAGTTGCTTATCAGTTGCAGATAGATGTCCCTTTTACGTTGCAGCGCTTCGATTCGGTGCTGGCGACTAAACTGGACGGCATGTCTTTCACTACCGGACTAGTCACGCCGCGCGACAGCCTCTATCAATGGGTGGAAACCGTAGAACGGCTGGGGAGTGATTTGCATCCGGTCATCCGTCTGGTTTATCCTTACAATCCGCTGAAGCGGGAGTTGGTACAAGTGGATGTGCAGGTGATGCCGCATACTCTTTTGCTCCGTATGGGCTGGCAACTTCTGGGCAGCTTGGTATTGATTCTTCTGCTGTCTGTCTGTCTGCTGTTCCAGATAAAGACCATTTTGAAGCAGCACCGTGTGGACGAGTTGCGGAAAAGCTTTGTCAACACCATGATACACGAGTTGAAACGTCCCGTGCAGGCCTTGAAGATGTGCGTCTCTTTTCTCAATGACAAAACAATGCGTACCGACGAGCAGGCCATGGATGAAGTGGTGCGTGATTCTGTTTCCGAGCTGGACAACCTTTCCGCCTACCTCCGGAAGCTGCGCGACATGACCCGTGCTGACGATGAGCAGACACAACTTTCCCTCAGTACTTTCGATTTGAAACCGGTTGTGGAGAAGTTGATACGCCTGCAGCATGCTCCTGAGGGAAAACAAGTGTCTTTCGAGACACATTTCACGGACAACCTGTTGGTTACGGCCGACTCCGTGCACATGGCAAATATCATCAGTAATCTGATGGAAAATGCCGTGAAATATTCGGGAAGCTCCGTCCGTATCCGGGTGGAATGCCGCCTGCATGGCCACGAGCTCACATTGAAAGTTTCCGATGACGGCATTGGTATCCCTGTTTCCGAGCAGGGACGGGTATTCGATAAGTTTTACCGTAGCAGCAACTTGCCTGACCGTTCCTTGCCGGGCATCGGTTTGGGGTTGAGTTATGTCAAGTTGTTGGTTGAGGCTCATAGGGGAACCGTCTTTCTGACCAGTCAGATTGGGAGGGGGACGACGGTGGAAATAACCATTCCACAATAATCTGCACAGATGGATATCGAGAATATAAATAGCAACTCATGAAACCACTGAAAATTCTTTTTGCTGACGATGACCTGAAGTATTCCATGCTTCTGAAACGCTTCCTGGAGAAAGAGGGTTATGAAGTGACCTATGCCGGAAATGGTCTTATCGCCCTCGACCAGTTTCCTCTTGTCAAACCGGACCTTGTCTTGCTTGACATCAATATGCCCGGGCTCAATGGCTTTGAAGTGGCAAAACGAATCCGGGAGGCAGACAAACATGTCCTCATCTTTTTTCCTTCCGACCGCAGCTTGTCGCTGCGGTCGGAAAGAAAAAAGA
>ERZ1504255.295-NODE-295-length-9070-cov-5.803882_pt1 | contig 9070 bp, 4 predicted proteins | sample MGYA00571881_ERZ1504255 | MGnify/ENA primary metagenome ERZ1504255 (study PRJEB39906, sample SAMEA3182071) | gut metagenome | biome: human; feature: gut; material: Stool; isolation source: human stools | place: Canada | collected 2011-12-06 ... | reverse complement strand
ATAAGATAATTCATGATATATTGACAATCGGCCAGCATTTGACCTTAAACCGTACTTCGGAAGTACAAGCTCCCGGCGGAATTATCGAAACTGCTTTGGACATTCCTTCCGCTATCCCCGTTTATGCTTCGGATGGTTCATGGGGAGGACCGGTAGGCGGATGGCCGGACCGTCGTAATCCTCGCGCCGTACTCGAATACAACAAAGACTACCGATACACTTACTGGCGTATGTTCGGTGATGCTTATGTGAATCTAAGTCTCTTCAAAGGATTCAATGTTCGTTCTACTTTTGGTCTGGACTACGCAAACAAGCAAGCCCGTTACTTCACCTATCCTTATCAGGAAGGAACACAGACCAATAACGGCAAGAGTGCAGTGGAAGCCAAACAAGAACACTGGACCAAATGGATGTGGAATGCCATTGCCACTTACCAGTTGGAAATAGGCAAACATCGTGGAGACGTTATGGCAGGTATGGAGCTGAACCGGGAAGACGACAGCCATTTCTCCGGCTACAAAGAAGATTTCTCTATCCTTACTCCCGACTATATGTGGCCCGATGCAGGTAGCGGCACAGCACAGGCTTACGGTGCCGGCGAAGGTTACTCGCTTGTCTCTTTCTTCGGCAAAATGAACTATTCTTATGCTGACAAATATCTGCTTTCATTGACGCTCCGTCGTGACGGTTCTTCCCGCTTCGGTAAAAACCATCGTTATGCCACTTTCCCTTCCGTTTCTTTGGGATGGCGCATCACACAGGAGAGCTTTATGAAGGAACTGGCTTGGTTGGACGATCTGAAACTGCGTGCTTCATGGGGACAGACCGGTAATCAGGAAATCTCCAACCTTGCCCGTTACACTATCTACGCTCCTAATTATGGAACAACAGATTCATTTGGCGGTCAAAGCTACGGTACGGCATACGATATTACAGGTTCTAACGGAGGTGGTACTCTGCCTTCCGGATTCAAACGTAACCAGATTGGTAATGACAATATCAAGTGGGAGACAACCACACAGACGAACGTCGGTATCGACTTCAGCCTGTTCAAACAATCCCTGTACGGTTCATTGGAATACTACTACAAGAAAACCACCGATATCCTGACTGAAATGGCAGGAGTGGGAGTATTGGGAGAAGGTGGCAACCGTTGGATTAATTCGGGCGCAATGAAAAACCAGGGTTTTGAATTCAACTTGGGCTACCGCAACAAGACTGCCTTCGGACTGACTTACGACCTGAACGGAAACATCTCCACTTACCGGAATGAAATTCTTGAACTGCCGGAGACAGTGGCTGCCAATGGAAAGTTTGGTGGTAATGGAGTAAAAAGTGTAGTCGGTCATACATACAACTCACAAGTGGGCTACATTGCCGACGGTATCTTCAAATCACAAGAAGAAGTGGACAATCACGCTACCCAGGAAGGTGCAGCCGTAGGCCGTATCCGCTACCGCGACATCGACCATAACGGTGTAATTGATGAAAAAGACCAGGAATGGATTTACGATCCGACTCCTGCTTTCAGCTACGGATTGAATATCTACCTGGAATATAAGAACTTCGACCTGACTATGTTCTGGCAAGGCGTTCAGGGAGTAGATATTATCAGTGACGTGAAGAAGAAAAGTGACTTCTGGAGTGCATCCAACGTTGGCTTCCTGAACAAAGGAACCCGCCTGCTCAATGCCTGGTCGCCTACTAATCCGAACTCTACGATTCCGGCATTGACCCGCAGCGATACAAACAATGAACAGCGTGTCTCCACTTACTTTGTTGAAAACGGTTCTTTCCTGAAACTGCGTAATATCCAATTAGGCTATACAGTTCCGGCAGTAATCTCCAAGAAGTTGAGAATGGAACGTTTACGCTTCTATTGCAGCGCACAAAACCTGCTGACGATCAAGAGTAAAGACTTTACGGGAGAAGACCCCGAAAACCCGAACTTCTCTTATCCGATCCCTGTGAATATCACCTTCGGACTTAACATCGGATTTTAATTCACTTCATTTATAAAACGAACTATCATGAAAAAGATACTATACATAGCAACCATCGGATTTACCTTGCTGACAAGCAGTTGCAACGACTTTCTGGATCGTCAGGTTCCGCAGGGTATTGTGACCGGCGATCAGATCGCTTCTCCCGAATACGTGGACAACCTCGTGATTTCAGCCTACGCCATTTGGGCAACAGGTGACGACATCAACTCTTCCTTCTCGCTTTGGAATTATGACGTGCGTTCCGACGATTGTTATAAAGGCGGTTCCGGTACGGAAGACGGCGGTGTATTCAACGCACTGGAAATTTCTAAAGGTATCAATACCACCGACTGGAACATCAACGATATATGGAAAAGACTGTATCAATGCATCACCCGTGCCAACACAGCCTTGCAGTCACTTGACCTGATGGATGAAAAGACTTATCCGCTGAAGGATCAGCGCATTGCAGAAATGAGATTCCTGCGCGGACACGCCCACTTCATGCTGAAGGAACTGTTTAAGAAGATCGTCATAGTGAACGATGAAAACATGGACCCGGATGCTTACAACAAGCTTTCGAATACTACCTATACCAATAACGAACAATGGCAAAAGATAGCAGACGACTTCCAGTTTGCCTACGACAACCTGCCAGAGGTACAAATAGAAAAAGGACGTCCCACCCAAGCTGCCGTTGCCGCTTACCTGGCAAAGACTTACCTGTTTAAAGCCTACCGTCAGGATGGAGTGAACAACAACCTTACCGGTATCAACGAAGAAGACCTGAAGCAGGTAGTGAAATATACCGACCCTCTCATCATGGCCAAAGCCGGTTACGGACTGGAAAATGATTATAGCATGAACTTCCTGCCTCAATATGAAAATGGCGCAGAGTCTGTATGGGCGATTCAATATTCTATCAACGACGGAACATACAACGGTAACCTGAACTGGGGAATGGGACTGACAACTCCGCAGATACTAGGCTGCTGTGACTTCCACAAACCGAGCCAAAATCTGGTGAACGCTTTCAAAACCGACTCGCAGGGAAAACCGTTGTTCAATACCTACGATAATGAGAACTACGAGGTTACGACGGACAATGTAGACCCCCGTTTATTCCACACGGTAGGTATGCCGGGCTTCCCTTATAAATACAACGAAGGCTACCTGATTCAGAAGAATGATGACTGGAGCCGTAGCAAGGGACTTTACGGATATTATGTTTCGCTCAAAGAGAATGTAGACCCGGACTGTGACTGTCTGAAGAAAGGTTCTTATTGGGCAAGTTCCCTGAATCATATCGTTATCCGTTATGCAGACGTATTGCTGATGCGTGCCGAAGCCCTGATACAGTTGAACGACGGACGCATTGCCGATGCCATCTCACTTATCAACGATGTACGCAGCCGTGCAGCCGGAAGTACAATGCTGATCTTCAATTACAAAGAAGAGTACGGAGTAAACTTCAAAGTAACTCCTTATGAACTGAAAGCATATACACAGGACGAAGCCATGAAAATGCTGAAATGGGAACGCCGTATAGAGTTCGGTATGGAAAGCTCACGTTTCTTTGACCTCGTAAGATGGGGAGAAGCCAAAGACGTTATCAATGCTTATTATGTGACCGAAGCAGCCCGTTGTTCTATTTACAAGAATGCAGGTTTTACGGAAAATAAGAACGAATACCTTCCAATTCCATTCGAACAGATCAGTGCCAGTAACGGAAATTATACACAGAATTTCGGTTGGTAATCATCAATCTTAAAACAAAGAATAAAATGAAATCAATCATAAAACAACTCTATACCATCCTGTTGGTGACTGTAGCATGCCTGACAGTTGCGGGATGTAGCGATGACTTCAAATCCAATCTTCGTCTGGACGGAGATGTATGGGTGAACTCTATCAAACTGGATGAATACGCAGGGACGATCGATTATCAGAATAAGACAATCGTAGTGGGAGTTCCTTACGATTATGACGTTACCCGGATGGCCGTCAGTGAAATCAATCTTTCCGAAGGTGCTACGGCGAGCATCGCTGTTGGTGAAACAATCGACTTTTCTCTTCCCGTATCTTTGACTGTGAAGAATGGCGACGTACAGATGAGCTATACGATTACCGTGAAGAGGGACGAGGCGAAGATACTGACCTTTAAGTTGAATGATACTTATGTAGGAAAAGTAGACCAGCTATCAAAAACAATCTCCGTAGTTGTTCCGCTGACAGTGGATATCACCCAGTTGAAAGGTACGTTCACCGTGACGGATGGAGCTACTGTGACTCCGGCATCCGGCAGCATCCAGGATTTTACCAACCCTGTCACTTATACGGCAACTTACCGTTCGGCAGTGACTCCTTATGTAGTAACAGTTACTCAAGGAAATGTAATTCCGACTGCCTTTATCGGCACAGCTTCTTCTGTGAGCCAACTGACAAGTCCTGAAGAAAAAGCCGCTGCCCAGTGGATGATGGATAATATATCCATGTCCGAATACATCTCATTCAAAGATGTAGTAGACGGAAAAGTAGATTTAGGTAAATATACTGCAATCTGGTGGCATTTCCATGCAGACAATGGCGATAATCCTCCTTTGCCGGATGATGCGAAAGCTGCCGTAGAGAAAGTTAAAGTCTACTATCTAAACGGTGGCAACCTGTTGCTGACCCGCTATGCAACTTTCTATATTAAGGACCTTAGCATTGCAAAAGACGAGCGTGTACCCAACAACAGTTGGGGAAGAAGTGAAGACTCACCCGAAGTCGTTGATGGGGCATGGAGCTTTCCAATTGTCGGCAACGAGTCGCATCCGTTATTTCAGGATTTAAGATGGAAAGATGGTGACAAAACAAGAGTCTATACCTTTGATGCTGGTTACGCGACTACCAATAGTACGGCACAATGGCATATCGGAACAGACTGGGGAGGTTATGAGGATCTAAACGCATGGCGTAGCTTGACAGGAGGAATCGATGTGGCATGCGGAGACGACGGTGCAGTAATCATAGCCGAATTCGAGCCGCGCGCCAACAGCGGACGTACGATCTGTATCGGCTCCGGTTGTTACGACTGGTACGGTAAAGGCGTAGACGCTTCTGCCGACTACTACCACTACAACGTAGAGCAAATGACTCTGAATGCAATCAACTACTTATGTAAATAAAAGAATAAGCAATAATTATGAAAAATATGATCTTACATATAGCAATCACCACGCTGTTGGCCTCAATGTACGCTTGCAGTGATGAGATGGATCCCGTATTGACTCAAAGAGACTGGGACGGTACAGCCACTTACTTCCAATCGGCCGACGAGCATGGCTTCTCGATGTACTATAAACCGCAGGTAGGCTTTGTCGGTGACCCGATGCCATTCTATGATCCGGTTGCCAAAGACTTTAAAGTGATGTACCTGCAAGACTACCGTCCGAACCCCGAAGCTACTTACCACCCCATTTTCGGGGTGGCCACCAAAGACGGTGCTACTTATGAATCTCTCGGCGAACTGATTCCGTGTGGAGGTCGTGACGAACAGGATGCTGCCATCGGTACAGGAGGTACGATCTACAATCCGACTGATAAACTCTATTATACCTTCTACACCGGCAATAAATTCAAACCTTCTTCCGACCAGAATGCACAGGTAGTCATGGTAGCCACCTCTCCCGACTTTAAAACATGGACCAAGAACCGCACTTTCTATCTGAAAGGAGATACGTACGGCTATGACAAGAATGACTTTCGCGATCCGTTCCTGTTCCAGACCGAAGACGGCGTTTATCACATGCTGATTGCCACCCGTAAAAGCGGAAAAGGACACATTGCCGAATTCACCTCTACTGACCTGAAAGAGTGGGCGTCTGCCGGCACATTTATGACCATGATGTGGGACCGTTTCTACGAATGTCCGGACGTATTCAAGATGGGAGACTGGTGGTATCTGGTCTATTCGGAACAAGCTTCCTTCATGCGCAAGGTACAATACTTCAAAGGCAGAACACTTGAAGAACTGAAAGCAACCACCGCCAATGATGCCGGAATATGGCCGGACAATCGGGAAGGTATGCTGGACAGCCGTGCATTCTATGCAGGCAAGACTGCTTCCGATGGAACCAACCGTTACATCTGGGGCTGGTGTCCTACCCGTGCCGGTAATGATAATGGAAACGTAGGGGATGTAGAACCCGAATGGGCTGGCAACTTGGTGGCACAACGCCTCATTCAGCACGAAGACGGTACGTTAACTCTTGGAGTTCCCGATGCAATCGACCGTAAATACACTTCTGCACAAGAGGTAAAAGTGATGGCTAAAGACGGAAACGTAACAGAAAGCGGTAAAACCTATACGTTGGCCGAAGGAGCTTCCGTTATCTTCAACCGGTTGAAAGTGCACAACAAGATTTCCTTTACCGTAAAAGCATCCTCGAATACAGATCGTTTTGGAATCTCTTTCGTCCGTGGAACGGACTCCAAATCATGGTATAGCATCCACGTCAACGCTGACGAGGGTAAAGCCAACTTCGAGAAAGACGGTGACAATGCCAAATACTTGTTTGATAACAAATTCAATATCCCGGCGGATAATGAATACCGTGTGACGATTTACAGTGACCAGTCGGTTTGTGTGACTTACATCAACGACCAGTTATCTTTCACGAACCGCATCTATCAAATGCAGAAGAATCCGTGGTCACTCTGCTGTTATAAAGGCGAAATCACTGTATCAGATATTCAAGTGAGCACCTATTAATAGAAAAGTAACATCTTTTACAGTGTTTGAAACAAAAGTGATAGGCGTTTCATCCCGGAGCGCCTATCTTTGCACTGTAACAACCTTAATACCATAAAGCATGAATTTAAGACTCTCTTCCAAACAAATTCAAACCTTCGCGGTTTTATTTTGTATGATTGTGATGAATATCTCTCTATCCGCCCGTGCGGACAACTCTCCTCTATTAATAAAAGATTTAGGAGAAGGACATTGCCTCGTACGTGTCAACACTAACCAGAAGTATCTGTTGTTGCCCGTAGAAGATGCATCGCCCGATGTGCGTATCAGCCTGATTGTTAATAATAAAGAGGTAAAGAACTTCGATGTCCGTCTGGCCATCCATAAAGTCGATTACTTTGTTCCGGTAGACCTTTCCGACTATTCCGGCAAACTAATCTCTTTCAAATTTAAAATGAACTCCAACGACCCGGTGCGTGTCAACCTTTCACCGGATAACACTGCTTGCTGCAAGGAAATGAAATTGTCCGACACGTTCGATACAAGCAACCGAGAAAAGTTCCGTCCCACCTATCACTTTTCTCCCCTCTACGGATGGATGAACGACCCGAACGGAATGGTATATAAAGACGGCGAATACCACCTTTTCTACCAATACAACCCTTACGGTTCCAAATGGGGAAATATGAACTGGGGACATGCCATCAGCAAAGACCTCGTAAATTGGGAACATCGCCCCGTGGCAATCGCCCCGGATGCATTCGGCACTATCTTCAGTGGATCCGCCGTGATAGATCATCATAATACCGCTGGCTTTGGTGCAGGCGCCATCGTCGCCATCTATACACAAAACAGCGACCGTCAGGTGCAAAGTATTGCTTACAGCACCGACAACGGACGTACTTTCACCAAATATGAAAACAATCCCGTATTAGTATCTGAAGCGCGTGACTTCCGCGACCCGAAAGTATTCTGGTACGAAGGTACCAAACGCTGGATCATGGAATTAGCAGAAGGGCAGGAAGTGCAATTCTTCTCTTCCCCAAACCTGAAAGACTGGACATTTGAAAGCAGCTTCGGCAAAGGACACGGCGCACACGGAAACGTTTGGGAATGTCCCGACTTGTTCGAACTCCCGGTAGAGGGGACAAATGAAAAGAAATGGGTACTGCTTTGCAGCCTCGGCGACGGTCCTTTCGGTGACTCGGCTACTCAATATTTTGTAGGCTCCTTCAACGGAAAAGAGTTTGTAAACGAATCACCCTCCAAAACCAAATGGATGGACTGGGGAAAAGACCATTATGCCACCGTGACTTGGAGTGATGCTCCCGACAACCGCCGCATCGCTATCGCATGGATGAGCAACTGGCAATACGCAAACGATGTTCCTACCTCCCAATACCGTAGCCCGAACTATGTTCCCCGCGACTTGAGCCTGTTTACCGTAGATGGTGAGACTTACCTCCAATCAGCTCCCTCTCCCGAACTGCTGGCTTTGCGTGATGCTTCCAAGAAACGCTCGTTCAAAGTGAACGGAACACGCACAATTAAAGAAATGATTCCCGGCAATGACGGTGCATACGAAATAGAACTGACGATCGAAAATCAACATGCAGACGTAATCGGCTTCCGTCTCTACAATGACAAAGGCGAAGAAGTGGATATGCAGTATGACATGAAAGAAAAGAAATTCTCAATGGATCGTCGCAAGAGCGGAGAGGTCAGCTTCAATGAGAATTTCCCGATGTTGACCTGGACAGCAATTGAACAAGGTGGAAACGAGGAACAAGGCGGTAAAGAGGCATTAAAACTCCGTCTGTTTGTGGATAAATCCAGTGTGGAAGCCTTTGGAGATGGTGGACGTTTTGTGATGACCAATCAGGTATTCCCTTCGGAACCTTACAATCATATCAACTTTTACAGTAAAGGAGGAGCTTATAAAGTAGATTCGTTTGTGGTTCATAAGTTGAAGCCATAAATATCTCTTGTTCGCCCTATGCGCTCTTTATTTGTTTCCCTATGGATGAATACGTCTTTCCTTAAGGGATAGTAGGTGGATAGTAGGGATATACTTGTGTTAAACCTACGGTATTACTGATTCGTCACGGCCGTGACGAGTTCCTACCATGGCCGTGGAAAGATCTTCCCACAGCCATGACGAATTCCTACCACGGCCGTGGGAAGTTAATAATACCGTAGCTTCAAAGTTACTATACCGTAGGTTTAAGATAAAGATACCGTAGGCTTGAGGTATTGATGCAGTAAGGAGAGCGTGATTCATATAGGCGACGAACAGATAACTAACGGTAAGTACCCACACGACTAACAGCAGATTGTAAATTGAATCATA
>ERZ1504255.294-NODE-294-length-9078-cov-8.459382_pt1 | contig 9078 bp, 10 predicted proteins | sample MGYA00571881_ERZ1504255 | MGnify/ENA primary metagenome ERZ1504255 (study PRJEB39906, sample SAMEA3182071) | gut metagenome | biome: human; feature: gut; material: Stool; isolation source: human stools | place: Canada | collected 2011-12-06 ... | reverse complement strand
CTGCTGGTCTGTCGATGCCGAGGTGTAGTAGAGCCTGAATGTTTCTTTCTCCAACGGGTAAAGGTCATTGAGCAAAAGCACCGTGCCGTTATCCATTTCCAGCTTTCCTTTGCCGTCCGGCTGGAAATACCGTATCTGATAGGCAGTCGGCTGGTAATAGCCGCCACGCACCAGTCGGCTGCGTATTTCGTCGGTTTCCACGACTTTCAGCCTTTTGGGTACTGGCAGTGTTTCGATGCTGAACGGGTACGCCTGCTGAATATCCAAGTTGTCATTACAGGCGGTGACAAGCACGAGGGCGGCCACGATGTAGCAGCCCATGATGATTTTATACATTACATTCTTCATATACATTATTATATAGCGGTCAGTTGATAATGAATTTCAGTCCCAAAGATACCTGCGTGTGGAACTTGCCTATGTCCGAGCCGAACAACGCCCGTTCCCTTGCGTTCAACAGCAGAGCCACCCGGTCGGTCAGGTAGGTTTCCAGTTCCAGCGTCAGCGCACCGCCGTAAATGAAGCAGTCCTTATCCAGCAAGGTAGAGCCGTCCGGCAGCAGCTTTTCGCTTCGGTTGCTTGTTTCGTACCCGGCGAGAGCCGACAAGCCCAATGAAAGGAAAAAGGTCTTTCGTCTGTCCGATAGGAATTTCAGGTAATAGCCGCCCTCTGCGGTGAACTGTTCTACGGGTATCTGCATATCCTTGTAGTCATACTTCTTGTGCAGGTATTCGCCGCCAATCACCCAGCGGTTGGCGTTCTTGGTGTAAACGCTGTACGCCGCCCCGATATGGTAGGCGAAATCACTGCCAGCGTTCCAATGCACCCCGTCCGTCATGCCCGCCGTGACCTGCAAGCCTTTCATGCCCGGCAGGTATCTTTGTGCGTGTGCCTGAAACGAGGTCAGGCACAGCGCAAAGAGCATCATTATAAAGATGTGTCTTTTCATTCCCTATTTGATTTTTAGTTCGTCAATCACTTCTGCGTTCACGATGTCGGCGTTTTCCACCCGTATGGTCTGATGCCGCCCGCCGTTCTTCTCGTAGAGTTCCACGACCAGCAGCTTGTCGTCAGGAATGGTAAACTTCGGCAGGGCGTACACCGTGCGCACGGTCGATTTCCCGGCAATCTCTATCACCTCGTTGTAGCTGCGGACCGCATCCAGTACCGTTTCCTGAATAGCCGTGCGTTTGGGCACTTTTTTATCGGTTATCTTAAACCTGATGAAGTCCGTGTCGAAAGGCACGTTGGAACTGTTCTTTGTCTGCGTGTGCACGTAGAGCATCCCGTTATAGGTGTAAATCCCCTTGATTAAGAACTGTATGCCGAAACGCTTGCTACCCAAGTGGCGCACTTTCCGGTCATTGTTCTTGTAGATGCTCTGCATTATCAGCTTCACTAATAGCGGGCTTTCACCCGCCAGTTCCCGGAAATGGATGTTCATCCGGGTATGTGAGAAGTCGGACGTATCTTCATTCTCCAAGAAGTCCTTCATCTCGATGTTGAGCATTTCCGGTTCACGGGCGTACTTGGCGTTGAACGAAAAGAAACTGCCGTCCTCGCAGATAACGGAGAAGTTCGTTTCTCCCGGAAAGCCCTCTGTCGTGGCTTTCACCCTGATTACGTTCTCCGCACCGTCCGCCTTGCCCGCTATGATGTGGTTGCTTCCCAAATCGACATAGCGGACGGCGGCGGGGAAGATGATATGCACCGTCTTGGCAAAGGTCACTTCCACGCCGTAGGGCGTAACCATTTGGCGGTACGGGAGTTTCCGGGTAATCCCCCGGTACAAGTCGTTGCCAGCCGCATACTTCACGGTGTCAGCGGTTTGTGCGTTTGCCGCACACACGCCCAGCAAGAGGGCGAACAATCCAAAAATCTGTTTCATTGCTAATTGAAATTTTAACGGTTGATAAAATGGTTATTGTTGTTTGGCATACAGCATGACTTTATAGCCTGCTTTCAGCTTCACTTTCACGGTTCGGAACTTCTTGGCGAGGTAGCCGGACGTTCCTTGCAGCAATCCCCTTGTCACGTCCATAGCCACCTGCTGCCCGGCACTTTGGGCAAAGGAAATGCTTGTACCCAGCCCGCTTCCGATATTCGCCATAGCTTCGTTGAACGCTTCCTGCTCCATAGAGGACGGGACGGAAAGCCCCTTTTGCCCGTCCGTGTCGAACACGGCGAGTTCCACCGGGATGATGTTGCCAGCGTACTCAATCGAGGACACCAGTATGTCGAGCCGTTCGCCCTGCACCTTTGCCGTTCCCGCCACAAGGGTATTCTTCGGCACAACGATATTTCCCGCCTGCATGGGTTCGAGCAACCGGAGTTTCACCGCCTGCCCGTCCACCAGCGTTTGGTCTTGGTGTATGCAGGCGGCTACCGTGTTCTTTCCCATAGCGTACCCCGTGCCTACCGCCGTGTTGAAGCCGTAGTTTCGTGGCTGGCTGTAAGCCCGGATGAAGTCGGCATCGCTCATGGGCTGCTGCAATCCCGAAACGGTCGTTTCCCGGATAGCCTGCACCGGAATAGCCGGAGTGCCGATACCGCCGCCGTTCTGCCCGGCTGTCGGTATTTGGGCAATCTGTCCCCTTTGTCCGTCCTGCCCGTTCATATACTTTGCCGCCAGCTCGTAGGACTTTTCCAAGAGTGCCATTTGGTCGTCAGCCGTAGGCGTGGCGTTCTGCTGCTGTTTCAGTCGGTCGGTCAGTTCCGCCACCTGCCGTTTCAATTCCTCTTTTTCCTCGTCCACAGGGGGCGTTTCGTAGAACGTGCTTAACTGGCGGTTGATGTCCCGGTAAGCCGCCCTTGAAGAAGCACCGCCGCCCCTTGGTGGCTTCGGATCTTCTTCCGGCAGCAGGTTGATTTCCTCTTGTGGTTCTTCCGTATCATCATCCAGCGTGAAACCGAAGTCCTGCAAGGATTGTATCTTGTCCTGCTGTTTGCGGCTTGTCACCGCCTGCTCGTAAGCCTTTTGCTTGTCGGCTATAATCCCGTCCTCTGCGGGCAGGGGTATGTCGGCATTGAAGCCGCCCACGCTTTCCACATTCACGTCCTCTTTGCCGGAGGGTGCGAATATCAGGTACATGCACCCTGCAAAGGCAAGGAACATCAGCGGGAAGACTATCATTTTCCTGCGCTGCTGCACCTGCGGCGGGGTAAGTTCCCGTTTGGGCTTATTTTCCTTTTTCGGCTTCCCGTCCGCCTGCTGTGCGGTCGTGCCGTTCTCATTCTTCTGTACGTCTTCCATATTGCGGTCTGTTTAACGGGTTGATACTTTTGGTTGTGTCATTGCCGTGCAACGGCAGTTGTCTGATGTGTTCTATTTGCAGCCTTTGCCCGTCCCGTTTCCCGATATTGTAGATTGATGAAACGGTGATGTAGATAGACAAGCCGCCGAAAAAGAAGAACATCAGGAGGATAACCGCCAGCCTTTTGCCCGGCGTAATCCGTCCGCACATTCGGCGCAGGCGGTCGTCTGCCCAGTCCTGCACCTTTTCGATGTAATTTCGTTTTCTTTCCATAAGGCTATCTTTTAATGGTCTGCAAATCCTTGTTCTCGGTAATGGTGAACGCTTCGATGATGAAGCCGTGCGGGTTGTTGTCGCTCCGTGTTGCGTTAAGCAACCGGCACGAGGTGACAAGGCTTCGCACCGTCAGGCTGCTTTCCCGGACAATCAACTGGCGGGCATACGTGTTCACCTTGTAGGGGTACTGGTCGAAGTCGCACTTCACGCTGTCAATCTCCACCGTCTGCGTGACGTTTCCGGAAATCACCCGGTTGTAGTAGCCCTTTTCCGCCAAGTCCTTGTAAAAGTTGAAAGCGGTCTTGTCGGGGAGAAACAACGAGGGTTTGATGTTGCTTTCGATAGCCCCCTTTTCGGGTGATAAGGTGAAGAAAAGTTCGTGGAAACGCCGCACGTGCGACTTCGCTTCCACGGGTCTGTTCTGTGCCATGTCCTGCGAGAGTGCCAGCATCAGGCTTTTGCCGTTGTCGAGGACGTATATCTTCTGCCGCTGCTTCTCGGCGAAGCTGTACGAGTTCCACACGGCAAAGCCCGTCACCAGTGCGCACAGGCAGATGAATACCAGCGCAAAGAGCCGGATTTGCCGGAAACTCGTTTCGATGTTCGTTAATGACTTAAATTCCATCTACTAAATATTGATGTTGGTTATTTGAGTAGTTTCCCGGTTACTTTCCCGCTTGCCGCACCGACCGCAGCCCCGGCGATTGACCCAGCTCGTGCCACGTTGCGGTTATAGGCAGACGTACCGCCAGCCGACACTATCCAGCTTGCCACCGTTGGAATGGTGAAGTAGCCCACGATGCCGATAATCATAAAGATTATATACAAGGTGCTGCTCCCGTCCGGGATGAAATCCGGGTCTGAAAGCTGCTCGATGTCTTTTTGGAGCATCAGGGTTTGTATGCGTGCCAGCACGCTGCTGAACAAGTCCGACACGGGCAGCCACAGGTAAATGGAGATATAGCGTGAAATCCACCGGGTCAGCGTGCTTTGGAAACCGTCATAGACGGAAATCGCAAACGCCAGCGGACCCAGTATGCTTAACACGATTAGGAAGAACGTGCGCAGCGTGTCTATAATCAGCCCCGCCGCCTGAAAGAGCATTTCCAATAACTCCCTGAACCAGTCCCGGACGGACTTCTTTATATTATAAGCCGTCCTGTCCATGTACATGCCCGTCATAGTCACCATGTCGGAGGGCGACCAGCCCAGTTCTTCCAGTTGTCGGTCAAATTCCTCGTCCGATGCGAGGTAAGCCGTTTCGGGGCTTCGCATCAGGGCTTCATATTCCAGTCGGTCTTTCTGCGCCCGGTACTCGTTCATGTCGAAAGTCTGCGTTTCCATAAGCTGGTTGCACCCTTTCACCACTGGCGACAATACCGTGTTGATAGTCCCCAGTACGAAAGTTGGAAAAAACATGATGCACAGCCCCAGCGCAAAGGGACGCAGGAGCGGGTACACGTCTATGGGTTCGGCACGTGCGAGCGACTGCCACACTTTGGCGGCTACATAGAACAAAGCTCCCAGCCCGGCTATCCCTTTGGCTACCCCCGTCATGTTGCTGCACAAGGGCATCATTTCATCGTACAGCACCCGCAACACTTGGTGCAGGTTGTCAAAATCCACCGCTGCTAATAACATAGGCATACCGATTTATATGTTACCAGTAGCGTTCATCCGCCGAGCCGTAGAGAGCCAGCACCCGGTCGGTGTCGTTCTTCTTCTTCGCCCGCAGGTAGGACACGGATATGTTCTTTCGGGTGTAGTAGTTCACGAGGTTGCGGTAGTTGAGCAGGCTTTTATAGGCGTTGTTGATTACCGCCAGTCTTTCGGCATCCGTCAGCGACATGCCCGTCACGTTCACTACATTCTTCAAGTCCTGCAACACGTCCGCACTTTCGGAGAGCAGCTTTGCGTACCCGGCTGAAATGGCGGTGAGTTCATCCGGCGTGTAGTTCGGGTCTGCCAGCATGTTCTGATAGTTTCGCACGTAGATTTCGGATATTTCCGCCACCAACTCAATGGACTTCTTCACCTTGATGCCGCCCTTGACAACATCGTGTACCGCTTTGAGCGCATCGTAATATTTTTTACCCTGCTGGAAAATCTTCTGCGCTTCCATGAAGCCGTCCAGCGTGTTCTTGGCAGTGGTGGAAGTCTGCACTATCTGCTTGGTGGTGTTGATGATGCCCTGCGCCAAGTTGCCGGGGTCTGACACCACCCACTGTGCGGATGCCTTGCCGATGAAGCAAAGGCACACCGCCATAAGGAGAATTGTTCTTTTCATTATCTTTTGTTTTCAGGGTTTGTAACTCGTTTGTATTCGCCGCCGGGCATGAGCGTTATCCGGTCGGTCTTTTTGTCATAGGTGAACTGTATGCGGAAGCCCGTTTCGATGAACAGGCAGCCGTTCCGTTCTGTTACCGGGTAAGCCGTTTCCAGTATTCTGCCCCTGACATTCGCTTTCCGGGTGACGGTGTATCTGCCGCCCGTTTCCGAGAGTGTGAAAGCCGGGTGTCCCCTGACGTGTACCCAATAGCCCTGCATCCTTTCCAGCTCCTTGCTTCCGCTGTCCTCGCAGCCCGCCAGCAGGCAGGCGGACAATAGCGTGTATATCAGATTGTCAATCCATTTCATGTTCCTAATTTTTAAGTTGTTGATGATTGGGGATTTCTTTTGCTTTCTGCAAGCCGCTTGATAGCCAGTTCAAGGTTGCCGTCCAGCTTCTCGGCAAGAGCGAACAGTTCCATTTTTTCGCTTTCCTCAGTCGTGTACGTGTAATATTCTTCCAATGAAACTTCCGTGGCGTACACCGCCGATTGTGTGCCGCCCAGCGAGAAGAAAACTTCCTTGTACTTCCGTCCGGGGTGGTTCGCCATGTTGATAGACAATATCTGCGAACGCTCCTTGTCGGTCAGTCCCAAGAGGTTCTGTATGCTGTCGAACTTGTTCAGGTATTTTCGCTGGTCTAACAATATTTTGCAGTCCGAGTTATTGATGATACTTTCTTTCACGATAGGGGAAGAAATAATATCCTCTACCTCTTGCGTGACTACAATCGCTTCCCCGAAATACTTTCGGACAGTCTTGTACAAATATTTTATGTAGTCCGCCATGTTCGCCGATGCAATCGCTTTCCACGCTTCTTCAATTAGTATTAACTTCCTTATCCCCTTTAACTTGCGCATTTTGTTTATAAAGGCTTCCATGATGATGATAGTCGTTACCGGGAATAAAATCTTGTGGTCTTTGATATTGTCCAATTCAAAGACAATGAAGCGTTTATGCAGCAAATCCAGCTCCTTGTCGGAGTTCAGCAGGTAGTCGTACTCACCGCCACGATAGTACGGTTCAAGCACGTTCAGGAAATTGTCAATGTCAAAATCCTTTTCCCTGACGTTCTTCTGTTCAAGCTGTCGGCGGTAATCATCCCGGACAAACTCGTAGAACGTGTTGAAGCAGGGCGTTACCGAACGGTCTTTGCCTATCAGTTCGATATAGGCACTCACGGCGTTTGACAACGCCACTTCTTCCGACCGTTTGGGGGCTTCATCATCCCGCTTCCACAGGGTGAGTATCAGGGTCTTGATGCTCTCTTTTTTCTCGATGTCAAATACCCCGTCCTCGACATAGAACGGGTTGAACGCTATCGGGTTCTCGTTGGTGTAGGTGAAATAAATCCCGTCCTCGCCGTGCGTGCGGTTGTGGATAAGCTGGGACAGCCCCAAGTAACTGTTACCCGTATCGACCAGCAGCACGTGCGCACCCTGCTCGTAACACTGGCGCACCATGTGGTTGGTGAAGAAGGACTTACCCGACCCGCTCGGCCCAAGTATGAACTTGTTTCTGTTGGTCGTGATGCCTTTCTTCATGGGCAAATCCGATATGTCGATGTGCAGCGGGCGACCGCTTACCCTGTCCACCATTTTGATGCCGAACGGCGAAAGCGAACTCTTGTAGTTCGTTTCTTCCACGAACAGGCAGAGAGCCTGCCCCAAGAACGTGTAGAAACTTTCCTCTGCGGGGAAGTCGGCTTCGTTGCCGGGTATGCCCGCCCAAAAGAGCGTGGGCGTATCGACCGTGTTGTGGCGTGGCTTGCACTCCATTAGCGCAAGTTGGCTTCCCACATCGTTGCGTATGCGTTTGAGTTCGTCCCTATCGTCACTCCATGCCATGACGTTACAGTGGCAGCGTACCGAGATAAGCCCCTTGCTGTGCGCTTCGTTCAGGTACTCGTCTATCCACTCCTTGTTCACTTGGTTGGCACGGGAGTAACGGGAGAGCGATTGCATGTTCCGGGCGGTCTGCTCGAAGTTCTTCAGGTTTTCGGCGTGGTCGTCTATGAAGATGAACTGGTTATAGACGTGGTTACACGACAACAGCACGCCCACCGGGGCGGCAAAACTTAACCTGCAATCGCTTCTGTCTGTGGACAGCTTCTCAAATCGGCAGTCCGTCCCGACCTTTCCGGGCAAATCTTCCACGTCCGAAAGCGTGTGCAGGCACAGTATATCGTCCCCGACCCGCATTTCTTCCGGGTACAGCCCGATGTCTTTCAGGCAAGTAGTGTCGGTTTGCGAGAGCGAGAAGTATTTCTCGATGATGCCCGCCTTTCCGTCCTGCCCGGTGATTTCCGATGCCGCCAGCCGGGTAAGGGTGACAAAACCGCTGTCGTTCATAATCCTTTCAAACTGCCCGACCGCTTCGATAAACTTTGCCGCCGCTTCCTTGTCGGCTATCTCCTGCGGTACAATCCTGCCCCGGCAGAGGGTGGAGAAGTCGCTCTGTCGGCGGCTTCTCTCCCTTGTCGTCTTTGTCAGGAACAGGTAGCAGTAATGGTTCAGGAACGGGCGTTCATTGAAGTGCCGTTCAAAGGAGCGGCTTAAAAAACTAAGCTCGTCCCTTTCCGTGTCGGGCTGGTAGTTCTCCTTGATGAAGAAGTCCTGCTTGTGTACTATGGAGTAGTCGGGCAGCACCTTGATTGCCTTATACCATGCCGAATGTATGGCTTCGTACTCGGCACTGGTGACGGTGAACAGTTCGGGCAGTTCCACCCTGAAAGCCACCGTTATGTCCGCATCCTTTGAAATGATGCAACCGTTCTCCACCGCCAAAAGTGGAAATTTCCTTTCCAGCGTGGTAGCCTTTAACATATTCCTCATGTTCTTTCTTCCTTTCTTCTTTTGTAGTTGAACAGCCGGGTTAGCGCCTTTCGGCTAATAATGAAGCGTGGGTGTCTTTTGCGTGCGGCAGCTTTCATCAGCCCGTGCGTGCCGTACTTGGCATTGAGCCGGAACGTCTGCCACACGAGCAGCAGCGAAGCCGACACGATGAAACCGATACATAGCCACTGGTTCACGCCTGCCATGAACAGGACGATGAACACCACGAAGACGGCGAGCAAGCCGCCGCAAAAGATAAAGAGGTACTGGCTTGTCAGCCCCTTGAACTCCACTGGCTTCCCGATACCCCTGTTTACCGGATATTCAGACATTGCCGCCTTTTTAGAGGAAGAACGAACGCAGGATAGTGGCGGCGACAATCAGGA
>ERZ1504255.276-NODE-276-length-9579-cov-11.090823_pt1 | contig 9579 bp, 5 predicted proteins | sample MGYA00571881_ERZ1504255 | MGnify/ENA primary metagenome ERZ1504255 (study PRJEB39906, sample SAMEA3182071) | gut metagenome | biome: human; feature: gut; material: Stool; isolation source: human stools | place: Canada | collected 2011-12-06 ... | reverse complement strand
TAACGTGAGTTCGAAATAAAATCAAAAAATAGCAAGTTGTCCGTCATTGACAAACTTTACGTCAATGGCGGGCTTTTTTTCAAAAAAGCAGTATGCCGCGATAGCCGACAAGGAGTTGGCTATAAAGTTACTGAATGAACGATGTCTTGAGTGTTCAATCTGTGCGATGTTCTTCAGTTCGTCATTGACCGTTTCAATCAAGGCTCTTTTTCTTAGCAAAATCTTGTCGGCAATACTCATCAGTGAGTTCCTCATATTATTTTTAACTTTAGTAACAAGTTGTATGCCATTAAGGAAAAGGTTTTCAAACAGAGCCTGACCTATATATCCCTTGTCTGCACATAGTTTTCCTTTGATGTTTTCCAGAAACCTACCCTGTTTCAACGGTTCCCGGTCATCCACGTTTCCAGGCGTGAACATGAAATTGAGGATTTCACCCTTGTCATTGATTATCAGATGCAGCTTGAATCCGAAGAACCATCCCATAGAACATCTTCCACGCTCGGCAAGCCCTTCAAATGTCTTATGAATCAAGATTCTTTGGTTACGACATACACATAAGGGAGTGGAATCAACGAAACTGATGCCGGTACAAGTTCCCAGCAGTACTTTTTTGATGAATATGGTCATGGGAAGCAATACCTCCTTCTCCAGTTCCACAAAACGGTTATAAGAAACCTGACGAGGAAAAAGGTGTTTCAGATGTTTACAGACATACTCCTTGTAGTAATGCTTGAAACAACGGAAACCACCGGAGTGAAACAGGATTAGAATAACCATAATCTCTGCATCACTCATACAGTTGGGTTTGTTACGATGCATGGTCTTTATATCCTTAATCATATATTTTTCCTGTTGCAATGTAAAGTCCTTGCAAAAATCATCGGCCATACAATAAATCTCTGTAACTTTAGACTCTGGAAACATAGTGGTAATCGTTTAAATGTTATAATTCAGCACTATAAATTTAATACTTTTATCGCTATGTTTCTAATTATAAGTGAAATATATTTATTCTTATTTCGAACTCACGTTAATATATATCTATATGTGCTCTATTCTTCTCATTAAATACAAAAAATAGGTAAAAAAGGGTACTGCTTGTTGTTTTATTCGCCAGTATAAATACATGCTTGCTTGGATTTCTTTTCTTTTTCATTTGCTTATTTCGTTTCAAATCAATATTTTTAGGCTTTCGTTCAACCTTTTAATACGAATAAATGCTATGGACCAAATCCTATTCTGGCTGGTTCCAGCCGCTTCTATTATGGCACTTTGTTTTGCCTGGTATTTCCATCGTCAGATGATGAAAGAGAGTGAGGGTACGCCTCAGATGATTAAGATTGCCGCTGCTGTGCGCAAAGGTGCTATGTCTTACCTTCGCCAACAATACAAGATTGTGGGCTGGGTATTTCTGGGGCTGGTTATCCTTTTCTCCATTATGGCATACGGTTTCGGAGTGCAGAACTCCTGGGTGCCGATTGCTTTCCTTACCGGAGGATTCTTTTCCGGACTTTCCGGCTTTTTGGGTATGAAGACGGCCACCTACGCATCGGCTCGCACTGCCAATGCGGCACGCACATCGCTGAATGCCGGACTACGCGTGGCTTTCCGTAGCGGTGCGGTGATGGGACTGGTAGTGGTTGGCCTTGGCTTGCTTGATATATCTTTCTGGTATCTGTTGCTGAATGCTGTAATTCCGGAAGATGTAATGACTCCCACCCATAAACTCTGCATCATTACCACTACCATGCTGACTTTCGGTATGGGCGCTTCCACGCAGGCATTGTTTGCACGCGTAGGTGGCGGTATCTATACAAAAGCTGCCGATGTAGGTGCCGACCTTGTGGGAAAGGTGGAAGCCGGTATCCCCGAAGACGACCCGCGTAATCCTGCCACGATTGCGGATAATGTAGGCGACAATGTAGGCGACGTGGCAGGTATGGGGGCTGATTTGTACGAAAGTTATTGCGGTTCTATCCTTGCTACGGCTGCCCTCGGTGCTGCGGCTTTTATCCACTCGGGTGATACGCTGATGCAGTTCAAGGCCGTAATCGTTCCGATGCTGATTGCAGCCGTCGGAATATTGCTTTCCATTATCGGTATCTTCTCCGTGCGTACCAAAGAGAATGCGAAGATGAAGGACTTGCTGAACTCACTGGCTTTCGGTACTAATCTCAGCTCTATTTTGATTGTTGTCGCCACTTCCTTTATCCTGTGGTTGCTGAACTTGGACAACTGGCTGTGGATTTCCTGCTCCGTGATAGTGGGTTTGATAGTAGGTATCATCATCGGGCGGTCTACGGAGTACTATACTTCCCAATCCTACCGTCCTACCCAAAAGCTGAGTGAAAGCGGAAAGACCGGTCCGGCGACAGTCATAATTTCCGGTATAGGCTTGGGAATGCTTTCTACGGCTATTCCGGTGATTGCCGTGGTGATAGGTATCATTGCTTCTTATCTCTTTGCTTCGGGCTTCGACTTCTCTAATGTGGGTCTGGGGCTCTATGGTATTGGCATTGCCGCAGTAGGTATGCTTTCTACATTGGGCATCACGCTTGCTACAGATGCTTACGGACCGATAGCTGACAACGCGGGTGGCAATGCGGAAATGTCCGGTCTGGGTGAAGAGGTGCGTAAGCGTACCGATGCGCTTGACTCCTTGGGCAATACTACAGCCGCTACGGGCAAAGGCTTTGCCATCGGTTCCGCCGCTTTGACGGGATTGGCTTTGCTGGCCTCTTATGTCGAGGAAATCCGTATCGGGCTGACCCGCCTCGGGACTACCGAACTGTCGCTTCCTCATGGCGATGCCGTGGCTCTTCAAGATGCCACTTTCTTCGACTTTATGCATCACTACGATGTGACGCTGATGAATCCGAAAGTTCTTTCCGGTATGTTTCTGGGCTCGATGATGGCATTTCTTTTCTGTGGATTGACGATGAATGCGGTAGGGCGTGCAGCGGCCCATATGGTAGACGAAGTGCGCCGCCAGTTCCGCGAAATCAAGGGAATCCTTACGGGAGAAACGGAGCCTGATTATGAGCGTTGTGTGGCAATCTCGACGAAAGGGGCGCAACGCGAGATGGTGATTCCGTCACTGATAGCTATCATTGCTCCGATTGCGACGGGACTTATTTTCGGTGTTCCCGGTGTGCTCGGCCTGCTGATTGGCGGATTGAGCAGTGGTTTCGTGCTTGCCATCTTCATGGCAAATGCCGGTGGTGCATGGGATAATGCCAAAAAGTATGTGGAAGAAGGCAACTTTGGCGGCAAAGGCAGTGAAGTCCACAAGGCTACAGTCGTGGGTGACACCGTAGGAGACCCGTTCAAGGACACATCCGGTCCGAGCTTGAATATCCTAATCAAGCTGATGAGCATGGTAGCCATTGTGATGGCAGGGCTTACGGTTGCGTGGAGTCTGTTCTAGAAAGAGTTTTTCCCCGTATCCCACCAAAGGCGGGTGGCGCCGTTATCTGCGCCACCCAGTTTTTCCGTGAGGGTGGCGTATTGTGCCGGGTCGGCAGTGGCGGCGTCCGTCGAGAACGGAAGGCGGCGGATCATGATATCCGTATCAATCACTTTTCCGGTGTTGTTTTGGACCTTGAAAAGTTTGGGGTATCCGGTACGGCGTTGCTCAGCCCATGCCTCATAACTTTCGGGCCAGCATGCCAGCCACTTCTGGGTAATAATCTTTTCGAGTTTCGTCTCTATGTCTGCATCTTCTTCCCATTTGGGGGATATGGTAATCAAGGCTTTCATGTCCTTGCCTACCTTACCGCCCGAGACTACATCTTTATAATCGGCAGGGGTTTTGTCGCTTTCCAGATATTCGGAGGCACCAGCACAGTCCCACTGTGTAAATGAAGTACTTACCCCGTATTCATAGCATGTGCGGGGATTCTCTTTGGTATAGCCGCGGAGGGCTGCTTCGGCCCTGAGCAGCCAGACTTCCGCCGCACTCATCAATACGGCTCCGGTCTTTTCGCCGATGGTACTTGTGTTGAGGGAAGAGCAAAAACTGTAAATGTTGGCGTCACCGTCTTTCATGGGTAAGCCGATGGGAATGCCTAACAACTGTTTTTGATAACCTTCGAGAAGGGCGGTGTTATACCATTTCTTGCCACGCGGGTCCTCATAACCGTTGACAATGGATTCCATCGAGGCATTCATGTAGACTTCACCCCAACCGGCAACGGCACACAAAGGATTGATATAGTTCTTGCCCATTACAGCGATGGTTTCCCTTGCACCTTCCAGTACACCTTGATTGTCATTCAGTGCTTTGGTTGCTTGGTCTTTGGCAAGTGTTGCATCTACATTGGAGATGCGCATGGCAAGGCGCAAACGTAGTGAGTTGGCAAACTTTAACCACTCCTTCAAGGTCTTGCCGTTGGTCAGCATATCATACTCTTTGAATTTGTTGTTGTCACCGCCCTCGTCCAGGTATTCCCTTATCAATTGCTGCCCTTCGTCCAGGTCTGCAAAGAAGCGTGTATAGGCTTCTTGCTGTCCGTAAACCCGGGGTGTCTCACCCAGTTGATGGTAGACCAGCGGACCGTATGTATCGGCAATGCGGTGCATCAGTTCCACTTTCAAAATTTCGGTAATGCCGAGGTAGCCTTTCAAGTTGTCATTGCCATAAAAGTTCTTTTCTGCCTTCTGCACCTCCGTGTAGACATATCCGTAAGTACATTGCCATGCGGCATTGGTCCAGCCTGAGTTCAGGTTGTAGCAGGCGTTGGATTTCATGAATTTAGGAATAGGGTCCATGAAGTAGCCGGAGAACATGTCATGGTTCAGGGATTGTGTCATCTGCCATACCCAATTTAAGCCTACAGAACCTATATTGAAGTAGATGCCCGACTGTATGGGTTCGAATGGAGCAGTCAGGTTCTGGAAATCTATTTCCTTTTTGTCGTCCGAGAAACCTCCCTTGATTTCGTTGTCGTTCTCAAAACCGCCGGTGCAAGCTGCAAGCAGCAATATGCTATGGCAGAAAAGGAATATGATGCACTTGTTTTTCATAAGGTATTCATTTTAAAAGGTTAATCTTAGGTTAAAGCCGATATTCCGGGTAGTAGGCATGCCAAACACGTCTACTCCTTGATTGTTGTTGCCTACGGACATTACTGCATCGGGGTCGAACGGTGCTTCCTTCTTTAAGAAACACAAGTTGCGCGCTGCCAATGATACGTCGATTCCCTTTATGAATCTACTGTTTTCCAGTATCGTTTTCGGGAAAGAATAGCTCAGTGATACTTCACGGAGTCTGATGCAGGTTGCGTCGTACATATAATATTCGGAGATGGCATTTCTGCCGCCTACTGCGCTGTAAAATGCTCTCGGGTCGTTGAACTTCTGTCCCTGGTATTCTACATATCCCCGGGTGCGGGCATCTTCGGTGACTTTGGTCACGCCGTTGGCATCCAACTCAGACTGTGTCAGTGACATGACTTCGCCGCCAAAGCGGAAATCTATCAGGAAATAGAGCTCCAGGTTCTTGTAGGTAAGTGTGTTGCTCCATCCCATGGTGAAGTCAGGATTGGCATTCCCAAGCAAATCCTTGTTTCCGGTATTTCCTAAAGGCCTTTTGCTGGTTTCATCAACCATGATGCTGCCATCCTCGTTACGGCGGAAAGCATTTCCATAAATATCCCCCAGGCTGCCTCCTTCTTTGACGCGCATCTGATAGCCTGCGTTGAAACCTTCTTCGTAGTAGGAAAATTCTGGATAGTCAGGATGCAGGGTCACTACTTTGTTCTTGTTGGCGGACATGTTGATGAGACTCTTCCACGAAAAGTTTCTGTATAGTAGCGGAGTGGCGTCTACCGTCAGTTCAAAACCCTGGTTACGTATTTTTCCGGCATTGACATACCGGTATTTATAGGTGGAGCCCGTAGGATTGTCCATTCTCAACAACTGGTTCTTGGTATTGGTCTGATACCAAGTGAAGTCTATTCCGAAGCGGTGATGGAAGAAGCGCCATTCTGTACCGAATTCGATGGAGCTGCTGATTTCCGGTTTCAGGTCACCGCGCTGTTCTACGGTATTTACATTGATACTGCCGCCTACCATGATGATGTCTACCGGATTGGTGATTCCTATCGGGAGGTCATTACCGACTTCCGCCCATGAAGCGCGCACTTTTGCAAAACTTATCCATTTGGGCAGGGAGCAGGTTTTGTTAAGAATCCAGGTAGCTCCTATGGAGGGATAGAAGAATCCGGTATTCTTGCTGTCTGTGTGGGCTAATGTGGATGACCAGTCGTTACGTGCGGTAATGTCCAAGTATAGTAGTCCTTTCCAGCCCCACTGCATGGTGGCAAATACTGATTGGAGCGTGCGTTTGCTGTCGATGCTCTGATTTACGGCTGCTTTGGAGTCCATCACTACATTGGGGACGGTAAATACATTCGGTTTGTAGAGGGAAGCAAGCCTTGAGTCTATCGTCAGTGAATTGACTTTACTCATGTTGATGCTGGCTCCCAGTGCCGTATTGAGGGAAAAGTCATCAAATTCCTTGTTGAACAAGACCATTGCGTCACCGTAGACTTGGATTTCCTGGCTGTCCGACCAGATGTAACGTCCGTTTTCCTTGTCCTCGTATTTGCCGGCGATGTTGGGAGCTGTAGTGGCATACATCTTATTGTCGAATTTATCACTGATATAATCCACATTACCCCGTACCTGCAGGCTGAAGTAGTCCGTAATGTGCAGATTGGCTCTGGCCGATGCCACAGCGCGATAACGCTTGTAGCCACTGAGCACGCGGTTTTTCAGCCAGTAGGGATTCTGTCCCCATTCACTGACGGTACCATCTCCATTCTTTTCAATCCAGTTTTGTGTCATCATATTGCGGTCGGCATTCCACGTTTCAAAGTTTTCTCTGTAAGTGCTCATGTCTACGCCACGTGGGAAACTGTACAAGCTGACCAGCGGATTCAGATAATAGCCCCCGGTAGCAGGGGAGTTCTTGACGGTTTGGGTCATTAGTGTTGCAATGCCGTCCAGTTTCAGCTTGTTGTTGAAGAGGCTGGCCGTTTCGTGTAGGTTCAGGTTATTCTTCTGTAGTTTGTTATTGTCCACAATTCCTTTAGCCGTGGTGTTGGCGTATGAGAAATAAGTTTGTACCTTTTCATTTCCGGTAGTGATAGCCAGCGAATTGAAAGTGGTGATGCCATTGCTGAAGAACTCGCCTATGTTGTCATAGTCCGTTACATTGCCTTTTGTACCCCAGCTTGCCGTACCGCCATCTTCGTTCCGGCCGTATGTATTTTGGAATTCGGGGGTACTGATGGCGTGACTTACGGTCAGGTTGGAGGAGAATGTAACGCGCTGCAGTCCGGCCTTTCCCTTTTTAGTGGTGATCAGAATGACGCCATTAGCTGCCTGCGAACCATAAAGCGCGGCGGCAGAAGAACCTTTCAGGATGTTGATGCTTTCTATGTCGTCCGGATTCAAGTTGGAAATCCCGTCACCGGCATCACGGTTCAATCCATCGTAGTTACCGCCGATTACGGTGGAGGTGGATTCTGTTGAGCTGTTCAGCATAGGAACACCGTCAATTACGTACAAGGGCTGGTTGTTGCCGCTGGCAAATGCAGAGCGTGCACCGCGAATGACGACTTTGGCAGAACCTCCTAAATTGGCGGTTTTATTGATTTGTACTCCGGCCGTCTTTCCTGCCAGTGTATTAATCATGTTCGGCTCTTTGGCACGGGTCAGCTCATTGCTGCTTATCTGTTGGGTAGAATAGGTCAATGAGGACATTTTCTTCTGGATACCCATGGCGGTTACCACTACTTGCTCCAGGGCGAGGTTCTTTTCTTCCATCCGGATGTGGAGATTATTTCTACCGTTCAGGGCAATGGTTTGCGGCTCATAACTGATGTAGGATACGACAATAGTGGCATAAGGAGGGATATTCATACTAAATTCTCCTTCGGTATTGGTGATAACACCATTGGCGGTCCCTTTTTCAAGAATGTTGGCACCGATAATCGGTTCGCCTTTGGAGTCCGTCACCTTTCCTCTTACAATAGCCATTTCCTGCAGAGTGTTTGTCTTATCCTCAGCACTCCTGCTGTTTTTGGTTAAAACGATGTTTTTGCCTTCCATCACATACTTGATGTCTGTCCCTTTGAACATTTGGTCAAGTACTTCGGAAACAGTTTGGTTGCTTGCATTGATGTCGACGGTACGGCGTACATCGACGTTCTGTTTGTTATATACAAATAAGTATTCTGTTTGCGATTCAATTTGCTCGAGAACTTGCCCTACCCTCAGCCGGGCATTTTGAATGCTGACCCTGGCATTCTGAGAGTAGCAGTTCCCGCTGTACACCTGAAATATAACAAGCAGGAGAAGGAATAATGTGATTTTCATAGGTTTGCAATAATTGCATAAAATCTAATTTTTTTAGATAAAAAAGCCTCATCAACAAAATTTTTCTCATATCTTTGTCACTGTGTTAAGTTAATAAATTGATTAAGGTCGATTTTTGACTGTTTCGGATCGGAAAGTATGGGGGTACTTTCCGATCTTTTTTTCTTACTCATATATAACAATTGAATCCTTTTCTTCGTTGATGCGGAACTTGAAAGGATGGTCTTTCGAGATGGTCCGCAGTATATGTTCGATGCCGTCCTGCTCTCTGAACTTGCCGGTAAAGCTGCCGTAGTTCAGCAGTTGAGGACTGGCAACGGTTATCTTTACATTATAGTATTTCTCCAGTCTACCGAGGATACCGCTGAATGGAGCGTCGTCAAAACAGTATAGTCCCTCTTTCCAGCGTAGATATTCATAGGAAGGAAGGACGGCCTTTCTACATTTTCCGTTTTCATTGAGAAATACCTCGTCTTTCTGCAACCTGGTGATTATCTGGCTGCTGTTGGCCGGATAGATATCGACGATACCTTCCACCAATGTGGTTCCGAACTCATGGCTCCCACTGTAGGCACAGACGTTGAAACTCGTTCCTACAACTTTTACCTTGTTCGTTTCTGTATGTACATAGAATGGGATATTCTTGTTTTTGGCTACTTCAAAGTAGGCCTCTCCGTCCAATTCCACATTTCGTTCGTTGCGTCCGAAGTTGGCGGCATATTTCATGGTGGACTTGGAGTTCAGCCATACGCGTGTTCCATCGGCGAGGGTAATTTGGGCCCGTTGTCCGGCAGGCACAGTGACTGTTTGCAACTGCACCTCCTTGTTATATAAAAAGTCGGAGGTGATGAAATAACCGGCAATGGCGACAATGGTGACGGCGGCTATACGGGCCGCCCAGCGGAGCATCGGCATGATGCGCACCGTTTTCTTTTCATTGTTTCCCTGCTTGTCCGAGAACAAAGAAATGTCGTATATCATGCGCTCTTTCAGGAAGATGTTCCGGTTTTCATCCGAGGCGTCTATCCAGTCGAGTATCATCTTTTCTTCTTCAACGGAAGTAATACCTTTGAAATATTTATATAATAGCTCTTGGTTCATTGTCAATAATTTATTTCTTTTCTAAAACGTGCTCTTATTACCTTTTTACTATATAACCCGACAGTGGGCGGTAACCCTATTCCCTAGAAG
>ERZ1504255.270-NODE-270-length-9744-cov-7.603674_pt1 | contig 9744 bp, 6 predicted proteins | sample MGYA00571881_ERZ1504255 | MGnify/ENA primary metagenome ERZ1504255 (study PRJEB39906, sample SAMEA3182071) | gut metagenome | biome: human; feature: gut; material: Stool; isolation source: human stools | place: Canada | collected 2011-12-06 ... | reverse complement strand
AGACAACACAGTGACTTTTAACTTCAAGGCTCCCGATGCCAAGAGGGTACAGATAGCAGGTGACTTTGCCGAAAAGGCGGAGGGACAACACATTGGAGGTATGGTGGGAGCAGGTTTGATAGAAATGACAAAGAATTCAGAAGGAATTTGGACTTATAGTACCAAGCCGTTGGATTCAGAGCTATATAGCTATGGGTTCATGGTAGATGGTGTGCCGACTATAGACCCTAACAATGTTTATGTCTATCGTGACTTTGCTACCACAAGCAATGTGTTTATTGTAGGGAATGGTAAGGCAGATTTATATAAGGTAAATAAAGTACCTCATGGAACATTGGCCCATCGTTGGTATCACTCTGATGGTATGAAAATGGATCGCCGTATCAATATCTACACGCCGGCACGTTATGAACAATCCGGTGATAGGAAGTATCCGGTACTCTATTTATTGCATGGTATGGGAGGGGACGAAGATGAGTGGACAACTTTTGGACGTGCTGCACAGATTCTCGATAATTTGATTGCACAAGGCAAGGCTGAACCGATGATTGTCGTGATGCCCAATGGGCATGCTGCCATGGAGGCTGCACCGGGTGAGAGTAGTCTGGGATACTATAAACCTTACCATATGAAGAATGGAACCATGGACGGTGCTTTTGAAGCCTATTTCCCTGAGATTATCACGTTTGTAGAAAGTAATTATCGTGTACAAGCGGACAAAGCTCATCGTGCTATTGCGGGGCTTTCAATGGGTGGTTTTCATTCTGCCAATATTTCTTTGAACTATCCTGATATGTTCGACTATGTAGGTTTATTCGCTGCGGCCCTTAATGTCCAGAGTGCAGGTCAGAAAAATAGTCCGGTTTATCAGGATATGGATAAAAAGTTAGCTGTTCAGTTTGATAAGGCTCCCAAACTTTACTGGTTGGGTATCGGTAAAGACGATTTTCTTTATAGAAACAATGCAGCTTATCGGGCTGATTTGGGTAGAAAAGGATGTAAATATGAGCTTATGGAAACTCCTGGTGGACATGTAGGGACCTGCTGGCGGATTTATCTCTCTGTATTTGCTCCCAAGTTGTTTAAATAAATCTGACTAGGCTATGAAAAAACAACTGTTTTATTTGCTGTTGGCTGCAGGCGTGTTGAGCGCTTGTGGCCCTGCGGCTCCTCAATTGGGTAAAGATTCTGTTGAGGATGTTATTGGTGCCATGACTTTGGAAGAAAAGGCACATTTGGTTATCGGTACCGGAATGGTGGGTACTTCGGGTGACAGTACGGTGATTGGCACTACAAAGAAGTTGGTTCCCGGTGCAGCAGGTACTACTTATCCGATACCCCGTTTGGGAATTCCTGCCATTGTGTTGGCTGATGGACCTGCAGGTTTACGTATAGATCCTATCCGCGAAGGGGATTCTGCTACTTATTATTGTACACATTTTCCTATCGGTACGTTACTTGCTTCTACTTGGAATCAGGATTTGGTAGAGGAAGTTGGAAAATCAATTGGTAATGAAGTGTTGGAATATGGTGCGGATGTTTTACTGGCTCCTGCTTTGAATATCCATCGGAATCCTTTGTGCGGGCGTAATTTTGAATATTATTCCGAAGACCCGTTGGTGTCTGGCAAGATAGCTGCTGCATATGTTAGAGGGATACAGAGCAACGGAGTGGGAACTTCCATCAAACATTTTGCTGTTAACAACCAGGAAACCAATCGGAATGCTAATGATGCTCGTATCACTCCTCGTGCCTTACGGGAAATCTATTTGAAGGGGTTCGAAATTGCAGTGAAGGAATCGGCACCATGGACAGTAATGTCCTCTTACAATCATATTAATGGCACCTATGCTTCTGAGAATACAGACTTGCTGTCCACTTTATTGCGTGATGAGTGGAATTTCGAGGGTATGGTGGTAACTGACTGGTTTGGAGGGAAGGATGCCGTGGCTCAGATGATAGCAGGTAATGATATGCTCCAACCGGGAAGGGCTAACCAGTATGATATGATTATCGAAGGGGTGAAATCCGGAAAATTGGATGAATCCATACTGAATCGTAATGTGAAGCGTGTTCTTGAACTTATTCTCCAAACTCCTCATTTTAAAGAATACAAATATTCCAATAAACCTGATTTGAAGGCGCACGCAGCAGTTACCCGCCAGTCAGCGACTGAAGGAATGGTTTTGTTCAAGAATAATAACGAAACCTTGCCATTTGAAAGGAAGGTCAGAAATATAGCTCTTTTCGGGTGTACTTCCTATGATTTCATAGCAGGAGGTACCGGCTCAGGTAATGTGAATCGTGCCTATACAGTCTCATTATTGGATGGTTTGAAGAATGCTGGATACCAGATAGATGAAGCATTGAAGGCCGATTATGAACAGTATATTGAGGCCGAGAATAAGAAAAATACTCCTGACTCGTCTCAGCCTTTCTCCAGATTTATGCCGGTACCTCGTCCGACAGAACTTATCCCTACTACAAAGGTGTTGTCAGAACAAGTTGCTAAAGCGGATGTTGCATTGGTTACGCTGGGACGTACTTCCGGTGAATTTGTAGACCGTAATGTCAGTGATTTTGAACTGAGTGAGGAAGAATTGCAACTGCTGAAGTCCGTCAGCCAAGCTTTCCATGCTGCTGGGAAGAAAGTGGTGGTGGTATTGAATATCGGAGGTGTAATCGAAACTGCTTCTTGGAAAAAACTACCGGATGCTATTTTGCTGGCTTGGCAGGCAGGACAGGAGGGTGGAAATAGTGTGACGGATGTGTTGAGCGGTAAGGTATCTCCATCGGGTAAGTTGACAATGACTTTCCCGAACAAGTTGATGGACGTTGCTTCTTCGACCAATTTTCCTATGGATGCTAGGGCTAATACAGATGTGAGGAATAAGGAGGACAAAAGATCTTCAGTGAAGAATGTAGACTATACGGATTATGAAGAAGATATTTTTGTCGGTTATCGCTATTTCGATAGTTTCGGAAAGCAAGTGTCTTATCCTTTCGGCTATGGTCTTTCGTATACAACATTCGAGTATGTCAATCCGTCTGTCAAAGTTGATAATGGTATATATACTGTTTCTATTGATGTGAAGAATGTTGGTAAGTTTGCAGGGAAAGAGGTTGGTCAGCTTTATGTCTCCGCTCCCAATAGTTTTCAGATGAACAAACCGGAAAAAGAACTTAAAGCTTTTACCAAAACTAAGGAATTGAGGCCAGGTGAGACTGTTACTGCCACTTTGAAACTGAACACTACGGATTTGGCTTCTTATGATGAAGCTTCTTCTTCATGGGTAGTGGATGCTGGAAATTATAAGTTTTTGATTGGAACCTCTTCCAAGGATATTAAGGCTGCACTTGATGTTGATGTGGTATCAGTTGTGGAAAAAACAAATGACATATTGAAACCACAAGAAACTGTTAATACGATAAAGCGCTGAAGGTGAGTATAATATTATTCTTAGTTGTGATTAGGTTGATTTGTAGTGCTTAGGTAAATTAATTGTAATTGGGTAAAATTGGGAAAGAAGCTGCCTCGGAGTTATGAGGTAGCTTCTTCTTTTATTTGGTAATAAGATAAATTAATACCCTCCCTGTCTTACTTACGATATAAATCCCTATCTTTGTGGCGCTTTTTAGCCGAAAGTAAGAATCAAATTAATTTAGATACAACAGAAAATGGCACAAGAAGACGTTTTTAAGAAACTCGTATCACACTGTAAGGAATATGGTTTTGTGTTCCCTTCCAGCGAGATTTATGATGGACTGGGAGCTGTGTATGACTATGGTCAGATGGGTGTGGAACTGAAAAATAACATCAAGCAATACTGGTGGCAGAGTATGGTGCTGCTGCACGAAAATATTGTCGGTCTCGACTCAGCCATCTTTATGCACCCCACCATCTGGAAAGCCAGCGGACACGTAGATGCTTTCAATGACCCTTTGATTGACAACCGCGATTCCAAGAAACGTTATCGTGCCGATGTGTTGATAGAGGACCAGCTTGCTAAGTACGATGACAAGATAAACAAAGAAGTGGCCAAAGCTGCCAAGCGTTTTGGTGAGGCTTTCGATGAGGCTCAGTTCCGCAGTACCAACGGTCGTGTGCTGGAACACCAGGCCAAACGTGATGCCTTGCATGAACGTTTTTCCAAGGCTTTGAACGATAATAATCTGGACGAACTCCGTCAGATTATCCTTGACGAAGAAATCGTTTGCCCTATCAGTGGTACAAAGAACTGGACAGAGGTACGTCAGTTCAATCTGATGTTCTCAACAGAAATGGGGTCTACCGCCGATGGTGCCATGAAGATATACCTTCGCCCGGAAACGGCACAAGGTATCTTCGTAAATTACCTTAATGTACAGAAAACCGGTCGCATGAAGATTCCTTTCGGTATCGCCCAGATTGGTAAGGCTTTCCGTAACGAAATTGTAGCCCGCCAGTTCATCTTCCGTATGCGCGAGTTCGAGCAGATGGAAATGCAGTTCTTTGTGAAGCCGGGTACAGAGCTTGACTGGTTCAAGAGTTGGAAGGCTACTCGCCTGAAATGGCACAAGGCGCTGGGCTTCGGTGATGACCATTACCGTTATCACGACCACGACAAACTGGCCCACTACGCTAATGCTGCTACAGACATTGAGTTCTTGATGCCTTTCGGTTTCAAGGAAGTAGAGGGTATTCACAGCCGTACAAATTTCGACTTGTCCCAGCATGAGAAGTTCTCCGGCAAGAACATCAAGTATTTCGATCCGGAAACCAACGAAAGCTATACCCCGTATGTCATCGAGACTAGTATCGGTGTAGACCGCATGTTCCTTAGCATCATGTCGGCTTCCTACTGTGAAGAGACGTTGGATAGCGGTGAATCCCGTGTTGTCTTGAAGTTGCCTGCTGCACTGGCACCGGTGAAACTGGCCGTAATGCCGTTGGTAAAGAAAGATGGTCTGCCCGAAAAAGCGCGCGAAATCATTGACAATCTGAAGTTCCACTTCCATTGTCAGTATGATGAGAAAGATTCTATTGGTAAGCGTTACCGCCGCCAGGATGCCATTGGTACTCCGTACTGTGTCACCGTGGATCATCAGACTTTGGAAGATAACTGTGTGACACTGCGTAATCGTGACACCATGCAGCAAGAGCGCGTGGCTATCTCTGAACTGAATAATATTATTGCAGACCGTGTAAGCATCACATCGTTGCTGAAAACCTTGCAATAAAGCGGTTATGGAATAGACCGGTGCGTGAACAAACTGAAATAGTAAATAGTAAAATAGTAAAATAGTAACAGAAGAAGTCCCTTCCGTTTTTGCCTCTCCTGCTGTTGCTGGTGGGTGCTTTTATCTCTTGTGAAGAAGTGGAAGAGGCTGGAAAGTATGATAATTGGAGAGAACGCGGCGAGGCTTTTGTTGACTCGATAAAAAGGCTGACTGGCGAGAATTATGTCGCCACAGCAGAGCAGGCCGATGCTATGGAACTCGGGAAACTGTATGCCATACAGACGACTGCAAGCACTTCTGAAGGTGCTCAGTATGTCTATTGCAAGAAGCTTGTGAAGAATGAGACGGGTGAACGCCCGTTGTATACGGGTTATCATTCAAAGGTGAATGCTTATTATTATGGGACTTATGTGAATGGCGAAGAATTCGACGGTTGCTTTGACGGTTATAGTGCTATTGACCGCGATATACCTATTCCTCCGGTAAAAGAACCTACGGTTTTTGATTCATTCGTGGATTTTGAAGTTTCGGGTGTCGTTGCCGGTTGGGCAGCTGCCTTGCAGCTTATGCGGATGGGTGAGCGGTGGATGTTGTATATCCCTTATCAAAGCGGATATGGTATAAATGATTATACTGCTCCTTATTCTACAAATACAATCCCCGGAGGCTCTCTGTTGACGTTTGACTTGCAACTGGTTAGCTTTGCCGAATGAGATAAAAGAGGGTGTGTGCCGAAACGCCCCGAATATAAGAATTCCCCCTGCTATAGATGTCTATGGCAGGGGGAATCTAGTTAATGGAGAGATGTCTTCTTTAGCCTGTTGGTAGTGTGGCAGACGTTCGGAGACTGGTTCGTTTTATATTTTCTTCTTAATGGCCTTTACCCAGATTTTGTATCCATCCTCATTCAAATGCAGTCCGTCGCCGGTCAACTCACTGCGTAGTACATTTGTTCCCTTCTCTGTAAATAGTGGAAAAAGATTGATATAGGCAATGCCTTCCTCTTTGGCAAACGCCTCCAGACGGGAGTTGATTTCAGGAACCATATCTGTCTTTCCAGTCAGTTTTTTGTATCGGCCGAAACTTTCATTGAAAGGGAGTAGGCTTTGTAGGTAGAGTTTTGTGTCGGGAGATTCTTTCCGGATGCGTTCCACCGTCATGCGAATCATGTCTACAATACTGTCTGGTGCCAAGTCATGGGAAATGTCATTGACTCCGATAAGCAGGAACAGCTTGGCGGGATGTCCGGGAAGTATCTGATGCAGGCGGTCATAGATACCCATCACTTCATCACCGATGATGCCGCGATTACGTACATTCTTCTTACCAAGACGGGCAGACCAGTCACCGCCACCTTCAGTCAGGCTATTGCCAAGCATGACGATGTCCTTGCTTGTAATGGCAGGCTCATCCATAAACTGTAGGAAACGTTTGTAGTAATGGTCTGTATAAATACGCGGAATGGGGTAGATGGAAGCCGCCACAGCGTTGGCAACCAATGAACGCAGGCGAACTACGCTGTGTCCGTCTTCCGGATGTACGGCGTTGATAAGGAGTATGACGGAAGTGTCATTGTCCGGATCGATAATGATGGAGGTACCCGTGTAGCCGGTATGCCCATAGGTATTAGGACCAAACAAATCTCCATTGTTGGAGGCATAGGCTGTAAAATTATCCCAACCGAGAGTGCGTCCCAGACTGGCGGTAGTGCGTGGCACAGTACGCATGGCTTTTACACCCAGCGGACTCAGGATGCGGCGTCCGTTCCATTCACCTCCGTTTTGCAGGGCTGCGCAGAGTATGGCAATATCATCAGCACAAGAGAATACTCCTGCATTACCGCTGATACCTCCGTTCATGACACGTGCCAGCGGGTCATGAACTTGTCCGCAGAGAACTTGTCCATTAGGTTGCTTTTCAGTGGGGGCAATGTTATTCAATTGAGAATTGCGAATTGAAAATTGAGAATTGGCTACGTTGTTTTCCTTGTGTCCTTGTTTTCTCGTTCCTTTGTCAACTATCGTAATCCAGTTACCATCCTTATCACGTTGGCAAGGCAGATAGTCGGTATGCTCCATGCCGAGTACATCAAATAGGTTTTCACGTGCAAAGTCACGCAGGCTCTGTCCGCTTATAGTCTCGATAATGTGCTGCAAAGTGATGAAGTTGAGGCAACTGTATTGAAAATCAGTCTGCGGCTTGAAGTCGCGTTTACAAGTAGCAATATATTCCATAAGCCCATCAGGATTGGGAGAACCGTACTGCTTTTCTAGCTCGGCTACCGGTGCATAGGGAGGAAGACCGGAAGTGTGTGTCATCAAATCGGCAATGCGGATTACCTTTTTCTCTTTGCCGTCTTCGCTTTCCCAATTCTTGAAATGGGGTATGTAGAGGCTGACGGGGTCCAGCATACGGAGCTTGCCGCGTTCTGCCAGTATCATCGTACATACGGCGGTCGACATGGATTTGCTGCAAGATGCCATATCAAAGATAGTATTGGCAGTCATAGGCTCCACATTGGGATAAATACGCTTGTTGCCGTAAGCTTTCAGATAGGCCATCTTGCCGTTACGTACTACAGCAAGTACGGCACCGGGAATATCCTTGTTGGAGATGGCTGTTTCAATCGCTTCGTCAGCATACATCAACTTGCGTGAGTCCATTCCCACTTGTTCAGGGGCTACGCGTTGCAAGGGTTGCGCGGTGGCAGCTTGCAGACAAAGAGAAAAGAGAAAAAAATATATTGCTTTCATAATAAAGGAATTTAAGAGTGAGTAATAGCTAAATCCGGTACGCATCCACTGCCTTTTTCACCGAACCGTGCATCAACAGCAGCGCCTTGGCTTTGCCATAGTCCAGTCCGAGTTCCTCTACAATCATACGGGTACCACGGTCCACAAGCTTTTTGTTACTGAGCTGCATATTCACCATTTTGTTGCCTTTCACGCGTCCCAACTGTATCATGACGGAAGTAGTAATCATATTCAGTATCATTTTCTGTCCTGTTCCCGATTTCATGCGTGAGCTTCCCGTCACATATTCAGGCCCTACAATCATTTCGATGGCTACATCTGCCTCTGCTGCCATTGGAGAGTCCGGGTTGCTGGTAATACAGCCGGTCAGTATGCCGTGTTCGCGTGCCTCGTGCATGGCACCAATCACGTAGGGGGTGGTACCGGATGCAGCAATACCGATGACCGTATCCTTATCTGTAATATTGCGTTCCGTCAGTTCTTCCCAACCGCGGTGAATGTCATCTTCGGCATTCTCTACCGGATTTCTCAATGCAGTGTCACCACCGGCAATCAAGCCGATAACCAGCGTGGGGGGCATACCGAAAGTCGGTGGAATTTCCGAAGCGTCGAGTACGCCCAGACGTCCACTGGTACCCGCACCCATGTAGAAGATGCGTCCGCCTTGTTTCATGCGGGGCACAATCTGGGTTACCAACTTTTCTATTTGAGGGATTGCCCTCTGTACGGCAAGCGCCACTTTCTGGTCTTCGGTATTGATGTCTTCCAGAATTTCACGGACTGATTTCTTTTCCAAGTCATTGTAGAGCGATGGTTGCTCTGAGATTTTTACGAACATAAGGCTATTTACTATTTGACGATTTACTATTTACGATTTGTCACTTTCAGTTGTGATATTTGATGAGTCCTTCCATGGGGCTCTTGATGATTGCACCCAGTTGGATACCCATTTCTTTGGCAGCTTCTGCCAGAACTTCCTTGTAATAGAAGGCTACGGAACCGATGAAATGTACTTTTTGATGCTGATAGTCTTCATATTGCATGACATTGCGTTTAAGGAATGCCTTAAAGCTGTTCAGTACCAGAGCGCGTACACAAGGTTCACCCAGATTCTGTGCAAGAAATGGTGACAAGCTTGCCAGGAAACGGTTGGGGAAAGGTTTACGGTAGACACGGTCGATGATATCAGCAGGTGTCAGGTCGAACTGTTTGAGGAATTTCTCTTTCAGCTCGGGTGTCATCTGATTTTTCAAGATATCGCCTACCAACAGTTTGCCCAAGCAGGCTCCGCTGCCTTCGTCTCCCAAGATGAATCCCAGAGGAGATACATTGGTGACAATGCTTTTTCCGTCATAATAACATGAGTTGGAGCCGGTCCCCATGATGCAGGCAATGCCTGAGTCATGTCCGCAGAGGCCACGTGCGGCAGCCAGCATATCGGTATTGACTTCCACTTCATTTTTCACACTGAGGTGTTTGGTTATGGCACGGTGCACCATACTTATCTTGTCGGGAAATCCGCATCCTGCACCATAAAAGTATACGGCATCCAGCTCACTTGTCTTCAGCTGAGGTAATAGCGCTGTTGCTATTTCATTACTGATTTCCTCTTCCGACTGAAAGAAAGGGTTCGTCCCTTTCGTGAATATCTGTTGGAGAAGTACTCCATTCTCTACAACACACCAATCGGTCTTTGTAGAGCCACTGTCTGCTATTAGAATCATATAAATGATGTTTAATGATTAGGGATTAGGGGTTAGTGATTAAGGAT
>ERZ1504255.264-NODE-264-length-9943-cov-7.593143_pt1 | contig 9943 bp, 6 predicted proteins | sample MGYA00571881_ERZ1504255 | MGnify/ENA primary metagenome ERZ1504255 (study PRJEB39906, sample SAMEA3182071) | gut metagenome | biome: human; feature: gut; material: Stool; isolation source: human stools | place: Canada | collected 2011-12-06 ... | reverse complement strand
CGAAGGACCTCCCTCGGCTAATGGTATGCCGGGCATTCACCACGTAATGGCTCGCTCCATTAAGGACATTTTCTGCCGTTACAAAACGATGAAGGGGTTCCAAGTAAAGCGTAAGGCCGGATGGGATACTCATGGACTGCCCGTGGAACTGGGTGTGGAAAAAGCACTCGGCATTACGAAAGAGGATATTGGCAAGACTATTTCCGTAGCAGAATACAATGCTGCCTGCCGCAAGGACGTCATGAAGTTCACCAAGGAATGGGAAGACCTGACGCACAAGATGGGCTACTGGGTGGACATGACGGACCCGTATATCACCTACGACAACCGCTACATCGAAACCTTGTGGTGGCTGCTGAAACAGCTCTATAAGAAAGGACTCCTTTATAAAGGGTATACCATACAACCTTATTCTCCTGCTGCCGGAACCGGACTCAGCTCGCACGAGTTGAACCAGCCCGGATGTTACCGTGACGTAAAAGACACGACCATGGTGGCACAGTTCAAGATGAAGCATCCGAAACCGGAAATGGCAGAGTGGGGAACTCCTTACTTCCTGGCATGGACCACTACTCCGTGGACGTTGCCCAGCAACACTGCGCTCTGCGTCGGTCCCAAGATAGACTACGTGGCCGTACAGACTTACAACGGATATAGCGGTGAGAAGATGACTGTTGTCTTGGCAAAAGCACTGCTCTACACTCACTTCAACAAAAAAGCGGAAGGCATTGCATTAGAGGATTATAAGCCGGGTGATAAGCTGATACCTTTCAAGATAGTAGGTGAGTACAAAGGCCCCGATTTGGTAGGTATGGAGTACGAACAGCTCATCCCTTGGGTGAAACCGATAGACGTTGCCGAAGACGGTAGCTGGACTCCCAGCGACAAAGGTTTCCGTGTAATTTCTGGTGACTATGTGACGACTGAAGACGGTACGGGTATCGTACACATTGCCCCGACCTTTGGTGCGGACGATGCTTTTGTGGCACGCGCTGCAGGTATACCGTCCTTGTTCATGATAAACAAGAAGGGTGAGACCCGCCCGATGGTAGACCTCACCGGTAAGTTCTTCTTGATTGACGAACTGGACGAGGAGTTTGTAAAGGCATGTGTCAATGCAGACCTTTACAAAGACTATCAGGGCAAGTGGGTAAAGAATGCCTATGACCCTCAATTCACTGTAGACGGCAAGTATGATGAGCAGGCTGCACAAGCTGCCGAATCATTGGATATCGAACTCTGCATGATGATGAAAGCCGCCCGCCAGGCATTCAAGATAGAAAAGCATGTACACAATTATCCGCACTGCTGGCGTACGGACAAACCCGTATTGTACTATCCGCTGGATAGCTGGTTTATCCGCAGCACCGCTTGCAAAGAACGTATGATAGAGTTGAACAAGACCATCAACTGGAAGCCGGAAAGCACCGGTACGGGACGTTTTGGCAAGTGGCTGGAAAACCTGAATGACTGGAACCTCAGCCGTTCGCGCTATTGGGGTACTCCGCTGCCCATCTGGCGCACGGAGGACAATAGCGAGGAAAAATGTATCGAGTCTGTAGAAGAGCTCTACAACGAAATAGAGAAATCCGTGGCTGCCGGCCTGATGCAGTCCAACCCTTACAAGGAGAAGGACTTCCAGCCGGGTGTATATACCAAAGAGAATTACGACAAGATAGACTTGCACCGTCCTTACGTGGACGATGTCATCCTTGTTTCTAAAGACGGCAAGCCGATGAAACGCGAAACGGACTTGATTGACGTTTGGTTCGATTCCGGTGCCATGCCTTATGCACAGATACACTATCCGTTCGAGAATAAGGAACTGCTGGATAGCCACCAGGTATATCCTGCCGATTTCATCGCCGAAGGGGTGGACCAGACACGCGGTTGGTTCTTCACGTTGCACGCCATCGCTACAATGGTGTTCGACAGTATTTCTTATAAGGCTGTCATTTCCAACGGCTTGGTGCTCGACAAAAATGGTAACAAGATGTCCAAGCGTCTGGGCAATGCCGTAGACCCCTTCTCGACCATCGAGAAATACGGGTCCGACCCGTTGCGCTGGTACATGATTACCAACTCTTCTCCGTGGGACAATCTTAAGTTTGACGTGGATGGAGTGGAAGAGGTGCGCCGCAAGTTCTTCGGAACACTCTATAACACCTATTCATTCTTCGCCCTCTATGCCAATGTTGACGAATTTGAATACAAGGAAGCCGACGTGCCCATGACGGAACGTCCCGAGATAGACGGCGGGATTCTCTCAGTGCTGAATACGTTGGTGAAGAACGTGGATACCTGCTACAATGAATACGAGCCCACGAAAGCAGGACGTCTCATTTCCGAATTCGTGAACGACAACCTCTCCAACTGGTATGTCCGCCTGAACCGCAAACGTTTCTGGGGCGGTGGTATGACGCAGGACAAGCTCTCTGCATTCCAGACACTCTATACATGCCTCGAAACCGTGGCTAAGCTGATGGCACCCATCGCTCCGTTCTATGCTGATATGCTCTATTCCGACCTGATTGCAGCTACGGGACGCGACAATGTGGTTTCCGTACACCTTGCCAAGTTCCCCGAATATAAGGAGGAAATGATAGACAAGGGATTGGAAGTCCGCATGCAGATGGCACAAGACGTCACTTCCATGGTATTGGCACTGCGCCGCAAGGTGAACATCAAAGTCCGCCAACCGCTTCAGTGTATCATGATACCGGTAGTGGATGAAGAACAGCGTGCACACATCGAGGCTGTGAAAGCACTTATCATGAACGAGGTGAATGTGAAAGAAATCCAGTTTGTGGACGGTGCTGCCGGTGTACTGGTAAAGAAAGTGAAATGCGACTTCAAGAAGCTGGGACCGAAATTCGGTAAGCAGATGAAAGCCGTGGCTGCTGCTGTGGCGGAAATGTCCCAGCAAGCCATTGCCGAGCTGGAGAAGAAAGGCTCTTATACGTTCAATCTGGACGGTGCAGAAGCCGTGATTGAAACGGCAGATGTGGAAATCTTCAGTGAGGATATTCCGGGATGGCTGGTTGCCAACGAGGGCAAACTGACCGTGGCTCTGGAAGTTACCGTTACCGAAGAGCTGCGCCGTGAGGGTATTGCACGCGAGCTGGTAAACCGCATTCAGAATATCCGCAAGTCGAGCGGTTTTGAGATAACAGATAAAATAAAGATTACATTATCAAAAAATCCTCAAACAGATGATGCGGTAAATGAATATAACGACTATATTCGCAACCACGTTTTAGGAACTTCACTGACGCTGGCAGACAACGTAGAAAATGGTACAGAACTGAACTTCGACGATTTCTCGCTGTACGTGAGCGTTGTGAAAGAATAATTAAATACTAACCCTGATTAACACGTAAAAGTTATGGCAGAAAAGACTAGATACTCAGATGCTGAATTGGAAGAATTCCGCGCTATCATTATGGAGAAGTTAGAGTTGGCACAACGTGACTATGAACTGTTAAAGGCCAGCCTGACGGGTGCAGACGGTAATGACACCGACGATACATCTCCTACGTACAAAGTACTGGAAGAAGGTGCCAACACCTTATCCAAGGAAGAAACCACACGTCTGGCCCAACGCCAGTTGAAGTTCATCCAAGGATTGCAGGCTGCTTTGGTGCGCATTGAGAACAAAACATATGGCATTTGCCGCGAAACCGGCAAACTGATACCGGCAGAGCGCCTTCGTGCAGTGCCCCATGCCACTTTGAGCATCGAAGCTAAAAACAACGGCAAGAAATAAAAATGGGTAAATTCTTTACGAAGGGCCGGATAGCCTGCCTTATCATATTTTCGGTATTGGTTATAGACCAAATTATCAAGATTTGGATAAAGACCCACATGTACTGGCATGAGAGTATCCGGATTACGGATTGGTTCTATATATACTTTACCGAGAATAGTGGTATGGCTTTCGGTATGGAAATATTCGCCAAACTGTTCCTGACCTTGTTCCGCATTGCTGCAGTCACGGTCATTGGCTGGTTTCTGTACAAGTTCGTGAAGCAAGGCATGAAGACCGGATTTATCATCTGTGTGTCTTTGGTCTTGACGGGAGCCTTGGGAAACATTGTCGACAGTGTGTTCTATGGCGTGCTGTTCAACGAAAGCACCCATTCGCAGATAGCCTCCTTCATGCCTGAAGGAGGGGGATATGCCCCGTGGTTCCATGGCAAGGTGGTGGATATGTTCTATTTCCCCATCATTGATACAAACTGGCCCGCATGGATGCCGTTTGTCGGTGGAGAACATTTCATTTTCTTCAGCCCGATATTCAATTTTGCGGATGCAGCAATCAGTTGCGGTATCATTGCTTTGCTGTTGTTCTACGGCAAGGACTTCAATGATGCCTATCATGCTGCCATAAAGAAATCATGAAAGGAATAAATCGAATTCAATGGTGTAGCGTAGTCCTTCTGGTGTTCAGTCTGACGGCTTGTAAGGTGAAAAGACCTGAAACCGTCCTTCCGGATGCCAAGATGGAAAACGTGCTTTATGATTATCACATAGCCAAAGCTATGGGTGAAGAAGTGCCGTATAACGAAAGTTATAAGCGGGTGCTATACATTGAATCGGTTTTCAAGAAATATGGCATTACTCAGGCCGATTTTGACTCTTCTATGTTCTGGTTTGCCCGTAACCCGGAAGTACTTACCAAAATCTACGAGAAAGTGAATGTACGGTTGAAAGCCGAGAGAGACGGTATCAACCACTTGATTGCCCTGCGTGACAACAAGCCGAAAGAATCACTTCCCGGAGACAGTATCGACGTGTGGATATGGCAGCATATCTATCAGTTGACGGGTATGCCCCTGGACAACAAGATAACGTTTACGTTGCCATCAGACACCAATTTCCACGACCGTGACACGCTGCGCTGGAGCGTGCGCTTCCGTTTCCACAACGGTGCACCGGACAGCATACATGCTCCGTTGATGGCGATGCAGATTCTTTACGAAAAGAATGACAGTGTCATCAGTGCCATTCGGAAAGTACAAGACACAGGTGTGGAAACGCTCACCTTGTTTGCCGATACTTTAGGAGAAATCAAGGAAATACGCGGGTTCATCTATTATCCGCAGCAGGAGACTCCACAGCCTTTGCTGGCAGACCGTATCTCACTGATGCGCTATCACGCCACGGACAGCTTGGTCATTGCCCCAAAGGACAGCCTTCAGCAGGCGACAGACTCCCTTCGCAAAGACAGTATCGGAAAACCTGAGAAATTGAAACCTCTGGAAATTCAGGAGCAGGAAAATACCACGACTCCCAGAACCATACGTCCCCGTCCGAAAGCATGAAACGCTACGCTTCCCATTTTCTGTTTCTTCCCGGGCATGGCTATCTGAAACAATATGTGGTGGAGATAGGTGAAGGACAATGTGTATCACGTATCTTCCCATTGACAGAAGAGGTGGAGAATACGGAATGGCTACCGGGAGTCATAGCTTTGCTTACGGAGGTGGAAACAGACTATCCTCATTTTGATACGTGCTGCAATATACTGACGGCAATCCCTCCGGTTATCGAGGAAGAATTGCCTTATTTGATTCCCTGGTTGTTTTTTCCTTTTGATTTTACTACAATGCAGCCTGGCGCCGGAACTCAGCGCAAACTACTGCTGTGGCAATAGCCACGTTCAATGACTCCGAGGTCTCACGGCTGGCGGGATAATTCGGTATGTATAGTTTGCGGTTGATGAGTGCCTCCACTTCTTTTCCGATGCCATTTCCTTCATTACCCATCACAATCAGCCCATTTTTCGAAAGCGGTTGTCCGTACATATTCTCTCCGTCCAGGAAAGTGCCGTAAACGGGAATATCCTTCAGTGAGCGGATGAACTCGGGTAGGGGAGTATAATGCAGTCTGACGCGTGCGATACCTCCCATCGTGGCCTGCACAGTTTTGGGATTATAGATATCCACCGTGTTGGGCGAACAGAAAATATGCTCTATCCCGAACCAATCAGCAAGGCGGACAATCGTTCCCAGGTTACCGGGGTCTTGCACATCATCCAAAGCCAGACAGAGGGAGTGGCTGATGACGGAAATATCCTTCTCGTCAGCCGGATGCCGGAACACAGCCAGCACTTGTTGGGGAGTTTTCAGCAGGCTGGCACGCGAAAGTTCCTCCTCCGATACTTCCGTGACATCCGTTACGGTGGAGAGAGGGCGGTTCCGGGAAAGCCATTCTGAAGTTGCCAGCAAGAACTGACAAGGAAAATGTCCCAACAAATCCCCTACGAGTTTAGGTCCTTCTGCCAGAAATACCTTGTCGGCCTTCCGGTTCTTTTTCTGCTCCAACGAGTGGATATATTTAATGCGATTTTTACTTAATGCCATAGGACACACATGTTATCATTTGACAAAAATACGTGATTATTTCAATATAATCAAAAACTCTGCACTCTTCCGGCGTTTTTTATTTCGGGAACAAAAAAATACAAGTATATTTGTAGCTGTTTATGCGCAATTAATGACTCGGTATGAATAAAGGTTTCCGCTACGCGATACTTACTACTATCGTACTTTTGTTGGCTTCCTGTTCTTCTACCAAATATGTGCCGGACGGCTCGTATTTGCTGGATGAAGTGCGCATACATACTGATAATAAGGAAGTAAAACCATCCAATCTCTCCATGTACATCCGCCAGAATCCCAATGCGAAGTGGTTCAGCCTGATAAAGACCCAGTTGTATGTCTACAACTGGTCCGGACGGGACTCTACACGCTGGATAAACCGTACATTGAGGAAATTAGGTGATGCCCCGGTCATATACAGTGAGGAGGAAACCAACCGGACCAGGGAAGAAATCACTAAGGCTGTGCAGAATATGGGCTATATGGGCGCCCTGGTGGAACCGGTACGCCAAGTCAAGAAGAAAAAGATGAAGTTGGTCTATAAAGTGACAACCGGCAAGCCCTATAAAGTTCGTACCTTGAAATATGATATCCAGGACAGTAAAATAAAGGAATACATGCGGCAGGATTCCGCAGTAACCTTATTATCCGAAGGCATGTATTTTGATGTCAATGTACTGGATGCAGAACGCCAGCGCATCACAAACAAACTGCTTCAGAATGGATATTACAAGTTCAATAAAGAGTACATATCCTATACTGCGGATACTGTCCGTAATTCTTATCTGGTAGATTTGACACTGCATTTGGCTCCATACAGACAGCATAACGAGGATACGCCGCAGAATCACCGGCAATACACTATCAATAAAGTGAGTTTCATTACCGATTATAATGTGTTGCAGGCATCCACCCAGAACAGCATCGAGGTGAATGATTCATTGCATTACAAAGGCTTTCCCATCTACTACAAAGACAAGCTTTATCTGCGCCCCAAAGTGCTGACCAACAATCTGCGCATCACTCCGGGAACTCTCTATAACGAGCAGAACGTGCAGCGTACCTACTCCAACTACGGACGCCTGCAAGCCCTGAAATATACCAATATCCGTTTTTTTGAAGTGCAACAGAGTGACAGTGCAAAGCTCAACGCCTATGTGATGCTGACCAGAGGCAAGCATCAGTCCGTATCTTTTGAGGTGGAAGGCACAAACTCTGCCGGCGATTTGGGAGCTGCCGCTTCGGTGGCTTTTCAGCACCGCAACATGTTCAAAGGTTCCGAAACATTCATGTTCAAGCTACGTGGGGCATACGAGGCTGTGTCCGGTTTGCAGAGTTCATTAAACCAGAACTACATAGAATTGGGAGCGGAAACAACCATCAATTTCCCAAGGTTCATGTTCCCCTTTGTATCCAGCGATTTCAAGCGGAGGATAAGGGCTACTACAGAGTTTGGGTTGCAATATAACTACCAGATACGCCCGGAATTCACGCGCATTGTAGCATCTGCCGGATGGAGCTATAAATGGGGGGTACAGCAGCGTCGCTCGCAACATCGCATTGATTTGCTGGACATCAATTATCTCTACATGCCTAGTATAGACTCACTGTTTAGAGAAAAATATCTGGAGAAAGACGAGAACTACATCCTCAAATACAATTATGAAGACCGCTTTATTGTCCGCACCGGCTATAGCTATATCTACAACAGTGCCGGAAGAGCATTGATGAATAACTCCGGTATCGGAAATTCCTATACCATCCGCCTCAATTTTGAATCGGCGGGTAACTTGTTGTATGCTGTGGCAAAGCTCGGAGGAATGAAAAAGAATGCATCGGGGGAATACACTTTGTTGAACATTCCTTTTGCCCAATACCTGAAAGGCGATTTTGACTTTGCCAAGAATCTGGTCATTGACAACCGCAATTCATTGGCATTTCATTTTGGTGCCGGTATTGCCATTCCATACGGCAATGCAACAATGCTTCCATTTGAGAAGCGCTACTTCTCCGGCGGCGCCAACAGTGTGCGCGGATGGTCTGTACGTGATTTGGGGCCCGGTTCTTTCCCCGGCGATAATAACTTCATGAACCAGTCGGGAGACATCAAGCTGGATGCCAGCATTGAATACCGCACACGGTTGTTCTGGAAATTCAGAGGAGCCCTCTTTGTAGATGCCGGGAATATCTGGACAATGCGGGATTATAAAGACCAGCCGGGAGGTCAGTTTAAATTTGACAAGTTCTATAAGCAGATTGCCGTGGCATATGGTTTGGGATTGCGTCTTGACCTGGATTTCTTTGTATTGCGTTTCGACGGAGGTATGAAGGCCATCAATCCGGCTTATGAAAAGAAAAAAGACCGTTATCCCATTATTCATCCTAAATTCAGCCGCGATTTTGCTTTCCACTTTGCTGTGGGATATCCGTTCTAATGAAAGTTGAAAATGGAAAGTGAGAAATGCTTATTGGGCGTCTATGTACCAGCCACTTTCCATTTTCAATTTTCCATTAATTAAAAGCGTAGTACGTGCCCATCATCGTCGCCTGACGTGCTGCTGCCACACCTTGGGCATCCAGCGTCACTGTCATTTCCTCACCGTTCGGAAGGGTCATTTGTGCAGTGCCGTCATTGTTCATTTGCAGCAATTCTGTGCTGACACCATCGGCAACAACATTCCAAGTATTCAACTCTTTGTTGTAAATGAGTTCCATAGAAGCAGTCTCACCTTCTTTGGTGATAGAATAGCCGTTTTCAAGTGTCTCTACCAGGTAGTCACCGTTTTCGCCTTTCACTTTCTTTACATCACCAATGCTGGCCATAGGGTTTGAACCACTCCAGAATTCGATGGAGTTGATGACCAATGCATCGGCCAGATAGCAAACGCCATATACCGGGATAATATTGAATGCCAGATAAACCAGTTCGTTTACAAACTTGGTACCAATACCTTGATTCCAGCTGACCAGTTTACTATGCAGTCCAAAAGAACCGATACAAGAACTGAAAAGAAACGAGCCGCAAATCATTACGGTCGCAACCATCTTCAAATTGAACTTTTTCATAATCACTCTTTTTTATTTTACTGTGTTTAATTAGCTTTATAGCTCATCGAGTTATTTTAAGCGTCGGCAAATATAGGGTTTTTTACGGAAGTACATCCTATTTGAGCTTAAAATCTGTTTTCAGTAAAACGGAAGTGTCTATTTACGAGCCTTTTGGAAAAGAGCTTTTCTTATCCAGCGGTCAACGGCAAACTTGCCCGGACCTATGATATACATCAATATGAACACTACCAGATATACAAAAGCCAACTCTTTCGTGGCAAACGGGTCATTACCATGAATTACAAAAAAGGCAACAGCCATTGTAAACACCATTGGTATCATAGCCAAACGATAGAGAAAACCTATAATGAATGCCATGGAACATGCCAATTCACCAAAGATAGCCAGTCCTAAAGACAGCGGACTGCCTACACCCAGCGGGTCAGGGAAAACGGCCGACAGCTCTTGAAAGTTAGTCCACTTGTGGATACCGTGGTTCATTAATCATATAC
>ERZ1504255.258-NODE-258-length-10047-cov-8.178843_pt1 | contig 10047 bp, 7 predicted proteins | sample MGYA00571881_ERZ1504255 | MGnify/ENA primary metagenome ERZ1504255 (study PRJEB39906, sample SAMEA3182071) | gut metagenome | biome: human; feature: gut; material: Stool; isolation source: human stools | place: Canada | collected 2011-12-06 ... | reverse complement strand
GATATGAATAGACTCAGCTTCCAGTTCCATTAAGTGGCTCAATTCATAATTTTCTTCCATTTTATAATGAATTATATTTTTTCTCCTTTTTTACCAACAGTGGGGAGCACTAGTTCCAACAAAGTATTGACCGACTCTTCCAAGCTCAGTTTGGAAGTATCCAAAGACAATGCAGGACGCTCCGGAGCTTCAAAAGGTGCAGAAATGCCGGTAAAATTCTTAATTTCACCCCGACGCGCTTTGGCATAAAGTCCTTTTACATCACGTTTCTCACACTCTTCCAAAGGAGTGCTGACATAAATTTCCAGAAAATTCTCCGCCCCGATGATACGGGTTGCCATCTGCCGGAGCTCATTACTGGGACTGATGAAAGCGGCAATGGTAATGATTCCTGTATCAACAAACAGCTTGCCTATTTCGGCTATGCGACGGATATTTTCCACACGATCCTCTGCCGAAAAGCCCAAATTATTATTGATGCCACTACGAATATTATCCCCGTCCAATATACGGCAGAGCAAACCACGTTTATGTAATTCACGTTCCAAAGCTATGGCAATAGTACTCTTACCGGAACCGCTGAGTCCCGTCAGCCACAGCATAACTCCCCGTTGTCCCAGCAGTTCTTCTTTATCTTTCCGGGAAAGCATACGGTCAAATATAGGATATATGTTTTCTTCTTCCATTCTCTATTTTCATTTTGTCTTTAACTTCATCAAAAAGGCCATATCAGCGGTATCAGAATAACCGAAATTATAAATGTCAATATATTCAACGGTAAACCGATACGTACAAAATCCATAAACTTATAGTTTCCGATACCCTGCACAATCAAATTAGTCTGATAACCGATAGGAGTGGAAAAACTGGCAGATGCAGCGATGCAGATGACAACAAAAAAGGGCATAGGACTTACCCCCAACTGATTGGATAAGGAAAGGGCAAGCGGAAAAGCCAATGCAGCGGCAGCATTATTGGTTATCAGTTCGGTAAACAGATTTGTAATGATAAACAAAACAGCCAGCAACACATGCGGACCATAATCATCACTCATATCAATGATTCCATGCGCAATGACATCCGCCACTCCGGAATTTACCATGGCGCGACTTATAGCAAACGCACAGGCAATGGTTATCAAGATATCCCATGATATATATTTTGTATATTTACGTGCCGGAAAAAGTTTGGTCCATGCCATTATCACAGTCGTTATAGCTGCGAAAAAGAACATATCAAGATCAATACCAGGAAATAATTCTTCCATAAAAGGCAACTCTCCTACTGTTGCCCCCACAATCATCAACACCAATAAAGTCAATGCAAACCAACGTTTCTTTCTCCCAGCTTTCGGCTCGGTATCTTTGCCATTGGCCAATAACACGAATACAGAAGAGTCTCCCCATGTAGAGATAAATGAATCATCTGCCCATAGCACCAACGTATCTCCCTCACGAAACTTCACACGTGACAGATTATCTACAATACTAACTCCGCTTCGTTTTATTTCTTTTACTTCAGCGCCATAATGACGGACAAAATTAAAATCCCCCACCCTTTTATTGATACCCGGGAAACGAGCACCTATCACCGCTTCAACACGATGAAAAGAAGACGCATCCGCTTCCCCATGTTCGTCGCCTACCGTGTCTTTCCGTACCTCCGGCAACAACCTAGAAGAAAAGAACAACAAATAAACAACTCCTGCCAAAGCAATGAAAATACCCACCCGGCCTAATTCAAACATACCAAAGCCCTTATATCCGGCATCTAAAATCATACCATCCACTACCAGATTAGTAGAAGTCCCGATAAGCGTACACATTCCCCCCAGTATAGTAGCATATGAAATAGGGATCAAGAATTTGGTTGCCGGAATACAGACAGATTCCGCCCAACGTTTAATAATAGGCGCAAAAATCACGACCACCGGCGTATTATTGAGAAAAGCAGAAACAAAAGAAATAACGGGCAGCATACGTGCCTGCGCCTTCATGACCGTTGTTTTCTCTTGAGGCAGAAGTTTCTTTATCAACTGTCCCAACGCTCCCGATTGCCGGACTCCTTCACTGATCAGAAAAAGCAGCGCTACGGTAATCATCCCTTTATTACTGAATCCCTCCAAGATCTCTTTCGGAGTTAATATACCGAAACAAAGAAAGAGTACAGTAACAGAGAACAGAATCATTCCGGGACGCATTTTATCAAGGACTAGCGCAGTCACCATCCCTATTAATCCAAAAAACACAATAATCATTTGAAATGGCAGCATCGTTTCCCGGTATTAATTACGTTTAACCATAAACCAAGGATTCAGCAAGTCCGGCTTGTTATATTTCAACGGTTCTTTTTGTCCCGCCTGATATATTTCTGCTCCGGATGCCTTAGCTATGGCATGACCGGCCGCCGTGTCCCACTCCATAGTAGGGGCAAAACGGGGATATTCATCGGCCAGTCCCTCACAAACCCTGCAAATCTTGATGGAACTGCCCACAGATACCAACTCCACATGAGGGTATATCTTTCGCTTTTCCTTAATATACTCTTCTGTTTCGGCCGACAGATGGGAACGGGAAGCAACAATAACAAAAACTTCATTTGTTTCGGCACAAGGCATACGGAATGCCGATGCCTTCATTTCTTCCAGTGAACGGTCTGCACGTCCGGTCACTCCTTCCATTTTATAAGCGCCGGTTGTCAGTTCACCCCAATAAAGCGTTTCTTTGACAGGAACATAGATCACTCCAAAAACAGGAATTCCTTCTTTTACTAAAGCAATATTGACAGTAAATTCCCCATTTCGTTTTATAAATTCCTTTGTTCCATCCAAGGGATCGACTATCCACAACGTATCCCATTGCGCCCGTTTCTCGTAAGGCAAATGCTTTCCTTCCTCACTCAATACCGGATAGTCTGTTTCTTGCAAATAAGTCATAATGATTTCATGCGCCTTACGGTCTGCAAGAGTCAGTGGAGAATTATCGGCTTTCCTTTCAATCTGAAAATCAGAAAAAGGATCATTATAAACGTTCAGAATTTCTTTACCGGCAGCTAAAGCCGCATCCATCGCTCTTAATATATATTCGGTCTGCATAGTGTTTACTTCCATTAAAATGCTTCTGTCATATTGAAATAGAACAAACTTTGGTCATTGGCAAAATTACGTCCGAAGTCCAGACGTACATTCATACGCGGCTGCACCTCAATACGAAGTCCCACACCAGCATTGGGAAGAACTCCTTCAATCTTACCCATGGTAGGCCCCATAAAACCGCACCCTCCCCAAGCAACAAAACCCAAATGATGCAACATACGCTTTACCCATGTACTTTTATCCGTATTGAACATCTGACGATATTCGGCAAGCACCACATGAGAGGATTTATCACGATACTGCCCCATATAATATCCACGAAGATCAAAAGGAGTGCCACTTAAAGCATATTGGTTCATAGGAACATCACCAAACACATTCTTGGTTTGGGCAGTCCAAGCTATAACTTTTCTATTTCCTACCCTTTTGTATTGGCGGTAGTCCATTTCCAAGCGGTAAAAGTTATTATCTCCTCCCAAAAACTTCTGGTACATCAGCCCACGAAAATCCAGATAAATGCCCTTATAAGCATTAGCAGGAATATCCCGGCTGTCATAAGTCAGCAGAAATCCTACCCCCGAACTAAAATTAGAATATCCGTGAGCAGTACCTCCCAACCTTTTATAATCAGACTGATCTACCAAATATTTGGCAGGCTCGGACATTTTATCATAACTCAAGTCAATCTGGGGACCGGCAAAGAAATTACTTTTACCTAAACGGAATAAAAACCACGGATTAATCTGGAAACCGCTATAACGATATTCACTGGTAGAGTCACTGCGCTCATAATGCTTATTGGTAGCATAGCCGATACCATAAAAATTCTCCAATGTATTCTTGTAAGTGAATTTTCCAAAAATACGGAATTTATCATTCTTGAAAAACAACTGAGGTTTCACCATCAGATTCAAGCCCCCCTCGAACATTACCGCAACAGCCATCGGCAACACAGAACGTTTCTGCAAGGTATCCGATGGATTCATACGAAATGTAACAAGAGCACTACCTCCTATTAACGCACCAAAATCCGGAGTATAACTCGGTCCTCCCAATATATTATAATGTATATTGCGCTTAGCCACCTTCTGGCGTCTTAATTCTTTTTTTGAAAGTTGATGAATGGTGGTATCCTCAGGATTACTACCTATGTCACTTCCATGGGCCGCCATATCCAAAGAACAAAACAGGCACAGGACCAAGCTAAGTAATGTTATTTTCATATAATAGTTTATTGTCTGCCCAAAGTCCTTACTCAAAAAAACTTTCTACGGCAAATGAGTTTTCAAAAGTACAAAAGTCCTGCCAAAGAATAACGGTGTATTGAATTTGTTTTTATTTAGTTCAAGAATCTTCACGTTCTTTATAACGTAACAATGCATCAATATGCCAATGTGTCAATTGCCATGTGGACATAGCGCAGCACATTGGCAAATCAGCACATTAGCAAATTATTTAAACAGCTTTTCCAAATCATCTTCATTAATAACAGAAAGAACCGTTTTACCATCCGGAGTATAATTAGGGGTAGCCACAGCAAATAAGCCATCCACCAAACCAGTCATTTCTTCATTCGTCAACACTTGTCCGGGAACAATTGCCGTCGCTTTTGCCAAAGTCAATGCCAAAATACTCTGCACCTCTTCTTTTACTTTGCCACCTTTTTCCATAGCAGTGTGCACCATATTTTGGATCAAGTCTATCGGGTTAAGGCCTTCAATACCTGCAGGAACACCGTTTATGGCATAACTTCCTCTGCCCAAATCAGTCAGTTCAAATCCTAGGAAAGACAAGTCTTCCATAATTTCCTGCAAAATAGCAACTTCGGAAAGTGGAAACTGTACAATGTCTGGAAACAACATTCCTTGAGAAATACCTTGACGACGACTTATCTGATCTATATACTTGTCATATAAAATACGGATATGGGCACGCTGCTGATCAATGATCATTAACCCGGACTTTACAGAAGTCAAAATAAAACGTCCTTTAAACTGATAATGCTGGCCGGATTTCTCACTGACTGAAGAGTCCTCCACATGATCATACAATCCGGGATTTTCCTCCGCAGGAGAAGTCTCTTCCGCCCTATAATCATTCTCGTCAGGATGAAAGTTTTGAGAAGAAGCATGACGTTCCAGTCCCGCATACAGTTGTTCCCAGTCCTTACTAGGCTTTGAATAAGAGGAGGGAGGAGCAGCCGAAACATTAAAAGGATTATAATCAGGATTATAAGTCGTCTTTGGTGGCTGTATACCAGTGTATGGAGATGCATCAAAGGCTGGAATATCCGGCATTCCCTCCGTGTCAAAATCAATAGAAGGTACCGCATTGAACTTACCTAGAGTTTCTTTCACGGCAGCCGCCAATATCTGCCAGATGGCTTGCTCGTTCTCAAACTTTATCTCTGTTTTAGTAGGATGTATGTTCACATCAATATTAGCAGGATTCACCTCAAAATAAATGAAATAAGATACTTGCTCACCCACGGGAACTAACTGCTCGTATGCATCCATGATAGCCTTATGAAAATAAGGATGGCGCATATATCGCCCGTTTACAAAAAAATATTGGCGGGCTCCTTTCTTACGGGCTGTTTCAGGTTTTCCTACAAACCCGGAAACACGGACCATTGTAGTATCTACATCCAGCGATAACAACTCCTGATTTATTTTCTTTCCGAAAACTCCCATGATACGTTGGCGCAACTGAAGTGCAGGAAGATTGAACAGTTCCGCCCCATTATGGTGCAAAGTGAAAGACACCTCCGGATTAACCAATACAATCCGTTCAAACTCCGTCAATATATTACTCAGCTCCGTCTGATTCGATTTCAAGAACTTACGACGCGCCGGTACATTAAAGAATAAATTCTTCACACAGAAGCTACTACCTTTCGGGCACGAAACCGCTTCCTGTCCCTCTACCTTGGAACCGGATATCGTCAACATCGTTCCCAATTCCTCCCCTTCCATACGAGTACGAAGCTCCACCTGAGCCACAGCGGCAATAGAAGCCAAAGCCTCTCCACGAAATCCCATGGTATGCAAAGCAAATAAATCAGCAGCTTCACGAATTTTAGAAGTCGCATGGCGCTCAAAAGACAAACGTGCATCTGTTTCCGACATACCTTTTCCATCATCAATCACCTGAATGGAAGTCTTTCCTGCATCCACAACCAACACATCAACGTGCTGCGCACCTGCATCGATAGCATTCTCCACCAATTCTTTAATCACTGATGCAGGACGCTGAATCACCTCTCCCGCTGCTATCTGATTGGCAACGGAATCCGGCAGCAAACGGATAATATCGCTCATATATCTTATAAACTTGCGTAATTAAAAAGTAAACTCACCGGTCACCAGGTAATGCAAAATATACAACAAAACCAAAATGGCCACAAACAAAGCCCCATAAGTCATTGGCTTACGTCCGCTTTCTTTTCTGCGTTTTAAATGCTTAGTACCTTCAACGAACTTTCCACGGATATCTTCCGGAGAAAATTCTTTGGGAGGAAGCATACCCAAATCGCGTTTAGCTTTCTCCTCCAGTTTCTGCAGCTTCTCCTTCCGTTCATCCACATAAATATATTGATGGTTGAAACGGCGGGGCTTTTCCATCTTAAACATTCCCATAGCTAACTCTTTTTATTAAATAAATTATGATTGGGCAAAGGAACAGCACTCCGATTGCTCTTCTTCAACTCCTGACCAGCTTTCTTTCCACGCCACTCAAAGATATCCTCTTTATCAAGCGGACGGATATAATCAAACCACACAAAGTTATCCAGCTTCATCTTCTCCGGCGGACGTTGAAGCATAGGATAAAGAGTACCGTTCGATTTCGGACTCATAATCATTTTTTTCATCTTTCGGTTCTCCAAAAACATATTCAGCAGACTGGTTTCAGAAACATTCATTCCAATCAGCGTACTGTCGCTTTCCATCGGATAATATACCAGACGAACCGAACCGATCACATCTACTTTGCGCATCTCACCGCCTTGAAACCAAGCCTTCATCTCTTTTCCTGTCACCTGATTATAACTAGTAGAATCCAGTTGCTCTACAGACAAAGCCTGGTTCTGAATATGCGCCCAGTCTATCGTACTGTCATTCATATAAATCATGATTTTCTCTCCCAACAACTGCTGGTTGTTATTCCACAGTATAGGGTCATAATACATGGTCAAGCAACTATCCTTAGAGGAAAAGACCAACGAGTCACATACCCCCTGCACATCCGCGCGATACATACGCACTTTATGATACGCCCGCGTTTCCCGGAACATAGAATCAGTATTCAAATAATAGGTATACATTTGCAATGTATCGGCATGCATAAACAAACTGTCACCTTGTGAATAATCCACTACTACCGCTTTTTTAGTAGCAAAAGCATACTTGGTCAATTCATTATAATAACAATAATCACCAGTCAGCATATTCTTGTTTACTGTATCTGTCATGATCACATTATCAAACGCCTCCCCGTATCCTTTTACACGATCATAAAACAGACTGTCTCCTATCAAACGCTTCCCCTCATTGGTCAGCACGGAACGGTCCAACAATTCTGCCTGCCCTATCTGAGTATTATAAAAACCCAATTCTGAATAAATATGGTTAGCATCACTGACAATATCAGACGGGCCAAGGATATTAGCAATTTTGGTTGCTGTGCTGTATCGTAATGTATCGGAAGTCAAAGTAAACTTAGGATTGACCAACTTCACATCATAATTGAACACAGATATTTTGGTAGCCGGACTATATTCCCCCCATTCCGAAGTCAATACATTTTCCTCGTCCATCAATGTCCCGCCATCAAAGTAGTATCCCAAATTATAAATACGATCGTAGTTTAAACTATCTGTCAACAAAGTCGTGTTCTTGTTTTCCATACGCACATTATAGCGTACCTGGGCAATCTGGGTATTCCCGTCATAAAACAAATAGTCCCCATACAGAAACAAGGTATCCCCCTGCACCATCTTCACATTGTCAAAAGCTTCCAGCGAATTCGTTTTCTCATAGAAACAAGCACTGTCACAATACATATATACACTGTCGTGACGGAACGCAACGTTTCCAATCAGAATCTGTGCATCCGGGTCTGGATTCAACGGACTTTTCTTCAACACATCCGAATGCAACAGATACACCTTACTTTTAGCCGGTTTCTGTTCCCCTTTTTTAGCTGGTCTCACTTGAGCCAGCAAGCAAAAGCCGAACAGGCACAGGACACTTACCACAAGTATCCTATGCCTGCCCGAAGAGTATGTATTCTTTCTTTTTCCAAGCATATACTTTATACACTACATTATTTCTTTACCCAACCTGGATATTTGAAATCACATTTCTGCCACTTCTCATTAATACGCACATAGGTATGTTTTTGTTTATCCTTGATCCACTTGTCAAGTTTTTCTTCACTGCGTTTTTCCATCACGATGCCTTTCAGGCGTTGGTAGTCTTCCGTAATGGTTGCCTTATGCCCGTTCAAGCGGGTTTTCAATTTCACGATAGCGCAAATTTCCTTTCCTTTTGCATTAATCATGGTAAAAGGTTTGGAAATTTCCCCCACATTCATGCCTTCCACCATCTTTGCAGCCTCTTGTGACACCTGTGCCAATTGTTGCATTTCAAAACGCGCCGTACCAGTCTGCGGATTCGCCATCAAACCATGGTTGTTACGCGTATCCTTATCGTGAGAGATATAAGTAGCGGCATCATCAAAAGTAAATTTCTCATTACGGATATCATTGGCAATAGAATCCAAACGTAACAAAGCTGCTTCCAGATCTTTTTCATCCACTTTCGGTTTTAACAAGATATGGCGGGTATTGATACGGTCACCACGTTTTTCGATCAACTGGATAATATGGAAGCCAAATTCAGACTCCACAATCTTGGATACCTTGTTAGGGTCTTGCAGATTGAATGCCACATTCGCATATTCAGGTACCAACTCAGCCCTGCCCATAAATCCGAGTTCACCACCACGACGGCGTGAACCTTCATCTTCCGAATACAGACGCGCCAAAGTAGAGAAAGCTATTTCACCGGAAGTAACACGTTCCGTATAGTCACGCAAAGTCTTCTTCACACGCTCAATTTCTTCCTGCGGAATCTTAGGTTCCATAGTAATGATCTGCACTTCTACCTGAGTAGGAATAAAAGGAATACTGTCTTGAGGAAGATCCTTGAAATAACGACGGACTTCGGCCGGAGTAATCTTGATATCCCCCACAATCTGCTGCTGCATTTTCTGTACCGTTTTTCCATCACGTATATTCTCGCGGAGCATTTCGCGTATTTGTGTAGAAGTCTTATTATAATATTCTTCTACTTTTTCCTTAGAACCAATCTGATCAATCAGCCAATTTGTACGTCTTTCCACATCACTGATAATTTCCTGTTCGGAAACCTCAATACTATCAATAGCAGCCTGATGAAGGAATAGTTTCTGAATGGCAAGCTGTTCCGGAATAATACAATACGGATCACCATCGAACTTGCGTCCTTCATACTGGGCATTCAGACGCTCATTCTCTACATCCGATTTAAGAATGGCCTCGTCACCTACTACCCATACAACCTCATCTATCACATTGTCCTGCCCGTATACAGAAACGGCAGCAAACAGCATCAACACCAGTGCATAAACTTTGGTACACATCAATTTATTCATTTGAATTCAAATAATAGTAATTAATCTTGTTCCTATCTGAAGCACGTTGGTATAACTCTTCTTTGACTTTATTTATAAAATCAACCCGCTTCAGATTTATTAAAATCTCCTTAATTTCTTTTCTTGCAAAATCCAACGGCCTCTGTTCATCCTTACCCAAGAATTCTTCCACATGCAGAAAATAGCAAAACGCCGTGTCTTTTACTTCTATATTCAGGTTGTTGTCCAAGTAATTCTCATCCGTATCAAGCGTTTTC
>ERZ1504255.257-NODE-257-length-10049-cov-9.112367_pt1 | contig 10049 bp, 10 predicted proteins | sample MGYA00571881_ERZ1504255 | MGnify/ENA primary metagenome ERZ1504255 (study PRJEB39906, sample SAMEA3182071) | gut metagenome | biome: human; feature: gut; material: Stool; isolation source: human stools | place: Canada | collected 2011-12-06 ... | reverse complement strand
AATAGTATTCTTATTAATATAAAGACGGCTCCTGCCAAAACGGCTCCTGCTACAAAGTAGTTTTTTACAGGTAATATAGAATGTTTTATTAATATATTGAAAGCCACCTTGCTATGGTGGCTTTTTTGATGGGATAAGTTTTTTTTCCTGTCGGATTTAGACTTTATATATAGCAAAGAACAGATTGAATTTGTAAGAAATAGGGTATATGCTTATATTTGAACATAGTTTAAAATCAAGTTTATAATCAAATAGAAAAAGTATGAAAAGACAATTATTTGCAGTGTTAGTGTGCATGACGATGTTTGCTGTTACATCTTGTGGTGAAAAGAAAGGAAAGGATAAATTTGAGGAGCGTATAGAAAAAGCCAAAGAATCGGTTGAAGACGTGATGGATGATGCCAAGGATCAGATTGAGGATAAAGCTGATGAGGTTGGGGAAACTTTGGATAAAGCTAAAAACAAGATAGAAAAGACCAAAAAGAAACTTGATGAGGCTGCTAGAGATTGAGGAAAATTAACTATGAATGAATGGAAAGAGATTGTCGGCTGATTTATATTAAACCAGCCGACTTAATTTATATTTCTAGACCTTTGTTTACCATTTATTATAATGGATATTTTCGGTCTTGAATTTATCTTTAGATTCTTCCCGATGTTGTGGATAACCCACTGGAATCAAATTGAAAGGAATGATATGGTCTGGTAAAGATAAGACTGACCTTACCTTTGCAATGCGGTCGTTCTCCGGATAGACCGCAGTCCATACCGCTCCCAACCCCATTGACTCTGCTGCCAGTAACAAATTTTCGGATGCGGCGGAGCAATCTAGCATCCAGTACCGGTCTTTTTCTCCGTTCAGAGCTTTGCTTAAATCACCACAAACCACGATGGCTAGTGGAGCCTGTGCCGTCATCTTGGCATAAGGCAGTTCGGCGGCTAGTTTATCTAATACTGTACGGTCATCCACTACCACGAAAGCCCAAGGCTGCTTGTTTACTGCTGTCGGTGCAGCCATAGCAGCTTTTACTAATAAGTCCACTTTCTCTTTTTCTATCGGTTGGGATGTATAGGCACGGACGCTCTTTCGGGCAAAGATATTTTCTATAGCCGTGTTTTTTCCTGTTTCTTCTTTTTTTGTTTCCATATTGTTACAACCTCCTGTCATTAGTAATGTTATTGAAAGAGTAACAGTTGTCAGAGTTTTAAAGATTGTTGCCGCATTCATTTTTATTATTGATTAATAATTCAGCTGGAATTCAACCAAAGCTTCAATTCCTTTACGGAATATATCCAGAGAGAAGTTTTCATTAGGCGAATGGATGGCATCACTTTCCAACCCGAATCCCATGAGAACGGTCTTTATACCTAAGATTTGTTCAAAATCACTGATGATAGGAATACTTCCTCCACGGCGTACGGCAAGTGGTTTTTTCCCGAATGCTTTAGCAAAGCCTTTTTCGGCAGCCTGATAGGCGGGCAAGGTGATGGGGCATACATATCCTTCGCCCCCGTGCATCGGGGTTACTTTTACTTGTACATATTCCGGAGCGATAGACTGGATATAGTCCACAAACAATTGGGAAATAACTGCGTGGTTTTGATGTGGAACCAGTCGGCACGATACCTTGGCATATGCTTTTGAGGGAAGTACGGTTTTTGAACCTTCACCTGTATATCCGCCCCAGATACCACAAATATCAAAAGAGGGACGGCAGCTATTACGTTCTAAAGTGGAATATCCTTTTTCACCTTTCAGTGCTTTTACGCCAATGGCTTCCATATATTTTTTTTCATCGAAAGGAATTTGTGCAATCATCTCACGTTCGGCAGCCGGTACTTTCTCTACATCGTCATAAAAATGGGGGATAGTGATGTGTCCGTCTTCGCCAATGACTTGGGCTAACATACTGCACAGGGTATTGATAGGATTAGCTACCGCTCCGCCGAAGTGTCCGGAATGAAGGTCACGGTTCGGACCGGTCACTTCTATTTCCCAATAAGCCAGACCTCGTAAACCTGTAGTCAGAGAGGGAAGGTCCGCGCCTAGCATACTGGTATCCGAAACTAGAATTACATCGGCTTTCAGCAATTCCTTATGTTCCTTGATGAAGGTATTCAGACTGGGAGAACCTATTTCTTCTTCACCTTCGAAAATAAATTTCACATTGTGTTTCAGCAGTCCGTTTTTTACTACGTATTCGAATGCTTTTACTTGGATCATAGCTTGTCCTTTATCATCGTCAGCGCCACGTGCCCAAATGTGTCCGTCGCGAATTTCAGGTTCAAAAGGTTGGCTTTTCCAAAGGCCCAACGGCTCGGCAGGCATTACGTCATAGTGGGCATAAATCAATAGGGTAGGAGCATCATTGCTTACATGCTTTTGTGCAAATACCAATGGATTGCCTTGTGAGGGCATTACTATGGCTTCATCTGCTCCGGCTGCCAACAAAAGTTCTTTCCAACGTAAGGCACAGGCCAGCATATCGTCTTTATGTTCGGGTAAAGCACTGATGCTGGGAATACGGATGAGGCTGAAAAGTTCCTCCATGAAGCGTACTTCATTTTCTTTAATGTATTGTTTTATTTCCATAATTGAATGATTCTTATAGTTGTGTAGTCCTGTCTATCAGATAATAATCCAAAATGGTCATGGCAGCCATGGCTTCTACAATGGGGACGGCACGCGGCAGCACGCAGGCGTCATGACGTCCTTTGGCTTTCATGGTCGTGTCTGTGCCGTTGATATTTACAGTATGTTGCTCCATCAGAATTGTGGCAACTGGTTTGAATGCCACACGGAAGTAAATGTCTTGTCCGTTGCTGATGCCTCCTTGTATTCCTCCGGAATAATTACTTTTTGTTTCTACTCTTCCATTATTATTATAAAATACATCATTCTGCTCGCTGCCTTTTAGTTCCATAGAGTCAAAACCTTGTCCATAAGAGAAACCTTTTACGGCATTGATACTTAACATGGCATTTCCTAGTGCGGCATGTAACTTCCCGAATACGGGTTGGCCTAATCCGATAGGGCATCCTTTGATGACGCAACTCACTACACCACCTATTGTATCGCCTTCTCCTTTGATTTTCCAGATAAGCTCTGCCATTTCCTTGGCTTTCCCCGGATCGGGACAACGCACATCGTTTGTTTCTATCAATTCGAGGTTATAGCTTTTGTAATCTTTATCAAGTTTGACAGATCCTACTTGTGAGGTATAAGCTGTGACACTGATTCCTAGTTGTTTCAATGCTAATTTGGCTAAAGCTCCTGCTACTACGCGCGAAATGGTTTCTCGTGCTGATGAACGTCCCCCGCCACGGTAATCACGGATTCCGTATTTTTGCATATAAGTATAATCTGCGTGTGAAGGGCGGAACAGATTCTTGATATTCTCGTAGTCGTTTGAATGTTGGTTCTTGTTCCATACCACAAATCCGATGGGGCAACCGGTGGACTTGCCTTCGAATATACCTGAAAGGAATTCCACTGTATCAGGCTCCTTGCGGCTGGTGGTAAGTAATGACTGTCCGGGACGGCGGCGGTTCAGTTCCTGCTGAACGAAATCCATATCAACCTTAATACCGGCAGGGAAGCCGTCAATGACGCCGCCTACTCCCGGTCCATGGGATTCACCGAAACTGGTTAACCGGAAAATATTACCAAATGAATTGAACATATTGCTTGTAGTTTTAAAAGTTTCTTTCCGTAAAGATAATGATTTTAGGGATAATATGCTTGATTGTTGTTGAAAAATTAGTGAGATGGATAAAAATAGGGTACGGATTGTATGATTTTTACAGTTTGGCATAAAAAAACTGCATGGTTTCTACAATCCGTACCCGAAAGCTGTTTCTTAAGATTGGAAACAGGGACTTGTAAAAGTTAGAATTCTACTTTAGGTGCTTTATCAGCTCCTTCTTCAGATTCAAAATATGGGCGTTTGTCAAATCCGAACATACCTGCAAGCAAATTGCGGGGAAAAGTGCGGATAGCTGTGTTATATGCGCGTGCTGTGTCATTGAATCTTTTGCGTTCTACACTGATTCGGTTTTCTGTACCTTCCAGTTGTGCTTGCAACTCTTTGAAGTTCTCATTGGCTTTCAAGTCGGGATAAGCTTCGGTGATAGCGAGCAGGCGGCTCAACGCACTACCTACTTCGCCTTGTGCCTTTTGATAGGCCTGCATTTTTTCGGGAGTCAGGTCATCGGCGCTGATCTGCATTTGAGTGGCTTTGCTACGGGCGTCTACTACAGCTTGAAAAGTTTCTTTTTCGTGTGAGGCGTATCCCTTTACTGTATTTACCAAGTTGGGGATTAAATCAGAACGGCGTTGGTACTGGTTTTCTACATTGCTCCACGCTGTGCTGACAGATTCATCCATTTTTACCATACCATTATAAGAGGTTATTCCCCAAATGGCAATTAATACAATGACTACTATTACAATAATCGTTGACTTTTTCATATGTATATACTATTAAAATTATGAATATTGTTGTTCTTAAAAAGGGCTTCCGGCTCCTCCGCCTCCAAAGCTTCCACCTCCGAAACTTCCTCCGCTAAATCCGCCGCCACTTCCACCGTGGCCACCAAAAAATCCTCCTCCCATTCCGCCTATGAATGGACCTCCTCCTCGGGGACCTTTGTAATTCTCATCTCTCGACCGTTCTTTCCGTCTGAGGATATGTCCGCAATTTCTGCATTTATATACTACTTCTTCAGTCTTTGTTCCGTTACTTCGGTCTATAACTTTGGAAGAAAGACGTTGCAATTTGTGTTTTTTGCAATGGGGGCAGCGTGTTTTACGCCAGTTTGCATATAATCCGATGCCAATAAATCCTCCGAAAATCACAAAAAAGATGATGATGAATTCTAAGGGATCATCTTCGCTTTCGTCATTGTTTATATTTTCCATGGAACCGTCCAGATAGCCGTTTACGGCCCGTATTCCTGCTACCATTCCTGCGTTCCAGTTATTGTCCTTGAAATAGGGCAGCATATAGCGGTTCTGAATCCGTTTGCAGATGGCATCCGGCAATATCCCTTCAAGACCATATCCAGTAGCGAACTGCACACACCGCTCGTCGGTGGAAAGCAAGATGACCAGCCCATTGTCACGTTCTTTTTGTCCTACGCCCGTTTCCTGTCCCAGCCGATGGGCGAAATCAAAACAATCACCTCCCTCTATGCCTGTTACCGCTACCACTAATGTTTGTATACCTGTTTTTTGCTCTAAAGCGTAGAGGATGCTGTCCATAGTGGTGACAGCGGTTGATGAAAGGATACCGTCGGGATTGCTGACGTAGCGGGTACGGTTTTGCAAATGTACCATCGGTATGTCTTTTATGGCATATTCTTTGGCTTGAAGGTGGACGGAGCCAAGGAGCATGAAAAAAGTAAGTAAAAATGTCAATTTTCTCATTGGATGTATTTGTCTACAAATGCTTTTACTTTTTGGGTATATTCTTCGGTATTGAACAGATAGGAGTGTGCATGGTCTGCTTCCGGAACTATCCATAATGCTTTGGGCTGAGGTTTTGCCTCATACAATTGGTACACCATCCATGTGGGTACGTAGTCATCTTTATCACCATGGATAAAGAACATGGGCAGATGGCATCGGGCTACCTGTTTCAATGCGGATGCTTCTTTGAATCCCCATCCATATTCCAGCTGGCATAACCAGTCGGCAGTGTACATTAACGGGAATTGAGGCAAGCCGAATTGTTCTTTCAATTCTTTGGAAAATTGATCCCATACGCTGGTATATCCGCAGTCCTCGACAAAACATTTCACATAGTCGGGTTGCGGTTCGCCTGAAACCATCATAGTGGTGGCTGCACCCATCGAGATTCCATGTACTACCATGCTGGTACTGTCACCGTAAATTCGATTGGCAACCTCCATCCATTGTGTTACATCTTTGCGGTCTAACCATCCCATTTGTATGGCATTTCCACCGCTCAGACCAGTATTGCGCAAATCAGGTAGGAGGATGTTGAAATCCAATTTTTTATTGTATAGATAACCTATCATCATCATGCGGATGGCATTGTCTGTATACCCGTGTACTATAATTGCGGTTTTGGCTGTCGGGCGGCTGGAAGCCACATAGTAAGCATGCAGTTTTACGTGGTCGGGAGAATAGATAAAGGTATCTTTCAGTGCTTGGTTCTGTTTCAGACTATCTATCCATGGTTTTAGATAGGAGTAAGTCTTAAACATATATTGCCAGGAACTTTCTAAATTCTTTCCCCTGTTTTTAGGGCGTAAGGAATAGTCCAGCATATATTGACTGGCTCCAAGTAGGACTATAATAAGCAGAACGAATATACAACTCGTTCCAATAATCATTTTTTTTCTTTTCATACCTTATCTATTTGTTCCATATATCCCATGCACCAAAGGCTTGCAATAAGAGCATTTCTAAACCGTTTTTGGTAATTGCCCCTTTGTCTGCCCCCTTTTTCATAAAAAGAGTAGTGTCAGGATTATATAACAAATCATAAAGCAAATGGTTGGGTGTGAGATATTGGTATGGAATATTGGGGTATTCATCGGCACGGGGATACATACCTACAGGAGTGCAGTTAACAATTACTTTATACTCATCCATGATTTCGGGAGTGAGCTGATTGTAAGTCAGCATTTCTTCACGCAGGTTTCGTGATACGAATTTGCATTCCAAACCTAATTTTTTCAGTCCGTAGGCAATCGCTTTCGAGGCACCTCCTGTTCCTAGAATCAGAGCTTTTTTGTGCTGGGGTTCCAACAAGGGGTCGATAGATTGAGTGAAACCAATCACATCGGAATTATAGCCTATTAGCTTAGTCTTACCTTTTTGGCGGACAATTTTGATTACATTGACGGCTCCGATGGCTGCCGCATCTTTATCCAGTTCGTCCAAATAAGAGATGACTTGTTCTTTATAAGGTATAGTGAAATTGAACCCTACTAAATCAGGGTTGGCCAATAACATTGAAGGCAGTTCTTTGATGGATGGGATTTCAAAGTTTACATATTCGGCATCAATGTTTTCCGAATGAAACTTTTCATTGAAAAAGTTCTTTGAGAACGAGTGTCCTAACGGATAACCTATCAAACCATATTTTTTCATAAAACTCTATACTTTAAATTATTTCGTTGCTAAATAAAGCGTACAGATACCTAGCGTCAACCGTTTGAAACTCACCTGATTGAATCCGGCTTTACGGATAATGTCTGTCATTATTTCGCCTTGTGGAAAGGCTTTGATGGATTGCGGCAGGTAAGTGTAGGCACTACGGTCTTTAGAGAGTAGCTTGCCCAAAGTGGGGATGACTATTTTAGAATAGACAGCATATAGCTGTTTCATGGGAAACCAGTCGGGTTCAGAGAGTTCCAAAATGACTAGTTTTCCGTTGTCTTTCAGTACGCGGTGCATTTCGCGGAGTCCTTTGTCAAGGTCCTCGAAATTGCGTACACCGAATGCTACGGTAATAGCGTCAAAGCGTTTGTCGGGAAAGGTAAGTGCTGTACAGTCTTCTTTAGCAAAGGAGATACGGCTGTCCAGTCCGGCGGCTTTTACTTTTTCACGTCCCACATTCATCATGCCTTCGGATATATCGGTACCTATCAGCTCTTGGGGGTGAAGTGTCTGACAGGCTTGAATGGCAAAATCGCCCGTTCCGGTGGCTACATCCATTATGTATTGCGGGTGAAAAGGTTTCAGCCAGTTAATGGCTTTGCGGCGCCAGCTTTTGTCAATATTCCATGAAAGGGCATGATTCAACTGGTCGTAAGCAGGGGCAATGTTGTCGAACATTTTCTCTACTTGGACGCTTTTCTTTTCGTCAGCGTTGTAGGGCTTGATTTTTTCTTGTGGGTAGTTCATGTTTGATGAAAATTGAAAAGTAAAGATTAGAAGGAGAGGGTGGAGGATTTTTAGATTCCTGTACTTGTCTTTTAATCTTTAATTTTTCATTTTTATTTATTTCAAGTATTCGGTTACGTTCTTTTCTATACGTGCGGCGATGTTTTCAGTGTCTGCTTTCACAAATTTTTCGCCGGTGATGTGCTCGAACAGTTCCATGTAGCGTTCGCTGATAGAATTTACGATTTCCGGAGTCATTTCGGGAACTTGTTGTCCTTCTTTGCCTTGGAAACCATTTTCCATCAACCATTCGCGTACGAATTCTTTAGAAAGTTGTTTTTGAGGTTCGCCTTTTGCAAAGCGTTCTTCATAACCTTCCAAATAGAAGTAACGGCTTGAATCCGGAGTGTGGATCTCATCCATCAGGTAAATAGTGCCGTTGTGTTTACCGAATTCGTATTTGGTATCTACCAGGATCAGTCCGCGTTCTGCAGCGATTTCAGTACCGCGTTTGAACAGAGCCAATGTATATTTTTCCAATATTTCGTATTCTTCGGGAGTAGCCAGACCTTGTTTCAGAATTTCTTCCTTAGAGATGTCTTCGTCATGCAGGCCCATTTCGGCTTTAGTGGTTGGAGTAATGATTGGTTCGGGAAATTTCTGGTTTTCTTTCATTCCTTCGGGAAGTTGTACACCACAGATTTCGCGAACGCCGTTTTTGTAAGCACGCCATGCGCTACCGCACAGGTAACCACGGACAATCATTTCCACAGGAAAACCTTGACACATAACTCCTACGGTAACCATAGGATCTGGGGTCGCCATTTTCCAGTTGGGGCAGATGTCAGTAGTTACATCCATAAATTTGGCTGCTATCTGGTTCATCATTTGTCCTTTGTAGGGAATACCTTCAGGCAGAACTACGTCGAATGCGGAGATACGGTCGGTAGCTACCATTACTAACTTTTCGTCATTGATGTTGTATACATCACGCACTTTGCCGTGGTACACACTTTTCTGTCCCGGAAAGTTAAAGTCTGTTCTTGTTAATGCTTTACTCATGTCTTTATTTATAATTAAAATCAATAAATTCGTTTTATGTTTTCAGATTTTTCACTTCGTTCAGAATGGCATGAATGAAGGGTTTTCTGTTTTTCTTCAAACTTCTCGTATGCTTCCACAATGCGGGTAACCAGTTTGTGCCGTACAATGTCCTTCTTGTTGAGTTCGATGAAACTGATTCCTTTCACGCCTTTCAGAATTTTTAGTGCTTGTATCAATCCCGAAGTTTGTGAAGATGGTAAGTCTATCTGTGTCATGTCACCTGTTACAATCATTTTGGTGTTCATCCCCATACGAGTGAGGAACATTTTAATTTGCTGGGTGGTGGTATTTTGAGCCTCGTCCAATATCACTACAGCGTCATTCAAGGTGCGTCCGCGCATAAATGCTAATGGGGCAATTTGAATCACATTCAGTTCCATATATTCTTTTAGCTTGGCGGCGGGAATCATATCTTGTAATGCGTCATATAGTGGTTGTAGATAAGGGTCAATCTTATCTTTCATATCACCGGGTAAAAATCCGAGTTTTTCTCCTGCCTCTACAGCTGGACGGCTCAAAATAATTTTTTTGATTTCTTTGTTTTTCAGAGAACGGACAGCAAGGGCAATAGCGGTATAGGTCTTTCCTGAACCTGCGGGACCGATAGCGAACAGCATATCGTTCTTCTCATATTCTTGTACCAGCCTCAATTGGTTCTCACTACGGGGGACGATCGGTTTTCCTGTTACACTGAATACAATAGTATCCCCTGTTTTCTCTATTTGGGGTGAACGACCTTTCACTATATCTAAAATCACTTCTTCTTTCAGTGAATTATACTGGGCGCAATGCTTTTCCAAAGCCAATATATTCTCTTCAAAAGCACACATTTCCTCTTCGTCTCCCAATACTTTGATGACATTTCCACGTGCCACAATTTTTAATTTGGGATACAAAGCTTGTATCATTTTCATATTGACGTTGTTTACGCCATAAAATATAACAGGATCAATATCCTCTAAAACTATATGTTTTTCTATCATTTAACTAGTTTAGGTACTTTACGTACTTGTTTATAGGGTGCAAATTTAATGAAAGGTTTTCATTGTTATTATTTTCCGGGCAATTTATTTGCATAAGCTTTTTC
>ERZ1504255.248-NODE-248-length-10282-cov-6.610052_pt1 | contig 10282 bp, 5 predicted proteins | sample MGYA00571881_ERZ1504255 | MGnify/ENA primary metagenome ERZ1504255 (study PRJEB39906, sample SAMEA3182071) | gut metagenome | biome: human; feature: gut; material: Stool; isolation source: human stools | place: Canada | collected 2011-12-06 ... | reverse complement strand
TTTAACAATCTTAAACATGAAATTTTGTGTATGCTTGTTTCATTTATCCTTTTTCTTATCAAAAAGTATACCCTGAAATAAAGCTAACCATATGATTCCGTATCCTTAAATCATTCTGTTCCTTATTATATTTTCCCCAAGCCAAATCATACCCGATAGTAAATGAAATCCGTTTAACAGCAATCCCGACAGAAGCCGTTCCTCCCCAATCCAAACGAGGGGACGCCTCAAAACCAAATTCCTCATTTACTGTTTTTCCTTTAAATGTGCCAAACCGGTAATAATCATTCCGATATTCATACTGTCCAACACCTGTTTCTTCATCTATATTATATTTTGAGGAAGAAACATAAGCATGAGTGCGTCCACCAATTCCTACAGCTACATAAGGCCCTACTGCTAATTTAAGACGCACATCATCACAAAGTTTAAAACCCCAATGAGCCATAACAGGCAATTGCAAATAATAACGCGTGGACTCAACATCCGTTTTTTCATAATCCATGCTAAATCCTCCCCCTGTTGATATGTTTCCCCAACTCATAGGATGATACCCACCTTTCTGCATTAAGATATAAACTCCGGACTTCAAGCCAAAAGAAGGCTTTTTTCCCACCCCTTCCTTTAACTGATACAATACACCGGCACCAGCTTTAAAACCTAATGTAACTGATGTTCCTTCATTTTCCTTATTCACTACCAAGCCGGCTTCCGGCGTAACACTCCAACGAGACTGAGCACTCAACATCAGACTCGCCCAAACACCTACCATAAATAAAATTACTTTTTTCATCTTTTTCCTCTTTTTAGTTCATTATCTATGTAAAAGACTAAAAATTCAGAAAAACCCCCATTACATATTCGAAAAAATAATAAAATAACATGAGCAACTCACTCACATAACAAAAGAAATACCCGACACTTAAACATACCCTTTAAGAAATCATTAAAAAATAAACGCTGCAAGAACTAACAAATAGCAGCAAAAGTTATCGCTTATTTTTTGCCTTCTCTTTATATTCAGTAGGTGTCATACCAAAACGTTGTTTAAAACATTTGCTGAAATAACGAGGATCATTAATACCTACCATATAAGCAATCTGCGTCATATTATAATCACCACTTTCTATCAATTGCGCGGCACGTTTCACACGCATCTCTTTAATAAACTCAATGGGGGCAAGTCCTGTCAGGGTTTTCAGTTTCTTGAAAAAGACAGAACGACTCACCGCAAGTTCTTGTACCAAATCATCCACTATCAAATCGCCATTATCCATATTCTTCTCCATTAATTCCGTCAGTTTTTCCATAAATTTACGGTCATGCGAAGACATCTCAGGCTGTGTTTGCTGTTCTTCCTCCGGAACAGGCTGAATATTCATCAGATTCGCACAATACAACTGTTGTAACTTGACACGTTGTGTCAAAATATTCTCCACCCTAGCCTTCAGGTAAGTGGCACTAAATGGCTTCGTTATATAATCCTCAACTCCCAGCTCCATACCCTCCAACTTACTGTCCATATCCGTTTTAGCCGTCAGTAAAACCACTGGAATATGACTGGTCGCCATATTAGCACGCAAATCTTCTGTCATAGTAATACCATCCTTTTCCGGCATCATGATGTCACTAATAATAATATCCGGAACAAACTTCAAAGCTTTATCCAAACCATCAGCCCCATTAACAGCCTCTATGACGTTGAAATTTGAGATAAAGATACTACGCAAAAAGAAACGAAGTTCCAAATTATCTTCAACCAGCAACATCGTTTTACTTTCATTCCTTTTCTCTTCATGTCCCTGAACTGGTTCTTCCACCTCTTCCGGCCTCATTTCGACAGAATCAGAGAGAATGAACTCCACATTCTCCGTATAGTGCTCTTTACCTTTCAAAAACTCAACCGTGAAACAGCTGCCCTCCCCCTCTTTACTATCCACACGGATAGTCGCTTTGTGCAGTTCCACCAATTCCTTAACCAAAGAAAGACCGATGCCTGAACTTTGCTGATTAAACAAATTCTTGTCCAGCAGATTTTCAAAACGGACAAAAAGAGAAGCTTTCTTGCTTTCAGAAATTCCTATACCTTGATCCTGTACACCAATCGCCACATTATGCTCATTTTCATGAATGAAAAGCGTAATCATCTTACCCTGTGGAGTATACTTAAAAGCATTGGAAAGCAGATTAAAGACAATCTTTTCCAGCTTATCCGCATCTACCCACAGTTTCAAGGAAGGCATTTCACTTTCGAATACAAAATCAATATGATGCTCTTCGGCCAACGATTCAAAATTATCCATGATATGGCGTACAAAAGGAACAATATCGATCTGTTCTATACGCAACTTCATTTTATTTTTCTGTATTTTGCGGAAATCAAGAATTTGGTTCACCAAGCGAAGCATACGGTCGGTATTACGTTCTACTACATGCAATTGCTCACGTACATCATCTGGCAAAGTCTTGTTTTTCAAAACATATTCTACAGGACCTGCAATCAACGTTAGCGGAGTGCGAAGTTCGTGAGAAATATTTGTAAAAAAACGAAGTTTTATATCAGAAACCTGCTGTTCCACAGACACTTCATGTTTCAGACGATAAATAGTAAACAATATATATACTCCTGAAAACAGAATCAACAGAAAAGCAAGAATATAAATTGCCATAGCCCAAGCTGTTTCCCAAAACGAAGGCTGAATGGTGATTCTCAAACTGCGCTCGTTCTCTACCCAAACACCATCACTATTGGTCGATTTAACCTGAAAAACATAATCTCCTTTCGGAAGATTAGTATATGTAGCGGTACGCTGTCTGTCTACATAATTCCATTCTTTATCAAATCCGCGTAAACGATAAGCATAACGGATATTTTCAGGATAAATCATATCCAATGCAGCAAACGATAAGGTTACAATATTCTCCTTATGTGAAAGTACCAGATGTTCTGTATTATTGAGTGATTGCCGCAACAAACTTCCTGATACCCCTGGAACTACCTCTTGATTGGATATCTTCAAAGTACCTAAAATAATGGATGGTACATAATTACTCTTCTTAATATGCTCTGGTTCAAAATAAAGCACGCCACGACTGGTACCAAACAAAATGGTGCTGGAACTAAGATTCAACGACGTTCCCTCCTCAAAACGTATCTTACCACCAAAATCCCTTTCATTATAATTCTCAAAACGTTGTTCGGACGGAATAAATTTACTCAATCCGTTTTCCGTACTTATCCACAAGCTTCCTGTGTCATCCTCTTCTACAGACAACAGGATATCTGAAGGCAGACCATTCTTCACTGTATAGGATTTAAATACAGCTCCCCCTTCTCCGTTCATGGAAACAAGTTGGTTAAGGCCACCACCAAATGTAGCTAAATAAACTTCTCCTTGAGAAGTGGTTACAACCCGATATACGTTATTGTTGCTCAGACAATTCATATCATCGGGGATACGTGCATAAAGATGGAACACAATCGACTCCGGATCCTTAAAATCCTCTTTAAAACTAAGTGCGCCATCACTGCTCCCCACCCATATATTCCCCTTCTTATCAGAAGTGATATGGCGTACACGATAACAACGGTCATACGGAAAACCTTTCAGGTTATTTCTAGAACTAATAAACACATATTTCCCTTCAGGAGTTTTATGAATATAATTCAACCCTCCCCCAAAAGTTGCCACCCAAATACGTCCATGCTTGTCTTCATGTAACCAGTAAACACTATTGTGACTCAGGCTGTAAATATCATGTTCATCATATTTGAATCGAGTAAACTTAAAATGTGCCCCCTCCTTTTCTGCCAGAATAATACCATCCCCTTTAGTAGCAATCCAAATGTTTCCGCGAGAATCTTGCATGATATGATAAGGAACTCCACTTAACGGCCTACCAGATTTAGCTATAATCCCCTCTTCAGTCAGAATACCCTGAAAAGCTAAATCAGTGGAATAAATTTCAGTCTGATGGTCCCGTTTTCCCATCCAGATGCGATGTTCGCTATCTTCAAACAACGCACGTACCGTATTGGCATTCAAGTCATAACTGTGCCCCATGCGGGGATAAATATGGAACTGGCTTCCTAAAAAAGTAATCTTCTCCAACCCCTTAGAATGAGTACATAACCAAAGATTGCCTTGTTTATCGGATAACATAGAATGTAATTTGTTAGAAAAGTGCCAATCAGGTGAATCGGGGTCATTGTAGAAAGGTAACAGCCGATTTGCCTCCCTGTCATACCAAGAAAGCCCTCCTCCTTGCGGATGTACCCACAAATTACCGTTCAAGTCCTCACAAATATGAAAACTGGGATAGGAACGATCGGCACCACGAGGCTCCACTTGCATCTTTTCTTGCTTAAATACTTCCGTCAAAGGATTGAAATGACAAACCTTTCCCCATTCGGTCATCTCAAACCATGCTTCCTGCTTACTGTCAACATAAACAGAACGGAAAGCGTCTGCCGGGAATTCGGGACAATTGGATTTATTATAGACTTTACACTCTTTTGTATCCGAATGGTACAATATCAATCCTTCATGGGCAGTTGTTATCAACAGTCCCGTACCTTTTATTTCATTTATAGCAATCACTTTATCCTTTACCGGCAATTCCCAAAGACGAAAGATTTCATTTTGCAAAGAATAGCACCATATCCGTCCCCTGTCTGATCCAAAATAAAGTTCGTCACCATAACTGCAAAAAGAGTAGAAAGCCTGTACGGATTCATCTTTGCCTGATTGGATATTCACAAAATAAGAAACAGGCTCTTCTTTATCATTCGTAATCTTTAGCAGACCGTTATCAGTAAGTAACCACTCTTGATTATAAGCATCGCTAAAAACCTGATTAATGTGAGCGGCATTTCCTCCATGACTATGAGTAGCATATACTTGAGTGGTTACACTGTAATCCTTAGGATTTGTTTTCACACGGACAGCCCCCTCATTTTCAGAAAGTAGCCAAATGACACTGTCGGGCAATATTTTAATAGAAGAGAAACGCATGCCCTCCTCTTCACCTTCTGCAGGAATTTGTTCGAATTTCTCTGTTCTTTGGTCAAAACGATACACACGGTAATCATACGTTTGCAGCCAAATATAATTATAAGGGTCTACTTCCAATAAGTCTACCCGGTTGTTAGTCATAGTAATTTTATTCCCTTGTCTGGCTTTATAAACTTTGAAGTCATAACCATTGAACCGGTTGATTCCATCCCAAGTAGAGAACCATAAAACTCCATTATGGTCTTGTACCATGCTCATGATAGAGTTCTGAGACAAACCGTTTTCCGAAGAATAATGAGTAAAGATACAATTAGGCTGACTTTTTGCATAAAAAAAGAACAGCAAAGTAAGTACTGTCTCTTATACACTTTTCATTTCGTAGATTTTCATATATAGTATGGCAAAAATACATAAAAAACGAGAGATACCGACATACAAGTTCCTAAAAAAATAAAAGGGGCAAAGTTAAATACCCCTTTTATCATTCCACTCTTCCTTGACATTTTCCATAGGGGTAAATAAGATCCATCCCTACAGTGACAAAGTATTATTACATGAAGAAAAAACAGCTTATCTCTTTAAATTCTGCAACAATACATTTCCATTTTCCACAGGATTCCATCCGTCATCACCTGCCAAAATCTGTGCTTCATTATAATTACTGATATCGTTCAGTTGCTTTCCAAACGAAGCACGCGAAGCGGTAGCCGCCCCTTCTCCTGTATTCTGATATTCAGCATAGAATACGGTTTCCTCATTTTCTTTTTTGCCCCAGTTGTTCCACCCCACCGGAAGAATATGCTTTCCTAAATCACAATGAATAAAGACAGCCTGTGCATAAGGACGCCAAGGACGGGACAAATACACCTTCTGAGCCTCAACCACACCCGTCAATTTACAGCCAATAAAAACATAACCATATTTCTTACCTTGATCTGTAGAAGGAGCGGTAACATAACCATCACCCAAGCTATGGATGGTGCAATCCTTAAACAATGCCGTAGACCAGCCAAAAATAAAATCCACCGTACCCTCTATATAACAATGGTCATAGAACTGACGACTGTCTTTGCCATAAGTATACAAAGTATCCTGATTTCCCAAAAAACGACAGTTTTTGAAATAAGCGCGATCTCCACTAACAAAACAGGCCACTGCCTGCCCTACTCTGCCGGCACTATTCTCGAAGGTGATATTCTCAGCATAGAAATCGGGAGCATAGATATAACAGGTTGATGAACCGGAGGTAGACATTTCTTCTCCGAAACAGTTCTTTTTAGAAGCAAAATCATCATTTGTCAGAATTGCTCCGTCCTCACCTATCAAAGAAATACTAATCTTACTTTCAGGAATAACCACTTTCTCTTTATATACCCCTTTACGGACTAGAATAGTAGTGCGTCCTGCTTTACGAAAATCGGGAACAGCATGGATTGCTTCCTGAATGGTAAAGAAATCACCACTGCCATCTTTTGCCACAACAAAATCATAATGACGTATAAAAGGCCCCAATACAGGAACCTCTTTAGCTATAGCATCCACTGTCAAACCTGCAATAGTACGCGCCCCATATACATTCAGGTGCGTATTATCCTCACGGCCTTTCGGACAAGCTGCACACACGCCTTCAGGAATCCACATGAACAATTTTTTTGAGGCCTCCGGCCCCATTCTCTGCACCAAATCATGCGTTATCTTATTCATATCCACAAAAGGCACATCCAATTCTTTTGCCACATTGCGCGGAGAATCCAAATATTTTCCATGAGTGTCAATCAGCACTTCTCCATCTTGAGAAACACCCCCCTTTGACAAATCCTTGCGCACATCATCTTCGGCCACCGCATTTTTATTATTCCGAAAATTACGGCGAACTATAGCATTGAACAAAACGGGAATTCCTCCTTTGGCACGTGTTTCTTTTACAAAACGGCGTAGATTGGCATCAAAAGTAGATCCGGGATCAGTATGACGTTTCTCATCTACCTTCTCATCATTATGCCCAAACTGAATAAAAACATAATCACCCGGCTTTACTTTATTAATTACTACCTCCCATAATCCTTCATCAATAAAACTTTTAGAACTCCGACCATTTCTAGCATGGTTTTCCACACGAATATTTTCACTGAAATATCCTCCCAGCACATGGCCCCATCCACGTTCCTGATTACCTCCCTCTAAGGATTTGTTGGCCATAGTCGAGTCACCTATCATAAAGATAGTAATTGTGTGGTCTGCCGTAAAAGCAGAAAATAACAACAAGGCAACAAATGCCATGAACATCTTAATTTTCATCGCTTTCTATTTTAAATTTTGATTAAAGAACTCAAGTATATCAGCCTGTATCTCCTTACTGCAAAAATGAGGCAAATCATAGAACTTGGTAGTCAATAGATTTTCTACCGATTGACCCTTCCATACATCCTGCATGGTAGAGAAAGCGCTTTCAACGCCCTTTACAGGAAAAAGTTTGTCCCGCAAACCATTGATGAACAACATCGGTTTGGGACAGGCGATAGATGCCACATGAGGATAATCCATCCAATTCCGTATTCCGGGAATAATCATGGAATAAGCAGACCCGCCTTTGTTCTGATTATTGGTAAGTGTCATTAAGCTATCTGTAGTATTCATCCAGCACACAGCAGCGCCTGCCTTCACCACATCTGTAGCGGCACTGACCATCCAAGCACGATGTGCTCCCATAGAAAAGCCCATAGTACCTATTCTATCTTTACTGACCATAGGCAATGTAGCCAAAAACTCAGCACTACGGATATCATCCCAAACAATCAAGGCCCCCCATGACATTCCCATCTGTAGCATATTGGCAGCCAACGCTTGCTGTGAGTCATAGCGCACTCCTTCCTTACGTCCCCGTTCCCCCCAAAACAAGGCATCCACAGCAAGCAGTACATATCCATGGCTTGCCAGATAATCACCCACATACTGTTTATCATAACATCTTTCCGCCCAATCATCCGCATCGGCTGTCACAGATGCCTCCACACCGAACGGACGTACCATCTTCTCTTTCCCTATTGAGAAATGGGCCCCATGGTCGTGAAGTAATAACACTGCAGGAAATGGTCCCTTCCCCTCAGGGACCAACAGATAAGCGGGAACACGGGAATATTCCGAAACATTAAACAGAATTTTTTCCACTGTATACCCTTCCCTCCGCTCAATATCTATCACTTCTTTATCAAAAGCCGCTACAGGAGGAGCAGGCTGCATACAATCCAACAAAACTTTTCTAGCCTCTTCACGCCATTTTTCAAAATTTCGGATAGAAGAGTTCCCCCATGCCATAGGATAAGTCAGACTTTCTTTCAGCTTCTGATAAAACAGCGGCATATCATTCTGCGTTTCATAACGCATAGAGACGGTTTCCACCTTTTCTTGAGCAGAAACCGTCAGACATATCCCGAACAACAATAAACAAATTACAGCATTCTTCATAAACCTATACCTAACAAACTTTTACTTTTCAAGGTAACTAATTAATTTTATCATATTATCAATATAATCCCCTACAGAGATGCACAATTCTCCGGTAGTACACGGATAAGGTGATGTATCGTGCTCGTCCCCTACAAAAGTAGCTATATATTTCGTTTCCTCACTAGGTCCTGAAACAGTATATGGCTTATACGGGTTCGAGGTTGACTTTAAAGGAGAGAGCCAGCAACCGTCCTTAGTAAGTGATTGCAGCAATTTCCGGGCGACTTCTTCCGTAGCTTTTCCACGTAAACGAGTATAATATTTAGGTAAAGGAACCAAATGATCCTGTAGCAAAGGTGAATTCTTCGCCAACTCGGATACAGGAAGTTTCTTCACTTCCTCATAACGGCGACGCAGTTCACCAGGATTCACAAAAGTTGCCGAATTATAATGAGCTATTGTATTTTCTATATTCTGATCAATATAATACGTTCCATTTTTCACATTACTTCCCTTACGATGGACATACAGTGGTTTACCTGTATCAGGATCAACAAAACGAGGAACCAAAATAGCTTCCGGATTAGTAGACTGACGCTTCCATTTCTTCACATCCGATTCCGGTAATTTCATTGATTCCAAAAAACGAATTGCAGCAGGAATCCCCGACAGGAAACGAGTATCAGCTGTAAGTTTATAGTAATCCATCATTAAATTGATAAGACGGACGGTAGTACCGGTATTCACACTGCGCGGTTCATAAGAACGGGCATGAGCCGGTTTCAAATCATCTACTGTATATTGGTCCGCCCAGCCTGCATAAGGTTCCCCTTGTTGAAGAGAAATCATCAAGTACATAGCACGCATAATAGGCTCCTTTACCCCTTGCAACCCCATTGCTTGATAGCATTGAATCAAAAACTCGGTCGCATCAGGAATCACATCATCATTCAGAGTAATAAAAGACGAATAATCTTTCTTACCTTGAAAAGGGTGATCATACATCAAAGGATAACGTTGAGGCCATCCACCCACCGGATATTGACTTTTCAAAACAAAATCAATGGTTTTCTCCAAAGCCGGACGGAAAGCAGGATCATTTTTTTCCACATACATACGAAGTAGAAATTTAGCAGCCTCCATAGTACCCGCATCATCATAAGTCGCATTTCCATAATAATGTTGAAATTCCTCCAGACGCCAGCCCTTTTTACCAACGGCATCATACCAGGACTTTAACGAGTTCTCTCCTGCAAAATCAAATACATAATTCCATCCTCCACATTCAAGCTGCCCCCAAATCAAAGTGTTAGCCACTTTTTGGGCAGCTTCATAATAGTACTCATCTCCTGTAGCATGATAAGCGTCAAGCAACAAATGACCGACAGAAGGAGTTCCCGGTGGCTGAATCCAAACCATTGTCCTCTTGGCTTCCATCTCTCCCCATGAGCGGGACATATCCGGCAAATAATTCCATACAAAACCACCATTATAACTCACTTTATCCATCATAAACTGAGTGGCGGTTTTCATTGTATTTATCACTTGGTCATCTAACTTTTTATTAGTTTGAGCCATACCTGCGCAAGCAAAATTTGCCATACACAAGCAAAGGGCAATTCTTCCCCATCTCTGCTTTAATGTGCTTTTCATTGTTGTTGTAGTGTTTTGATTCAAGTTTGAATATCATTATGAAGCAAAATAAGCCATTTTTTAGGGTATGGGACTGTAATATTTGGTCTTTTCCTCGTATATTTTAATCACGGTGAACCACTCTCCTTATATATTATATATATTTGAAGAAAAGTTTTAGTTATTCA
>ERZ1504255.245-NODE-245-length-10315-cov-9.998928_pt1 | contig 10315 bp, 6 predicted proteins | sample MGYA00571881_ERZ1504255 | MGnify/ENA primary metagenome ERZ1504255 (study PRJEB39906, sample SAMEA3182071) | gut metagenome | biome: human; feature: gut; material: Stool; isolation source: human stools | place: Canada | collected 2011-12-06 ... | reverse complement strand
AAAAGTAGTGATATCATCGGACTTCGACGTATAGACGAAATATTTAAAAACAAAAAGGGGATGTACTCTTGCAATGCTGCCAAAAGAGAACATCCCCCTCCAACCTCTCTTTACAAAAGAGAAATGCATGGTGAAACTTTTATTTCATTGTTTCGTCTTTTGAAAATGAATAAGGCAAATCACATTCTTGTGTTTCACGTTGCTTATTCGGACGGTCGGTCATCTTGAAATCGATAACACCACCTTGTAACAATTCATTGTGTTTCAAATAATTCTTGGTATAAACAGTACCGTTTACACGCATTTCATCTACATATCGGTTGGTATCGCTGTTATCCGGTGCGGTTATTACCAAGTTCTTTCCGTTTTCAAAATGCAGTGTCGCTTTCTTGAACAACGGAGCACCCAGAATATATTCATCTGTACCGGGACATACCGGATAGAATCCTAATGCAGAGAATACATACCATGCCGAAGTCTGTCCATTATCCTCGTCACCGCAATATCCGTCAGGTCCGGCTGTATACATACGGTTCATCACCTCACGCAACCAATATTGGGCTTTCCAAGGCTGACCCGCATAATCATACATATAAATCATGTGCTGAATGGGCTGGTTTCCATGTGCATAGTTACCCATATTCATAACTGTCATTTCACGGATTTCATGAATCACCTGTCCATAATAGCTATCATCAAAGATAGGGGGAACCGAAAAGACAGAATCAAGCATGGTAACGAACATTTCCTTACCTCCCATCAAGTCAATCAAGCCTTGGGGATCATGGAATACAGACCAAGAATAGTGCCAGCTGTTTCCTTCCGTAAAGTCACCTCCCCACTTCAACGGTGAGAATTTAGGAGCGAATTTGCCGTCCTTCTGCTTGCCGCGCATCAGCTTGCTTTCCGAATCAAACAGGTTCTTGTAATTCATGGCACGCTTGGCAAAGAGTGCGATTTCCTTCTTCGGACGTTTCAATTCTTTCGCCAGCTGATAAATACACCAGTCATCGTATGCATATTCCAATGTACGGGCTGCATTCTCATGAATCTTCACATCACAAGGCACATAGCCCAGCTTGTTATAATATTCATACCCCAGACGTCCGGTAGAAGAAACTTCAGGATGTACAGCTTCCGTTCCATGAATCAGTCCTTTGTATAATGTTTCCACATCTTCCACACGTACTCCTTTCAGATAAGCATCGACCAAGATAGAAGCTGAATTATTGCCGACCATGCAACCACGATGACCGGGGCTGGCCCATTCGGGGAAGAAGCCGCTTTCCTTATAAGTATTAATCAAACCTTCCTGTATTTCCTGATTTACCGAAGGATACATCAGGTTCAAGAAAGGGAACAAGCAACGGAATGTATCCCAGAATCCTGTATCCGTATACATATATCCCGGCAATGTTTCCCCATTGTAAGGACTGTAATGAACAGGTTGCCCATTGGCATCCAGTTCATAGAATTTACGCGGGAACAACAAGGAACGGTACAAGCAGGAATAGAAAGTACGGTATTGATCCAATGTTCCACCTTCCACTTCTACTTTACCTAAGACCTCATTCCAGGCATCTTTACCTTTCTGTACCAATACTTCAAAACTGTCTCCACCCAATTCCTTCAGATTCTGAATTGCTTGTTCAGGACTGATGAATGAAGAAGCGACACGGGCATGAACTACTTCGCCTTTCTTTGTCTTGAAACCGATAACGGCTCCGGTATGGAAATCAGTCTGCTCCAGTTTACCTTCTTTCAAGGTTACAGGAACACTGCCGTCCGGTTTTTCAGGCTGTACATCGTTAGAGAACGTAGCCTCATAAGTAAACGGCTTATCAAACTCAATAACGAAATAATTCTTGAAGTTGGCAGGAACACCACCACTGTTGCGAGTGGTATAGCCCACAATTTTGTTTTCTCCGGGAATCACCTTGATAGATGAGCCACGATCAAAAGCATCAACCACTACGTATGAGTCATTTTCAGGAAAAGTAAAGCGGAACATAACGGCACGTTCCGTAGGAACCATTTCAGTCACCACATCATGTTCTGCCAAATAAACCTTATAATAATAAGGTTTTGCAATTTCAGCTTTATGAGAGAACCAACTTGCACGCTTGTCCTCCTCAAATTCCGGTTTTCCAGTTACGGGCATGATGGAAAATTGACCATAGTCATTAATCCACGGACTGGGCTGATGGGTTTGTTTGAAACCACGGATTTTATTAGCCGTATAGACATACTGCCATCCGTCCCCCATCTTTCCTGTCTGGGGAGTCCAGAAATTCATACCCCACGGACGGGATATGGCAGGATAAGTATTTCCTGTAGAGAGTTCAAAGGAAGACTGTGTACCTACCAACGGACTCACATAGTCTGCATAATCCTTTGCCTGCACAAACAGTGTAACACACAGGACTGCAACTGATAGAAATAATTTTTTCATGATATTGTTATTTGGGTTAAGTTATACTTTTTAATTCTTTATCTGTTTTCCCCATTCCGTCGGTACGGGACTCATGGTAATCTCCATCGTTCCCCCACGTACTATGTCATTATGGGTAAAGAAAGGAACATCCAGTGGTTTTCCGTTCAACAGAACCGACTCAATGTACTTATTGGTCTTCGAGTTGTTGTGGGTACGGATAACGAAAGTCTTGCGGTCGGGCAGATTAATCGTCACCTCCTCAAACAACGGACGTCCGATAGAATAAACCGGCTTGCCGGGACATACCTGATAGAAGCCCATGGAGTTCAAAATATACCATGCAGACATCTGACCGCAATCTTCATTACCCGACAAGCCGTCAGGAGCATTGAAATACTGGTTATGCAGCACACTGTCAACCAATTCCTGAGTACGCCATGGACGATTTACATAGTTATACATGTGAGTAATGTGATGACTCGGCTCATTGCCATGCGCATACTGGCCTATCAGTCCTGTGATATCAGCAGAGGTAGCCTCTCCTTCCAACTGGGAAGAAACCGTAAACAAAGAATCCAGCTTTCCAACGAAAGCATCCTCTCCACCCATCAACTTCACCAATCCCGGAATATCATGCGGAACAAACCAAGTCCACTGCCATGCAGTTCCTTCACAATAATCATCATTACGGTGATTGGAAGAACGGGGATTGAACGGGGTACGCCATTCACCTTTACTATCCAATCCGCGCATGAAACGGGTGGCAGGATCAAAATAAAATTCGTACGCATCCGCAAAACGGGCATATTTCTCCTTGGTTTCAGTATCTCCCAGGCTGTCTGCCAACACGGAAATACACCAGTCATCGTATGCATATTCCAACGCTTTCGCAACCGATTCATTCTCACGATCACACGGGATATAGCCAAGGGTATTCTTATAGTAACGAGCTTTAGGCATTACATAAGGAATCAGCCAACCGGGAGCGACAATACCGGTCGTATCATATTCCGCCGCACGCAAACATGCCTTGTAAGCTTCCTGCACATCAAAATCGCGATATCCCTTCACATAAGAATCGGCTACCAACGAAGCCGCATGATACCCTACCATCGTTCCGGTATAATTGGATACACAATCCCATTTCGGGAAAATACCACCTTCTTGATGCTTCTTTATCAATGAACGGATAAATTCCGTATTCAACTGAGGATCGACAATAGTCAGTAACGGATGTAACGCACGGAAAGTATCCCACAAAGAGAAAATGGTATAAACCGGATGTTTCATGTCGGTGGTATGCACTTTCAAATCCATTCCCAAGTAACGCCCGTCTACATCAGTAAACAGATTGGGACTTAGGAAAGCATGATACATAGCCGTATAGAAAATGGCACGCTGGTCTTCATTATTGGTTTTGACTGCAATCTTTGACAGGCATTCATTCCATTTCTTCTTAGCATCGGCACGCACTCCATCAAAATTCCAACCGGGCATCTCAGCCTGGAGGTTCTTATAAGCACCTTCCGTATCAACAGAAGAGATAGAGAACTTAGCCAGCACTTGTTCGTCTTTCACCGTTTCAAAATGCAAAAGCATTTTGCATACAGGAATCTGTTTGTCATTTTCCTGAACAGTATCCGTGTACAAAGTATACGTGAAGGGTTTGGAAAATACGGCATAAAAATAAAGATCCTGCCGGTATGCCCAATAGGCACTGCGTTTGCGCCCCCGCAACACAGTATCATTCACAGCCTCCACTTCCATGACCTGATTGATTTGTTGCTGAATATTATAGTCCATATCCAAGATAAATCCTGACTCCTTACTTTCCGGGAAAGTATACCGATGCATTGCCGCACGCTCTGTTGAAGTCAGTTCGGCTTTTACCCCGTATGTATCCAGGAAGACAGAATAATATCCCGGTTCGGCATGTTCCTTTTCATGAGAAAAAGCCGATGCGAAAGGACGCTTCTGGCTTTCTGTTCCCAAGAAATCAGTGCGTTGCACACCTACAGTCGGCATCAACAGGAAATCTCCGAAATCCGCACACCCGGTACCACTAAGACGTGTATGGGCAAAGCCATTGATCGTAGTATCTTCATAATAATATCCGGAACAGGAATCCCAACCGTCAATACGAGTATCTGGTCCCGGCTGTATCATGCCATGGGGAACCATAGCACCCGGATGGGTATGTCCATGGCCTCCTGTACCAATAAAAGAGTTGACATAATGGGTGTAATCATTCATTTCATTGCCCTCAGAATCACATGCGGTGAAACACAATAACCCTAGAAGACAGCCGCTTAAGAGCATGTTGATTTTCATAGTTCTTTATTTAAAAATTATTTCGTTTCCGATGAGATAAATATATTGTTATCATCTACTTTCTTATAATTGAAAGGAATAGAGTTACGCAAAGATTTCAGCACAGACTCTATATTATCTTTCTTTTTCAGCACTCCTGAATAAGTATTGGTACTGTCTACATCCGGTGAAAGGATAATCTTCACCCCATAGAACCGTTCCAATGCTGCCGCAATCTGGAAAATAGATGATTTTTCAAATGGAATCAAATCATTATGCCAGACTATCTCCATCTTGGGATCGACCTGTTTTACCTGCATCCGCCCTGTCACCCTGTTTAAAACAGCCTTTTGTCCCGGTAACAAAGTAATTCTGCCTTTATCTGATTTATCTTTTACCTCAACTTCCCCCTCTACCAGAGTCGTTTCAGCAAAACTGTTATCCGGACGGCATTTTATATTGAAAGAGGTTCCCAAGACCCTGACATCCATTGCCTGACTTTTTACCGTAAAAGGTTTCTCATGATTACGTGCCACTTCAAAATAAGCCTCCCCATCCAGATATACATGACGTTCTTTACCTTCAAAAGCTGGCGGATATTTCAACACAGACGACTGGTTCAACCATCCTTTTGTCCCGTCAGGCAACAACATCTCACGCACTTGTCCATGAGCAGCCGATGCTACCACCAATTCCTCCGCTTTATTCCGGAACCAATAGGCCAATCCCGCAGCCAGCACTATCACGCCCACTATAGCAGCTGCATAACGCAACACACTCTTAAGCTTGAACACCTCCTGTCTCTTTTGATTTTCCTGTTCCAATCTTCTACCCAACCTGCGCTCTGCCTTCGCTACCAGATTTTCCTCCTCAAAGGGGAATTTACCTAACTGATAAATCTCCTCCATACGGAATAACTCTCCGGCATTCTCATCAGATTCTTTCATCCATTCATTGATAAGAACAAAATCCTCCTCCGAGCATCGGTTTTCCAAATACCTGATAATAATATCTTCGTTAAGTTTACTCATCTTTTTCCCTATTCATATAGTAAACAATTCAACTTGTAAAAACACTTAGCAGTTTTGCTGAAAATATAATCAATGACAATAATAAATGGCTGAGACGTTCGCGCAAAAATTTCAAGGCCTTATACATATGTGCCTCTACGGTACGTAAAGAAATACCAAGAGTATCAGCAATTTCCTTGTTTTTCATATCATGAAGATAACTCAGTTTGAACACCTCCTTACATTTATCCGGCAATTCATTAATCGCTTCAAAAATTTCCTGACGTAATTCCTGATTCTCTATCTTTTTAATAACTTCAGCATGATCCGGCTGGTAATATTGCAATTTTCGTTCATAGATTTCTATCATTGCCGCACTGTAGTTGTTCTCTATAACCTGATGCTTCAATAAATTTATAGCCTTGGTATATACAGAACGATAAAGGAAAGCTAAAATCTGCTCTCCTATGACGACTGAATCTCTCCGCCTCCACAACTCCACAAAAACATCCTGCACTACATCTTCGGCTTCTTCGGTACCGACCAGCCGTGTCGCATAAAACAACAGCTTAGGATAGCATTGACGAAAGACGGCCTTATAGGTGTCATCAAGTTCCTCGTTCATATTATATAATTCACCTTTGTATGAGGAGGGAGCCAATGTTCCAAATAACGATCCAATCATCCACTGCAAGGGTAGAAAGCTTCCGCTCATCATACAATTTTCAGGCAGATTCAACCCGCCTCTACAGCAAAACGATAACAACAAATATCACTTTTAACTCACCTCCTGTACAATTCTTAATAAGTTGAACCAATTATTATCTATACCAAATATTTCCCGGTTCCGGACCCATTTCAAATTCTACAGTAGCACCGTCCATTATTTGCCGGTGTGTGATATAGCTCTTATCGTATGGTTGCCCATTTACTTTCACCGACTGGATATAGATATTTTCACGACTTACTCCAGGGGCCAGTACTGTGAACGTTTTTCCATTATCCAAATGCATCTGTATTTCGGAGAACAACGGCGTACCAATCTCATATTCACCACTTACCGGATTGACAGGATAAAATCCCATAGCACTGAATACATACCAAGCAGACATCTGTCCACAATCCTCATTACCACACAGTCCGGCAGGTGCATTGAAATAAAGGTCATGCATGACCTGCGCCGCATACTTCTGAGTTTTCCAAGGCTGACGTACCTTATTATACAAATAAATCACATGATGGCTAGGCTCATTACCATGAGCATACTGGCCAATCATACCTGTACTGAAAAGAGGCAAATCTGCATTACCAGCCGGGATATAAGTAAACATACTATCCAACTTTTCCGTAAAACGATCCTTACCACCAGTCAAGGCAATTAACCCCTTAATATCCTGCTGTACAGACCAAAAGTACTGCCAACCGTTACTTTCACAAATGTGGGCAGTGTAGTCATCCGGGCTGAAATTAGGTTGGAATACTCCTTTATCATCTATCGGCTGCATGAAGCTTGACGCCGGATTGAACACATTGCGATAATTCTGAGAACGCTTGTAGAATTCGTCCGCTAATTGAGTCCTCCCCATCTTCCGGGCCATTTCGGCTATGCAATAATCATCAAAAGCATATTCTAATGTCTTGGAAAGCGACCAATTTTCCGCATTATATTCATCCTTTATATTATAAGGTATATATCCTAACTTTTTATACAGACCAATGCCGCGATAATTATCCAAATTAGCAGTAGTCACACAAGCCTCCAATGCCTTCTCAGCATCAAAATCACCAATACCTTTCAAATAAGCATCAACAATAACAGGCACAGCATGGTAGCCAATCATCATATCAGTCTCACTTCCCCAAAAGTTCCATACCGGCAAACGTCCGTTCTGTTCATAAAAAGCAATGAATGATTTCACCATATCATTGACACGTTGAGGTTCCGTATAAGTAAATAACGGATGTGCGGCACGATAAGTATCCCACAATGAAAAGGTTCCATAATTCACCCAACCATCCGTCTGATGAATTTTCTTATCGGGACCATAATAAGATCCGTCCACATCACTGTAAATAGTCGGGGCAATCATAGTATGATACAATGCTGTATAGAAATTGACCTTATCGTCCTTGTTGTCACCTGTTATTTCTATTTTTCCTAGCTGGCGGTTCCAATTATCTTTAGTTTCAGCCAAATATTTATCGAAATCATTGTGAGGTGACTCAGCCGCCATGTTTTTAGCGGCACCTTCCATGCTCACTCCCGAAAGAGCAGTACTCAGAACAATCTGTTCTCCTTTTTCCGTATGAAAATTAAAGCGGGCGATATAAGCCGTACCTACACGTTTACCTTTCAAAGTAATGGCAGTAGTATCCATCTCTACCGAAGCAAACGGTTTGGAGAAACGAGTACGAAAATACACATGCTGGTCTCTTGCCCATCCTTCAGAAAAACGATATCCCTGAATAGTGCATGAGTCAATTATTTCAATATAAGAATCATTGGTAAAATCCCAATTCATCGCTTTCTTCAGATTCAGAAAGACAGCCGACTCCCCTTCAGGAAACGTATAACGCTGGATGCCGCAACGCTCTGTAGCAGTTAATTCCACATTGATATCATAATCTTTCAGCAACACGCGATAGTAACCTGCTGAAGCCTCTTCATCCGCATGAGAGAATTTGGAATAGATGCCTAAAGGAGCTTCCGCTTCCTGATAAGGCAAAGTAACAGGCATAAAAGAGATATCATACAAGTCTCCGGCTCCCGTCCCCGACAAATGGGTATGACTGAATCCGGCAATCGTACTGTCCGGATAAAAATAGCCGGAAATACGGTCCCAGCCCGGCAGTTCGTTGTCAAGACTGAGCTGCACCATGCCAAACGGCGTCTGGGCACCCGGATAAGTATTGCCGGTAAAATCGGTTCCGATAAACGGATTCACCAATTGGGTATAATCGGTTGACGGCTGGGTTTGTTTATTGGACACACAGGCTCCAAATGCCACTAAAGAAATGAATAGCGCGAGAACAGGTGTTTTCATACTTAAGAGGTTTTTCATTATTACTTTGTTACAAAAATACACATTATAATAATACGAACAACCTTATTATGAAAAACACTTAGCTTTAATTCATTATTTTTTCGTATTTAGATAGTAAAGAAGGGACTCTTTCACCTTTTCATCCGAAGTTACAATCAAAAATTCACCGCCTCTTTTATCATACAGAAAGCAATAGGTCTTATAAAGAGCTATACCTGCTATCTCTTCCCAAGGGAATGTCTGTTTCAGTTTCGCCTTGTCATATGTCAACCCTTCCGGAGTTATTTCCACCCAAGTCTGCCCTGCAATACTCCGCTTATAAATTTTATTTAGTCTGACAGGCAGCATAATCAAGATATAGATAAGACACAAGAACCAAATCAGCAGCGGGCTGAACAGGCTTTGCTCTTCGGGAACAATATAGTGCCCTGTACACAATGCAATACAAATATAAATGATAAACAACAAAGAAAAACTGAAATGACGGATGTCCCACAATTTATACAAAGCATACTTTTTCAGGCTGATATTATAATCACAAACCACGACACCTGGTTCCCGTGTCAGTTTGCTTTTCGGTATGCTGAAGATACGCAATATCTGGATTCCCCGCTTCACGCCGTACCCGAATAATAAAACCATCACACCAAGATTTATCAAGATCCACCACCACAATGATTCGTTTGCCAAAGCCGGTTGCCCGACAAGCACCATTGATGCAAAAGTGATACCCGCCACCAATGACAACATACTACAAATTACAGTTAAAATCCATCCTCTTGTTTTCATAATAACCTTTTTACTTTATTCCATGACGGGAAACAAAGATAAAAGATTATGGCTAGATAACAAATAAAGAGCCGTCGAATTATTAATCACAGACCATATTATACATAAAATTGCCTGAAAGCAATCTTATTTGCCATTCCTTCACACCTCGAATTCAAATTGTTGTTTGGTTAGGAAGTTAGAACTTTTTTCGTATGTTTGTCGCAAATATGAATGAAAAACACATTTCTATCTATGAAAAAGAGTGATATTCTGTTCTTTTTATTTATAATAGCATTGTTTCTGCCCTTTTTTATTAGTGATACCATTTATGAATGATACAAATCTTTCAATGCAATCCATGGTATGGTTATGAGTTTTGTGAAGTTCGCCATTCTAGCTACTTTGAGAGACAAAATTCATCTCTTCCCTACCCTACCTTTCCAATACTTTCCCTACCTTTGTGCCATAAGTACGTATGACAAATACCAATATGGAACAACAACAATCATCTTATAAAGAAAAAGAACGTATAGACCTTCACGAGCCGCGACGCTTCAAAGTTATCATTTTCAATGACGACTTTACTACAATGGAATTTGTTGTAAAGATATTAACTACCGTTTTTTTCAAATCAACGATGGAAGCAGAAGCTTTGATGATGCAGGTACATAAAAGTGAATCGGCCGTAGTAGGCATCTATACGTATGATGTCGCCCGGTCAAAAGTACAAAAAGCCACCCGTATGG
>ERZ1504255.242-NODE-242-length-10381-cov-10.621247_pt1 | contig 10381 bp, 6 predicted proteins | sample MGYA00571881_ERZ1504255 | MGnify/ENA primary metagenome ERZ1504255 (study PRJEB39906, sample SAMEA3182071) | gut metagenome | biome: human; feature: gut; material: Stool; isolation source: human stools | place: Canada | collected 2011-12-06 ... | reverse complement strand
TTATTATCATATCACCAGCTTCTTTTTCCGATAATTCTCACGGAATTCCTTCGGCGAGCATCCCTTCTTCCGCTTGAACATACGATTGAAATTGGACAGATTGTTGAAGCCGCAGTCATAGCACACCTCTGCAATGGTACGCGTGGAATCTACCAACATACGCGTGGCAAAGCCCAGACGGATATCAATAATGTAGTCGGAAAGCGTCTTGCCGGTGCGCAGGCGAAAGAAACGGCTGAAAGAGACCGGGGTCATGCCCACCATATCGGCCAATGAAGCCAACCGGATATCCTCCTGATAATGGGTAGAAATGTATTTCTGCACCTTCTGTACCCGGCGGCTGTCAGAGAAAGTCTCTATCTTGGCAAACGAAGAACTGGACAACACCCGGGCATTGTCATAGAGGGAAAGTTCGTAAAGGATACGGAGAAAGTTCATCACGGCATAAAAGCCCTGCTCCTCGGAAGCCAGCTTATCCAGCCAGTTGTACACCTTCATGATGGCCTGCATGGGGAAACTAAGTCCGCACTGTGCACGCTCCAGCATCCGACGGATACTGTCGAACTGGTTCTTGTTGACAACGTTCCCGAAGAACAAGTCGGGAGAGAACTGAATGGTAATCTCCCGAATATCCCCGGAGGTACATTCATGTTGCTCCCATACATGCTCCAACTCCTTACCGGTTATCAGCACCAGGTCATAATCACCGATAATCTCGGCAGAATCGCCCACCACACGACGTACGCCGGAAGCATGTTCCGTGAAGTTCAGTTCATACTCTGCGTGACAATGGATGGGGTAGGTAAATTCTGTTTTGCGACGATCGGCAATATAGAAACAGTCACGTTCCGACAGAGGGGTTATTTCCCTCATGATATAGTTCTGGTTTTCCATAGGCATTGGTTAAAAAAATATCATGCCACAAATATACTCATTCTTTTTAATCCCACAACAGTACCATTTGTTACATTTAGAGGTAATAATTGTTATATATGAGCAGATACCCGGGAAAGTCCCACCCGGACAAGCAAAACTTCCGTTCTTCTCCCCCTCAGGCTCTAATGTAAGGATGTATGAGATGCGCATCTCGTACACTTACACACTATAGTTTGAGGAAGAAAGAAGCGGAGATCCCTCTCTTGCCCCATAAACAAAAGAAAGGTCTCCGCTTCGCCGGATGATATGAATGATAAGTCGCTTACTTCTGCAGCTTCAAGACGCAGGAAGTTTCCGGCAGGTTTTCCGAAACGACCGTCATTGTGGCTTCTCCCACTTCGCCGGTACTTTGCAACAGCACCTGTGCAAGTCCATTGAATGCCTTTACCTGATAGGTGCGTGCATCAGCGTCGGCCGGACGTTCCGTAGCCCGATAAGCGGGGTCTCCATTCCCCACCCCAAGGATGCGTACCGGACCGGAGACGGTTATTGTCAAGTCGTTGCAGGCAGTGGGGACAAAACGTTTCTTCTTGTCCTGCAACTCAATGTTACACACTGCCACATCCCGATTGTCTGCCTGAATGACGGAACGGTCTGCCGTCAGGGAGATACGGGCAGGAGCACCGGTAGTCTCCACAGTACGGGCCAATATTTTTTTGCCGTTCTTATAGCCTACAGCCTTCACTGCACCGGGCTGGAAAACGGCTTTCCAGGAAAGATGGCCGTTTCGGGGCATCGGTTTGCGCTCCAGTTTCTTGCCGTTCACAGCCAGTTCCACTTCATCGCAATTACTGTATACCCAAATGTCGATGCTATCACCTTCGTGACCTTGCAGATTCCAGTGGGGAAGGATGTGCAGCACCGGCTCATCCGTCCACCAGGACTTCAGATACCAGGCTTCGTCCTTGGGAAAGCCACAGTAGTCCAGAATGCCGAATTGTGAGCCCGTAGCCGGGAACTTCATGGGGTTGGGTTCACCGCGGTAGTCGAAACCCGTCCAATAGAAAAGACCTGCCAGATAGGGGCGTTCGTCATAGAATTTCCAGCCACGCTCGATGCAGTTCAGCAGGCTGTCAGGCCCGTTCGGTTTACGGTTGTGCGCCACCATGTGGCCTTTGCCGTGGGCATCAAAGTAGATGCCGCGCGTACCACAGCCCGTGGTCTCTTCCGAACCGAGCGCCCGGCGACCGGGATAATCCTTGCGGTGCTGCTCCACAGGGTTCTGAAGGATGTAGTTATAACCGGCCACGTCTGCGGGAATCAAAATGGCAGGGCCACTGCTCGAAGCAACGGTCATGAGGCGCGTAGGGTCGAAACGGTGGCAATATTCGCGCATCGTGGCAGCAATGCGTGTACCGCTTTCTTTCCACTCGATGCCCCACTCCTCGTTGCCTACGCTCCAAAGGATGATGCACGGATGGTTGCGGTCGCGGTCTATCATACGTTTCAGCAGGCGGGTATGTTCCTCGTTGACGCCCGTCAGACGGTTTTCCTCTATTACAAGAATGCCGAGGCTGTCGCAGGCATCGAGCATTTCGGGAGTCATCGGGTTATGGGAAGAACGGTAGGCATTGCAGCCGAACTTCTTCAGTTCCTTCAGTCGGTACACTTGCAGGGCATCGGGAATGCCGGCACCTACTCCGGAGTGGTCTTGGTGCATGTTCACACCTTTCAGTTTCAGAGGCTGTCCGTTCAGGAGGAAGCCCTTGTCGGCATCGAAGCGGATGTCGCGAATACCAATCGGGGTGGCCACCACGTCCACCTGCCTACCGTTTTGCCAGACGCTGGTTTCCATTTTATAAAGGTAAGGATGTTCTGTACTCCATAGCTGGGGATTCAGCACTTTGGTACGCACCTTTACGCTACGCGTTTCTTGCGGCAGCAGGGTTATCTCTTCCGCCTCGTCCTCCATCTGCACTTGTCCGTCGGCATCAAGCAGACGGCACCATACTTTGCCGGAGACGGGGTCTTTTCCCGAATTCTTCATCTGCACTTCGGTCACCAGCACAGCCTTGTCGAAAGGAGCTTCCAGCGTGGAAGATACAAATACGCCGAAAGGAGCTACATGCAACGGCGCCGTCTTGTTCAGCCATACATGGCGGTAGATACCGGCACCTTCGTAAAACCAGCCCTCCTCGAGCGTGGCGTCGGCACGGACGCAGATAAGATTCTCTTCTCCGTAATTCAGGTATTCCGTAATGTCGTATACCTGCGTGGCATAGCCGCTGGGTTCGTGTCCCAGGTAGAAACCGTTTATCCAGATACGGGCATCACGGAAGATACCGTCGAACTGAAGATAAAGATGTTTGCCGAGGTCCTCTTGCGGAACAGTGATACTTTTCCGATACCATCCCACAGAGTTTTCGGGGAATTTATAGCCGACGGCTTTATAGCCATGACTGTGGCTCGCCTCTTTGGCATAAGGCAAATCAACCACCCAGTCATGCGGAAGATTGACCGTCTTCCAGTCCACACCCCACTTCTCCGGATTGAACTTGGGAGAGTAAGGGCCCTCATTATGGATAGAGGCTGCCTTGGTCAGATAGTTGAAGTACTCCGTTCCGCAGCCGAAATCTTTCTCCGGTGAGGAAGCATTGCCAAAAGCAAACTGCCAGCCGTCGTCCAGCAAAATACGTTCGCGGACGGATTGGGCAGAAAGAGAAAAGGTAATTCCAAGAAGGAACAGAAATGCGAATAAGTGTTTCATATCGGTTAATCATAAAATGTGTTTACAAAGATAGAGCGAAAAAGATTCGTGCGGTGATACTTTTGTATCATTTTCCGGTACTTAATGTTTCCGAGGGGAAAAAACACGCCGGGCAAACAAGGGTGATAGTAGAAAAGTTTTTAAATTTGACGCGTGCTTCCCGGAAAAATGACCGGATGGTACAACTGACGAAGAATGTATCAAACTAAATACAAGAAATAATATGCAAGACAAAAGATTCGGATATTTCGATGACGACAACCGCGAATACGTCATTACCGACCCCAAGACACCCTGGCCATGGATTAACTACCTGGGCAATGAAGATTTCTTCTCGCTCATCTCCAATACCGCCGGAGGCTACTCTTTCTACAAGGACGCCAAGTTCCGCCGCATCACCCGCTACCGCTACAACAGCGTGCCGATGGACAACGGTGGACGCTACTTCTATATCAATGAAGGCGGCAACGTATGGTCTCCCACCTGGAAGCCCTGCAAGACCGCACTCGACAGCTACGAATGTCGCCACGGCATGAGCTATACCCGCATCACCGGAGCCAAAGACGGCATCGAAGCCAGCCTGCTCTTCTTCGTCCCACTGAAGACCTGGGGAGAGGTGCAGAAGCTGACCTTGCGGAATACTTCTGCCAAAGTGAGAAAACTCAAACTATTCTCCTTTGCCGAATGGTGCTTGTGGAATGCCGCTACGGACATGGAGAACTTCCAGCGTAACTTCTCCACGGGAGAGGTGGAAGTGGACGGGTCTGTCATCTACCACAAGACGGAATACAAGGAACGCCGCAATCACTACGCCTTCTACAGTGTCAATACACCCGTAGACGGTTTCGATACCGACCGCGAAACATTCGTGGGACTCTACAACGAGTTTGCCGACCCGGAACGGGTAGTAGAAGGCAGACCGGGCAACAGCATTGCCCACGGTTGGAGTCCCATCGCCTCGCACTATCTGGAAGTAGAACTGCAACCCGGCGAAAGCCGCGACTTCATCTTCCTGCTGGGCTATGTGGAAAACAAGCAGGAGGCAAAGTTCGAGGAACGTGAAGAATCTCTGCATGAAGCGTTCAAGCAGAGTGTACCCTCTTCACCTATTATAAATAAGGTAAAGGCTAAGGCGATGATTTCGGCCTTCGACACTACCGCCAAAGTAGATGCTGCCTTTGCCGAACTGAAAGCCTACTGGGACCGCCTGCTGGACATCTACGTCGTGAAGACCGACGAAGAAAAACTGGACCGCATGGTGAACATCTGGAACCAGTATCAGTGCATGATTACCTTCAACATGTCCCGTTCCGCCTCTTTCTTCGAGAGCGGCATCGGTCGTGGAATGGGCTTCCGCGACTCCAACCAAGACCTCGTGGGCTTCGTGCATCAGATACCGGAACGCGCCCGCGAACGAATCATCGACATAGCTTCTACTCAATTCCCCGACGGAGGATGCTACCACCAATACCAACCGCTGACCAAACGCGGCAACAACGACATCGGCGGCGGCTTCAACGACGACCCCATGTGGCTTATCTTCGGCACCGTGGCCTACATCAAGGAGTCGGGAGACTTCAGCATCCTGGACGAGCCCGTTCCCTTCGACAACAAGGAGGGTTCGGAGGTTTCTCTGTTCGAGCACCTGCGCGTTTCCTTCAACCATGTCATCGAGAACCTCGGCCCCCACATGCTGCCCCTCATCGGCCGTGCCGACTGGAACGACTGCCTGAACCTGAACTGCTTCTCCTGGGACCCGAATGAATCCTTCCAGACCACGGAAAACCAGACGGAAGGTAGTCAGGCGGAATCGCTGATGATTGCCGGCTTGTTCGTAGTGTGCGGACGCGACTATGTGGAACTGTGCCGCCGCTTGGGCAAAGACGACGAAGCCAACCGCGCACAAACCTACATAGACAATATGGTGGAAGCCGTAAAAAAACATGGTTGGGACGGTGACTGGTACTTGCGCGCCTACGATTACTTCGGCCACAAGGTAGGTTCCAAAGAGAACGAAGAAGGACAAATCTTCATCGAATCGCAAGGCTGGTGCACCATGGCAGGCATCGGACTGGAAGAAGGTATGGTAGAAAAAGCACTGGACTCCGTAAAGGAACGCCTGGACTGCGAACACGGTATTGTACTCAACAATCCACCCTTCACCCGCTATGTTGTGGAGTATGGAGAAATCTCCACCTATCCCGCCGGCTACAAGGAGAACGCAGGTATCTTCTGCCACAACAACCCGTGGGTCATCATCGGAGAAACCGTACTGGGCCGGGGCGACCGTTCCTGGGAGTATTTCCGCAAGATATGCCCGTCGTACACCGAAGAGCACAGTGCCCTGCATAAAGTAGAACCTTACGTATGCTGCCAGATGGTGGCCGGCAAGGACGCCGCCCGTCCCGGTGAAGGCAAGAACAGCTGGCTGACGGGAACGGCTGCCTGGATGTGGTATGCCATCACGCAATTCATACTCGGCATCAAGCCTTCGTATGAAGGTCTGGAAATCAATCCTTGTATCCCGTCAGACTGGAAAGGCTTCAACGTGAAGCGCAAGTTCCGCGGAGCGAAATATCATATTACCGTGAAGAATCCCGATGGTGTATGCAAAGGCATCAAGTCCGTCACAGTAGACGGCCAGCCGATAGAAGGCAATGTGGTGAACCATCTGCCGGGCACGCATACAGTAGAAGTAATAATGGGATAACCCACAAAATACAATATCATGATAAACCCTATTTATTCTCCAGCGCCCGAACGCTATGACAACGGCATGAAATTCCGCCGTTGCGGGCAAAGCGGCATCCTGCTGCCGGAAATATCACTCGGATTGTGGCACAACTTCGGCGACGTGAACACATTTGCCAATTCCCAGGCCATGGCGCACTATGCCTTCGACCGTGGAATCACACATTTCGACCTCGCCAACAATTACGGTCCTTCCTACGGTTCCGCCGAAGAGACTTTCGGAATGATTATGAAGAAATCCTTCATGCCCTATCGGGACGAACTATTCATCTCCACCAAGGCCGGACACGACATGTGGCCCGGCCCCTACGGGGAGTGGGGCTCACGCAAGTACCTGATGAGCAGCCTCAACCAAAGTCTGAAACGGATGAACCTGGAGTATGTGGACATCTTCTACTCCCACCGCTACGACCCGGATACTCCGCTTGAAGAGACCCTGCAAGCACTGGTTGATATCGTACGGCAAGGCAAAGCACTCTATGTAGGAATCTCCAAATATCCCAAAGAGGCGGCCGAGTTTGCCTACAAATACCTGGAAGAACGGGATGTACACTGCCTGCTCTATCAAGGCAGATACAATCTCTTCAACCGCGAACCGGAAGAAGAAGGTATCCTGCAGCAAGCCAAAGGGAACGGAACCGGCTTCATCGCCTTCTCCCCGCTGGCGCAGGGCCTGCTGACCAACCGCTACCTAAATGGTATTCCCGAAGATTCGCGCATGGCAAAGGGGGCTTTCCTAAAGAAAGAAGCACTGACCGACGAGACGCTGCAAAAAATCAAGGCACTCAACGAGGTTGCTGCCTCACGCGGGCAAACCCTTGCCGAGATGTCACTTGCCTGGCTGTTGAAGGACGACCTGGTGACAAGCGTCATCATCGGAGCGAGCTCCATTACCCAACTGGCAGATAACCTGAAAGCGACTGAAAATACAGACTTCTCTGCCGAGGAACGGGAGAAGATAAAGAAAATCATTCAAAGATAAATCAACGCGAAAAGCCTGCTCATTCAAACCTTTTGTTTATTATTCCTTTGCTTGGGCACGGTCCGTGCACAGCAATACCAACTTGCATCACCCAACGGAAAACTATCCGTTACGGTAGATGCCGGAGAAGCCCTCACCTGGCAGATAGCACACGACGGAACCACGGTGCTGCAACCCTCTGCCATCGCCCTGCAAGGCAGAGATGAAAAATCAGCCAAGAAAGCAATAACTTTCGGTAAAAATGTAAAAGTAATCCGTGCAGAACGCAAGTCCGTGGAGTCCTCCTTCCCCACTCCCCTCTACAAAAAGGCAAGTGTGGAAGATGTCTACAACCAGCTGACACTGAAATGCCGCGGAGGCTACAGTGTACAGTTCCGCGCATACGATGACGGCGCTGCCTATCGCTTCATTTCCGAACAGAACAAGCCGTTTATCGTCCTCAACGAAACAGCGGACTTCAATTTCGACAAGGATTACCAAGCATTTGTACCTTACATAAACGACAACCGCAATGGTGAGCGCTATTGCTTCTCATTCGAGTCTTACTACGACGAAGCCCCGTTGTCCAAAATGCACACCGACTCACTCTCCATCACCCCACTGATGGTTTGCCTGGACGGAGGAAAGAAAGCCGTTATCATGGAAGCCGGATTGGAAAACTATCCCGGCATGTTCCTCACTGTAAATCCCCAGACACGTCAAGGAGTGCAGGCAGCATTTGCCCCCTATCCGCTGGAGGAAATAATCGGCGGACACAACCGGCTGAACCTGATACCGACAAAACGTGCAGACTACATCGCCCGTTGTGCCAAGCAGGAGCTCCCCTGGCGTGTGGTGCTCGTCACCGAAAAGGACACGCAGCTTGCCGACAATGACATGGCACAGCGTCTTGCCCCCGCCTGCCGCATCAAAGACATTTCCTGGATTAAACCCGGCAAAGTGGCTTGGGACTGGTGGAACACCTGCAACCTGACTGGCGTAGACTTCAAAGCCGGCATGAACACCCCGACTTATAAGGCATTCATCGACTTTGCCGCCGACAACAACCTGGAATATATCATCATCGATGACGGCTGGAGCGGAAACGAATCCTTATTGAAAGACCTGAATCCGGATATCGATTTAAAGGAACTGGTAGCCTACGGAAACCAGAAGGACGTCGGCATCATTCTCTGGGCAAGCTGGCGAAATTCTGCCAAAGATACGGAAGCCACATTCAGCCACTATGCACAGATGGGTATCAAAGGCTTCAAGATAGACTTCTTCGACCGTGACGACCAGCCACTGGTACAGTCTGTAGAACGCATTGTAGCCTGCGCCGCCGAGCACCGCCTGGTATTGGACCTGCATGGCCTCAAACCATACGGTATACAGCGCACCTATCCCAACGTCCTGAACTTTGAAGGTGTAAAGGGATTGGAGAACGCCAAATGGGAACCGATAGTGAACGGAGCCCCCCTCCACAACTTCCCACGCTATGACGTGACTGCTCCCTACCTGCGTATGCTTATAGGCCCGATGGACTACACACCGGGAGCCACAATGAACGCAACCCGCGAAACCTTCCGTGCCGTCAACGACCATCCGATGAGCCAGGGTACGCGCGTCCACCAGATGGCGATGTACACCCTCTTCGAAGCCCCGCTGCAAATGCTTGCCGACAGCCCCAGCAAATATATGAAGGAGCAGGAATGCACGGACTTCATTGCCAAAGTGCCTACCGTTTTCGACGAGACCGTGGCACTGGACGGTGAAGTAGGCGAATACCTTACACTGGCACGCCGCAAGGGAGATGTCTGGTACATCGCCTCCATGACCGACTGGACACCACGCGACTGTACCATCGACCTTTCCTTCCTCGGAGAAGGAAGTTACGAAGCCGAAATCTTTTCCGACGGCATCAATGCCGACCGGGAAGCAACCGACTACAAGAAAGAAGTACGCACCGTGACCTCGGGAGACAAGCTGAACATACACATGGCACCCGGAGGAGGATGGACAGCACGGATATGGAAAAGATGACAGGGTGATAAAGTAATGACATGATAAGTGCAATAGGGTGACAGTTACGTTAAAAGTGCTGTCACCCTATTCCTTTATCACTTTTAACATACCTCTACGTGAACCTTTTATATCCTATCTTGTTTTTTCTCACAAAAGCCTAAGGTACCATAGGGCAGGAATTTATATTAAACCTAAACAATTATAAAAGTATGAAGAAATTTATTCCCCTATTATTAGCGGTCTTTGCAGTGACGCTTGCATCTTGCGAAAAAGACCCTGACATGGATAAGCTGGACAATAATTATCTGGTTTATACCAACTATGACAAGAAGGCGGATTTCAAAACCTTCGAAACTTATTACTTGCCGGACAGCATTCTGGTCATCGGTGATAAGGAAAACGCCGAATACTGGAAAGATGAGAATGCCCAGGAAATTCTCAGCGCTTATGTTGCTAACATGAACAGCCGCGGCTACATCCGTGTGGATGACCGGGAAGAAGCCGACCTTGGCTTGCAGGTAAGCTATGTCAGAAGTACCTATTACTTCACCGACTACGGACGTCCCGAATGGTGGTGGAACTATCCTGGCTACTGGGATGCTCCTTACTGGGGCAACTGGGGCGGATGGTATTATCCTTATGCCGTGAACTATTCCTACAGCACCGGTTCCTTTATCAGCGAATTGTTGAATCTGGAGGCGCCGCAAGGCCAGAGCGAGAAACTTCCTGTTCTGTGGACCAGCTATATGAGCGGCTTGCTGAGTGGTTCTACTTCTGTCAATACCAAACTTGCCGTGCAAGGTGTGAACCAAGCTTTCACTCAATCAACTTACCTGACTAACAAGTAGTGACAAGCTACGAGCTATAAGTGACAAATGACGGGTTACCCAATATTAAGGTAACAAGAATAATACGGCAGCATCCTTTCCGGACTGGGAAGTTGCCATTGAACCAAAAAAACAAGAACAAAGTATGAAAACAATAAAATATCTTTCCTTGAG
>ERZ1504255.238-NODE-238-length-10491-cov-8.786987_pt1 | contig 10491 bp, 7 predicted proteins | sample MGYA00571881_ERZ1504255 | MGnify/ENA primary metagenome ERZ1504255 (study PRJEB39906, sample SAMEA3182071) | gut metagenome | biome: human; feature: gut; material: Stool; isolation source: human stools | place: Canada | collected 2011-12-06 ... | reverse complement strand
TTATTTACTAAAACAATCTGTTTTTTATGGATTATCAACTGAACACCCGCTTGAATGGCAACATACCCCTGACTTCCACCCACCATGAGCCTGCGTCGCTGCAACGTGACAAGACTCTGTATAAATTCATTTGGGTACAGAGCGGTACGCTGACTCTGGAAATAGACCATATCCCCATGCGCCTGGAAAAGGATGAAATCGTGACCTTGACCCCGTTGCATCACCTGGAGGTAAAAGAGGTGGACGGTGAATACCTGACGTTTGTATTCAACAGCAATTTTTATTGCATCTATGGACATGACAACGAGGTCTCTTGCAATGGATTCCTTTTTTATGGCTCTTCCCAGGTGATGAGACTGGCACTTTCTGCCGGGCAGTCTTCCAACCTGCATGACATAGTCCGCATTTTCCGGCAGGAATCGGTCATCCATGACAATCTGCAGGAGGAGATGCTGCGCATTGTCTTGAAACGTTTCATCATTACCTGCACACGCATTGCGCGCCAGCGTTTTGGGGTGGGGCAGGAGAAGGAAAAGACGTTTGACATCATCCGGCAGTATTACGTATTAGTGGACCGGCATTTCAAGGAGAAGAAGCAAGTGCAGGATTATGCCGATATTCTTTGCCGTTCTCCCAAGACACTTTCCAATCTGTTCTCGACCTGCGGGTTGCCTTCCCCTTTACGGGTGATTCATGACCGCATTGAGGCAGAAGCCATGAGATTGCTGCTGTATACCCACAAAAGCGCTAAGGAAATCAGCTCCATTCTGGGCTTCGAAGACGTGCCCGCGTTCAGCCGGTTTTTCAAGAAAATGACCGGCGTGAGTGTCTCGGACTACCGGAAAAGAGTGAAACGGGAAGAATTGCCAACTGTTGCGGAATAATTGCCATTTCGTACGTGGTGGAAAACAAGGAACTTTGCAAAAACAAAAATCAAGTCATATTACTGAAACCATTTAAAAAGTAGAACAAAGATGAAAACGAAATTGCAAAACTTGTTTATGGCTGCGTTGACGCTGGCCGCTTCCACTCAAAAGTTGGGTGTTAATTTGATTCGTGTAGCCATCTTGGTTATTTTCGTATGGATTGGTGGGTTGAAATTCTGGAATTATGAGGCTGAAGGGATTGTCCCTTTTGTGGCGAACAGCCCGTTCATGAGCTTCTTTTATACAAAGAGTGCCCCGGAGTACAAGGAGTATAAGCTGAAAGAGGGCGAGTTCAATGAGGCGAAACATCAGTGGCACGTGGAGAACAATACGTATGGTTTCTCCCACGGTCTGGGCATTCTGATTATGGCCATCGGCATCCTGACATTTCTGGGGATATTCTCTCCGAAAATCGGACTGGCGGGAGCCGCACTTGCCATTGTCATGACGATGGGTACCCTCTCTTTCCTGGTGACAACCCCTGAGGTGTGGGTGCCCGACTTGGGAAGCGAGGAGCACGGCTTTCCGTTGCTGACGGGGGCAGGGCGCTTGGTCATCAAGGATACGGCCATTCTTGCCGGTGCCATTGTCGTACTGTCTGACAGTGCAAAAAGAGTATTGAACCAATTAAGGAAATAGACGTATGAAACAGTATGATGCCATTATCATCGGATTCGGCAAAGGCGGAAAGACGCTGGCTGCCGAGTTGGCAAAACGGAAGCTGGACGTTGCCGTAGTGGAGCGTTCGGAAAAGATGTACGGAGGGACATGTATCAATATCGGTTGCATTCCCACAAAAACATTGGTGCATGCGGCAAAGCATGCGGACAAAGACGCTTCTTGGGAGGTCAAGAAGGCATACTATCGTCAGTCCATTGCAAGGAAGGAAGAGGTCGTCTCTTTCCTGCGTCAGAAGAATTATCACAATCTGGCCGACAATCCTCATATAACGGTCTATACGGGTATCGGCTCCTTTGCAGGTCCGGATGTGGTGGAAGTTGGGATGGTGGAAGGGACATTACAATTGCAAGCTCCCCGGATATTCATCAATACGGGTGCCGAAACCGTCATTCCACCGATAGAGGGGATACAAGGTAACCCACGGGTATATACCAGCACCTCCATTATGGAACTGACTGAGCTGCCGGTACAGCTCGTCATTGTAGGTGGGGGATACATCGGACTAGAATTTGCTTCCATGTATGTTTCATTCGGTTCGCAAGTCACGGTGCTCGAGGGCTCTTCCGAACTGATATCCCGGGAGGACCGGGACATTGCGGACAGTGTCCGGGAGGTATTGGAACAGAAAGGAATCGTTTTCAGGCTGAATGCACGCGTGCAGTCCGTGAAAGACTCTGACGTCATTTACCGGGATGCGGTCACGGGAGAGGAACATCAGTTACACGCAGACGCCATCCTGCTGGCTCCCGGCCGGCGTCCGAATACGGCTGGCTTGAATCTGGCGGCGGCAGGTGTAGAGGTGAATGAGCGCGGTGCCATTGTGGTGGACGACTATTTGCAGACTACCAACCCCAAGATACATGCTATCGGTGATGTAAAGGGCGGTTTGCAGTTTACCTACATTTCTTTGGATGATTACCGCATTCTGCGCGAAGACCTTTTCGGGGCGGGAGAACGCAAGGTGTCCGACCGTGACCCGGTGAGCTATTCGGTATTCATCGACCCGCCGCTTTCACGCATCGGGCTGAGCGAAGCGGAAGCACGCAAGAAGGGATTGAATATAAAGGCCAACAAGCTGCCGGTAGCCGCCATTCCGCGTGCCAGGACTTTGGGCGATACGAACGGACTCTTCAAGGTGGTGGTGGACGCCGATACGGACAAGATAGTGGGATGTACGCTGTTTGGTCCGGAATCGAGCGAGGTCATCAACCTGGTGGCAATGGCTATGAAGACCGGGCAGGAATATACCTTCCTCCGTGATTTTGTCTTTACACATCCCAGCATGAGTGAAGCACTGAATGACTTGATGGGCTTTTAAAGATTATTTAGGCACAATATCCGTCAATTTGCAGGAAGAGCATTTGCGTATCTCCCCAAAAATGACGAATATTGTGCCCGAATTCTATAAACCCCAATAGTCATGACCCGGATATCTGCCATAGGCATTGCACTGCTGTGCATTTTATGCGTAACCTCTTGCGGCTTAAAATCAAGACAGACTACTACCGAATCTTCTTCCGAAACGGGCTATTCTCCGGTTACGACAGACACGGCAGCTACCATTGTACCGTGCTATGCCAAAGGCTATACGGTGAAATATCTTCCGCACCATGTCCGTCTGGTGGATATACACGACCCTCAAAAAGAAAGCAGCAGCACTTTCCACTATGCGCTGGTACCGAAAGGCATAAAGCCTGTCGGCATACCGAGCGACTATACGGTGATTGAAACGCCGGTGGAGCACGTCATGTGTATGACATCCCTGCAACTTTCCAACTTCATCCGTCTGGATGCCTGCAATTATGTGGTGGGCATCACCAGTACGCGCCATCTCTTCAACAAGGAGATGAACGACCGTTTGAAGTCCGGCGAGACCGTGAAGATTGGTATCGAAGGGAACTTTGATAATGAAGTGATAATGAGCATGAATCCGGATGTTATCTTTATCTCTCCTTTCAAGCGGGGTGGATATGATGCCATGCGGGAAATCGGTATTCCACTGGTTCCCCATTTGGGATATAAGGAGATGACCCCGTTGGGGCAGGCTGAATGGATAAAATTCATCGGCATGTTTATAGGCCGGGAAGTGGAGGCGAATGAAAAGTTTGCTGCGATAGAGAAGCGCTATAACGAATTGAAGGAGCTGGCTGCCAACGTGAAGAAGCGTCCGATGGTATTCAGCGGAGAGATACGGGGTGGCAACTGGTATGCAGTGGGAGGAAAGAGCTTTCTTGCCGAACTGTTCCGTGATGCCGGTGCGGATTATTTCTTGAAAGACGATCCCCGTTCGGGAGGTGTCACGCTGGATTTTGAAACCGTATATAGCCAGGCGGAGAGTGCCGACTATTGGCGCATTGTCAACAGCCATGACGGGACATTCACGTATGATGCCTTGAAGTCCCTCGACCCGCGTTATGCCGATTTCCGTGCGTTTCGTGAGAAGGGAGTGGTATACTGCAACATGCGTGAGAAACCCTTCTACGAAAGTATGCCCATGCAGCCCGAAATTGTATTGGAAGACTTGATACATGCTTTCCATCCCGATTTGTTGCCTGACTATAAACCGACTTACTACGAACTGCTGAAATGATAAAAAGACCCGTACTTCCGTTGATGTTGCTGACACTGGCATCTATCTTTCTTTTTTTCCTGCTGAACCTGCTTTTGGGGTCGGTTCACATTCCTCTGCGCTCCGTGTGGAACATATTGTGGGGAAATACGGATGAATCCGTTATTTGGCAGAATATTATCTGGAAGTCCCGCGTGCCCCAAGCGTTGACGGCATTGGTGGCGGGAGCAGGGCTGTCAGTCAGCGGTCTGCAGATGCAGACGGTGTTCCGCAATCCGCTGGCAGGGCCTTCGGTATTGGGCATCAGTTCAGGTGCCAGCCTGGGTGTGGCTTGTGTGGTATTGCTGTCCGGGGCGATGGGCGGTGTGGCATTGAGCCGTTTGGGGTATATGGGCGAGGTTGCCTTGTCGGTTGCCGCCATTATCGGTGCGCTGGCTGTGATGGCGCTCATTGTCTATGTCTCCCAGAAGGTGAAGGGCAACGTGACGCTGCTGATAATCGGTGTGATGATAGGCTATGTGGCAAGTGCCGTCATCGGCGTATTGAAATATTTCAGTGTGGAGGAAGATATACGTGCATATGTCATTTGGGGATTGGGTAGCTTTGCCCGTGTTTCGGGCGACCAGATGGTGCTGTTTGTCTGCATCATGGCTGTGCTGCTTCCGTTGTCCTTCCTGCTGATAAAGACGATGAATCTGTTGCTGCTGGGCGATGGCTATGCACGCAATCTGGGACTGAACATCAAGCGGGCACGCCTGCTGGTTATCTCATGCTCCGGTGTGCTGGTGGCTATTGTAACGGCCTATTGCGGTCCGATTATGTTTATCGGATTGGCGGTTCCCCATCTGTGCCGTGCCATCTTCCACTCTTCGGACCATCGGGTGTTGATGCCTGCCACATTGCTGGTAGGCGCTTCCCTGGCATTGGTCTGCAATCTGATAGCCCGTATGCCCGGCTTCGAGGGAGCTTTGCCGGTCAACTCGGTGACGGCACTGGTAGGTGCGCCGGTAGTGGCTTCTGTACTTTTTAGAAAACGGAAAGGAGAATTGAATGAATAAGGAAACCATACATATAGAGAATCTTTCCATCGGTTACCCCGGTAAGGGGGATGTGAAAGTGGTGGCAGACGGCATTTGCGCCGGAATCAACAGTGGTGAGCTGACTTGGTTGTTGGGAGCTAATGGAGTGAGGAAGTCCACGCTCTTTCGTACGTTGTCTGCCTTCCAGCCAAAACTTGGAGGAAACATATTTATTGAAGGAAAAGAGATTGGGGACTATACCGACAAGCAGCTTTCGCGCGTCATTAGTGTGGTGCTGACGGAGAAGTGCGATATACGCAATATGTCCGTCGTAGAACTGATAGGTCTGGGGCGTAGCCCCTACACCGGTTTCTGGGGAACTCTTTCGAAAGAGGACAAGACTGTGGTGGACAAATCCATCGCCCTGGTAGGCATTCCCCACCTGGCACACCGCATGGTGCATACGCTGAGTGACGGTGAACGGCAGAAGGTGATGATAGCCAAGGCGCTCGCCCAGGAAACTCCCGTCATCTATCTGGATGAACCGACAGCTTTCCTTGATTTTCCCAGTAAAGTAGAGATGATGCAACTGCTTCACCAGCTCAGCCGGCAAACGGACAAGACGATTTTCCTTTCTACTCACGACCTGGAACTGGCCCTGCAGATAGCGGACAAAATATGGCTGATGGACAAGGTGAACGGCGTAACTATCGGTACGCCCGAGGACCTTTCGTTGAACGGCAGCCTGAGCAACTTCTTTGCCCGTAAGGGTATTGCCTTTGATTTGGAAACGGGACTGTTCAGGGTAGCCAATGAATATACCTCCCAGATACGCTTGGCGGGCCACGGGCAGAAGTATGCCATGGTGCGCAAGGCACTCCAGAGAAACGGGATTCTGGCAAACCGGAATGTTGAATCGGAGATTTATATCGAAACCGGAGATTTGAAGGGAGACGGCAGCTTCGTATTCCATCGACCGGGCAAGGAGCCGGTAACAGTGTACTCCATTGAGAAATTGCTGCAAATAGTCTTGTCATTCCATTCCCTATGATGCACCATTCTGCAAAGGATAATTATGTCCACTTAACGACGACTCCGGTCCCCCGGCTGATTACGTCATTGGCTGTGCCGACCATCATCAGCATGCTGGTGACGTCCTTCTACAACATGGCAGATACCTATTTTGTGGGTAAAATAAATACCCAGTCTACGGCTGCCGTAGGTATCGTGTTTTCTGTGATGTCCATTATCCAGGCTGTGGGATTCTTCTTCGGTCATGGTTCGGGGAACTACATCTCCCGTAAGTTGGGGGCGCAGGAAACGGAGAGTGCCGAGAAGATGGCATCCACCGGCTTCTTTTTTGCCTTGTTTATCGGAGCGGCTCTGGCTGTGCTGGGATTGCTGTTCCTTACACCGCTTTCCCTTGCTTTGGGGTCGACGCCTACTATTCTTCCGTATACGGAGCGCTATTTGGGAATCATTCTGCTGGGTACTCCTTTTATGACCGCCTCATTGGTGCTGAATAACCAAATACGTTTTCAAGGTAATGCGGCGTATGCCATGGTGGGGATTGTGAGTGGGGCGGTCATCAACGTGGTGCTCGACCCTATCCTGATTTTTGTATGCGATATGGGCATATCCGGTGCCGCACTGGCCACAGTAGTCAGCCAGATATGTAGTTTCATCCTTTTGCTATATATGGGGCGCAGAGGAGGAAATATACGTATACGTTACAGAAACTTTACGCCTACACTGGCTTTCATCAAGGAAATTATTGGGGGTGGAACTCCGTCACTCACCCGGCAGGGACTGGCAAGCGTGGCAACCATTTTGCTGAACGTGGCGGCCGGTGCATATGGTGACGCAGCTATTGCAGGGATGTCCATTGTGACGCGTATCTCTATGTTTATCAATGCTTTCCTAATTGGTTTCGGGCAAGGCTTCCAACCGGTATGTGGATTCAATTATGGTGCCGGGCTGTATGCCAGAGTGCGCCAAGGATTCTGGTTCTGTGTGAAGGTAGGCTTTTTCTTTTTGCTGGTTTGTGCGGTGGCAGGTATGGGATATGCCGAGGAGATTGTCTCCATCTTCCGCAAGGGAGACCCTGCTGTTGTAGCTACCGGTGCGGCAGCATTGCGCTGGCAGTTCATCACCTATCCGTTGGGTGCATGGATTGTGGTCAGCAACATGATGCTGCAGACTATCCGCAAGCCCGTACGCGCTACGATACTTTCCTCTGCCCGTCAAGGGCTGTTCTTCATCCCCCTCATCTTCATTCTTCCTTATTTCTTAGGACTGAAAGGGGTGGAAATGTGCCAGGCGGCGTCGGACATGCTGACCTTCTTCCTCGCCATTCCATTGACCTGCGGGGTGCTGGCGGAGATGAAGAGGAAGGAGGCGGAACAACTGCAACAGCGGCAATCTTGAAGTTTCTGCGTCCCTATTCAATTTTCACGGGAACTATCGGTTGCCGCTTCACTTTATCGAGGGGAGCTGCATGGTACTCGATGCGCCCGAAGTCTATCTGTCTCAAATCAATGCTTCTGATTGTACTGTTGTACATGGTGCGATAGTAGATGATACCGTTTGTCATATCTGTGGCCGATGTCCATTGGGTGGCACTTGGAATATTGGCAGGAACCTGGCCGAGGGGAAACTCGATGCCTACGGGTATATCAAAGTTATTCAGTATCTGAAAACATTGGAGAACGGTTTCCTGTGCGGTATTCTGTGGTGGTGTAGAAGTCTGGTAGAAAGCGGCACGGATAAAGCGGGAAGGGGGAGTCACATCTCCCGGAATTCCCAAAAAGCCGCTTCCCGAACCGAAAGGGGCTATAGTCACATTGCCCAGCGATTTGCTTTCGGCACTGCCCGGGTAGAGGTTCACATAATTGTTTAAGTTGGTCATCTGCCAGTCAAAGCCGGGGGAGTTTGTCAATACTCCCAGTTTGTTTTCATAGAAACGGGGCTGTCCGTCGATGAACTCCAATACCAGTTGGCGGCCGGTCTTGTCTGCAATCCGCCAATGTACGGTGGAGGCGCGTGGGTCAATGGCTATGACCGTTACATTTTCAATAGCCTCCTTTACCTCGTCCACAGTAGAAAAGCTTCCCAACAGCCATGATACCAATTGTAAATCGGCTATGCTCGACGCTTTTCGTGTGGGGTCGTACTCCTCGTATTTGCCATATCCGGGAAAGTAGAACAGCCCGGCGGAGAGCCCGGCTTCATTCAGACCTTCGGCCACGAACTCCTTTTGCTCCACTGCCAGGCCTACGTAGCCATAGCGTGAGGTGAACTCCATGCCGGACAGACTGCCTCCGGGTGTCAGTGATTGTTGCGAATAACCGCGCGGTACGATGACGTACTGGCTGTTCAGCTCACTGCCTCCCCATTCGATGGTGCGGGCTACGACGTGCGCATTGTCTTTGGCCGTCAGGGTGATACCGGTACATGCCTCTGCTGTTTGAGGGGCGAAGGTGAGGGCTGTCATTGCAGCCAGCAGGATAGGAATTCTTTTTGCCATATTATTCAGTTTATATTGTTGAGTATCTGTTTGTATACTAAACAACTCTGTATGGCAAAATGTTCCCTTACCAGAACCGGTACCCCAGCGTAAAGAATGCGGCGAAGTTCTTGGGAAAATATCCTCCTTCTTCCGAATGACCTATCATCTGGTTTATCTGCTCATTGACTTTTACCAGTCCCACTTGTGTCTCTGCACCGATGATGAATCTTCTGTATTCAAAAGTAAGTCCCAGGGCAATACCTGCATCGAAACGGTTGTTACCCATTTTCCCGTCTACCATACTGCCGAAAGTGTCTATCTTGAACTGGTATCCTCCCTGCATACTGCTGCTGCTATAATCGTAAGTCTCACCGGAAGTCTTGCCTGCCACACCTATGGCCGCATAAGGACCGACACTCAGCGAGGCATGATAATCCTTGCCCAGATGGAGGCGGGCCGCTATCATGAGGGGGATTTGCAGATACAGTTCATGCATTTTGGCCTTGCCGATGTGGCTTATCTCGTCTTTACCGCCGATGGACACGAATTCCAATGCGGATTGCAGCACCCAGGTCTTGTTGAGGACATATTCTGCACCGACACCAGCTTTGTAAGCTATTTGGGTGTCACTACTGGAGTGTTTTCCATGAAAATGGGAGGTACCGATTCCAGCTTTTGCATGAAAGGACAGCGGGCTTTGTGCCAGACCGGTCAGTACGGTCATTGCCATACAGACGGTAATGATTATCTTCTTCTTCATGAGTAAATTTTTCCGTTTTCGGTTATGAGTAATACTGTTAGTTCGCCATTGGGCAGCAAGGGGTCACAGTGCCGGTGACAGAGCTCAATCAGTGCCTTGCCAAACTTTTCCAGCAGCTCTTCGGGAATGATGTCCCAGAGTTCGCGCGCCAGGTTCATCTGTCCGATGGCGGCAAGTGTTTCTTCGCTGCATCCCGTCTGGCGTGCCAGGTCTTGAATGAATTCCTTATTCATGGTCACTTTCTTGCTGTGGGTATCCAGATTGCCTTCGGCCAGTTTCACGGCCTTTCCCATCATCACGCCGAGGGTGACGTGCGGTACTTGCTCTTCGGCTGCTATTTTCAAGGTTTCGCCGATAAAGTTGCCGTAATGCACGAAAGCCTGGGCGGGGAGGTCGGGATAATACGCCTTGATGAAACGTTCGCTCTTTGCGCCGGAGCTGATGACGATACGAGGGTTCCGGGTTGCCTTTGCCACTTCCATGGACTTCCGGATGGAATTGATGAAGGCTTCCGAGGAGAATGGCTTCACGATGCCGGAGGTCCCGATAATGGAAATGCCTCCTTCGATACCGAGGCGGGGATTGAAGGTGCGTTTGGCTATTTCTGCTGCACCGGGGATAAAGATGGTAATGAGAATAGGATTGGGCTGTTTGGCAATATGGAGGCGTTCAAGCCATAGCTTGACGTTCTTCTTTATCATTTCGCGTGGGGTGTCGTTGATGGCAGAGCTACCGAGCTCAAGTCCCAGACCGGGCATGGTGACGACACCTACGCCTTCGCCGCCGCAGACGATGATGTTGTAGTCGTCCTGGGGAGTGTCTTCCGGCAGCGGGTCGTCTATGCGGAAAGGTATGGCTATATTGGCCACAACTTTCATTCCGTTGGTGATGTCCGGGTCGTCGCCGGCATCCTTGATGACGGTAGCGCTTGTCTCGAACATGCCGTCACCGTTTTCCAGAAGGTCGGAGTGGGGAATATGGTGCTGAGGCTCTAAGGGAACCTGGATGGGTTCTCCGTTGGGAAGAAC
>ERZ1504255.227-NODE-227-length-10699-cov-11.917700_pt1 | contig 10699 bp, 7 predicted proteins | sample MGYA00571881_ERZ1504255 | MGnify/ENA primary metagenome ERZ1504255 (study PRJEB39906, sample SAMEA3182071) | gut metagenome | biome: human; feature: gut; material: Stool; isolation source: human stools | place: Canada | collected 2011-12-06 ... | reverse complement strand
CCCAGCGAACCGAGGGAGTGCTGGCAGGAGTCCCCTCACAAACTCTACTGGGGGTTACGGGGTCCGGCAAGACTTTCACGATTGCAAATGTAATTAAAAACATCAATAAACCCACCTTGATATTAAGCCATAACAAAACATTGGCGGCCCAGTTATACGGAGAGTTCAAGAGTTTCTTTCCCAACAATGCAGTGGAATACTATGTATCTTATTATGACTATTACCAGCCGGAAGCATACCTGCCGTCCAGCGACACCTATATAGAAAAGGATCTGGCCATTAATGAAGAGATTGACAAATTGCGGCTGGCTGCCACCTCTGCCCTGCTGTCGGGACGGAAGGACGTGGTGGTGGTGTCTTCCGTGTCCTGCATCTACGGTATGGGGAACCCGTCGGATTTCTATAATAATGTAATTGAGATAAAAAAAGGCAAACTGCTGGACAGAAATGTATTTTTACGCCGTTTGGTGGACAGCCTGTATGTGCGTAACGATATAGAGCTGAATCGCGGGAATTTCCGCGTAAAAGGTGACACGGTAGACATTTACCTGGCATATAGCGACAATCTCCTCCGGGTTATGTTTTGGGACGACGAAATTGATGCCATTGAAGAGATCGACCCTGTTTCGGGAATCCGTCTGGCTACTTTTGATGAATACAAAATTTATCCGGCCAATCTTTTTATGACCACCAAAGAGAGCCAGTTGAGAGCTATTCATCAGATTGAGGACGACTTGACGAAAGAGGTGGCCAAATTCGAGGAGGAAGGAAAAATGTATGAGGCGAAACGACTCTATGAGCGCGTGACATACGATATGGAGATGATTCGCGAACTGGGGCACTGTTCGGGCATAGAAAATTATTCCCGCTACTTTGACGGGCGTAATGCAGGTACCCGTCCTTACTGTCTGCTGGACTTCTTTCCGGATGATTTCCTGATTGTAATAGACGAAAGCCATGTCAGCGTACCGCAAATACGTGCCATGTATGGTGGTGACCGGGCCAGAAAAACTAATTTGGTGGAATATGGTTTCCGGATGGAGTCGGCTTTTGACAACCGCCCTCTAAAATTTGAAGAGTTCAAGGAACTGGCCAAGCAAGTGATTTATGTCAGTGCTACACCTGCCGATTATGAATTGGTGGAAAGTGAAGGCATTATCGTTGAACAGGTTATCCGTCCTACCGGACTGCTGGACCCGGTAATTGAAGTACGCCCCAGTCTGAATCAGATTGATGACCTGATGGAAGAGATACAGCAACGCATCGAGAAAGAAGAACGTGTACTGGTGACCACGCTCACCAAACGCATGGCAGAAGAATTGACCGAATATCTGCTGCGCAATGACATCCGCTGCAACTACATCCACAGCGATGTGGACACTTTGGAACGCGTTAAGATTATGGATGAATTACGTCAGGGCGTTTATGATGTACTGGTGGGTGTGAACTTGCTTCGTGAAGGTCTGGACTTGCCCGAAGTGTCTTTGGTCGCCATTCTGGATGCAGACAAAGAAGGGTTCCTCCGTTCCCACCGTTCGCTGACCCAGACAGCAGGACGCGCCGCCCGCAATATCAATGGAAAAGTAATCATGTATGCAGACCGCATGACGGACAGCATGAAAAAAACGATAGACGAAACCAACCGTCGTCGCGAAAAACAGCTGGCATATAACGAAGAGCATGGAATCACCCCCAAACAAATACAGCGTGCGCGTAATGCTGCCTTGTTGGGCAACAACAGCAACGAAGCGGCGGGAACCACTCAAGGCTCCACGGCATATATTGAGCCATCTTCCAATACAATGGCTGCCGACCCGATTGTTCAGTATATGACCAAGCCACAGATGGAGAAAACGATAGAACGTACCCGGAAACTGATGCAGGAAGCTGCCAAGAAGCTGGAATTTATAGAAGCTGCACAGTATAGGGATGAATTGCTGAAACTGGAAGATATGATGAAAGAGAGATGGGGATAGGCTTGTCTCCCGATAAGATAGCACGGATATATCGGTGAGTTCCGGAAAAAGTAGGGTCCCCTACTTGCCCTACTTTTTTCAGAACCGTACCATTAATTCCATAACAAACTTGTCTTGTTCAGACTCCTTTGCCAAAGAAAGTTTATCATAAAAATATTTTTCATAATTAAGACGCAAATCCGCTTGAAAAGCCTTTCCAAAGCTTAACGTCACACCTCCAGTCACACGCTGGCGGGAATAATCGGTAATGTAAAGTTTACCATCCTCATCCGCATTACCGTTACTATGATCTCCCATACTGTCATAACGTCCTAAAAATGAAATTTTCTGAAACAGACCTTTCTTGATAAACAAGTCGTAATTGACAAAGGCGTTGAAAGCATGTACATCATCAAATGAGTTTTTCGCATAAGTTTTATAAAGGTATTCGGCTTCTATATGCCAATTATCAAACTCGTAGTAAGTACCGATATCATACATATAGATGCTGATTTTATCGGGATGTATTTTCTGGGTACTCAAAGTCAAGTTATAATTTTTCCACGGCATCAATTGAAGCTTAACAGAATAATTCAACGTGTTGTGCCACTCTTTCTGATTGGTGAGTCCGGAGCCGTTGAACAGTCCGCCCTCCAGTTTCAACGGCAGTCCCTCCTTTAAAGAGAAAGCTCCGGTAGCCCCCACATCACGCACATTCCCCACCTGTTTGGCTATGAACGAACGGTTGGCAAAATATTGTTGGTGGGGAGATCGATGAGCGTCTATGGTGAAAGGCACACGCATCTGTCCTAGTGTGACATTCCATGTATCATTGGGGACAAAGCGGGCGTATGCATCCAGCATCTTGATACTTCCCTCATCGGACAAGTCTATTTCAGCTTTATAAGCGATTACCGGAAGAACTTTCCCGTCCAGACTGACACGGGCGTTACGTACTTGGAACCGTTGCATTCCGTTAGTGGTTTGAAGTTCATATTTACCGCGGATCGTTCCATGTACTTCCGGCAAATATTCTTTAGGAATAGTCAGCTGTGCGGAAGCAGTTGCAATACTCAGCATTGTAAAAGCAGACGCTACAAGTGTATTTCTCATTTTTATTAATGTGACTTTCTTTGTTTACGGCTGCAAAGATATAGGTTCGGTATATCTGTAACATTTCATTCATATTACAAATCTGTTTCATTTGATATGGGGAATACATTTTACAGTCACATTCCGTATGCTTCTCATCTGCTGTGAACGCAGTGAATATGACCAAAAGAAATATCGACGTACCGACAGAGTTATTCAATAATACGGGCAGTTTCCACCTTCTCCAGACGTGCACGGAGTTTTCCCATCATGGATTTACGTATCCGGAGCCTCATCAGGCAATCCATATCATACGATTGTTCCAAGATGGCAGGCTCGTCCTCTTTCACAATGCGCATGATATCATTCATAAAAGGATATTCAAAGGATACGGTGATTTCTTCATCCACTGTTCTTTCCACTATATCAGCAGCAGCTATTGCTTCGGCAGCGGCGGCCTTGTAAGCGACAATCAGTCCGCTGGTTCCCAATTTTATACCTCCAAAGTAACGGACTACTATAACAAGGATATCCGTCAACTCATTGGAATTTATTTGCCCCAAAATAGGCTTTCCTGCGGTACCCGAAGGCTCTCCGTTATCATTTGCTCTGAAATCCTTCCTTTCATGCCCCAGCATATAAGCGTAACACACATGACGGGCATCGTAATATTTCTTCTGATACGCGTCAAGATGCTGCTTTATTTCCTCTATGGTACGTACCGGAATGGCAATAGCTATAAATTTACTCCGTTTCTCCGTATATATGCCTTCGGCAATGTCTGTAATGGTTTTATAAGTATCTTCTTGTATCATGGGTTTCAGAAATCATAAATCTTTAATTATAACTCACAGAATCTGTCTGGCAATCCATGCACACGCCTCAGCATCAGCCAGCGCATGATGGTGATTCTCCAATTCAAAACCAAAAAAACCGGCCACTGTATGTAACTGGTGGTTTCTCAACCCTTTCAGCTTCCGGGAAGCCTGATAGGTACAATAAAAGTCATAATCAGGATAATCCATACAATAAGTACGGAACACAGCTTTCAAACATCTCTCATCAAAGGCTTTGTTATGCGCAACTAGCGGAAGCCCCTCTATTTTAGGGGCAACCTGTTTCCATACTTCTGAAAAAACAGGAGCATGGGCAGTATCTTCCTGTGTCAATCCATGAATACGGGTGTTCCAATACAAATAGTAATCCGGTTCAGGATGGACGAGGCTGTAGAACCGATCGGCTATCTCACCATTTCTCACAATAACCACACCCACACTACATATGCTGGTACGTTCATTATTTGCCGTCTCGAAGTCTATTGCTGCAAAATTATCCATACTCTTTTTCGTTACACAGACAAAGGTACGACAAAAAAGCGATATACAAAATTCTTTTTTCCGGTACAATTTCTTATCTTTGAAACCTCAGCAGCAAAATAGACCAATATCTGTGACAATCAGCACTTGTAAAAGCTGAAAGATTAAACCATCTTTGCACTGTTTTTGTTTTTTAACTTAGACTAGATTTATAGTAAGATGAAAAAGATGAAATTCTCTACCTTGTTAATAGCAGCAGGGTTACTTTGTATCTCCGTTCACATAACAGCCCAACCACACTCCCGAAAGAAGGTGGGTATAGTTCTCAGTGGCGGAGGAGCCAAAGGAATGGCACATATAGGTGCTTTAAAGGTCATAGAAAAAGCCGGCATTCCCATAGATTATGTAGTAGGAACCAGCATGGGATCAATCATAGGCGGACTTTACTCCATCGGTTATACTCCCGAACAATTAGACAGCATGGTTCGCCGGCAAGACTGGACTTTTCTGCTGAGTGACAAAATACCACGCAGTGAACAAAATATGGCGGAACGGGAGGCCGCTGAAAAGTATGTATTCTCTCTTCCATTCGGAAAAGATGCCAAAACACAAGCCATAGGAGGATTGATAAAGGGACAAAACTTGGCAAACCTGTTCAGCGAGCTGACCGTAGGATATCATGATTCCATCGATTTCAACAAGTTGCCTATTCCCTTCGCCTGTGTTTCCGAGAATATTGTAAATGGCAACGAGGTAAATTTTCATAAGGGTGTACTGGCTACGGCCATGAGGGCTAGTATGGCCATACCGGGAGTATTCACTCCAGTCCGGCTGGACAGTATGGTTCTAGTGGATGGAGGTGTGGTAAATAACTACCCTGTAAATGTTGCGCGTGCCATGGGGGCGGATATTATTATAGGAGTAGACGTACAAAGTGACTTGAAGCCTGCCAACGAACTGAATAGCGCCGGCAGTATTTTGGGGCAGCTCATCAACTTGATGGGATTACAGCTTTATAAAAAGAACCTGGAAGAGACCAATGCTTATATCAAGGTGAATGTGGAAGGATATTCAGCTGCCAGCTTCACACCTAATGCAGTGGATACACTGATCCGCCGGGGAGAAGAAGCGGCACTGGCACAAGAAGGTGCTTTAATGAAGCTGAAGCAGGAACTGGGTCTGGACAGCACCTATATGCCGAAACCTCTTCCCAGCTATCCGTACTCCCCCAGCCGCAAAGTGTATATAAAAGAAATCACTTTCGACGGGCTGGACGAGAAAGACAAGCGATGGCTGTTGAAACGCTGTGATTTAAAGGAGGATTCTGAAATAAGCATCCGCCGCATAGAAGAAGCAACGGCCATATTGTGTTCTAACCTGGAATATTCCAGCGCCACTTATAATCTGCCCGAAGCCCCCGGCGGAGGCTATAATTTACATTTCCTTCTAAGCAAGAAATATGAGAATAAACTAAACGTAGGGATTCGTTTTGATTCGGAAGAAACAGCCAGTCTGCTGATTAATGTCACCAGCAATTTCCGGGGAAAAGTACCCACTACGCTGTCTTTGACAGGACGACTGGGGAAACGTTATGCCGCGCGCATAGATTATGGATTTGAACCGGCTCCTTTGAAGAATATCGGGCTGGCATATATGTTTCAATACAATGATATTAATTTCTATCGTTATGGAGATAAGTCACATAACTCCACTTTCCGCTACCATTTGGGGGAACTGTCATTCTCGGATGTATGGTACAAGAATGTGCGTTTTGCTATCGGATTAAGGTATGAATTGTATGACTATGACAAATTTTTATACCAGGAAGGCAATCAGGGTTTTGACGTAGGAACAGAACACTTCTTCAGTTATTTCGCACAAATGCATTACGAGACTTTCGACAAGGCGTACTTCCCAACCAAAGGCATATCGGCAAGAGCCTCTTATTCGCTTTATACCGACAACTTTACCGGATATGACGGCCATGCCCCTTTTTCAGCCATAAAAGGTTATTGCCAGGGAGTGGTCCCTGTTACACGCAGATTCTCCATACTGCCTGCCATTTACGGCCGATTCCTGATAGGAAAAGATATTCCATATTCCAAACTTAATGCAATGGGTGGAGATGTGCAAGGACGCTTCCTGCAACAACAACTACCGTTTGTGGGAATAAACAATGTGGAATTAATGAGAAATACGCTACTGATAGGAAGCATGAAATTCCGCCAACGGATGGGAAGTGTACATTATCTGACGCTAACGGGAAATTATGCGCTGAGTGCAAGCAAGCTGAGGTATCTGTTGGAACAGGATACCATGTTCGGCTGCGGTATCGGCTACGGTTTGGATAGTATGTTCGGGCCCTTAGAGGCATCACTGAACTATGCAAACCGAGCCAATAAAGTGAGTATGTACGTCAATCTAGGATTTAAGTTTTGATTCCTCGTTGATAACCGCCATCATACCTTCTATCTGAGCCAAAGCCATCATACGGCCATGAAACGAATAGCCCGGGTTGTATCCTTTGCCGGCATCATCCAGCATCATGCGCCCATGATCCACACGCATCGGGACACCCGGACGCTCTTTCTCAAAAATACGGATCAACTCTATCACATGAGCACGCCCTCCCAAATGAGATGCTTCTATAAAATTCCCGTTGGGAAATGCATTGGTACTGCGCAAATGTACAAAATGAGTACGGTGCGCAAACATACGTGCCAACGAAGGTACGTTGTTATGCAATCCGGCACTGAGCGAACCGGCGCAGAATGTCAGCCCGTTATGCGAGTTATCAACCGCATGGAGGAGCCAGGTGATATCTTCCTCACTGGTCACAATACGCGGCAAGCCCAATACCTGGAAAGGGGGATCGTCCGGATGAATGCACATATTTATGCCATATTCATCACACACCGGCATGACAGCCTGCAAGAAATAACGTAAGTTTTCACGCAGGGCATCACGGTCTATCCCATCATACAAAGACAAAAGACGGCGGAATATGGCTACCGGATGCCGGTCTCCCTCCTTTATATTACCATTTACAAATCCCTGCGTCTTGACTATAATGGTATCGACCAATTCGTTTTTCTCGGTTTCGGTTATAGTCTTATCCAATTCACGCACCTGTTGTAATTCCCAATCGGTATAGTCTTTCTCCGCCCCTTCACGCTGAAGAATCATACAATCAAAATAAGCGAACCGGATCTTGTCAAAGTACAAAGAACTGGTCCCGTCCTCCCAAGGATGTTCCAAATCGGTACGTATCCAATCAATGACGGGCATGAAATTATAGCATACGGTCTTGATACCCGCTTTACCTAAGTTGGCCAGACTTACTTTGTAGTTTTCTATCAATTGACCCCGTTCAGGACCGGCATATTTGATAGCTTCACTTACCGGCAGGCTTTCTACCACCGACCAGCGCAATTGGTGAGATTCAATGTAATCTTTTAAACTCTTAATAGCTTCCAAAGTCCATATTTCACCATTAGGTACATCATGAAGGGCGGTCACAATTCCTTCCACCCCGATTTGTCTAAGCATGGGAAGCGTTATCTTATCTTTCCTCCCAAACCATCTCCATGTCTTTTCCATTCGTATTATGTGTTTTAGTCTGTACGACAAAGTCTTTATTAATCTTCTTTGAGCCTTTTTCTATTGATGTATAATCATTGCAGAGCGTGCCGGTACCATAAGTTCAGCACCTGAAACCTGTCCCAGACCTTTCATGTTTATTTTGCCATCCTTACAGATTACAGTGTATTTACCCGACGGAATGTCCAACTTGACAGGCTCTGCACGGCTGTTCAAAGCTACGATGATATTTTTCCATGAGTCACCATTTGCATTGTCTTTCAAGATAAAGGCAACCACATTCGTATTTTTTACAGGTAAAAACTCCAATTGCCTACGTACCATATCAGCATCCCCCATACGGAAAGCGGGATGTGCTTTACGCATGGCTATTAAACCTTTCACATATTCGAACACATCTTTATGCACGGTCTTATTTTTCCAATCTATCGTATTAATACTGTCGGGACTATTATAAGAATTATGAACTCCCTTCTTGTCACGCATCATCTCATCCCCTGCAAATATAAACGGTACTCCTTGTGAAGTAAAGACAAATGTTTCCGCTAACTTCTGCAAAGCTGCCAGTTCCTCTACCGAAGCATCTGGCATGGTAGCTTTCAGACGATCGGCAAGACACATGTCATCGTGACAACTTACATAACTTATCATCTGGGTAGGTTGTAACGCCCAAGGTTTCTTACTATAATTCACAGAATCACTTATAACCTGCGGATGTTCGATTGCTCCCACAACTCCAAATTTGATACTCATTTCGTGTCCCGGCTCCCCTACTAGAAAAGCTCCTTTGGTATCATCATCCCAACCACCTCGCAAACCATCACGCATTTCATCTGAGAAAGCGGCGATACGAGGCATCTTTTCCACATTGGCTTTCATTGCCAGTTTGTCTGCTTCTAATTGAGGAGAACTGGCAGCCCATCCTTCACCATACATGAAAATAGACGGATCTATTTTATCAATAGCCGCACGTATCTCATTCATGGTTTCAATATCATGTATCCCCATCAAGTCAAAACGAAAGCCGTCTATGTGATATTCATTAATCCAATATAGAATAGACTCTATCATATATTTACGCATCATGGCGCGGTCGCTTGCCGTTTCATTTCCACATCCCGAACCATTTGCCCATTGTCCGTCCTTCGTCTGGCGATAGAAATAACCGGGAACCGTACGTTCGAAATTGCTTTCGTCTGTATTGAAAGTGTGATTATACACCACATCAAGCACCACCCTGATTCCCGCCTTATGTAAAGCTTGTACCATTTGTTTGAATTCCCTGATACGAACATCGGGTTTATAAGGATCTGTAGAATAAGAGCCGTCAGGCACATTGTAATTTTGCGGATCATACCCCCAATTATATTGGGCCTTGTCCAGTTTTGTTTCATCCACCGAGGCATAATCATACGACGGCAATAAATGTACGTGGGTAATTCCCAGTTCTTTCAGATGGTCAATACCTGTCTTCTCGCCTGAAGAACTGATAGTACCCTGCTCTGTCAAAGCCAGGAACTTGCCTTTATTTTGAATTCCAGAAACAGAATCCAAAGAGAAATCGCGATGATGCATTTCATAAACCATAATATCAGCATAATTCTTCAAAGGAGGACGCACATCGTTCTCCCATCCTTCCGGATCTGTAGAACGAAGATCAAGCACAGCTGCCCGTTTACCATTTACCCCTACGGCTTTTGCCATAATTCCCGGAGTGTCTCCTAACCATTTCCCGTTCACCTTCACATTAAAGGTATAGAATTTACCCTTCAGGTCCTCTTTTATTGAAATAGTCCAGGTACCATTCTCTCCCATCTCCATCGGAAAAGTATTAGAAGCTGAACCTTCATTACCCGATTCAAATAAAAGGACACGCACCTCTTCCGCTGTAGGAGCCCAAAGTGAAAACTTTGTTTCGGCAGGTGAGTACTCCATTTCAGTCAGCGCATCTTCACGGACAGGATATTCATCAAACGAATTATATTCTTTTTTCACAGACTGACAACTAATAGTAGTAGAAACAATTGATGCCCAAATAACATGTCTCACATTCATAATCTTATCTTTTTATTTTATCAGGATTCTTATTTATAAAATCTTTCCAGCCGGAATATTCTTTAGTCAATGTCGGTCTGCCCATTTGCAAACAATGACAATACGCAGCCGCCAACCCATCTGTTGCATCCATAAAAGGCAGCATATCACTCTCTGGTATATGTAACATCCTCTTCAACATATCAGCGACCTGTTCCTTGCTGGCTTGCCCATTACCGGTTATCGCCATCTTTATCTTCAACGGCGCATATTCTGTTATAGGAATATCACGGCTCAAAGCAGCAGCCATAGCCACCCCCTGTGCCCGCCCTAATTTTAACATCGACTGCACATTTTTCCCAAAAAAAGGTGCCTCAATTGCTAATTCATCAGGTAAATAGGCTTCTATTATACCAACCACCCGTTCAAAAATACGGCGCAGTTTTAAATAATGATCACCATATTTACGAAGATCAATGACCCCCATAGTCATTACCTGCGGTTTAGTACCTACTACTTTCAGCAGACCATACCCCATTATGGTTGTTCCAGGATCTATACCCAGAATGATTTTCTCTTTTACCGGCTGAATCACTTAATTACCTCCATCAAAGTGGGAAAGCCAACCACCTTATCTTTAAATATCTTCATCATTTCCTCATTCAGATGCATCCCCTGCTGAGTATGCCAGCGGTCTAAGGT
>ERZ1504255.218-NODE-218-length-10998-cov-8.144750_pt1 | contig 10998 bp, 9 predicted proteins | sample MGYA00571881_ERZ1504255 | MGnify/ENA primary metagenome ERZ1504255 (study PRJEB39906, sample SAMEA3182071) | gut metagenome | biome: human; feature: gut; material: Stool; isolation source: human stools | place: Canada | collected 2011-12-06 ... | reverse complement strand
AACGTATGCCAGGCTGGCAGAAATACCCTACTTTTGCAAAATTATCACTCTTAGGAAACAACTAGGCACGAAATTTGTTAGCAGTAAATTAACCTAAAAGACCTGACTGATATGAGTATAAGTAAGAAAAACAAAAAGTTTAATAAGAATATGAACCCAACAGAGAAGAACCAACCTCAAGACGAGGAAGTTTTGAAAAATCAGGAAGCGGCAGAAGCTGCCATTGATGAAGAAACTCAGAAAGAAGCAACAGAAGAACTGAACGCTGAAGAGAAGGTGAATAAGGAATTGGCGGAAGCTCAGAAAACAATAGAAGAGCAGCATGACAAATACCTGCGTCTTTCAGCCGAATTTGACAATTACCGTAAACGCACCATGAAAGAAAAGGCCGAATTGATTAAGAATGGTGGAGAAAAGGCCATTACTGCCATTCTCCCTATTTTGGACGACTTGGAGCGTGCTGTAAAAACTTCAGAAACTTCGGATGATGTAAAAGCAATGCGTGAAGGAATTGAGTTGATCTACAACAAATTCCTGAAAGTATTGAACCAGGAAGGACTTCAGAAAATAGAGACTGACGGTGAGAACTTTGATACCGATTATCACGAAGCAATTGCATTAGTCCCAGCTCCTTCTGAAGAGAAGAAAGGGAAAATATTGGACTGTGTACAAACCGGTTATAAGCTGAATGACAAAGTAATACGCCACGCCAAAGTAGTTGTGGCTCAATAAAACAGTATCATAAAACGACATGGCAAAAAGAGACTATTACGAAGTTCTGGAGGTGGACAAAACAGCCACCCTTGATGTTATAAAAAAAGCATACCGCAAAAAAGCAATACAATATCATCCGGACAAGAATCCGGGGGATAAAGAAGCGGAAGAAAAATTCAAGGAAGCAGCCGAAGCTTATGATGTGTTGAGCAACCCGGATAAACGCGCCCGTTACGATCAATTTGGACATGCAGGAATGAGTGGAGCCGCCGGTGGCGGTTTTGAAGGATTCGGACAAGGTATGTCCATGGATGACATTTTCTCTATGTTCGGTGACATCTTCGGTGGACATGGAGGAGGTTTCGGAGGCTTTGGAGGTTTCGGCGGTGGCGGACGTTCCGCACAACGCAAGTTCCGTGGTTCAGACCTCCGTGTAAAAGTAAAACTGAACTTAAAAGAAATTTATACGGGAGTAGAAAAGAAATTCAAACTGAAAAAGTACGTAACATGTGACCATTGCCATGGTTCAGGAGCCGAAGGAGAAGGAGGAACGGAAACGTGTCCCACTTGTCATGGAACAGGAAGTATCACCCGCACCCAACAAAGCATTTTTGGAATGGTACAATCACAAAGCGTATGTCCACAATGTAACGGAGAAGGGAAAATCATTAAGAACAAATGTAAAGCTTGTGCAGGAGAAGGTATTGTATACGGAGAAGAAGTCGTGGAAGTGAAAATTCCTGCCGGTGTGGCTGAAGGAATGCAACTTTCTGTCAATGGAAAAGGAAATGCGGGCAAACATAACGGTGTTCCCGGTGATTTACTTGTTGTCATAGAAGAAGAATCCCATCCAGACCTAATACGCGATGAAAATGATTTGATTTACAATCTGTTACTAAGCGTTCCGACTGCTGCTTTAGGAGGCACTGTAGAAATACCAACTATTGATAGCAAAGTAAAAGTAAAAATTGAACCAGGCACCCAACCAGGTAAGGTCTTACGCCTAAGAGGTAAAGGATTGCCCAACGTCAATAGTTATGGTTACAGTAACGGTACAGGTGATTTATTAGTCAATGTAAGCGTATATATTCCAGAAACATTGAATAAAGATGAAAAACAAGCACTAGAGAAAATGCAAGAATCGGATAACTTCAAACCGAATACAAGCATTAAAGAAAAAATATTCAAGAAGTTCAAAAACTTCTTCGATTAATTCTTATACTACAAAGTGTCACAATAAGAATACTAGGTTTTATATCTGCCTGGCATTCTTTTGTGACACATTGCGGTAAATAAAAACATTTGCCATGAATTACGAAGAAACATTGGATTATTTATATAATAGTGCCCCATTATTCCAACATATAGGAAAAGATGCATACAAAGCAGGATTAGAGAATACTTATCTTTTAGACGAGTATTTCAACCATCCTCATCGCCAATTCCGAACCATTCATATAGCCGGGACCAATGGAAAAGGCTCTTGTTCACATACTTTAGCCGCCATTTTACAATCAGCCGGATACAAGACAGGACTTTACACTTCTCCACATCTGATAGATTTTCGTGAACGAATACGTGTCAACGGAATTCCTGTATCCAAAGAATATGTCATAGACTTTGTAGAAAAACACCGTGTCTTTTTTGAACCTCTGCATCCTTCTTTCTTTGAACTGACTACCGCAATGGCTTTCCACTATTTTGCCCAGAGCCAAATAGATGTAGCCATTATAGAAGTCGGCCTGGGAGGACGAATAGATTGTACAAATATCATCCGTCCGGATCTATGTGTCATAACTAATATCAGTTTCGACCATATACAATTTTTAGGTAATACATTAGCCAAAATAGCCACAGAGAAGGCCGGAATCATCAAAGAAAAGACTCCGGTAGTTATTGGTGAAACCACACCTGAAACCAAACCTATATTTACAACTCGTGCTAAAGAAGTAAACGCTCCTATCTACTTTGCAGAAGAAGAACAGTTATTACACTCCTCCAGTATAAATGAAAAAGGTAAACGAATATATCAAACAACCGACTACCTCAATCTGGAAGGCGAGCTGGAAGGACTTTGCCAACTTAAAAACACCAATACGCTTTTATCTGCCATCCGCCTATTAAAACAAGCAGGTTATCAGCTTACCGAAAGTAATATACGTAAAGGGTTCTCACAAGTATGTGAACTCACCGGCCTGATGGGAAGATGGCAAAAATTAGAAAGTGAACCGACTTTAATATGTGATACAGGACATAATGTAGGAGGAATTTCGTATATCATAGAACAATTAAAACATCAGAAATATGAACGATTACACATTGTAATAGGTATGGTAAACGACAAGGATATCAGTGGAGTATTGTCCATGCTTCCTAAAAATGCCACATATTATTTTACCAAAGCCAGTGTAAAACGCGCTTTATCCGAAAAAGAATTACAAAGCTTAGCGATGCAATCCAGGCTGCACGGAGATGCTTATCCTGATGTAGAAACCGCTGTAGCAGCCGCTAAAGAAAAAGCTAACAAAAATGACTTTATTTTTGTTGGAGGAAGCAGCTTTATCGTTGCGGATTTATTAAAATTTCACGTTTAGTCCGTCCACTTTTATAGAAAAAGTTTGGGAATACCGAACAATATCTTTTTCTTTGAATTAGTTTTATACATACAATAAAAAGATTTTCAAAAACATGATAAACACATCTACTTCCGATGAGAATTTATGTGGCCTGAAACGGGCCGATTTTCAGACAACAGTGAACGGGAAACAAACAGACCTCTTCATTCTGAAAAATGAAAACGGAGCTGAAATAGCTGTTACCAACTATGGTGGAGCAGTATTAGCTATTATGGTTCCGGACAAAAACGGTAAATATGCCAATGTCATTCAAGGACATGATAGTATAACCCATGTAATCAATAGCCACGAACCTTTCCTCAGTACTCTTATCGGTCGTTACGGAAACCGTATAGCAGGAGGCAAATTCATTTTAGAAGGGAAAGAATATTCACTGACTATCAACAATGGTCCCAACTCGCTGCATGGCGGTCCTACCGGATTTCATACCCGCATTTGGGATGCAGAACAGGAAACTCCACAAAGTTTGAAATTGCATTATTTATCTGCTGATGGCGAAGAAGGATTTCCGGGAAATTTGGATATTCACGTAACGTACACTTTAAGTAATCAAAATGAATTCATCATTACTTACCACGCTACAACAGACAAAACAACATTGGTAAACCTCACTCACCATGGTTTTTTCAGCCTATCAGGCATTGCCAATCCTACGGCAACCGTTGATAACAACATCGTAACCATTAATGCTGATTTTTATACTCCGATAGATAATGTATCAATCCCTACAGGCGAAATTGCCAAAGTAGAAGGTACTCCTATGGATTTTCGTACTCCTCAAAGAGTAGACAGTAGAATCAATGACCCATTCGAACAGCTAAAATTCGGTGCCGGCTATGACCACTGCTATGTATTAAACAAACGTGAAGCAGGCACACTGAGTTTTGCAGCAAAATGTGTGGAGCCCGAAAGCGGTCGTAGCATGGAAGTATACACTACAGAGCCCGGCGTACAAGTTTATACTTCAAACTGGCATAATGGTTTCGAAGGTGCTCATGGAGCAACTTTCCCAGCAAGAAGTGCCATCTGTTTTGAAGCACAACATTTTCCTGATACACCCAATAAAGGCCATTTCCCTTCTTGTGTTCTACATCCGGGGGAAACTTACAGTCAAGTAACCATCTACAAATTCGGTGTAAGAAAATAATTTTATGAAATAACCTAATTTATAAACTTATAATTTTTTCAAGACCATGAATCAACAAAAACAGAACGGTAATATCATCGCTATCATTACAATGTTCTTCCTTTTCGCGATGATTTCCTTCGTTACTAATCTTGCTGCGCCTTTCGGCACAATATGGAAAAACCAATATGCAGGTGCCAATACCTTGGGTATGATGGGAAATATGATGAATTTCCTTGCATATCTGTTTATGGGGATTCCTTCAGGTAATATGCTTGTAAAAATCGGATATAAAAAAACAGCCCTCATTGCCATGGCAGTAGGTTTCATCGGTTTGTTTATGCAATACATTTCCAGTTTGCTCGGTGCAGATATAGACGTATTCAATTTAGGAGAATATGCCATTAAAATGAATTTTATTATCTACCTGCTTGGTGCCTTCGTCTGTGGTTTTTGTGTATGTATGCTGAACACAGTAGTTAACCCGATGCTAAATCTTTTAGGTGGTGGTGGTAACAAAGGTAACCAATTAATCCAAGCCGGTGGTGCTCTAAACTCATTGTCGGGTACTTTGACTCCGCTTTTCGTAGGTGCCTTGATTGGTTCTGTCACCCCTCAAACAGCTATGTCAGATGTAGCTCCTCTGCTTTTCATCGCAATGGGTGTATTCGTATCAGCGTTTATCGCTCTTTCATTCATCGCTATTCCAGAGCCCCATCTAAGAAAAGCAGGTCATGAAAAAGAGAAATTCTCTCATAGTCCTTGGAATTTTCGCCATACTGTATTAGGTGTAATCGGTATCTTTGTATATGTAGGCATTGAAATCGGTATTCCAGGCACATTAAATTTCTACCTTGCCGACCCAACGGAAAAAGGTGCGGGCCTGCTTGCCAACGGTGCCGCTATCGGTGGTGCTATTGCTGCCATCTATTGGTTGCTCATGTTAGTGGGACGTTCTGCAAGTAGTGTCATCAGCGGTAAAGTAGCTACACGCACACAATTGATTGTTGTTTCCGCAACAGCTATCTGTTTTATATTAATCGCAATCTTCACTCCAAAAGAAATCACTGTCTCTATGCCGGGATATAGTGTAGAAAATGGATTCGAAATGGCCTCTGTACCTGTCAGTGCCCTATTTTTGGTACTTTGTGGTTTATGTACGTCCATTATGTGGGGAGGTATCTTCAACCTCGCTGTAGAGGGTTTAGGCAAATATACCGCACAAGCTTCAGGTATTTTTATGATGATGGTTGTCGGTGGCGGTATTTTCCCATTATTGCAGCAATTCATTTCTGACGCTGTGGGATATATGGCCAGCTATTGGTTAATTATCGCTTTGCTTGCTTATCTGTTGTTCTATGGTTTGATAGGATGCAAGAACGTAAACAAAGACATTCCTGTAGAATAATTATAAAAACATATAGTATTAACTTTAAACTATTAATATCATGGATATAGAATACGTAAGAAGTCGCTTCATCAAACATTTTGATGGTACAACAGGTTCAGTATATGCATCACCCGGACGTATTAACCTTATTGGAGAACATACCGACTATAACGGTGGTTTTGTATTTCCCGGAGCAGTAGATAAAGGTATGATTGCTGAAATCAAACCTAATGGTACCAATAAGGTACGTGCTTATTCTATTGATTTAAAAGACTATGTAGAGTTCGGTTTGAACGAAGAAGATGCTCCTAAAGCCAGTTGGGCAAGATATATTTTCGGCGTTTGCCGTGAAATGATCAAACGTGGTGTAGATGTGAAAGGTTTTGACACTGCTTTTGCGGGTGACGTACCTTTGGGTGCAGGTATGTCTTCATCTGCTGCATTGGAAAGTACATACGCTTTCGCTATCAACGAACTTTTCGGCGACAACAAAATAGATAAATTTGAATTAGCCAAGGTAGGTCAGGCAACAGAACATAATTATTGTGGTGTAAATTGCGGTATTATGGATCAATTTGCATCTGTATTTGGAAAAGAAGGTAGTTTGATCCGTTTGGATTGTCGTTCATTAGAATATCAATATTTCCCTTTCAAACCGGAAGGTTACCGTTTAGTATTAGTTGACTCAGTAGTCAAACACGAATTGGCTTCTTCTGCATACAATAAGCGTCGTCAAAGTTGTGAAGCTGCCGTATCTGCCATTCAGAAAAAACATCCTCATGTAGAATTTTTACGTGATTGTACAATGGAAATGTTGCAGGAAGCAAAAGCCGAGATCAGTGAAGAAGACTATATGCGTGCAGAATACGTCATTGAAGAAATCCAACGTGTACTCGATGTTTGCGACGCTTTGGAAAGAGGTGATTACGAAACCGTAGGACAGAAGATGTATGAAACTCACTATGGCATGAGTAAATTGTATGAAGTAAGCTGTGAGGAACTTGATTTCTTGAATGATGTTGCTTTCGACTGCGGTGTTACCGGTTCACGTGTAATGGGTGGAGGTTTCGGTGGATGTACAATCAACCTAGTTAAAAATGAACTATACGAAACATTCATCACCACTGCCAAAGAAAGATTCAAAGAAAAATTCGGAAGAAGTCCAAAAGTTTACGATGTAGTCATCAGTGACGGTTCTCGCAAGCTGGTATAAAAAATATCTCAAATTCGCTAACATATGAAAAAACCGCTTTGAATCCAAAGCGGTTTTTTTCTTCTTTATGCTATAAAAGTGTAGGAAATACACTTTTATGTTGCACAACATACTCTTTTCATATCCAATGTATTAGTAATAGTGTTACTTTTACACCCAAAATCATATACTCTATTACTAATTAGTACTTTTATATCATGAAAAGCATGAAAAAAACCTTTCTGGGAACCGGTATCGCACTGACATTGTTAAGTGCTTGCGCTCCCAAACAATCTCAAGAAGCACTTACAAAGTCCGGATTAGCCCCCACTAATTATGAAACAATAGTGGATGGCGTAAAACCTGTTAAACTGTATACGCTAAAAAATGCAGCCGGAATGGAAGTATGCGTAACCAATTTTGGCGGACGTATTGTATCTATCATGGTCCCTGACAAAAACGGAAATCTAAAAGACGTAGTGCTGGGTTTTGACAGCATTGCTGACTACCAAAATATTCCCAGCGACTTCGGTGCTTCTATCGGACGCTATGCCAACCGTATTAATAAAGGAGTCATCGTAATAGATGGAGAAACCATTCAACTGCCCCAAAATAATTTTGGCCACTGCCTGCATGGAGGTCCTAAAGGATGGCAATACCAAGTTTATGAAGCAAACCAATTAAACGACAGTACTATGACACTAACTATGAAGTCACCAGATGGAGATGCCAATTTTCCGGGAAATGTAACCGCTACTGTTACTTATGCACTGACAAGAGACAATGCCATCGACATAAACTACAAAGCGACAACTGACAAAAAGACTGTTATCAATATGACTAACCACTCTTATTTCAACTTGAGTGGAAACCCTGCCAATCCAGCCACCGACCATATTCTTTATGTAAATGCAGACAGCATCACTCCCGTTGACAGCACATTCATGACCACTGGAGAAATGATAGCAGTAACAGAAACTCCATTTGATTTCAATACTCCTAAAACTATTGCCCCCGATGTGACTAATTTTGAAAACGAACAAATAAAATTCGGCAACGGGTTCGACCACAATTGGGTACTTAACACGAAAGGTGATATCAACCAACTGGCTACCAAACTGACCAGCCCCACTAGTGGTATCACTTTGGAAATATATACTAATGAACCGGGAATACAAGTCTATACAGGCAACTTTTTGGATGGAACTGTAAAAGGGAAAAAGGGAATTACTTATCCGCAACGCGCGTCTGTTTGTCTGGAAACACAGCACTATCCCGACAGCCCCAACAAATCACAATGGCCTTCTGTAATCCTGGAACCGGGACAGACCTATCACAGCCAATGTATCTTTAAATTCGGTGTTGAAAAATAATTGTTAAACTTTAAATATTTAATATCATGAATTGGAATTCACATGAATTCATCTGGCTGGACTGGACAATACTGGCAGTCGGCATTGTAGCTGTGATATGGGCGGTATGGCGCTCTGTACAAAAAGACAAACGCTCGCAACAAGGAGCAAGCAGTGAAGATTATCTATTTGGTAAAGGTGAGCCATGGTACATCATTGGTGCTGCTATCTTTGCAGCCAATATCGGTTCGGAACATCTGGTAGGTTTGGCAGGAACCGGTGCCAAATCCGGAGTAGGTATGGCACACTGGGAAATGCAAGGTTGGATGATTCTTCTTCTAGGATGGCTTTTTGTTCCATTCTACCAACTATTAAACAATAAAATGGGCAAAATCATTACCATGCCCGATTTCCTTAAATACCGTTATACCCCACGTACCGGTTCATGGCTTTCTATCATCACATTGATAGCCTACATTCTTACTAAAGTTAGTGTAACCGCCTATACCGGAGGTATCTTTTTGGAATTTTTACTTGGACTTCCTTTTTGGTATGGGGCAATCGGACTTATTGTCTTGACCGGCATCTTCACCGTACTGAGTGGAATGAAAGGAGTAATGACCCTCTCAGCTATTCAAACCCCTATTTTAATCATTGGTTCTTTCTTGGTTCTTTTCCTGGGACTGTCAGCCTTGGGAGACGGTAATATTGCTACAGGATGGACAGAAATGATGGATCATGCGCGTAGCGCCATGAATATAGGAGCAGACGGACACGCTTATGGTGCCAACCATATGTTTCACTGGACTGAAGCAGACCCGATGTATCAAGATTATCCTGGATTCTGGGTATTTATCGGAGCTTCTATCATCGGTTTCTGGTATTGGTGTACCGACCAGCATATCGTACAGCGTGTACTTGGACAACGTAAAGGCGAAGATAATGATGTAGTAATGAAGCGTGCCCGTAGAGGTACTATTGCAGCCGGTTATTTTAAAATCCTGCCTGTCTTCATGTTTCTTATTCCGGGGATGGTAGCTGCCGCCTTAGCTGCAAAAGGTGAATTTGATATGTCAAATACAGATGCAGCTTTTGCTGTAATGGTAAAGGATGTTCTGCCTGCCGGTGTAAAAGGTATTGTAACTATTGGATTCATCTGTGCATTGGTTGCTTCACTGGCTGCTTTCTTTAATTCATGTGCCACACTTTTTACAGAAGACTTTTACAAACCCATGTTTAAGAACAAAAGTGAAGCTACTTATGTTATGGTAGGACGTATCGCTACCGTAGTTGTAGTTATCCTCGGCATGGCATGGATTCCTGTAATGATGAGTCTCGGCAGCCTTTACGACTATCTGCAAGGTATACAGTCTCTCCTTGCACCTGCAATGGTAGCCGTATTTGCACTTGGTATATTCTCCAAGAAAATCACTCCGAAAGCCGGTGAAACTGCCATGATTGTCGGTTTCCTAATTGGTATGATCCGTTTGCTGACTAATATCCTCACCAACACCGGAAAAGATGTGATGACCGGCTGGTTTTGGGAAAATACAACTTGGTTTTGGCAGACAAACTGGCTTATTTTTGAAATATGGTTACTTGTATTCCTTTTGTTGTTAATGGTTGTTGTATCATGCTTCACTCCGGCTCCAACCGCCAAACAAGTGGAAGCCATCACCTTTACCGGCAGTTACAAGGAACTTATCAGAAAGAGTTGGAACAAATGGGATGTTATAACCTCTTTAGGTGTAGTTCTGCTTTGCGCACTATTCTATGCTTATTTCTGGTAAACCATAAATTAAAGGCTGTATGCTTTGAATTATCTTGAAGAATACAGCCTGTTAATTTTAAACCGACACTAAACCATGACCACCTATTATAACATAAATCCTAAATTCTATGTATCTGTAGACTGTATCATTTTCGGTTTTGACGAAGGAGAATTAAAACTGCTTCTACTAAAACGAAATTTTGAACCAGCTATGGGAAAATGGTCTTTGATGGGAGGATTCGTACAAGAAGACGAAAGTGTAGACGCTGCCGCCAAACGGGTATTGGCAGAACTGACCGGATTGGAAAATGTATATATGGAACAAGTAGGCACATTTGGCGACTTAGAGCGCGATCCAGGAGAACGAGTTATATCAGTAGCCTATTATGCTTTAGTCAATGTAAATGAATATGACAGGGAACTAGTGCAGCAGCACAATGCCCATTGGACAAAAATAGACGAACTGCCACAGCTCATTTTCGATCATCCGATCATGATTTCCAAAGCACGTGAACTAATGAAGCACAAAGCATCATACAATCCAATTGGTTTTAACCTGCTGCCCGAATTGTTTACCCTGACACAGTTGCAAAATCTATATGAAGCAATCTATGGCGAACCGATGGACAAGCGGAATTTCCGCAAGCGGGTAGCCGAAATGGATTTCATTGAAAAAACAGATTTGATAGACAAATCAGGTTCCCGACGAGGTGCTTATCTTTATAAATTTAATGATAAGGCCTACAGAAAGGATCCTAAATTTAAACTTTAAAATAATGTGCCAATGCAATAATTTGCCAATTGACAAATTAGCATA
>ERZ1504255.203-NODE-203-length-11315-cov-9.954707_pt1 | contig 11315 bp, 7 predicted proteins | sample MGYA00571881_ERZ1504255 | MGnify/ENA primary metagenome ERZ1504255 (study PRJEB39906, sample SAMEA3182071) | gut metagenome | biome: human; feature: gut; material: Stool; isolation source: human stools | place: Canada | collected 2011-12-06 ... | reverse complement strand
CCGACAACCAGGGTTTCATATCCTCTGCTACCAATAACCAATACAATAATAATACAATGAAAAAACTTATTCTTGCAAGAGGAGTCTTGGCTGCCTCTTTATTCTGCTGCATGTCCTTAGGGAATACAGCTTGTGTGAACCGGATTGACGAAGAATCAGAAGCGGAAATCGAGGAAGGGACGACACCTATCACGTTCTCTATCAAAATGGAAAAGGCCAGTACCAAGGTCACAAACACCGCCTTTGAAAAAGGAGACAGAATGGGCTTGTTTGCAACCACTTCCTCCGGCTCCATCAAGGGAAAACGGTATATTGACAATCTGGCCCTGGAATATACGGAAGGCTCCACACTGGTTCCCAAAAAGACAGTATTCTATCCGGAAGGAGATGTGTCACTGGACTTTATCAGTTACCACCCTTACCAAACCGAAGGGGTAGCTGCCGGTACACCCGTTCTTCCCGTATCTGTGCAGATAGACCAGAGCAATGAGAAAAACCGCGCACAAAGTGACTTCTTGGTAGCTAAAGCGCAAGGAATCACCAGTAAAACCAAATCTGTAACCCTGGAGTTCCAACACAAGCTGTCCAAACTGGCAATCTCTCTGACACCCGACGCAAGCAACTCTGCCAATGATTTGCTGAAAGCCAATCCGCGTATCATCGCAACCGGGCTCAAGACCTCGGCCGATTATAATCTGGAAGACGGGACTTTCAGTAATCTTACGGGGACACAAGACATCATAGCCTCCGGCGAATGGAGCGTCAAAGACAACAAACTTACCGGCAAGGAATTCATCATCATACCCCAAACGATAAATGATGGCAAGCAATCCTTCATTATGGAGTGGAGCGGACGTATATACAGTTGTGCAATACCCGAAGTGGAAATGAGTAGCAGCACGCAATGTATCATTAACATATCAGCCATGCAGAGCAACAGCAACGTACTGAGCAGTTTTGCCGGAAAAATCAAGGAATGGAGCAGCCTCCCTCCCATCGACACCGACAATATGGAAGATTACACTGCCATACATATCTCCGCTCTCTCCTTTTCTCTTTCAAATGTGTACAGAATTTATCACGAAGGGATACCCATTGCAGAAGTCTGCAAGGAATATCTCAAATCAGCGTCATTGACTTCCAGAGCCGTTATAGCCTATCCCATAGGCGAAAATGAAAAGACCGACCTGAGCAATGGAGTCATCCTACAGCTTGCAGACCGTAAAGACACCATCTGCGGAGGAAGAATAAGCTGGAATACAGACGACTATGGATTTACCTACACTAAAGGGGAATATACCGGCATAGACAAGCTCTATATAGACAATAACCATAAGCTACTTCTGGATAAACCGGAAAACGCCATCAAAGTGAATGTGGCATGCTACACCCTTCGAGACATCAGAAAAGGAGTGTCTACCGAATACCCCATTGTCAAGATTGGAGCCCAATACTGGATGGGTAAAGAGCTCCATGCCACCACCTACCGTGACGGAGCTCCCTTGAAAAAACAGAGTGACTTGGGAACAGACAAAGCCGGATATTACAAGCCGGACAAATATGACATTTATTTTTACAATGGAGAATCCATACTGGCAGGAGAGCTGGCTCCCGAGGGCTGGAAAATTCCATCGGATGCAGACTGGGAACAGCTGAAAAACTACACCGGCAACGATGCCTCCATACTAAAAGCAGGAGAATGGCAGGCAATGGTATCCGGTGAAGTTGCCCCCGTCAACAACCATACCCGGTTCAATGCTTTCCCGGTAGGAATGTGGTACAACAAAGGACACAACAGCCCCAATAAAATGACCGCCTTTTGGAGTTGGGATCATACAAAGCATACCCTTTCGGAAAGCACCATTTATTTTCTCGGCGAAAGCGACGAGTTTGTATCAAGCACTGCCCATGTCACCGGTAAGCCCTACTATAAAGCTCTTTCCATCCGCTGTATAAAAGAATAGCCGGCAATTTCGGCATTTCTCATTTCTTTTTTGTATTTTTGTTCCCAATGTGCAAGATTTTTGCCAATCGGACAAAGATAACGAAAGAGAAATGAAAGTAATCGACCTGATAAACAGTAACGAAAAAACAGCTTTTTCCTTTGAAATATTGCCACCACTGAAAGGTACGGGCATCGAAAAGCTGTATCAAACCATAGATACGTTACGGGAATTCGACCCCAAATACATCAACATCACCACGCACCGCAGCGAGTACGTGTACAAAGACCTCGGCAACGGATTGTTCCAGCGAAACCGCCTGCGCCGCCGCCCCGGCACCGTAGCCGTAGCTGCTGCCATCCAGAACAAGTACAACATCACCATGGTGCCGCACATCCTTTGCAGCGGCTTCACCCGCGAAGAGACGGAGTACGTGCTGCTCGACCTGCAATTCCTCGGCATCACCGACCTGCTGGTGCTTCGTGGCGACAAGGCAAAGCACGAATCCTCTTTTATCCCCGTGGGCAACGGTTACCACCACGCCGTCGAACTACAAGAGCAAATCAACAACTTCAATAAAGGTATTTTTGTGGACGGCTCCGAGATGAAAGTTACCAATACCCCGTTTTCATACGGTGTGGCGTGCTATCCGGAAAAGCATGAAGAAGCCCCCAACATGGATACAGACATCTACTGGCTAAAGAAGAAAATGGAAATGGGTGCAGAGTATGCCGTGACCCAGCTCTTCTACGACAACCGGAAATATTTCGACTTCGTGGAACGTGCCCGTCAAGCCGGTGTCACCATCCCGATTATCCCGGGCATCAAGCCCTTCAAGAAGTTGTCACAACTCAGCATGATACCCAAGACGTTCAAAGTAGATTTGCCCGAGGAACTGACCCAAGAGGTTCTGAAGTGCAACACCGATGCGGAAGCTCAGCAAGTGGGTATCGAATGGTGCGTGCAGCAGTGCAAAGAGCTGATAGCCCATGGCGTCCCAAGCCTCCACTTCTACTCGGTAGGAGCTACAGACAGCATCAAGGAAGTAGCCAAACAAATCTACTAAACAATGGACAATCAACAGTTGACAATTGACAATAGGCAGTGTCACAAGTAATAACTTATAACTAATTAACCCGTGTTCAGTTTCAAGGACATAATAGGCCAAGAGGCAGCCAAGCAAAGGCTGATACAAGAAGTGCAGGAAGGACGTATCCCCCACGCACAACTCTTCTGTGGCCCTGCCGGAGTAGGAAAACTCCCATTGGCACTTGCCTATGCCCGCTACATCTGCTGTCCCAACCGGACGGAAACCGATGCCTGCGGTACTTGTCCCTCCTGCGTAAAATGGAATAAGCTGGTGCACCCGGACGTACACTTCGTATACCCTATCGTCAAGAGCGCCAAAGGGAAAAAGGAAGTCTGCGACGACTATATCGCCAACTGGCGGCACCTGTTGCTGAACAGCCCCTACTTCGGGCTGAACCACTGGCTGAACGAGATGGATGCCGAAAACGGACAAGCTATTATCTATGCCAAGGAAAGCGACGAGATAACCCGCAAGCTGAGTCTGAAATCCAGTGAAGGAGGTTACAAAGTCACCATCGTATGGCTACCCGAAAAGCTGCATGAAGTATGCGCCAACAAGCTGCTGAAACTGCTGGAAGAGCCACCCGAGAAAACGATATTCCTCCTCATCTCCGAAGCTCCGGAAATGATACTACCCACCATCCTCAGCCGCACGCAGCGCTTCAACATTCCCAAGATTGAAGAAGCCGACATAGCCGAAGCCCTGCAGCAGAAGTACGGAGTGCAGCCCCGCGACAGCGAGACGATAGCCCACCTGGCAAACGGAGACTTCATCAAAGCATTGGAGACCATCCATCTGAACGAAGAGAACGAACTGTTCTTCAACCTCTTTGTCAGCCTGATGCGACTCTCCTACCAGCGCAAGATACGGGAAATGAAACAATGGAGCGAGCAGCTTGCTGCCATGGGACGCGAACGGCAGAAGAACTTCCTGGACTACTGCCAGCGCATGACCCGCGAGAACTTCATCTACAACCTGCACCGCAAGGAGATGAACTACATGACGCTGCCCGAACAGAACTTCGCCACCCGTTTTGCCCCCTTTGTCAACGAACGGAACGTCATGGGTATCATGGACGAACTAAGTGAAGCGCAACGCCACATCGAGCAGAACGTAAACGCCCGCATGGTGTTTTTCGACTTCTCTCTCAAAATGATTGTTTTATTGAAACAATGAAAAGTGGCAAAATAATGAAATGCAAAGTATCAAATCGTAAATAGTAAATAAATAGATGATGGAATTTAAACTACATAACGGAAGCGGAGGTCTCTGCTGCAAGAGTTGCGGCAGGCAGGACAAGCAACTGAACACCTACGACTGGCTGGCAGACATTCCGGGCAATGCCGATGAGAGCGAGCTGGTAGAGGTTCAGTTCAAGAATACCCGCAAGGGATATTTCCGCAACAGCAACAAGATACCTCTGGAGAAAGGCGACATCGTAGCCGTAGAAGCCACCCCCGGACATGATATCGGTGTGGTGACCCTGACCGGACGTCTCGTGCCGCTGCAAATGAAGAAAGCCAATATCAAGTCTGAGGCAGACATCAAACGCATCTACCGCAAGGCGAAGCCCGTAGATATGGAGAAGTACAACGAGGCAAAAGCCCGCGAGCACGCCACCATGATACGCTCGCGCCAGATTGCCCTGGACCTCAACCTCAACATGAAGATTGGTGACGTGGAATACCAGGGAGACGGCAACAAAGCCATCTTCTACTACATCGCCGACGAGCGTGTGGACTTCCGCCAGCTCATCAAGGTCCTTGCCGACGCCTTCCGCGTGCGCATCGAGATGAAACAGATTGGCGCCCGCCAGGAAGCCGGACGCATTGGTGGCATCGGTCCCTGCGGACGCGAACTCTGCTGCGCCACCTGGATGACCTCCTTCGTGTCGGTATCTACCAGCGCTGCACGCTTCCAGGACATATCACTGAATCCGCAGAAACTTGCCGGACAATGCGCCAAGCTGAAGTGCTGCCTCAACTACGAAGTGGACTGCTACGTGGAAGCACAGAAACGCCTGCCCTCACGCGAGATTACCCTGGAAACCAAAGACGGCGAGTTCTTCTTCTTCAAAGCCGACATTCTGAGCAACCAGATAACCTACTCAAGTGACAAGAACATCCCTGCCAACCTGGTGACCATCAGCGGCAGACGCGCCTTCGAGATTATCGGTTTGAACAAACGTGGCATCAAGCCCGACAGCCTGATAGAAGAAACCCATCGTTCCGAGCCCAAAAAGCCGGTGGACTTGCTGGAACAAGAGAGCCTCACCCGCTTTGACCGCAGCCGGAAAGGCAAGAGTGGAGGTGACGGCAACGATGGCGAGAACAGCAACAACAGCCGTAACAAGAGAAAGAAAAAGAGTGGAAACGGTCGTCCGCAAGGAGGTGAGCAGCAGGGTGCTCCGCAATCCAACAACCAGAGAGAACAATCCAGGCAAGACCGGCAACCGAGACAGAAACAAGACCGGCAAGCACCCAAACAAGGTGAACAGCAACAAGGCGAACGTCAACAACGGAACAATAACAACCGTCGTCCGCCCCGTAACAATAAGCCCAAACCTCAAGGTGAAAGACCTGCCCAAAATGACAAACCGGCTCAAGAATAGGAATCTCTGCCTGAAAGGTATCATACTACTGTTTGTCGCAAGCCTGCTGAGCGCTTGCGACAAACAGACCGTATACCATTCCTTCCAATCCCTCCCCACCGAAGGCTGGCTGCGCGAAGACACGCTCTCTTTCGACGTGAAGGTCACCGACTCACTGACCTACTACAAACTGTCTTTGGAAGTTCGTAACCGAAGCAACTACCCCTATCAGAATCTACCTCTATCCATCTGCTACACCACCGCAGATTCCATTCCGTCACCCACGGACACCATACAGCTAATCCTCGCGGACAAAGAAGGAATCTGGAAAGGTGACGGCTGGGGAGGTCTCTATCAGACTGCCGTTCCCGCAGGAAGCGTTCGAATCGGCAAACCCGGCACCTACCTCTTTAAAGTGGCCTATACGCTACCGGACGAAAGGCTGCAAGGAATCAATGACATCGGCATCAAACTGAAGAGATAGGAACTCCCTATTGTTCTTTATTACCTTCTTCTAACAACCACCTCAGTCTCCCACTCACGTCTCCTTGAAGCGGAAACGGGCGGGGTATCATAACTTGCCCTCTTACCTCGTAGCGTTACGTCTTTTACGCCAGGATGTAACGACCGTTACACCAGCATGTAAAGGGCGTTACAATATAGCGTAAAAGTCGTTACGATACAGCGTAAAGGACGTTACAATGCGATGTAACGGCCGTTACATTACGATGTAAACAATGTGTAAATGCAATGTAATGATAATCAAGTCCATTCGTATGTCCCACAAGGAAACGGTCATAACTAAATTCGGCGATTACGTCCCGCATCAATCCGCAGAAAGATAAACAGCAAGATTGTGAATCCCCAGAGAGAAGAACCTCCGTAACTAAAGAAAGGCAACGGGATACCGATGACGGGGGTCAGCCCCAGCACCATGCCTATATTGATGAATAGATGGAACAAGAATATACTAAGCACAGAATAACCATACACCCGGCCAAAGGGAGATTGCTGCCGCTCGGCCACGGCAATCAGCCGTAAAATAAGAATAAGGAACAGTAACAGTACAGCCGTGGACCCTACGAATCCTTCCTCCTCACCCACGGTGCAAAAAATGAAGTCCGTATCTTGCTCCGGCACATACTTCAGCTTTGTCTGCGTACCATTCAAGAAACCTTTGCCGGTCAGCCCCCCGGAGCCGATGGCTATCTTCGACTGGTTCACGTTATAGCCGGCACCAGCAAGGTCCTCTTCCATACCGAGCACCACCTTGATACGTATCTGTTGATGGGGCTCCAGCACTTTATTGAAGAAGTAGTCGCTGGAGTAGAGGAAACCTATCGAACCCAAAGCAAACAGCCCAATCAGAAAATAAGATAAATGGCGCTCGCTTAAAGAAAGAAAGACAAGATACCCGACAACAAGTGCACAAAGCCCCCACTGCACCCACACCAAGTTGAAGGGTACCACGTATTCCGAAATCAGATAAGCCACGAGCAGCACTCCCAGCGAACCGCCGATAATATTCCGTGTGGGTTCCCAGCGCTTTTTATAAACCCACACCATACCTCCGGCAAAGAGCAGTACCATCAGCAGTACGGCAAATTCTCCGATAGGCGTCGGTGTATCGGCAATCATCACCGCATCAAAACGGATGCCCACCACAAAGTAGGCCACTGCACATATACCCGAGAACAGTACCACGCCCGGCATTCCCTCCCGATAAAGCATCAGGAAAAATGCAGAGTACACCAATGCCGAACCCGTCTCCCGCTGTAGGATAATCAGCAACATGGGGAAAAGAATCAAGAAAGCCAGCATAAGGGAGCTTTTCCAATTCTTCATCGTAAACGAGTAGGCGCTCATATACTTGGCAAGCGCCAGCGCCGTGGCAAACTTGGCAAACTCCGCCGGCTGCAAACTGACCGGCCCCAGAATGAGCCACGACCGCGACCCTTTCGTGTCGGGCGCAATGAATATCGTGACAATCAGCAACAGCATCAGCCCTATATATATAAGGTAGGAGAACATGTCATAGAGGGAATCATCCAGCATCAGCAGCACAAACCCCAGCCCGAAGGAACATATAATCCAGACAAACTGCTTGCCGGCACGCGTAGAGAAGTCCAGAAAGTCACGGTCACCATAATCATAACTCGCCCCACAGACACTGAACCAGCCGAATACAATCAGCAGCAGGTAAGCGACAATCGTCACCCAGTCCAATGATTTCCATATGCTATCTCTCCTTGTCACCAATTTATTTACGATTTTACTATTTACTATTTACTATTGAAGTCACTGACCGTTCAGCCCTAACCCCTAATCCTTAATCCCTAATCATCATCTCTCCTCATCTCCGTAAAGTATCACCCGGTTACTGAATTCTTCCGCCCGTATCTCATTCTCGGGCGACAGCTTTCCATGCAGATACTGGTCCATCATCATGGCACCGATAGGTACGCCATACGTGGCACCGAAACCACCGTTCTCCACATAGACGGCAATGGCTATCTTAGGGTTGTCCATCGGGGCAAAGCCCATAAAGACAGAATGGTCCTTGCCGCGGTTCTGTGCCGTGCCCGTCTTTCCGCAGACCTCCACACCCGGCAGGATGGCTCCCGCCATGCGGCAAGTGGCGCTACCCGTACTTCCGTCTACAGCGGCACGCATGCCTTTCACCACCATTTCATAATATTCGCGGTCGATGGTGGGATAACGGGGATTGCGATAGATGCTGTCCAGTTCATTGTCTTCTATCTCCTTCACGATGTGCGGAGTAATGAAATGCCCCCGGTTGGCAATGGTGGCACCCAGATTGGCTATCTGCAACGGGGTGGCGAGAATCTCTCCCTGCCCGATGGAGATACTAATCACCGTCAGACCGTTCCACGAACCCCGATAGGGCTTGTCGTAGAACTTTGCATTCGGTATCAGTCCACGCTGTTCGCCGGGGAGGTCGGTACCGAGCCGATAGCCGAAGCCCTGCGATACCATGTGGTCTTTCCATACGGTAATGGCATTCTGCGGCGAACCGTATTTTTTATCACCGAACATGCGATACAATCCCCAACAGAAATAGGAATTACAAGAGGTAGCGATGGCAGGAATCAGCGACAGAGGCGAACCATGTCCGTGACATCCCACATGAAGGCCTTTATGATTGAAACCATGCGCACAAGGGAAAGTCGGATAATCTTCGTGGATAATCTCTTCCTGAAGGAAAGTCAGTGCCTGCGCCGTCTTGAAGGTGGAGCCCGGCGGATAAGCTCCCATGATGGCACGGTTCAACAAAGGCTTCCGCTTGTCCATCTGCAGCAGGCGGTGGTTCTTTCCCCGCTGGCGCCCTATCATCAGATGAGGGTCAAAGGTAGGCGAGGAAACCATGCACAGAATCTCACCCGTAGCCGGTTCGATGGCCACAATGGCACCGATTTTGTGTTGAAGCAGCCGTTCGCCCAACATCTGGAGGTCAATGTCGATGCCTAGTGTCAGGTTCTTGCCGGGTACGGAGGAACGGTCCAACTGTCCGTCCATGTAGTGTCCCTGGATGCGCCCGTGAGCGTCACGAAGCAGAATCTCCACCCCCTTCTCTCCACGCAGATACTTTTCATAGGATTTCTCGATGCCTTGCTTGCCTATATAGTCTCCGCGAATATAATAGTCATCGTTCTCAATGTCTTTCTTGGACACTTCGCCGATGTCTCCCAGCAAATGGCCGGCAGAGTTATAGGTATATTGACGGATAGTACGCCGCTGAATATAGAAACCTGGAAATTTGAACAGCTTCTCCTGAAACACACCGCACTCTTCGGCAGAAAGCTGCGTCATGAACACCTGATGGGTGTATTTGGAATAACCGGGGTTCATCCAGCGGTTCTTGACGTCCTTCATCCGTTTGTCAAACTGCTCACGGGTAATGTTCAAGGCACTGCAAAGGTCGAGTGTATCCAGCTGCGTCACCTCCCGAGGCACAAACGTAATATCATAGGCAGGCTGGTTAAACACGAGCAACTTACCGTTACGGTCGTAGATAGCCCCCCGTGATGGATATTGTATCTTGTTCAGAAAAGCGTTACTGTCCGCGTTCTTCTTGTAGTCATCAGTCATGATTTGCAGGTCGAACAGCCGGAACACGTAAATAAGAACGATGACAATAGCCGCCGCTCCAATTACATATTTCCGCTTTTCCAGTGTATAGTCTTTCATCAATTCCTAATCCTTAATCCCTTTATCCTTTCTTTCTTATTCCCTCAACAGCCATAATGCAGGTCACAGTAAGCAGGGTACTTGCCGCAATTCTCAACAACAGCGTACCAATATGGGCAAAAGAGAAGAATTCGAGGGTAAGCAACAAGCCGTGATGTATCAGCACACTCACAACCAGATATTTCAGGAAAGGAAGAATCCCCATTGTACGGATGGCCGGAACCAGTGTATCCAGCGTGTCACGAGGCACGAACAGCCGCAGGAAAGTGGGGCGCAAGAAAGCCAGCAACACCGTAGCGGCAGCGTTCATCCCCGGTGTGTCGGAAAAGACGTCGACAGCCAGCCCTAAAAAGAATGCCCACAACATCAACGCATTGCGGGGAGTGTCCGACTCAAACTTCAGTATCAAGTAGATATACAGAAATGGAGTGGCATATCCTGCAATATGCACATTGTTCAATATCAGCACCTGCAACAGTACCAAGCCTATGAACCATCCTATTTTATGCAGATAATTAATTAACAACGCTAATGAGTTATAAGTTACGAGTTACAAGTTATTGAGTGTATAAGTTATAAGATATAAAGATGATTAATCCCTAATCCTTAACCCCTAATCCCTAATTTCTTAGTCACTTCTCGTCCGCCCTCGACTCCAATGCCTTTTGTTCATCCTGCCCGTTGCGGGAAATGACGCGCACATTGCTCACCTTTCCAAAGTCCGTAGCCAGCTTTATCTTCAACAGATACGAAAGCCCGTCGTGCGAGTCAGACATGTCATCCACCGTCCCCACCATGACACCTTCTGGAAACACGGTGGAATAGCCGCTGGTCACTACTGTATCTCCCAGATTGAATTCGGCATGCCGGGGCAAATCCTTCAGATAGGCAAAACGGGAATTACCTCCCTCCCACTTCAAATAACCGAAATAATCACTGCCCACAATCTTACAGCTGATGCTTGACTTGCTGTTCAGCAACGGAATGACCAACGAGTAATGGGGAGAGGTCTTATACACAATACCCACCACGCCATTGGCATCTACAACTCCCATCTCAGGACGGATACCTTCTGTTGTTCCACGGTCTAAAGTGATATAATTGTCAGCCTTGTTCAAGCTGTTCTTTATGACATTCGCCTTGAATATCTGATACTCCGTAGGAGCAAGCCGTTCCATGCTGTACAACCTGGCGGAGTCCAATCCTTTCTCCTTCAAGACATTTTCCAGAAACAAAAGCCGCTGCTCCAGCCACATGTTGCGGTCGAGCAGGTCTTCGTTGGCCGTCTTCAAGTGGAAATAGGAAGTGATGCCACCCGATATTTCATAAACTTTCCCCGCCACGCCATTGGCAGAGGTGAAATACACACTCTGCTGGTAATGATTAAAGCGAAATAATAAAATAAAACTGGCAACCTCTAACAGAAGAAAGAGGAACCAGTAATTATATTTAATGAGAAAGTCTAATAAATTTCGCATTACCG
>ERZ1504255.181-NODE-181-length-12080-cov-10.133139_pt1 | contig 12080 bp, 6 predicted proteins | sample MGYA00571881_ERZ1504255 | MGnify/ENA primary metagenome ERZ1504255 (study PRJEB39906, sample SAMEA3182071) | gut metagenome | biome: human; feature: gut; material: Stool; isolation source: human stools | place: Canada | collected 2011-12-06 ... | reverse complement strand
TATTGTCAGGACTACAGGCGCCTAATTCAGGTAGTCTTTCTGTTCCGGGTGATGTGACGATAGGCTATCTGCCTCAAGTCATGATTCTGAGTGATAAACATACTGTGATGGAAGAGGCGGAGATGGCTTTTGAACATATCTTTGACTTGCAGGCTAGTATTGAGAGAATGAATCAGGAATTGGCGGATAGAACAGACTATGATTCAGAAAACTATCATAAACTGATTGAGAAATTCACACATGACAATGAACGCTTTCTGATGATGGGAGGTACCAATTATACGGCTGAGATAGAACGTACATTGATGGGGTTAGGATTTAACCGGGAAGATTTTAACCGTCCTACATCCGAGTTCAGTGGTGGTTGGCGTATGCGTATAGAGTTGGCCAAGTTGTTGTTGCGACGGCCCGATGTGTTGCTGTTGGACGAGCCTACCAATCATCTGGATATAGAAAGCATTCAATGGTTGGAAAACTTTTTGAAGACAAGTGCGGGGGCCGTTGTATTGGTGAGTCACGACCGCGCATTTATTAATAATGTGACCAATCGTACGATTGAAATATCTTGCGGGCATATCTATGATTATAAAGTGGCTTACGATGAGTTTGTGGTATTGCGCAAAGAGCGTCGTGAGCAGCAATTGCGTGCATACGAGAACCAGCAGAAGCAAATTCAGGATACGGAAGATTTCATAGAGCGTTTCCGTTATAAGGCTACCAAGGCTGTCCAGGTGCAGAGCCGCATCAAGCAATTGGAAAAAATAGTTCCTATTGAAATTGATGATGAAGATAATTCAGCCTTACGGTTGAAGTTTCCGCCTGCCATGCGTTCCGGCAATTATCCGGTCATTTGTGACGGGGTGAAGAAAGTATACGGCAGTCATCTTGTTTTCCACGATGTGACTTTGACTATTAATAGAGGTGAGAAGGTGGCTTTTGTCGGAAAGAACGGGGAAGGTAAGTCCACTTTGGTGAAATGTATAATGGACGAAATCCCATACGAAGGTAAACTGACCATCGGGCACAACGTACAGATTGGTTATTTTGCTCAGAATCAGGCTCAGATGCTGGATGAAAATCTGAGTGTTTTTGATACAATTGATTATGTGGCAAAAGGGGATATTCGTTTAAAAATTCGTGATATTCTGGGAGCATTCATGTTTGGAGGTGAGGCTTCTGATAAAAAAGTAAAGGTACTGTCGGGTGGGGAGCGGAGTCGTCTTGCCATGATAAAACTTTTGTTAGAACCGGTGAATTTCCTTATTTTGGACGAACCTACCAACCATCTGGATATGCGCTCAAAGGATGTATTGAAAGAAGCTATCAAGGAATTTGATGGAACGGTGATTGTTGTTTCTCATGACCGTGAGTTCTTGGATGGACTGGTGACCAAAGTTTATGAATTTGGAGGTGGAGTAGTAAAAGAACACATTGGCGGCATTTATGATTTTTTACAGAAAAAGAAAATAGAGAGTCTGAATGAGTTGCAGCTTTCGGCTTCTCCTACTGTGTCTGCCACTAAAAAGGAAGAACCCGAAACGGTCAGTGAGAACAAATTATCTTATGAGGCGCAAAAGGAATTGAATAAGAAAATTCGTAAATTGGAGAAACGAATTGCGGATTGTGAACAAAAAATAGAAAAGCTGGAAACTGAGATTAGCGGGGTGGAAGCCGATATGGCTACTCCCGAAGGTGCATCGGATATGGCTTTGTATGAAAAGCATCAGAAACTGAAAAAGGACTTGGATCAGACGGTAGAAGAATGGGAGGCCGTTTCTATGGAATTAGAAGAGATGCAGGGAAGTTAATATGTATCATATATATAGAACAAATGAAAGCAAAACATTATTTACCAATGGCTGTATTGGCTCTGGCAGTAGCTGCCGGATGCGACAGTAAAAAGGAAGCCGTCATGACTTCGGGTATAGACTTGACAAATTTGGACACTACGGCTGTTCAAGGAGCTGATTTTTATCAGTATGCTTGTGGCGGATGGATGAAGAAACACCCTCTGACCAATGAATATTCCCGTTTTGGCTCATTCGATATGCTTGCCGAAAATAACCGGGAACAACTGAAAGGATTGATTGTGGAAATTGCTGCCGGACAGAATGCGCAAGGTACAATAGGTCAGAAAATAGGGGATATCTATAATCTGGCTATGGATAGTGTGAAACTGAATGCGGATGGAGTAACTCCTATTCAAGCTGATTTGGAAAAGATTGCTTCAGTGAAGGATAAATCGGAAATAGTTCCTTTGATGGCGGAACTGGCTCATAGCGGTGTATTCCCTTATTTCAGTTTCTATGTGGGTGCCGATATCATGGACAGCAAGAGCAATTTGTTTCAATTGTATCAAGGGGGTATCAGTCTGGGTGAAAGAGAATATTATTTGGACAATGATGATGTGACTACCAATATCCGTAATAAGTATAAAGAACATATTGTAAAGATGTTCCAATTGGCTGGTTTTGATGAGGCTGCCGCTAAAAAGAAAATGGAGGCTGTAATGGATATCGAAACCCGTATTGCAAAAGCTTCTTTCAGTGCGGTGGAACAGCGTAACCCTGCGGCCAATTATCATAAAATGTCTTTGGATGAATTAAAGAAAGAGATTCCGGGCATTGACTGGGATGCTTTCTTGAATGGTATAGGCGTGAAAGGGGTGACTGAACTGAGTGTTTCTCAAGTGGAGCCGATTAAAGAGGTTGAGAAAATTATCAATAGCTTGCCGGTTGAAAATCAGATCGCTTATATGCAATGGAATCTGATAGACAGGGCTGCCGGTTACTTGAGTGATGATTTGGTAGCACAAAACTTTGATTTTTATGGAAAAACACTATCCGGTAAACAGGCTAACCAACCTCGTTGGAAGCGTGCCGTAAGTACTGTGAATGGGGTACTGGGTGAAGCGGTAGGTCAGATGTATGTGGAGAAATATTTTCCGGCAGCCGCAAAAGAACGTATGGTGCAGTTGGTAAAGAATCTGCAGACCGCATTGGGAGAACGTATCCGGAATTTGGAATGGATGGGTGACAGCACAAAGATTAAAGCTATTGAGAAGTTGAATTCTTTTTATGTAAAGGTAGGCTATCCTGATAAGTGGAGGGATTATACCGGTTTGAATATTGAAAAAGATTCTTATTGGGCCAATGTGAAGCGTGCTACAGAATTCGAACTGGATTATATGTTGTCCAAGGCAGGCAAGCCGGTTGACAGAGATGAATGGGGAATGACTCCGCAGACTGTCAATGCATATTATAATCCGACCACGAATGAGATTTGTTTTCCGGCAGGTATTCTTCAATATCCGTTTTTTGACATGAATGCTGATGATGCATTTAATTATGGAGCTATTGGCGTGGTTATCGGTCATGAAATGACTCATGGATTCGATGATCAGGGACGTCAGTTCGATAAGGATGGTAATTTGAAAGATTGGTGGACAGCCGAAGATGCCAAACGTTTTGAAGAACGTGCTCAGGTAATGGTGAATTTCTTTGATAGCATTCAGGTTTTGCCGGGACTCAATGCCAACGGTTCTTTGACTTTAGGTGAGAATATAGCCGACCATGGTGGTTTGCAGGTTTCTTTCCAAGCGTTCAAGAATGCGACAAAAGATGCTCCGCTACCAGTAGAAGACGGATTTACTCCGGAACAGCGCCTCTTCTTGTCATACTCCGCAGTGTGGGCTGGCAATATCCGCGACGAGCAGATTCGTTTGCAAACAAAGTCTGATCCACATTCATTGGGCAGATGGCGTGTGAACGGAGCACTCCCTCAAATTGGTGCATGGTATGATGCTTTTGGCATTAAAGAGGGGGATCCTATGTATTTGGCTCCTGAAAAACGTGTCTCTATTTGGTAAGCTTTATACATAAAAGATAATAAAAAGCATGGTAATTGCTGATAATTTGGCATTTACCATGCTTTCTTTTTGGAATTTACATGATAAACACCTATTTTTGTGCCCGATGAAACGGAGACGATATATAGCATGGGTATTAATGTTGGTCAGCATAATCATGTTGACTGCATCTGTTCTGCCTCATCATCATCACCGGGAAATCCTTTGCTTGCAGCATGATATGACTTTGTGCGGCTGTCAATGTTCTGTACAGCATCAGCAGCATAATAGTTCCGATGAGAATCATACATGTAATGCCGGATGCGTGACCAAGTTTAAAAGTGTAACTCCGGATCGGGCTCAGGACAGTGTTTCTCCTGATTATTCGTTTTGTTTGTTGCTATATACGGTAACGGATGTATTGGCGCTTTCATTGCAGTTGACAGAACACAACACATTACCTTATAATTACTATTTAGAAAAACTGCATTCTACGTGTCTTCCCCACGTAAAGGGGTTGCGTGCTCCTCCTTGCGATGTTCTTGCTTAACAGATAGAAAGTTTATCTTTTTATCCGCAACTTTGTTGCATTTTCTTTACGCTAATTTTGTATTTAATAAAAAAGTAAGAACAAATTATATCATCATGAAGAAACTTATCTTTATGGGAGTCTTGGGATTATTTCTTTTAGGCTCTTGCAACAGTAAATCGGAACATGACCATGAGGGGCATAGTCATGAAACGGAAAAAGCACATAATCATGATCATGAAGGCCATGATCACGAGCATGAGGAACACGATCATGCGAGTGAAAACCACGAAGGACATAACCACGAGGCAGAGATGGCAGCCGGACATTCCGATGAGATAATCCTGGCTCCGGAAAAAGCGAAAGCAGCTGGAGTAGAATCGGAAATAATCCAGCCTAAATCATTCCGTCAGGTAATAACGACCAGCGGACAGGTACAGGCGGCACAAGGTGATGAAAGCGTAGTAGTTGCCAATGTAGCCGGTGTGGTTTCTTTCCGCCATCCGGTAACGGACGGTATGAGTGTGAGCAAGGGGGCTCCCATTCTGAATATCTCTGCTGAGAATATGCCGGACGGAGACCCTGTAAAACGTACCCGTATCGCATATGAAACCGCCAAAAAAGAATATGAACGTGCCGCCAAGTTGGTAAAAAGTCAGATAATATCACAGAAAGATTTCAATGCCATTACGGAGAGTTATGAAAATGCATTATTGGCATACGAGGCTATTTCAAAGAACCAGACCAAGACAGGTGTGTCCGTTACAGCTCCTTTAGGTGGCTATATCAAGAATTGTCTGGTGAAGGAAGGTGATTATGTGTCGGTAGGCCAGCCTTTGGTGAGTATCACTCAGAACCGTCGTCTGTTCCTTCGTGCAGATGTTTCCGAGAAATATTATGGTTATCTGCATAGCATCCAGTCGGCAAACTTCAAGACTCCATACGATAATAAGGTATATGAGTTGGGTGAGTTGAAAGGGCATCTGCTTTCTTATGGTAAAGCATCCGGTGGTACTTCTTTCTATGTACCTGTTACTTTCGAATTTGATAATCGGGGAGATGTGATTCCCGGTTCGTATGTGGAGGTGTATCTGCTCTCGTCGGAAATGCCCGATGTGCTGGCCTTACCTGTTACAGCATTGACCGAAGAACAGGGCTTGTATTTTATTTATCTGCAATTGGATGAAGAAGGGTATAAGAAACAGGAAGTGACTTTGGGGGCTAGTGACGGAAAGGAAGTTCAGATTCTTACGGGGTTAAAAGCCGGTGACCGTGTGGTAACAAAAGGAGCCTATCAGGTGAAATTGGCATCGGCCAGCAATGCGATTCCGGCTCATAGTCATGAACATTAATCAAGCCGCCCTATGCTAAATGAACTTATACATTTCGCCCTTCAAAACCGTATATTGGTTCTGGTGGCGTCGGTTTTGCTGCTTATTGGCGGTACTTACACGGCTTTTCATACGGAAGTCGATGTGTTCCCCGATTTGAATGCGCCGACTGTAGTGATTATGACTGAAGCGAATGGTATGGCTGCCGAAGAGGTGGAACAATTGGTAACCTTCCCTGTAGAAACTGCTGTGAATGGTGCGACCAATGTGCGCCGGGTGCGTTCATCTTCCACCAATGGCTTTTCCGTTGTGTGGGTGGAATTTGAATGGGATACTGATATCTATCTGGCCCGTCAGATTGTTAGTGAGAAATTGTCCTTGGTCAGCGAGGAATTGCCCGAGAATGTAGGTAAACCTACCATGGGACCTCAATCCTCTATTTTAGGTGAATTGCTGATTATCGGTCTGACTTCGGATACTACTTCCATGCTCGATCTCCGTACACTGGCAGACTGGACTATCCGTCCGCGCCTGCTTTCTACGGGAGGTGTGGCACAGGTTGCCGTGCTAGGAGGTGATATCAAGGAATATCAGGTGTTGCTTGACCCTGCCCGCATGAAACATTACAATGTTACGTTGGCAGAGGTGATGAACGTTACCCGTAACATGAATCAGAATGCCAATGGCGGAGTGATTTATGAATATGGAAACGAATATATTGTTCGTGGGGTGCTTTCCAGCCATGATGTGGCTCAGTTGTCACGTTCCGTCATTAAGACGGTGGAAGGGGTGCCCGTTACATTGGAGGATATTGCCGATGTGAAGATCGGTTCGCAGGAACCAAAACTAGGTACTGCTTCGGAGAGAGGAAAACCTGCCGTACTGCTGACCGTTACCAAACAACCCAAGACTGGGACTATTGAACTGACAGAGCAATTAGAAGCCGCATTGAAGGATTTGCAGAAGAATCTTCCGGCTGATGTGCACGTTTCTACAGATATTTTCCGTCAGAGCCGTTTTATTGAAAGTTCTATCGGCAATGTGAAGGATTCGTTGTATGAAGGTGCTATTTTTGTGGTGATTGTTCTCTTCCTGTTCCTTGCCAATGTACGTACCACGGTTATTTCATTGGTAACTCTTCCGTTGTCATTGATTGTTTCTATATTGACTCTTCACTATATGGGGCTCACCATCAATACCATGAGTTTGGGTGGTATGGCTATTGCCATTGGTTCGTTGGTGGATGATGCTATTGTGGATGTGGAAAATGTATGGAAACATCTGCGCGAGAACCGCTTGTTGCCCGAAGGGGAACGTAAAAGCGTGATTGAAGTCGTGTTCAATGCTTCGAAAGAAGTGCGTATGCCTATCTTGAACTCTACCTTGATTATTGTAGTCAGCTTTGTTCCTTTGTTCTTCCTGACAGGAATGGAAGGTCGTATGCTGGTTCCGCTGGGCATTGCCTTTATTGTGGCGTTGTTTGCTTCTACGGTAGTGGCTTTGACACTGACTCCGGTACTGTGCAGCTATCTGTTAGGTAATAATAAAAGTAAAGGATTACCCAAAGAGGCATTTGTAGCCGTATGGATGAAAAAGCATTACCGCAATACCTTGTTATGGTCCTTGAATCATAAATCCGTAGTATTGGGTTTTACAGGTGGACTGTTTGCGGTGGCATTGGTTATGTTTTTTGCATTAGGACGTAGTTTTCTGCCATCTTTCAATGAAGGTTCGTTCACCATTAATATCAGTTCATTGCCGGGAATTTCTTTGGCAGAATCGGACAAAATGGGACACCGTGCGGAAGAGTTGCTGATGTCTATTCCCGAAATACAGACTGTAGCCCGTAAAACGGGACGTGCCGAACTGGATGAACATGCACTAGGGGTTAACGTGAGTGAAATTGAGGCTCCGTTTGAATTGAAAGACCGTTCCCGTCAGGAACTGGTAGCCGATGTGCGTGCCAAGTTATCTACCATTACCGGTGCGAATATCGAAATAGGCCAACCTATCAGCCATCGTATCGATGCCATGCTTTCGGGTACCAAGGCCAACATTGCCATCAAACTGTTTGGTAACGATTTGAACAAGATGTTTGCCATCGGTAATCAGATAAAGGATGCTATCAGTAGCGTGGAGGGTATTGCCGACTTGAATGTGGAACAACAAATCGAACGTCCGCAGCTCAAGATTGTTCCCAAACGCGAGATGCTTGCCAAATTCGGTATTTCCTTGCCGGACTTTGCCGAATTTGTATCTGTAAACATGGCGGGTGAAGTTGTTTCGCAGGTATATGAAGAAGGCAAAGCGTTTAATCTTATTGTCCGTACCAAGGACGAGGTGCGTGATGAGATGGAGAAAGTGCGTAACCTGATGATTGATACCGGTGACGGTCAGAAAATCCCTGTCAACTATGTAGCCGATGTGATTTCTGCCATGGGACCGAATACCATCAGCCGTGAGAACGTGAAGCGTAAGATTGTGATTTCAGCCAATACCAGCGGCCGTGATTTGCGCAGCGTGGTGAATGATATACAGGAACGGATTGATGCGCAAATCAAGCTTCCCGAAGGATATCATGTGGAATATGGCGGTCAGTTTGAAAGCGAGCAGGCGGCCAGCCGTACGCTGATGCTCACTTCGTTTATGAGTATCGTAGTTATCTTCCTGTTGCTTTATACCCAGTTTAAGAATGCAGCCCAAAGTGGAGTCATTTTGTTGAATTTGCCTTTGGCGTTGATTGGTGGGGTATTTGCATTGATGATAACAACGGGTGAGATAAGCATTCCGGCTATTATCGGCTTTATCTCGTTGTTTGGTATTGCTACCCGTAATGGTATGTTGTTGATAAGTCATTACAATACGTTGCGCGAAGAAGGTATGGATTTGAAAGAAAGCATTCTTCACGGTTCGTTAGACCGTTTGAACCCTATCCTGATGACTGCATTGTCTTCCGCGTTGGCTTTGATACCTTTGGCGTTCCGTGGCGATTTGCCGGGTAATGAGATACAAAGTCCGATGGCGAAAGTTATTCTGGGAGGTCTTTTGACATCGACTTTCTTGAACGCTTTCATTATTCCGATTGTTTATGAACTGATGAATCGAAAGAAGAAATAATAGAAATATATGAAACGAATCTTATTTATAATAGCCTTCTGCTCTCCCTTGCTGGCGCAGGCCCAGAGTATTGAGCACATTTTGAAAAGCATCGAGCAGAATAATAAAGAGCTCAAGGCGCAGAAACATGCAGCCGATGCAACCAAGATGGAAAACCGGACAAACAACAACTTGCCTGACCCTACAGTGAGCTACAGTTCTTTTTACAGTAATGGTGCCGAAGGGGGGCACGGTACGGAACTTGTCGCTTCACAAGGTTTTGATTTCCCTACTCAGTATATTGTCCGCAATCGGCAGGCTACTTTGCAGAACGAAGCGGTGGACAAGCAACAACAGGCTGCTCGCCGAGATATTCTGCTGAATGCGAAGAATCTCTGTCTAGACCTTATTCTGTTGAATCAGGAAAAAACATTGATGGATATCCGTATGAAAAATGCAGATGAATTACAGGCACTTTATGAAAAGCGTCTGACTACCGGTGATGCGAACATATTGGAAGTCAATAAAATCAAAATGGAACGTATGAATGTGCAGACGGAAGTTGCCCAAAACAGCGCAGCCCACCGCACTGCCTTGCAATCTCTGCTTGCCATGAACGGCAACATGCCTTTAGAATTTGCTGAAACCACATACCCTGCCATACAGGAAATCAATGATTACAATGTCATGCGGGATGAAGTGATGGCATCAGACCTTGACTTGCAGGCCGCCGTCGCCACTGCCCGTGCCGCCGAGAAGCAGGTTTCGGTAGACCGTCAAGGATGGTTGCCGAAACTGGAAGCCGGTTTTCGCCGTAACACGGATGATGCGGTTTCGATGAATGGTTTTGTGGTAGGGGGCTCCTTGCCTTTGTTTCAGAATCGTAAAAAGGTAAAGATAGCCAAGGCACAGGCTATCAGCGCACAATTGATGCAAGAAAATGCTAAAGATCAGGTTGAAGCTTCTCTGATGTCTCTCTTCAATGAGATGCAGCAGTTGAAGGATGCCATGAATGCGTATGATGTTCCTTTGATGTACCGTTCGCTGGATTTATTGAAGCAAGCATTGACCGAGGGACAAATTTCATTGATTGAATATTTTGTGGAAACGGAAAATATTTATAAGAATCTCCAGGCGTATATGCAGATTGAGAATCAATACCAGAAGGTGATGGCGAATATTTACAAGAATAATCTGTAAAGCTGACAGTCTGTTCTTTTAACGCAGATAGGGTAAAAACGGATGGCAGGATGGTACGGATAGTCAACAAACTATATCCGTGTTATCCTGCTTTTTCATTTAAAAAAGCAGACTGTCGCTGTCAAAAATGTACCGAAGCGGATTGTGTTTTTTTTGTCCGTAATCTTCCGGCTGATCAATGTTGCCGATAAGGTTTCTATTTCCTCCAGTTTCACATTATATCCGTCCGCCAGATGGTCTGTCAGTTGGTTTCCCAGGTTGGCTGAATCGTCCTATGATGATACTCTCCTTAAAGCCAAAGTACTTTGGCTAGAAATTCGAAGAATGCCGGTTACGTCCTTTTTTTGATTCTTAATAAAAGCTGGAAACGATTGTCGTTCAGAATGGCATAAAAAATGTGCCGGAAGAATTGGGCTACCTTTTATAACAGAGTGACTTCCGACACATTTTTTCTTGTTTATTTCTATTTATTTCTTTTTTTTCTTGGCTTCTTTCGCCCATTCTTTCGCTCCCTGCTCTTTCAGCTTCGCGGTAAATGCCTTTGCTCTTTCCATGCTTCCGCTTTCGTCTTCGGGTGAAGCGTATGCATGTTTGTAACCTTTGGTCACGTTCCATTCACCTCGTGTGAAGTCCGGGAAGGCTACTGCCGCACAGCCGTTGTCCATAGAGATAGCTCCCAGTTCGGCCAGACAGCACCATTCGGCCAAGTCATATACATCCATGTCCAAAGGCAGTCCGTTTTGCAGACAATATACCAGACGGCTATCCATGATGAAGTCCATACCGCCGTGGCCGCCGACTTCTTTTGCCATTTCACCATATTTCTTTAAAATAGGATGCTGGTATTTCTCAATAAGCGCTTCCATTTCTGCCTGGTATAAGAATCCGTGACAGTTCAAATCGTCTACTTTGGCTTGCACGCCCGATGCGGTCAGTTGTGCTGCATCCAAAGCATATCCTTCAACGGGATATTTATTGGCAAACCCTTTGCTTCCTGTCAGTTGGTACAAGCGGTTGTAAGGTTGGGGAGTCATTACATTATGTTGGATTTCAATAACTTTCCCATTTGCTGTGCGAAGCAGGGTGGTGGTATGGTCTCCGTTGCGGAATTCTTTACATTCTTCGCCGGTTCTCTTCTCCACTAAATCTTTACCAACAACAGATTTGGTGTCCATAGCTACTAAAGTGGTTATACGGTCACCACGATGGATATCCAATGCTTGTGCTACAGGACCCAAGCCGTGAGTGGCATATACATCACCCCGGTGTTTCATGTTATAATCTAAACGCCATCCTAGTTTGTCTTCTTTGCCGTTTTTCCAATAATGATCCCAGAACGGGCTTAAATTGTGAATGTAGGCTCCTTGGGCACGGATTATTTCGCCAAATACACCTTGTTGTGCCATATTCAGTGTATTCATTTCAAACCAGTCATAGCAACAGTTCTCAAGAATCATGCAATGCTTGCGGGTTTTTTCACTCAGGTTGATTAAATCCCAGCATTCTTGCAGGTTCATGGCCGAGGGAACTTCAATAGCTACATTTTTACCGTTTTCCAATGCGCATTTTGCTACGGGGAAATGATGCAACCAGTCTGCGGCGATATAAACTAAATCTATGTCTGTACGTTTACATAATTCTTCATATCCCTTTTCTCCGGAATAAATGGCAGCTTTCGGCATAGATGCTTTCTTTAGGATATCCTGACATTTTTCTGCACGAGATGCTTCATAATCACAAAGTGCCACAATTTGTGTGCCGGGAATATAAGTGAAGCGCTCTACGGCTCCGGGACCTCGCATTCCCAATCCGACAAATCCTACGCGGACTACTTCCATTTTCGGGATGGTTAAGCCTAATACACTTTTCTGGCCGGACGGACGTTCAGGAGTGTCAATCACAATGGTTCCTTTGTCCCATTTCCAGGAATCTCCTGAACTTACGGTTTGTGCTGTCGTGGTTTGTGGTAAACACATGCATAGGGTTGTACCCATACATAAGCTTATCATCAATGATTTAAAGGTTCTCATAGTTTTGGAATTTAACGATTAAAATTTAAAAATATAGGTTGTTACTG
>ERZ1504255.178-NODE-178-length-12150-cov-6.567177_pt1 | contig 12150 bp, 7 predicted proteins | sample MGYA00571881_ERZ1504255 | MGnify/ENA primary metagenome ERZ1504255 (study PRJEB39906, sample SAMEA3182071) | gut metagenome | biome: human; feature: gut; material: Stool; isolation source: human stools | place: Canada | collected 2011-12-06 ... | reverse complement strand
TTATACATTCCGTCGATATGGGGGCTGATCTCGAAGCGGCTGACAGGCAACCAACTTATTTCTGCAATGATTCTTACCTGGCTCGTTGGTATTATGGCTCGCGTCATAATTCCCGCCTCCGTTATTAGTCCAAGCCTTATAGAGTCAGTTGCCGGTTGTGTACTTCCTGTACTTATCCTTGCAATCATGGAAGTTTGGTCGGCACGTAAAAAGTATGAAGACAATGGTTATCAAGCCATTTGTGAATATACTGATCCTGAAGCCGATCGTGAACCGACATTAAAGGAGAAGAAAGCGGTATTAATCTATTCGCATTTGGCTGTTAACTGCTTCTGTATTACCATTGGTGTCGTTGCGCTCTTACTGATAGGTCTGCTTATTGCCGGCGATCCGAAGACCCTTGCGGTCAAAGGAATTGTGATAGGAAGTATCGTACTGATGATTGCCATGATACTTGCTTATGTGATATACAGAATTATATATGCAAGACGTCTGAAAATGTCTAGCTAGTCAATTATTAATAACCCTAAATACTAATCAAATGAATCTAAAGATGTTATTGTTTGCAAGTGTGTCGCTTGTGCTTTTTGCATCTTGTCATAACTCGGATGAACCGTATATGACACTCGCGACAAAGACACTTGATGTAGAAGCAGAAGGTGGGCTTTTCACTGTTGACCTTTCATCTAATGTCTATTACAGAGTCAATAACGATTGCCAGACCGATGGAAGCGATAGCCATTGGGCAGTTGTTGATTCGCATGAGACACAAGGTGAGATTACTAAGTTTACAATCAAAGTCTCTGAAAATTCATCGACTAGTTCACGTGTCGGTGCCATTCGTTTCATTGGCGATGATGTAACTCCTCTAAAGCTGGTTATTACCCAAAAGATGATTGTTCCGAAAGGTATCAGTCCTATCACCGAATCGATTGACGCAACTACAACAGAATCTTCGTTCAAAGTCTTTGGAGATAAAGAGTGGAAGGCTGTGTGTACAGATGCGGATGTGACCGTTTCTCCTGCAAATGGGGTAGGCGAATGTGATATTAAACTTACTTTCCCGGAGAACAAGACATTTGCCAAAAGGACAATTAAAGTAACGGTAACCATCCAGGATGATACAGACTATACCTATACTCTTGTACAAGATGCTTTCTCGGGTATTTTGGCTGATTGGGACTTGAAGAGTTTAACTGCCAACACAAGTGGAACATTTGCTGATGATGAGGCACAGTCTGTATTCCCGGGAACCAATGGCAAGTATCTTGCTCCGAGTGCCGGAAGTGGTAAGATTGAGTATTGGGCATGTGACCGGACAGGTTATGTAGCGCAGACTGCCGTATGCAGCCGTGCCGTGGGTGGTAATGGTGACCCGTATGTATCAGGAGCTATTCCCGGTGATTATTGGTATGTCTATGGGGATATGAAAGGTACGACCATTCCTGCCGGTACCAAGATACACTTCTATTTTGTGACCAAATTAGGAACGATGTGTTCCAACTACTGGATGATTGAGTTCAAGGATGGAGAAGAATGGAAACCGGCTCTTCCGACTTCGACTCTTCAGGAAAGTGCGACAGAGACACTGTCGGGTGCACCTATCAATTATTCGGCAACTATTACCTACAACTTTGCGGGAATGTTGCTCGATGAAAAAAACAATGGCGCATATATCCCTGCCGAAGGAATATTTACCACGACTAAGGATATGGATGAGATTGTGTTAAGATTCGGACAGGCAGGTCGTTTATGTCTTAGTGGTGCCAAATTCGCTGGAAAGTATATAGACTGTACACACGCAAGCGGCCAGACACGTTTTTCAGCGCAACATCCGAGTAACCCTGAAACAGGTGAGGCAATCAGAGAATATAACGAACATGTATTGCTTGAAATCGTAGAATAAATAGTATGAAAAAAAGTATATTAAGCCTGTTATTGGCATGTTTCCTGCAAATCAATCTGGCTTTTGCACAGAATGTAATGAAGGGTGTCGTTAGCGATGCCAATGGTCCTCTTGTCGGAGTGGTGATCCACGATAAAGACAATGCAAAAGGTACTACCTCCGATATGTCGGGAAAGTATGCGCTCAATGGCGCTGAATCAGGCCATACAATAGAATTCCGTTATCTTGGTTATGTGACCGAGACTGTGGTGTGGGATGGTAAGAGTGTAGTAAATATAAAACTTAAAGAGGATGCTGTACAACTTGAAGAGACAGTTGTTATCGGCTATGGATCTGTAAAAAAGAAAGATCTTACAGGTGCGGTCGGTGTAATCAACAGTTCGCTTATCGAGAAACAGAGCACGTCTCAACTTTCACAATCTTTGCAAGGACTGATTCCGGGACTGACGGTTACCCGTTCGAGCAGTATGCCGGGAGCGAGTGCTACGGTTCAGGTGCGTGGTGTGACAACAATGTCTGATTCGAGTCCGCTTATCCTTGTCGATGGTATGATGGTCAGTAGCCTCGACAATATAGCAAGCGAAGACGTACAGCAGATTACTGTACTTAAAGATGCAGCTTCTGCATCCATCTATGGTGCCCGTGCTGCTGCCGGTGTTATCTTGATAACGACTAAGGAGGCAACCGAGGGACAGCTTTCGATCGGTTATAACGGAGAGATTTCGTTGTCTTCTCCTACCGAATTTCCGAAATTCCTGACAGACCCTTATCACTACATGACAATGTACAATGAATGGTCGTGGAACGATGCCGGTAATCCTGCGGGAGGCGAGTTTGCCAACTATTCACAGGACTATATCGACAACTATGCTACCAACAACAGGTATGATCCCATTCAATATCCTATCTATGATTGGAAAGACGCTATTCTTTCGAATACCGCTATGCGCCATAAGCATAACTTGACCATGACGTATGGCAACAAGGTAATCAAGAGCCACACTTCCGCTACCTACGAAAATGCCGACGCTATCTATAAAGGTTCAAACCACGAAAGAATCTCTATCCGTTCGCGTAATAATCTCAAGATTAGTGATAAGCTCTCCGGTTCTATCGATTTCTCGGTACGTTATGCCACGAAAAATGACCCGACTTCCGGTAGTCCGATTCGTGCAGCTTATATGTATCCTTCCATTTATTTGGGACTTTATCCGGATGGCCGTGTTGGTCCTGGTAAAGACGGCAGTCTTAGCAATACGCTTGCCGCCTTATTGGAAGGCGGAGAGAAGAAGACCGTATCCAACACAATGACCGGTAAATTCTCGTTGAGCTATAAGCCCATAAAAGATTTGACCCTTACTGCCAACCTGACTCCTACCGTCGGAACTGTTTCGATCAAGGAGATGAAGAAAGCCATACCTGTTTACGATGCATACGAAACCGATGTTATGCTGGGATATGTTTCGGGATATACTTCCAATTCGTTAAGTGAAGAACGCCGTAACATCAAATCATTGGAGAAACAATTCATCGCTACATACGACAAGACCTTCAGCAAGGTACATCACTTCAATGCCATGCTCGGTTATGAAGATTATAGCTATACGTATGAAACGATGTCGGGATCGACCAACGATATGTCTTTGTCTTCTGTCCCTTATCTTGATTTGGCGAACAAGAATGCTCTTGCCGTAGCCGGTAATTCTTATCAGAATGCATACCGTTCATTTTTTGGCCGTGTCATGTATAATTACGACAGCCGTTACTACCTCCAGCTCAATGCTCGTGAAGACGGATCTTCACGTTTTCACAAGGATCACCGTTGGGGATTCTTCCCGTCCGCATCGGTGGGTTGGGTCATCTCTAACGAGAAGTTCATGCAAAACATAACCCCGATAAACTATCTGAAGTTCCGTGCCTCTATCGGTACGCTCGGTAACGAGCGGATTGGAAATTATCCTTATCAGACATACATTTCGTTCAATAATGCCATTATGTATGACAGTGCAGGTTCTACGCCCCAATCTTCCATGTCTGCCGCTCAACAGGATTATGCGTATGAGAATATCCATTGGGAGAAAACACAGAGCTGGGATATAGGTGTGGATGCCGCTTTCTTTAACAATCGTCTAGACTTTAGCGCAGACTATTATTATAAGAAGACAACAGATATGCTCTTGTCGGTGGCAATCCCGTCGTTTACAGGTTATTCGGCACCTGACAGGAACGTAGGTAAAATGCATACCCGCGGTTGGGAAGTGAAACTCGGCTGGTCTGACCGTATCGGAGATGTAAGTTATGCGGTAAGTTTTAATATCTCTGATTACAAGTCTATAATAGATAATCTTAACGGCAAGCAGCAGTTTAACAGCGATGGTACCATTATTACCGAAGGTGCAGAATATAACTCCTGGTACGGATATAAGACTGCAGGTTTGTTCCAGACCGCAGAGGAAGTCAGTGAAAGCGCTCTGCTTTCGGCTTCTACCAAACCGGGTGATGTGAAATATGTAGATGTCAGCGGTCCGGACGGCACTCCTGACGGAATTATCAATGAGACATACGACCGCGTAGTGCTTGGCAGCTCATTGCCACACTATCTATATGGAGGTTCTATTAGTTTGGGCTGGAAAGGTCTCTCTTTCTCCCTACTCTTCAATGGTGTCGGGAAACAACTTTCACGCCTCACCGAGAGTATGATTCGCCCCATGCAGGGACAATGGCTTCCGGCTCCGTCGGTCCATCTGAACGACGATGGCAGCCGTAATTATTGGAGTGTGTACAACACTGCAGAGCAGAACGCGGCAGCCAGCTATCCCCGTTTGAGCCATCAGGGCGGTGAATACAACAACTACAAAATGTCGGATTACTGGCTCAAGAGTAGTGCCTATATGCGTATAAAGAATATCAACGTTGGCTATACAGTTCCTAAAAAAATCGTCTCTAAAATCGGAATCAAGGGACTTCGGGTGTACGTCAATATCGATGATCCATACTGCTTTGATAGTTATCTTTCGGGATGGGACCCTGAAGCAGGCGCTTCTACCTATATCACACGCACTTATACATTTGGAGTGGATATCAAATTCTAATGGAGTATGAAAAAATTACATAATATGAAAAAAATACATGTATTGATTTGCATGATAGCTCTTCTATCTGTAACTTCTTGTGTGAACCTCGATCTGAATCCTCCTTCAGCCGCATCCAGTGAAAACTGGTTCTCGTCACCGGAGGAAGTTCGAATCTCGTTGAACGATTTTTATCGCAGTACTTTCTTTGTTATAGAAGAAGGTTGGACGCTGGACCGTAATACGGATGACTGGGCGCAACGAACCAACATTTATACCATTGCGGCAGGTTCACTGAATGCGTCTTCTACAAGTAATCCTAACATCAAGACTGTTTGGAGTTACACGTATAAGAACATTAGTCGTGCCAACCGGATTTTGGAGGCACTCGACAAACGTGAAGGTAAATATTCCACCACTGAACTGAATACGCTTCGTGCCGAAGCCCGTTTTTTCAGGGCGTTTGCTTATTCACGTTTGATTACTCTTTGGGGAGATGTTCCTTTCTACGTGACTTCGATTACTCCGGAGGAAGCATTTGAGATGGGGCGTACCGACAAAGCTGTCGTTCTGAAACAAATTTATGACGATTATGACTATGCCGCAGAAAATTTGCCGGTCGCAAATAATAATAGCGGCGCCACCCGTGTGGACAAAGGAACGGCTTATGCTTACAAGGCTCGTACCGCTCTCTATCAACACGACTATGGGACTGCTGCAAACGCTGCGCAAGACTGTATGGATCTGGAAGTATATGACTTGGCCCCTGATTATGGAGAACTTTTCCGCGACAAGACAAGAGGAAGCAAAGAAGTAATCTTCTCTGTTGCTCACTCAAGCGACCTTGAGTTGGATGAAAACGGTAAACCTACTACACAGGCTATCGGTTCCTTTATTGCCCGTTCGGCAGGCGGTACACATAATGCGCAACCTTCGTGGGAACTTCTTGCTGTCTACGAAATGACGAATGGCAAGACGATTGATGAACCGGGCAGCGGTTTTGATCCTCACGATCCATTTGCCAACCGCGATCCCCGTTGCCTGGAAACATTTGCAGCTCCCGGCAGCCGTATCTATGGTATTGAGTGGAATCCTGCGCCAAACGCACTCGAAGTAATGGACTATACACAAAATCGTATGATTACAAACAAAGATTCCAAAGGCGGTTCGGATGCTTCCAACTGTGCTTACAATGGTTGTTGCCTGCGCAAAGGCGCGCAAGAGTCATGGCGTACTACTTTGTATAACGACAACCCCGTCATTCTCATGCGTTATGCCGATGTCTTGTTGATGTATGCCGAAGCTAAGATTGAACTGGGGGAGATTGACGCTACTGTCCTTGCTTGCATCAACGATGTCCGTGCCCGTGCTTATGGCACCACCCGTACACAAACCAACGACTATCCGTCCATTACGACAACCGATCAGGCAGCATTGCGCAAAGTGCTCCGTCGTGAGCGTCGTGTGGAGTTTGCATGGGAAAATCTGCGCTATTTCGATTTGCTTCGTTGGCATCAGTTTGAGAATGCTTTCGGACACAATATGTACGGATTTACCCGTACAGCCAACAGGGCAAAGGAATACTTTGCGGCAGGCAACTGGTTTTGGCCGGAGACTCCGACATTTGACAAAGACGGATTTCCTTCTTTTGAAGCGATGGCCGACGGAACCTATATCGTCCAGCATGGTGAACGTAAGTATGATGAGAAGATTTATTTATGGCCATTGCCAAGTGATGATGTATTGATAATGAATGGAAAACTTGTTCAAAATCCAGGGTACTAACTTTATTAAATAAATGATATTATGAGCATTGGAGAAATTTTATTGCGCAGTCGCTATCAACCATTGAAAAGGGTGTTGAGCTATGATGTATTCAACACCGGCTTTAACGGCTGGATGACATTAATGCCTAACTTTACGGAATATCCCGATTTTGATGTTCCCAAGACATTGGTCAATAAAGACCAGTGGCCACCGGTCATGCTTAGTTCCGCTACTTTCAGGTATCCGGGTACTCACGGAGCTATGTCCGGCACTTACTCTCTTAAACTTTCGACAAGACCTGTTGCCGCTCCTTATACGGAGATTCCGGCGGAAGGTTGTCTGGGACATGCCATTAAGCGGCTTTCGTTCTCTCGTCCGGGCTGCAAATATTTGCAGATAGAATGTTGGTTTACATACACGGCGGAACAGGATGTGGTGGATGGCGGTGACCGTCCACAACCGGGTTTGCATGAGAGTTCCATCCGCGATTTTGGTATGGGATTCGATGTACAGGAGGGTGGAAAACGTTACCATGTAGGAATTCGCTATCTCAATGCAGTAGATGGCAAATTAATGCAGAAGTGGCAGTATGAACATTCCAATGAAGACATAACCGACCGCGATTGGGCTTATGGACTTGACGGAGACTGGTGTAAGAGGGGAGTCGATCCCTGGTGGTTCGGCCGCCGTTATCCTAATGGCGACCACGATGGATTCAAGGATTTGAAAGATGGTCATCAGAAACTCATTTACAATGAGACCGACTGTAAACTCAATTGGCAATACATGCGTCTGAAACTTGACACAGAGCTTCGTGAATATGTAGAGTTCCAATGTCAGGACAAAATTTGGGATATGCGTGGCATTGCAGCCGATACCGTTGACGGATATGGACGCATCGACAATCTTATCAATCCTCTTTTCTGGGTGGGTACTGATACCAATCGTCGTGTATTCTTTTATATAGATTCTGTTGTTGTTTCACAAGAATAAAAGGAGGAATGTAATATATGAAAATGTTTAATGATTCCCATCTTGAGGTAAAGAAATTCTTTAAAGGCACTTTCTTCACTCATCCTTACGAGGCTGGTTGGGCAGATGAGGCTATATTCTTTGTTATGGTTGAGAAAATAGAAGGAGATCCCGTATTCGAAGGTCGTGTACAACTATCGCAAGACGGTATACATTGGGCTGACGACGGTAGTGAGCCTACAATCTTCAAAGGACTTGGCCAACATATTATAAAGGTAAATTCAAATTTTGGTAATTATATTCGTCTTGCCGTCAGCATTGAAGGCGGAGAGATGTTTTTAAATCTTCATATAGCATGCAAAGGTTAATATTTATATTTAGTCTGTTCATCCTTGCGATTGTAGGATGCAGCTCCAATGAGTCTCACTCATTTTTGATTCGTCCGGATGGAGGTGGGGAAGATGCTGCCACTGAAATAGAGGTAGGTAAAACGATTCCTGCCTGGCAGGCGGGTGTGATGGATATTCATTTCATCAATACAACTACCGGTGAAAGCATGTTTGTAATATTCCCGGATGGTACGCAAATGCTTATTGATGCCGCAAGTTCGAGTGTTACGACCAACTCTAATAGTAATACGACCAACACCGGTATCCGTAGTCGTTGGGATCCGACTCTGACTTCTACCCGTGGTTCGCAGATTATAACTGATTACATTCGTAAGTGTATGGTATGGACAGGTAACAGTACGATTGATTATGCCGTACTTACCCACTTCCATAATGACCACTTCGGCGGTTATACTTCTTCCTTGCCAAAATCAGCTAATTCCAGTACTTATTCGTTGATAGGTTTTGCCGAGATTTTCGATAATTTCAAGATTGGTACGCTTCTTGATCGTGGCTATCCCGATTATAACTATCCGTTCGACATGGCGACAATGGCAGACAATGCTCCAAGTTGTAATAACTATATCAATGCAGTGAAATGGCATGTCGCCAATCAAAAGTTCGATGCTGCGATATTCAAAGCAGGGGCGAATAATCAGATCGTTCAGAAGTATAATCCTGCAAAGTACCCTACTGCAAAGGTGCAAAACGTGGCAGTGAATGGAGAGATCTGGACAGGTTCGGGCACTACCACAAAGAAGACATTCCCTGAACTCTCGGAGATTACATACGAAAACAGTAAGAACATTACCTCCAGTGACAATTGTCCGCCGGAGAATATAACCAGTTGTGTGATGAAAGTTTCGTATGGCAACTTTGATTTCTTTGCCGGTGGTGACCTTCAGTATAACGGACGTTCGAGTCATGCGTGGAAAGATGCCGAACTGCCCTGTGCAAAAGCAGTAGGTCAGGTGGAACTCTTGAAAGCTAACCATCACGGTGTAACCAACACCAATCAGGTGGATGCTCTGAAAGCACTCAATCCACAAACGATTGTTGTCAATTCGTGGGTAGATTGTCATCCCCGTACCGATATACTGAATTCGATGGAGACAACACTCCCTGCGTGTGACATGTTTATCACTAACTTCTGGCAGGGCGATCGTCCCAGCGGAGTAGACGACCGGGTTACGGCGGAAGAGGCTGCGAGAGTAAAGGGATATGATGGACATATTGTAGTTCGTGTGACCGATGGAGGAAACAAATACAGAGTTGTGACAATCACAGATTCTGACGGGGCAATGACTGTTAAGACTATTTCCGGTCCATATACAAGCAGATAATGAATACAAAATATTATGATGTAATAGTAGCAGGTGCAGGTCCTGCCGGGATATGTGCGGCTGTAGCCGCCGCCCGGCAAGGAGCACGTGTTGCCCTTATCGAAAGATACGGAGTCATTGGAGGTAACCTGACCGCCGGGTATGTCGGCCCTATTCTCGGTAGTGTAAGCAAGAACACGATGCGCGATGAGGTTTGTGCTATTCTTGGCGACGAAGACAATGTCTGGATTGGCGAACATGGAAATGCTCACGATTTCGAAGAGGCAAAACTTACATTGGCAGAATTTGTCGCTAGGGAAAAGAACATCGATGTCTTTTTGCAATGTTGCGTGTCGGATGTTATTCGTGACGGAAAGGTGGTAAAAGGCATTAAGTGTGCAAGTAACGAGGGGACGCTCTGTTTTGAAGCCGCGGTTACGATTGATTGTACCGGTGATGCCATAGTATCTTTTCTTGCCGGTGCAAAAATAGAAAAAGGACGTGCTGACGGACTCATGCAGCCTGTAACCCTTGAATACACCATTGATGGCGTAGATGAGTCGAAAGGAATTATCTGCATTGGAGATGTAGACAATGTTCAATTGAATGGCGAGTGTTTTCTTGATTGGTGTAAAAAGAAAGCCGATGAGGGCAAACTTCCCCGGATGCTTGCTGCCGTGCGTTTGCATCCGTCGGTCAGACCGGGTTGCCGTCAGGTAAATACGACACAAGTCAATAGGGTGGATATAACTTCGGTAAGCTCTATTTTCGCCGCCGATCTTGAACTTAGACAACAGATACGCCTCCTGACTCAATTCTTGAAAGAAAATTTGCCGGGTTACGAAAACTGTAGAGTGATCGGAAGTGGTACAACAACCGGAGTGCGCGAAAGCCGCAGGGTGATGGGCGACTATGTGATCGATGCCGATGAGATGGCGGAAGGCTGCCGTTTTGCCGATGTGGTGGTACATAAAGCATTGTTCATTGTCGATATACATAATCCTGACGGAGCCGGACAGGCGGAACCAACCATCCAATATTGCAAACCATACGATTTGCCGTATCGTTGTTTTCTCCCGTTGGGCTTGGAAGGGCTTCTGGTGGCGGGACGGTGCATATCGGGTACTCACAGAGCTCACGCTTCATATCGTGTCATGAGTATTTGCATGGCGATGGGAGAGGCTGTTGGCATTGCCGCTGCCATGAGTGCGTCGCAGCATTGTACTCCGCGGGCTCTCGATGTAGGAGAGTTGCAGAAACGGCTTGAGTCGTTAGGCGTAGAGCTGTTCGATTAACGTAGAACATAATCATACTTTAAATTTATAGAGCATACTTATGAAAAAGATCTATTTGTCTGTCGTGTGCTTACTGATCTCTATTCCCCTTATCGCCCAGTTGTATGTAGAGCCGGAGAAAGAGGTAGAGTGCTCTGTCTTCCTGGCAAAGGAAGGACGGGGGCGGGCACAGCAAGGACTTGAAATATGGGATGATTACATATTCTCGTGCGAGGATGGAGGGCACGTGAATATCTATGATTTCAAAAGTGCCGATCCGAAACCTGTGGCAGGCTTTGAGTTGGCGTCCTCCCATCCGGACAACCATGTAAATAATGTATGCTTTGGCGTCGAGACAAAACGCGGAGCATCGTTTCCTCTCTTGTATATCACAAACGGGAAGGTAGGAAGCGAGTTGGAATGGTTGTGCTTTGTGGAGAGCATCACCCGTCGTGGAAAACGTTTTAGCAGCGAAATCGCACAGACAATTGAACTCGATGGCTCGAAGTGGGCGGAGAAAGGGTATGTCTCCATCTTTGGTGCGCCAAGCTGGCTAGTCGATCGGGAACGGGGCTTTATATGGATATTCTCGGCGCGTAAACGTACTGTGGCGAAGGTGACAAAGCATGCATGGGAAAACCAGTATGTCGCCACCAAATTCCGCATACCGTCGTTGAGTGAGGGGGCAAAGGTGCGCCTCGACGAAAATGACATTCTCGATCAGGTGGTGTTCCCCTATGAGGTATGGTTCACACAAGCGGGCTGTATGCATGATGGTAAAATCTATTTCTGCTTCGGAGTTGGGAAACAGGACGACAGCCGTCCTTCCTGCATCCGGGTGTACGATACGGATAGGCGGACGATTACTGCCCGATACAATGTGCAAGAACAGGTTATTTACGAACCGGAAGATATTGTGGTCAAAGACGGGGTTATGTATGTCAATACCAATACGAATGCGAAAAAGACGTCTGATCTTCCTTGCATATTCAAACTCTCTCTTCCGAAAGAAAAGCCGGTGACCGAAAATCCTCTCGACGAGATACGCAGGGATCCGGAACGTGCGGGCGGTGTGTATTATGTGACCGATCTTTCACATCCGGTTACGCCGGCGCCCAAAGGATATACGCCTTTCTATATAAACGGCTATTTCCGTCACGGAGCGCGTCAGATAGACGATGAGGTGACTAATCCTGCCATATACGGCGTATTGGAGAAAGCTCATGCCACAAACAACCTTACCGATTTTGGGAAAGCCCTGTACGAACGTCTTGAACCGTTCAAGAAGAATGTGTTTTACAAAGAAGGCGATCTGACACAAATCGGTTATCGTCAGACAAGGGAGATAGGCCGGAGGATGGTACAAAACTATCCGAAAGTATTTGAAGGTCATCCCTATTTGAAGACTCACGCAACGAATGTGCTTCGGGTGGCAGCCACCATGCGATC
>ERZ1504255.171-NODE-171-length-12490-cov-10.327061_pt1 | contig 12490 bp, 10 predicted proteins | sample MGYA00571881_ERZ1504255 | MGnify/ENA primary metagenome ERZ1504255 (study PRJEB39906, sample SAMEA3182071) | gut metagenome | biome: human; feature: gut; material: Stool; isolation source: human stools | place: Canada | collected 2011-12-06 ... | reverse complement strand
AATCAATTGCTTTATTAAAACGTTGCAAAGGTATGTACTTTTTGAATATGTTGTTCTCGAAACCCCAACTTTTTTTATATTTTTTTTGGAGCTTCGGCTGTTTTTATCCCTATCTATATGTTTTACAACATATTAATCTTCGGCAATGCTGTTGTATAAGTATCTCTTGATACTTCTTTTGGGCGTTTTCTCAAATTCTGTCGGATAAAGTTGGATTTGGCTTACTTTTTCGTAGGCTGCCACGCTGTTATTCAGATTTTTGAGATTCTCATCCATGATGGTTTTAAGGTTATCCGGCTGGTTTAGTCCCAAGGAATCCAGAGCTTCATAGTCGGCATAAACCAGCGCTACCAGTCTTTTATTCCGTTCGATGACAAGACTTTCCAGGACGAAAGGCATGTTGTTGAGCCGTGCTTCTATCTCTTCGGGGAAGATATTCTGTCCACTGGAACTGAGAATCATGGTCTTGCTGCGTCCGCGTATGTATAGGTTGTTGTCGTCGTCCAGTGTACCCAAGTCGCCGGTGCGAAGCCATCCGTCTTCGGTGAAGACTTCTTTGGTGGCTTCGGGGTTTTTGTAATAACCCGTCATCACGTTCTCGCCACGTACTTGTATTTCGCCGAGTTTGTCGTCCGGGTTTTCCTTGCAGATACGGGCTTCCATGATGTCGAGTACCCGTCCGGAGGAAGTCGGGACGAATTCATTCCAGGGAGCATAGCTGATGAGAGGGGCACATTCAGTCATGCCGTAGCCGATGGTGAAGGGGAACTTGATGCGGTGGAAGAATTCTTCCACTTCCGGGTTCATGGCTGCGCCTCCTATGATGACTTCCTTGAAACGTCCGCCCAGTGCGTCAATCAGTTTCTTGCGGATTTGCCCGTATATCTGTCCGTCGAGCAAGGGAATGCTGAGCGCCCATTTCATGGTCTTTTTGTTGATGATGGGCTGTATGACATTCTTGTATATCTTTTCAATGACAAGGGGGACGGTGATAATCAGCTTGGGTTTCACTTCCTCGAAAGCTTTCATCAGAATCTTTGGGGAAGGCACTTTTCCCAACAGTGTGACGTGTGTGCCGACGGCCGTGGCGGTAAGGAAATCGAATGCGCAGCCGTATGCATGTGCCAAAGGCAGGAAAGAGAGCACTTTGTCCCCTTTCTTCAGCAGCTCGGTACGTATGCCGAAGGTGACGTTGCCGGCCAGGTTGTTTCCCGTCAGCATGACGCCCTTACTGAATCCGGTGGTGCCCGAGGTATAATTCAGCAGCATGACCTTGTCGTTGGAAAGGTCCGTGTAAACGATGTCTTCCTTGCGGAACCCGTTCGGGTAGGTCGCTTCCATTTCATCGCCCAGATGCTTGAGGAAACGCTGGATGGTTTCGCCGTCCCGCTGATACAGACAGCGGAAGTCGCTCAGCGAGAACACACCGCGAAGTCCAGTAAGCCGTTCTTCTTCCAGATGTTCCCAAATGGCATCGCTGGTGAAGAGGAACGTCGATTCGGAGTGGTTTACGATATGATGGACATCATTGGGGTTGAAGTCTTGCAGAATGGGGACTACGATACCACCGTAGGTGATGGTGGCCATATAGGCGATGCACCAGCGGGCATTGTTCTTGCCGATGACGGCTATCTTGTCGCCGCGGCGCAGTTGGCAGTACTTGAAAATAAGATGCAGTCTGGCTATTTCTTGTGCCACTTCGCCATAAGTATAGCTCTCGTTTTCTCCATAGTTGGTATAGCAGGGGAGGTCCCAATTCTCGCGGAAACTATGCTCGTATAGTTTGATAAAGTTCTCTTGTATCATTGCACAAATTTTAGTTGAGTGTGCAAAAGTAGGAAAAATAGATTAATAATGTATATATTTGCAGCATAAATGTGTTTATAAGCTCATGATAGAGACCAATATATTTCAAGATAAGACGGCGGTTTACTATACGTTGGGGTGCAAACTGAACTTCTCGGAGACCTCTACTATCGGTAAAATTTTGCGGGAAGCGGGCGTACGTACGGCGCGCAAGGGTGAGAAAGCGGATATTTGTGTAGTGAATACCTGCTCGGTGACGGAAGTGGCGGACAAGAAGTGCCGCCAGGCCATCCACAAACTGGTGAAGCAACATCCGGGTGCATTTGTCGTGGTGACCGGTTGCTATGCCCAGCTGAAACCGGAGACGGTGGCAAAGATAGAAGGTGTGGACGTCGTGCTGGGAGCCGAGCAGAAGAAGGACCTGCTCCACTACCTGGGCAATCTGCAGAAGCACGAGACCGGCGAGGCCTACACTTCCGCTTTGAAGGATATACGTTCGTTTGCCCCGTCTTGTTCGCGTGGCGACCGGACACGCTTCTTCCTGAAAGTGCAGGACGGCTGCGATTATTATTGTTCCTATTGCACCATTCCCTTTGCCCGCGGACGTAGCCGTAACGGCAGCATTGCTTCTATGGTGGAGCAGGCCAGCCAGGCGGCTGCCGAAGGTGGAAAGGAAATTGTATTGACCGGCGTCAATATCGGAGACTTCGGCAAGTCTACCGGTGAGACTTTCTTCGACTTGGTGAAGGCGCTGGACGAGGTGGAAGGCATTGAGCGTTACCGCATATCCTCCATCGAGCCGAATCTGCTGACAGATGAAATCATAGAATACGTGTCCCGTTCCCGGCGTTTCATGCCTCATTTCCATATACCGCTGCAGTCGGGCAGTGACGAGGTGCTGAAGCTGATGCGACGCCGTTACGATACCGCCTTGTTTGCCTCGAAGATAAAGAAGATAAAGGAAGTGATGCCCGATTCCTTTATAGGGGTAGACGTGATTGTGGGTACCCGTGGAGAGACGGAGGAGTATTTCGGGCAGGCTTATGAGTTTATCAAGAGCCTGGACGTGACGCAGCTCCATGTCTTCAGCTATTCGGAGCGTCCCGGCACGCAGGCCTTGAAGATAGACCACGTGGTGGCACCCGAAGAAAAGCACCGCAGGAGCCAGCAATTGCTGGAGCTTTCGGACGAAAAGACCCGTGCTTTTTATGCGCGCCATATCGGGCAGACGATGCCGGTGTTGCTGGAACGTCCCAAACCCGGACTGCCGATGCACGGCTTCACTCCCAATTATATCCGTGTGGAAGTCCCTCATGATGCTGCCTTGGACAACCAGCTCGTGTCTGTGCGCCTGGGCGATTTCAATGCCGACGGCACCGCACTCTTGGGAGTAATGGAATGAGGAATGCCGCCTTTGCAACAAATAACTCATAACTTATAACTCATAACTGACGAAGTGAAATCAAAAATTGTCTATTGGCTGACTTATGCGGGCATGTGGCTTGTGGCACTTCTGCCTTTCCGGGCGCTTTATGCATTGTCTGACGGGCTGTACTTCCTGATGCGCCACGTCGTGCATTATCGGAAGAAAGTCGTTCGCCGCAACCTTCGCAATTCCTTTCCGGAGAAGTCGGAAACCGAATTGATGGAGATAGAGCGCAAGTTCTACCATTATATCTGCGACTATATGCTGGAAGAGGTGAAGATGCTGCGCATGTCTTTCGAGGAGCTCTGCCGCCGGATGAAGTATGATAATAAGGAAGAATACCTTGCCATGATAGAGAAGCATGGAGGCATTGTACTGTTGATTCCCCATTATGCCAATTTTGAGTGGATTATAGGCATGGGGGCCATCATGCATCCGGGCGACATCCCGGTGCAGGTGTACAAACCGCTAAGCAATAAGTATCTGGACGAGATGTTTAAGCATATCCGTGCCCGGTTCGGAGGATACAATGTGGCGAAACATTCCACGGCACGCGAAGTGATAAAGCTTCGCCGTGAAGGCAGGCGGATAGCCATCGGCCTGATTACGGACCAGTCGCCCAACCGCAGCGAGGCCCATTATTGGACCACTTTCTTGAATCAGGACACCGTGTTCATGGATGGCGCCGAGCGCATTGCCAAGCTGATGGACTTCCCCGTCTTTTATTGTGAATTGGAACGGACATCCAGGGGATATTGCAAAGTGCTCTTCGATTTGGTTACCGAAACTCCCAAGCAGACGGCGGATGGCGAGATAACCGAGTGCTTCGCCCGTCGTCTGGAGCAGACCATCCGGCGCGAACCGGCTTATTGGTTCTGGTCTCATAAACGCTGGAAAAATAAACGAAAAGAATCTGTGCAACATGGATAAGATTGCTGTTGTCATATTGAATTGGAACGGATGTGATATGCTCCGTTCCTTCCTTCCCTCTGTTGTGCGTTTTTCGGAGGCGGATGGTGCTGTGGTGTATGTGGCGGACAATGGCTCTACGGATGCTTCTGTGGCAATGCTCCGTCGCGAGTTTCCTTCTGTGCACTTGATTCTGCTGGAAGAGAACCACGGTTTTGCCGACGGATACAATCTAGCATTGAAGCAAGTGGAGGCAGAATATGTAGTGCTGCTCAATTCCGATGTAGAGGTCACCGAGCACTGGCTTGTCCCGTTGGCAGAGTATATGGATGCCTATCCGGAGACGGCCGCTTGCCAGCCGAAGATACGCAGTTGGCGTAACAAGGGGCAGTTTGAGTATGCCGGAGCTGCGGGAGGTTTCATCGACCGCTATGGCTATCCCTTCTGCCGCGGCCGTATTATGGGCGTGGTAGAAGAGGACAAGGGGCAATACGACACGGTGATACCCATTTTCTGGGCTACGGGGGCGGCTCTGTTCATCCGTCTGGCAGACTACCGGGAAGCGGGTGGGCTGGACGGACGTTTTTTTGCCCACATGGAGGAGATAGATTTATGTTGGCGGCTTCGTGCCCGTGGCAGACAGTTGGCATGTATACCGCAGAGTGTGGTATTTCATGTGGGAGGGGCCACTTTGAAGAAGGAGAATCCGCGCAAGACCTTCCTCAATTTTCGTAATAACCTTGTCATGCTTTATAAGAATCTGCCGCAGGAGGACTTGGCGTCCGTGATGCGTGTACGTGCGGTGCTCGATTATGTGGCTGCGTTCAGTTTCATGCTGAAAGGCCAGTTACCCAATGCTTTGGCCGTATTCCGTGCGCGCCGTGCCTACCACTCCCTCCGCACTTCATTGGCAGCGTCCCGCAAAGAGAATCTGAAAAAAACTACGCTTGCCGTAATACCGGAACGGACAAAAAACAGTATATTGGCGCAGTTTTATCTGCATGGAAAGAAATTCTTTTCCCAATTGTAGGAACTGTTGCCTTTTATAATTGTTCAATCTATTAAAGGTTTTGAATTATGGAAAAACTAGTTAGAAAAATCGGATTAGTGGCACACGACGCCATGAAGAAAGACCTCATCGAGTGGGTACTGTGGAACTCGGAATTGCTGATGGGGCATAAATTCTATTGTACGGGTACCACGGGTACCCTTATCCTCGAAGCCCTCCGGGAGAAACATCCTGATGTGGAGTGGGATTTCACTATCCTTAAATCCGGTCCTTTGGGCGGTGACCAGCAGATGGGCTCGCGCATTGTGGACGGAGAGATTGACTATCTTTTCTTTTTCACCGACCCGATGACCCTTCAGCCGCACGATACGGATGTGAAGGCGTTGACCCGCCTTGCCGGTGTGGAGAACATCGTGTTCTGCTGCAACCGCAGTACGGCAGACCATATCATTTCCAGCCCGTTGTTTGTCGACCCGACGTATGAACGCACTGTTCCCGATTACAGCAACTACACCAAGCGGTTTGCAAATAAGCCGGTGGTGGCCGAAGCGGTGGAATCGGCAAAGAAGCGGAAACGGAAAAAATAAGGATGAAACTCGGTTCTACTGGGCATTCTTAATCTATCGCTACCCTTCGTTCATGGACAGCCCACACTGGTGCGATAGCCCACCCTTGCCGTTTGAAGTCATAGAGTTGCACAATAATGGTGTTGGTGAATCTGCCCATTCTATGTCGTTGAGGTATTGGTAGGGGAAGCGGAACTCTGTGAGGTTTATTTTCAATAGTTCATTCCTTCTGAAGTCTGCATAGTTGTATGGGTTTGTAAAGTCGTAAGGGGTGGGCAGGTAGAGGGCATTTCTCCAATGAAACTCGGAGCTGTATTTGATAGCAAGCGGCCGGTAGCAGGAAGAAAGTGACGATGGGGAGTAATGCCAGTCGTTGTATAGCGTTTCTCATTGACTTTTTGTTGATGATGGGGCAAAGGTACGGAATATTGGTATCAATGGTTGTATTCTACGGCAGAAAAGTTGCTGCATGCTCACTGCAGAACTTCTGTATACATTTTGCAGTGCTACTGCATATCTGTTGCAGCGTTACTGCAAAGCTGTTGCAGTACTACTGCAAATATATGTGCAGTGTTACTGCAAACCGTTTGCAGCGCCACTGCAAAAAGCATGCAGTATCTTTGCAGTGGGAAGTGTCTGTGTATCAATAGTGAATGGGGTGATTCGGCAATCTGTCATTCTCCGCGGCGTTGGCATATTTCCACTCCTGCAGCCTCTATATCCGCGCCCATCGGTGGATTGCGCTTTGCCAGCTTGAGGGTTATTTCCTCTATCTGTGGGAAGTCGCGGAACAATCGGTTTATAATTCGCCCGCATACATGTTCCAATAGTTTGGAAGGAATGTCCATCTCTGCCTTCACAGCTGTATGTACATCGGCATAGCTCACGGTGTCGGCTACGTCGTCCGTTTCTGCCGCACGCCGGATATCAACTTGCAGGCGCAGGCTGACGGTAAACTCATTGCCTACCACGGTCTCTTGTTCGCCCACGCCGTGATGGGCGAAGAAGCGAAGCGTGTCAAGGAAAATATAACTGGTCATTACTTGTAGATTGTTTTCTGCAAACTTACTGATATTTTGTGGTACGGGCAAATCAGTATCCGGTTATTACGATTCAGGCTGTGGATTGTATTCTGTAAAATATAAAAATAGCGCGAAATTGTTTTTTATAGAATACAATTATGTGAGGGTCGGAATGAACTTATCGAATTATTTTAGGCACGGAATTATACGGGTTATCACGGTTACTTTCAATATTATCCGTGATTGTCCATGTAATCCGTGCCTAAAATAATACTTTGCTAAGAATCCTTTCTTATCTTCCGGTGCTTTCTATCATGCTCCTTATTTTCTCGTTCAGGCTTTCTGCCTTCATCAGTTGTTCCAGTGTCAGGTGCATGCGCCAGCGCCAGTAGTGCCGCGGGTTGGCAGGAATATTGATGCGTTCTTCCTGCACGTTCGGGTTGCGCCATTTGCCGTCTATGGACATCCAGTCTTGCAGGGAGAGGATGCAGAGGATGGAGTTGCTATGGAGGTGATTGCGAACCACTTCTTCGCAGAGCTCCGGCGTGGCCGTTGCCGGTGCGGCACCGTAGTGCCCGAGCATGGTGTTGTAGTAACGCTGCGTCTGTTGGAAGTCTTCTTCCCACCAGCCGCGCAGGGTAGACATGTCGTGCGTGGAGATGGTGCAGACCGAACGGTATGGATACCAGTCTGTGTGGCCGAATTCTTGTTTCGGGTCTTTCGGCATACGTTGTATCTCCAGGGAAAGGATACGCAGGTCGTTCATCACCCATGCCACGCAATCGGGAATCATGCCTAAGTCCTCACCGCATACCAGCATGCGCGTGGACTGTGTCAGTTGCGGTAGTTTCTTCATGGCTTGCTGTCCCCAGAAGTCATTGTGGCGGTGATAGTAGTACTGGTCATACAGCCGGTTGAAGGCAGCCTTTTCCCAATCGTTCAGTGCGCGGTAGATGTAGTCGTGCTGCACGCCGATGCGCGGATGGTATTCGTGCGGATTGTTGCGGTCGGGCACGAACAGCACATCGCTGATAAGGGCGTAAAGCCCGTCACGAATCCAGATGCTGTCATCGTCCGTCTTTCCGGCAAAGTAGGCTTCCACTTTGCGCTGGGTGTCGAACTCGGGACGCATGCGGTAAACCTCCCACGTGTCTGTCGGCTCTATGAAGGTCTGCTTCACATAGTCTGTATGCGGGCCGAAGATTTGTCCGAGGAAGTACTCATGGATATAGGGCTTCAGGAAGAAGTCTTCGCGGAATGCCAGCCCGTAGCTTTCTATCTCCTCGCGCGTCATGGGCAGGGCGGGGACGAATTGTCCCAACAGCCCGTGTACGGCGTGCATCGGTATCTCCCAAATGCGGAAGAAGCCGAGGATATGGTCTATGCGGTAGGCATCGAAGTATTCTGCCATTTTGTGGAAACGCTTCATCCACCAGGCATAGCCGTCTTTCTCCATGACATCCCAGTTGTAGGTGGGAAAGCCCCAGTTCTGCCCGTTCACGGAGAAATCATCGGGCGGTGCGCCGGCTTGGCCGTTCAGGTTGAAGTAGTGGGGTTCCTTCCAGGCTTCCACACTGTTGCGGCTGATGCCGATGGGGATGTCGCCTTTCAGCACTACGCCGTTGGCGCGCGCATGCTCCGTGGCGGCAAGCAGTTGCCGGTGCAGGTTGAACTGGATGTAATAATAGATGGCTATGTGCGGATAGTCGGCGGAGTCCGGCCGGCACAATGTCTCTATCTCTTTGGCATCGTAGGTGGCATACTTGGGCCACTCGTGGAAATTCGGGGTCTTGTAGGCATCACGCAGGTAGCTGAAGACGGCATATGGCTGCAACCATTCCTTGTTGGCTTCGTAGAAATTACGGAAAGCATCCGATGCCAGCACCTTTTCCCCTTCCTGCTTGAAGATGAGGTGGAAGTATTCCCACTTTGTCTTGTTCACAGCTTCGTAGTCTACGGCGGGCAGGGCATTCAGTTCTTTCTGGCGTTTGTTGAATTCGGCCATCACCTTCTTGTCCTTCAAGCTGCCCAACTGCTTCAGGTCGGCGTACATGGGATGGAAGGCATAGATGGAGATGCTACTGTAAGGGTAGGAGTCTGTCCAGGTATGCGTCATGGTAGTGTCGTTGATGGGCAGAATCTGCACTGCCTTCTGATTGGTGGCAACTGCCCAGTCAATCATGCGCTTCAAGTCGCCGAAATCGCCTACACCGAAGCTTTTCTCGGAGCGTAGGGAGAATACGGGTACGGCTACTCCGGAACCTTTCCATGCAGGAAGATTGAAGTATACATAACGGTCGCCGACAGCCAGCGTTTCGTTGGCGGCTATCTGCGGGTCGGCCATATAACGGTTGGGATTGTTCTCCCAGGCCACGGCACGGCGCTCTTTCTTGTTGTAAAGGACGAATTTATATTCCAGCGGGAAGCTGATTTTACCGGCATCCACTTCTACCTGCCATTCGGGGAAGTCGATGTCGCTCATAAGGGCAGCTTTGTCCGGGTTCCAGTCACCCAGCGCCTTCTGGTTTCCGCAGAGTGCCAGGCAATGGTCGCTGTCTATGCAGGGGGCGTACGCCTTTATCAGCAACCCCTTTTTGTAGCTTTTCGGGGCGGCACTGCGTTCGCGATGCGCCAGCAGGGATTCTGTGAAAGCGGATGTATAAAAATACTGCTGCTCGGGCAGATTCTTCCAACAATCTTCTATGCGGTAAACTTTCTTCGGATTGTCTGCAACGTGCAGGATGCGTGGCAGGCTGTTCCACTCTGTCCGTATGGTTCTGCCATCTCGATAGATGTGGTAACTGTATTCGACGCTTCCATTACCGGGAATCTGGATATCCACTTCCGCGGTCCAGTGAATGCCGTCTACAGTGTGCAGGGGGGTGGCTTTGTCGGGCTGGTTGTTGCCAAGTTCCGGGATGGAACCCAGGACTCTGACTTCTTCACCCCAGCTGGTACGATACTCGATATTGAATATTAGTGTCATATTATATTAGATTTAGAAGTAGCAATAGCTGCAATGATTATGCAAGTATAGAAATTATTCCTCATAATCATGCAGCTACCGTTATCTAAGTCATTTAAATTCCTATGCAAACGTTTGTGCTTGCCGTGGGATTATCCACAGCGGGAAGCTCCGCACGTCTTGCAGATGAGGCAACCTTCTTGGTAAACCAGTGTTTCGTTACCGCAGTTGGGGCATTTCTTGCCTTTGGCTTCCGTGCCGTCCTGGATGTATTTCTTCAGGGCGCGTTCCACACCGTTCTTCCAGGTGTTGATGTTTTCGCTGTCCAGTTGCAGTGAACCTACCAGCTTGATGACCTGCTCGATAGGCATGCGGTAGCGCAATACACCGGAAATCAGCTTGGCATAGTTCCAATACTCTTTGTTGAACTTCTCAGACAGACCCTCGATGGTGACTTTGTATCCGCGCTTGTTCTCGAACTGGAAGTCGTAACGCTTGTTTCCGTGCTCATCCACATTCTTGATGATGTGGCCCGACACCACATTCTTCGGCAGGATGATGCCTTCATCATCATCCAGCACACCGGTGAATATTTCGTAGGGATGATTGTCCAGCAAGCCGACGAATGCCACGCATTTCTCCTAGTTGTTCTGGAAGCGGACAACGTCTGCATCCAATATTCTGGGACGTGTTTCAACGACTGTAGGCGGTTTGCACGGGGGAAGCTCGGACTTCTTGTCGCTCTTGGTAGAGATGAGCACGCCGGAACGCGAACCGTCGCGGTAAACCGTACAACCCTTGCAGCCGGATTTCCATGCTTCTACATACAGACGGTTCACGAGGTCTTCGTCTACGTCGTTCGGCAGGTTGATGGTTACGCTGATAGAGTGGTCCACCCATTTTTGGATACGTCCCTGCATCTTGACTTTCATCAGCCAGTCCACGTCGTTGGAGGTTGCTTTATAATAAGGTGATTTCTCTACCATGGCATCCACTTCTTCCTGCGTGTAGCGTTTGGCGGGGTTGTATCCTTGTGCTTCCATCCAAGTCACGAACTTGGGGTGGAACACGATATATTCTTCAAAGGCATCCCCGGTTTCGTCGATGAAGTCCACATGAACGTTCGTATCGTTGGGATTCACTTTGCGGCGGCGCTTGTACACGGGCAGGAATACGGGCTCGATACCGGAGGTGGTTTGAGTCATCAGGCTGGTGGTGCCGGTCGGGGCGATGGTCAGACAGGCAATGTTGCGGCGTCCGTACTTCTTCATCTCCTCGTACATTTCCGGGTCAGCTTCACGCAGGCGGTTGATGAACGGGTTGTTCTTTTCGCGTTCTGTATCGTATACCTCGAATGCGCCGCGCTCTTTGGCCATTTCTATGGAGGAGCGATAGGCGTTGAGTGCCACCGTCTTGTGTACTTGCTCCGAGAATTCGGTTGCCTCTTCAGTGCCATAACGCAATCCCAGGGCGGCAAGCATGTCGCCTTCTGCCGTGATGCCTACACCGGTACGGCGGCCTTGGGCGCTTTTCTTGTAAATCTTCTGCCACAAAACGCGTTCTGTATGTTTCACGTCTTCACTTTCGGGGTCGGCATCTATCTTGCTCATGATGCGTTCTATCTTTTCCAGCTCAAGGTCGATGATGTCGTCCATGATGCGTTGGGCCAAAGCTACATGCTTCTTGAATAGCTCAAAGTCAAAGTAGGCGTCCGGCTTGAACGGATTGACCACGTATGAGTAAAGGTTGATGGCGAGCAGACGGCAGGAGTCGTACGGGCACAGTGGAATTTCGCCGCATGGATTGGTGGATACGGTACGGTAGCCCAGGTCTGCATAGCAGTCGGGCACGGATTCCTTTAATATGGTATCCCAGAACAATACACCGGGTTCTGCCGATTTCCATGCATTGTGCACAATCTTTTTCCATAATGCGGATGCGTCAATGTCTTTTTGAAATGCCGGCTCTGTGGCGTCAATCGGATATTGCTGTGTATATGGTTTGCCTTCGATGGCGGCCTGCATGAAGTCGTCGGTCAGTTTTACGGAAACGTTGGCTCCGGTCACTTTGCCCTCAGTCATCTTGGCATCGATGAAGGCTTCCGAGTCGGGGTGTTTGATGGATACGCTGAGCATCAGTGCGCCGCGGCGTCCATCTTGAGCTACTTCGCGTGTAGAGTTTGAATAGCGTTCCATGAAGGGAACCAAGCCGGTGGAGGTCAGTGCCGAGTTCTTTACCGGTGAACCTTTCGGACGGATATGGGATAAGTCGTGTCCCACGCCGCCACGGCGTTTCATCAGCTGTACTTGTTCTTCGTCTATCTTGAAGATGGCACCATAAGAATCCGCTTCGCCGTCCACACCGATAACAAAGCAGTTGGACAGAGAGGCTACCTGATAGTTGTTTCCGATTCCGGTCATCGGGCTTCCTTGCGGAACAATGTACTTGAAGTGGTCGAGTAAGCCGAAAAGTTCCTCTGAACTTAATGGATTGGGGTACTTGGCCTCAATGCGGGCTACCTCATTGGCTATTCGCCAATGCATGTCTTCCGTAGAATTTTCGTAAATATTTCCGAAAGAATCTTTGACTGCATATTTGTTTACCCAAACTCTGGCAGCCAACTCGTCGCCTTGGAAGTATTTTAAAGATTCTCCGTAGGCTTCGTCATAAGAATAATTTTTCTTTTCCACAATGTTGTATCTCTTAGGATTAGTTACAAATAAGTAAAGTTGTAGAAGTTGTACTTCTCGTTAACAAATGCAATTGCAAAGCTATGAATGATTATCA
>ERZ1504255.160-NODE-160-length-12969-cov-7.134195_pt1 | contig 12969 bp, 10 predicted proteins | sample MGYA00571881_ERZ1504255 | MGnify/ENA primary metagenome ERZ1504255 (study PRJEB39906, sample SAMEA3182071) | gut metagenome | biome: human; feature: gut; material: Stool; isolation source: human stools | place: Canada | collected 2011-12-06 ... | reverse complement strand
AAAATCGGTTTCTTGCAAGTTTGCATCTTTTCGTGAAGCACATCATACATTTCAAACATAGTAACCAATCCCGGAGTTCCGAAGATAGCCATCATGGCGTCTATATTATCAAGCTTTTCCTCGCAGTAGTCAATGCAAAGGCGCAGATGTTCCGGTGTTCCGGTAGCCAGAATATCAATAGGATTCCCGACGGCAGCACCGGGGAATAGTTGGGCTTTTAGTTCCTCGGCTACTTCTCCCTCCAGCTTAGGCACATTCAGTCCGCCTTTACTCAAGGCATCTGTCAGCATCACTCCCGGGCCTCCGGCATGAGTGATAATGGCAAAATTCTTTCCTTTCAATTCGGGTAAAGTAAACACGCAACCTACGGTAGTCAATTCCTCACGAGAGAAACAGCGCACAATCCCTGCTTTACGGAACAAAGCCTCTACTGCCGAATCGGAACTGGCGATTGCTCCTGTATGGGAAGATGCCGCCCGGCTTCCGCTCTCCGAACTTCCGGCTTTGATTGCCGCAATCTTGCACCCTTTTCTAATCAAAGACGAAGCATGAAATAACAACCTGTCCGGATTCTGAATACTTTCAATATAGAGTAGTTTCAGATGAGAATCCGTTTCGGGATCGAAGTTCTCATCCATAAATTGCAATACATCTTCTACGCCGATCTGCTTGGCGTTTCCCACCGACCAGACTGAATTGAACTGCAAACCTTTTGTTACGGCACTTTCGAGAATAAACACCGCTGTAGCACCGGAGCTGGAAATCAAGTCCACCCCTTTCGAATTTAAATTAGGAATCGGCTGGCTGAATACACTATGATGCCATGTATTCATCAATCCAATGCAATTAGGACCAATCAGTGAAGCACCGTATTTATTGACTGTTTCCAAAATACGTTCTTCCAACAGTGCCCCTTCGTGAGTTTCTTCACCAAAACCTGCCGAGAGTATGATAAATGCCCTGGTTTGTTTCTTGCTAGCCAATGTTTCCACCATATCAGGACACATCGAGGCAGGCACAGCCAACACCGCCAGATCTGTGTCCGGCAGATCATTCACGTCCGCAAAGGCGGGAACTCCCTGCACTTCCTTTTCCTTCGGATTCACCGCCCGAAGTTCTCCCTGATAACCTCCGTTTATCAAATTCTTTAATATTGCGCCACCCGGCTTATGTACATTATTCGATGCCCCTACTACGACAATGCTTTCAGGACGAAGCAACTGGGTTGTTATCATATCATGCTTTGGTTTTCGTTTAACTTAGGTACAAATATATTCTTTCTTATGAGAAAAAAGAAAGAAAAAGAGGAGAATTGTATGCGGAAACAGACTATCAAAGAGAAAAGAGCAGAAGATCAGATGGATTATACTTACTTTTTGAGAAATGAAGTAATTATCTCATCATGTACCTCAATTATATTCTGCCCGATGTACAATGAAGAAAGACAATAATGTAGTATATTTGCACACTTACAAACTAACATATATGAAGAAAAACTTACGACTTATCATTGCAATTATATTATCGGGAAGTTGTTTTATATCTTTCTTTACTCAGTGTACCGGTGCATCCAAACAACAGAGTCCGGTAGTACAAACTAGCATCGAAAAGAATAAGGCGGATACAACGCAGACCGAAATCAAAGAAAACGACAACATTGATGAAGACGCAGGAACTACACATCCTGCCGTACGTGTATTCATTGATAAAACTACTTCAGAAGACGGAATCGTCATTAGTCACTATACAGAAGACGAAGGTTATACAAATATCTTCGAATATACATGTCCTAATGTGAACATGCAGCAAGTCTATAACCAGAAAGTGCGCAACATTGAGAAACTTCTACGGGAAAAACTGCCCGAAAACAACTCACATTATAAAATTGAAACTGACAGTGTCGGGACGTTAGAAGTGACTTATAGATACAAAACCAAGAATCATCTGAAAATCGAACTGTTTTATGGAGGAGGCGCTACTTATGTCGAAATGATTCGTCAAGGAAAGGATGTGAAGGTGGTGGAACAGTATTGTGCTGATTAAAAAAGGTATTCCATGTCTTGAATAAAAGCCACGAGAATGTAAACTTTCACCACAAAAATCCATTGAACCACATCACTTTCTTTTTACCTGTTTTTTTATTACGAAACGTTCCTGTTTCATTCTGTGACCACTTTCCAATGAAATACTCTGTGTTAATCCGTGTAATCTGTGGTGAAAAGTCACTATCTTTGCACATTGCAAAGTTGAAAACAACAAAAATCACACTATACAATGGAAAAGAAATTCAAAAGAACCACCGTCACATCGGCACTTCCGTATGCGAACGGTCCTGTCCATATCGGTCACCTGGCTGGTGTATACGTACCGGCAGATATTTATGTGCGTTATCTGCGTCTGAAAAAAGAAGATGTATTATTCATCGGAGGTTCGGACGAACACGGGGTACCTATCACGATTCGTGCCAAGAAAGAAGGAATTACTCCGCAGGATGTAGTAGACCGTTATCATTCGCTGATAAAAAAATCATTCGAAGAATTCGGTATCTCATTCGACGTGTATAGCCGCACCACTTCGCCGACGCATCACCAATTGGCTTCGGATTTCTTCAAAACATTGTACGATAAAGGCGAATTCATCGAGAAAACGTCTGAACAATATTACGACGAGGAAGCAAAAACATTCCTTGCCGACCGTTATATCACCGGAGAATGTCCCCACTGCCATTCCGAAGGCGCTTACGGCGACCAATGCGAAAAATGCGGAACCTCACTTTCTCCTACGGATCTTATCAACCCGAAAAGCGCCATCAGCGGCAGCAAACCGGTAATGAAAGAAACCAAACATTGGTATCTTCCTCTCGACAAGCACGAAGGATGGCTGCGCAAATGGATTCTGGAAGATCACAAAGAATGGCGTCCCAACGTATACGGCCAATGCAAAAGCTGGCTCGACATGGGACTGCAACCACGTGCTGTGAGCCGTGACCTCGACTGGGGTATCCCTGTTCCCGTAGAAGGAGCAGAAGGAAAAGTGCTTTATGTATGGTTTGACGCACCTATCGGCTACATATCCAACACCAAAGAACTTCTCCCCGACAGCTGGGAAACATGGTGGAAAGATCCTGAAACCCGCCTGATCCATTTCATCGGGAAAGACAACATCGTGTTCCACTGCATCGTATTCCCCGCCATGCTGAAAGCAGAAGGCAGCTATATCCTGCCGGACAACGTGCCGAGCAACGAATTCCTCAATCTCGAAGGAGACAAAATCTCCACTTCCCGCAACTGGGCTGTATGGTTGCACGAATACCTGGCGGACTTCCCCGGCAAACAGGACGTACTCCGCTACGTACTGACCGCCAACGCACCGGAAACGAAAGACAACGACTTCACCTGGAAAGACTTCCAGGCACGCAATAATAACGAACTGGTAGCCGTATACGGTCACTTCGTGAACCGTGCAATGGTATTGACTCAAAAATACTTCGACGGGCGCGTACCTGCACAAGGTGAACTGACCGACTACGACAAGGAAACGCTGAAAGAATTTGCAGACGTAAAAGCAGAAGTGGAAAAACTGCTCGACGTATTCAAATTCCGCGACGCACAGAAAGAAGCCATGAACCTGGCACGTATCGGCAACAAATACCTGGCCGACACCGAACCGTGGAAACTGGCAAAAACAGATATGGAGCGTGTAGGTACCATCCTCAACATCTCCCTGCAACTGGTTGCCAACCTTGCCATCGCCTTCGACCCGTTCCTGCCATTCAGCTCGGAGACACTCCGCAAAATGCTGAACATGGATACTTTCGAATGGTCTGAACTGGGACGTGACGACCTTCTCCCTGTAGGGCACCAGTTGAACAAGCCGGAATTATTGTTCGAAAAGATTGAAGACGCTACTATCGAAGCACAGGTACAAAAATTGCTCGATACAAAAAAGGCAAACGAAGAAGCCAATTACAAGGCTAATCCAATCCGTCCGAACATCGAATTCGACGATTTCACGAAACTGGATATCCGTGTAGGTACCATTCTTGAATGTCAGAAAGTGCCGAAAGCTGATAAACTGCTGCAATTCAAGATTGACGACGGACTGGAAACACGTACCATCGTATCGGGTATTGCCAAACATTATCAACCGGAAGAACTGGTAGGCAAACAGGTTTGCTTCATCGCCAACCTTGCTCCGCGCAAACTGAAAGGCATCGTCAGCGAAGGCATGATTCTAAGTGCCGAAAACAACGACGGCAGTCTGGCAGTTATTATGCCGGGACGTGAGGTGAAGCCGGGCAGCGAAGTAAAATAAAGATTTCCAATTGCGCCTACAGTATAGGCGCAATTGGAAATAACTAATTAGCTTTTCGCCAACAATTTTACAAAACATATCCAATAGTGAACGCAGTGCGTTCACTATTGATTACACCTACCTAACATACAACTTATCCAACAGAAAGTAGAAGAATGGAAGAAAGAATTTTCCGAACAGCAACAAGCAAAGATACTATCCGATAAAGTAAAATAATCGCATGAGCGAGAATCAGTCACTAAAAGAAAAAACAGCCAAAGGACTATTTTGGGGAGGATTCAGAAACGGCATACAGCAGTTGCTAACTCTTGTTTTCGGAATTTTCTTAGGACGATTGCTTACCCCTTCAGACTATGGTATGGTAGGAATGTTGTCCATTTTCTCCCTCATAGCCAGCTCAATACAAGAAAGTGGTTTCACAGCCGCCCTTGTCACTAGAAAAGAAGTAACTCATAAAGATTATAATGCCGTATTCTGGTTCAACATTTCAATCAGTCTGTGCTTGTATCTAGTATTATTCCTGTGCGCACCACTCATTGCTGATTTTTACAAAACTCCTGAACTGAAATCGCTAGCCCGATATGCTTTCACAGGCTTTGTCATCGCTAGTTTGGGAATATCCCACAGTGCCTATTTGCAGCGTAATCTGATGATTAAGCAACGGTCTTTATCCATGGTTATCGGAGTTACCATATCCGGCATTGCCGGAGTCACACTTGCCTATCTAGGCTTCTCATATTGGGGGTATGCCACACAAGGCATAGTTTACGTAGCCGTCAATACAGCTTGCAACTGGTACTTTTCAAGTTGGCGGCCTACGTTCGAATTCAATCTCGCTCCTATAGAACAGATGTTACGATTCAGTGGAAAACTTTTAATTACCAATATCTTCAATCACATCAACAACAATCTGTTTTCCGTGATACTGGGTAAGTTCTACACCGAAAAGGAAGTAGGATATTACAATCAGGCCAACAAATGGTGTACAATGGGGCAATCTTTCATATCGGGCATGATAAACGGAGTGGCACAGCCGGTACTCACCAAAGTGTCGGACGACCTCGAACGACAAAAACGGGTATTTCGCAAAATGCTGCGTTTCACCGCCTTTGTCTCGTTTCCTGCCATGTTGGGATTGTCCATTATATCGCAAGAACTAATTACTATTGCCATCACCGACAAATGGCACTCCAGTATATCTATCATGCAAATACTCTGTATTAGTGGAGCTTTTATCCCTATTGCAGGACTCTATCAGCAACTCATCATCAGCAAAGGAAAATCCCACATCTATATGTGGAACACCATAGTGCTCGGCATTATTCTACTCACGAGTGTCCTTTTGGCCCATTCGCACGGAATCTATGCCATGCTTGCCGTCTACGTATCCATCAATATATTGTGGATACTGACGTGGCACTTCTTCGTGCAACAGGAAATCGGACTAAAGTTACACCATGCTTTGGCAGACATACTTCCTTATGCTGTCATTGCCGCCACCGTTATGGTAATCACCTATTATTCCACCCGCTCCATCGAGAATATCTATCTCCGCCTGGCAAGCAAGATAGTGCTCGCAGCAGCACTCTACGTAGCCGCCATGTGGGGCAGCCGTTCGGTCACCTTTAAAGAAAGCATCCAGTATTTCATCAAAAAGAAGACACATGAACCCCAATGATCTTGCCACCAAATACCGCCTTCTGAATAGTTCTTTCAAAAAGACGATGGTTTATCACATAGGTATAGACGCCGGATTCTTTACCGAATACACCTATATGCTCCATGCAATGCTCTATTGCCTGCAACACAAAATACAGTTCAAGCTTTACTCCGACGACGCCAACTTCGGATGGGAAAAGGGCTGGGAAGACTGTTTCGCACCTTTCTGCGAGCAAGTGCACGAACCGTTTCACCACACCTACAACACTCATCGCCTGCCTTCATGGCAAGCATTGATGAAAGACAAAAAACTATCTAAAGCGAAGTTACTGAAATGGAAACTGAAAGTAACCTGCAAGAACATCATCGGAAAAGCCCTTGCTTTCTTCACGTATGGTAAACCGGTGTTGCTCAACTTCCAAGTAACGTTCAACCCCAACCGGCACTTCCATATCCCCGAACTGGGAATAGACGGTGACTACCTCCACACCTTCCAAAAGCTGACGGAAATCACCTGGAAACTCAACAACACCACCGCACAGGAATGTCGCCAATTTGCCACCACCCTGCAACTTCCGCCTCAATACGCCGGATGCCAGATACGAGGAGGGGACAAGATAACCGAAACCAACCTGCTGCCACCGGAACACTACATACGCCTCATCAAAGAAAAAACAGCCATCCGAGACGTCTTTGTATTGACCGACGACTACCGCCTCTTCGAGCAAGTGCAAACCCTTGCCCCGGACATACACTGGTACACCCTTTGCAGCCCCAACGAGCAAGGATACGTCAACAGCGCCTTCACACAGACCACCAAAGAACTGAAACAGAAGCAAATGGCACGTTTCCTCTGCTCGATACAGCTATTGATGGATGCTTCCGTCTTTATAGGAAGTATCACCACCGGTCCCAGCCTGTTCCTGTTGAAGAAGTTCTATCCGGAGATCAATCCGGCAGACTGTCTGCTCAAGGACTTTCCGCAAGCATCCGTCCTCCCCATTCCGGGACGTGGGCGAGTGGCCACCAAATTTATGCAAGGAAACTTAAAGTTATAGTAACTTAGCAATATAATTACTACATTTGCAAGACAACGTGCATTAACCATTTCCGATGAACAAGAAATATACAGCCGAAGAGCTTGATTTATTACATGCCGAACTTTACGACATATTGGGAGAAACCATCCGGGTGTGTCAGAAGCACGATATTCCCTATTTTGTGATAGGCGGCACAGCCATCGGCGCACTCTACGATCAGGGAATTCTCCCCTGGGATGATGATATAGACATCGGCATGACGCGGGAGAATTACAACAAATTCTTAAAAGTAGCACCCGGAGAACTGGGTCCTTCCTACTTCCTTTCATGGATAGAGACAGACCCTCACACCCCCTATTACTACGCGAAGGTAGAGAAAAACAGCAGCCTTTTCGGAGAAGAAATGCTCAAGAACGTCCCGATGCATCCGGGCATCTTTGTAGATATCTTCCCGTTCGACAGGATTCCCGACAACAAACTGTTGCGGCAAATGCAATCCGGCATACTCGGCTTCCTCAAATGCTGCCTGATGGGAAAAGAGATATGGATGTGGAAACACTTCGGCAAATGTGAAATAGAGAACCCTACAAACCGGGGAGCCTTCTCCTGTCTCCTGAACAGAATAGTCGACTCTCTTTTCTCTAAAAAAGCAATTTACCGGATGCTAGTATCCGTGCAAAGCTGTTTCAACTCACGAAACACCCGCTACTACAACAACGTCATGGCAACCGCCGACCACGTGACCGTAGAAAGCCTCCGCCACCTGCAACCGGTGAAATTCGGTCCCCTCACCGTGACCACTCCCGATGACCTGGAAGGGTTCCTGCGATACAACTACCCGACCTTGCATCGATTTACCAAGGAAGAACAGGAGAAAGTGAACAACCACTATCCTGCCGCCCTGTCATTCAGTACAACCCCAAAACAAGAACTATGAATATGAAATCCGCTTTAGTAGACGTCCCGGTACTTATCCTGTTCTTCAACCGCCCGCAACAACTGTCGCAAGTGTTCGAGCAAGTGAAGAAAGCACGTCCGTCCCGGCTCTTCCTCTATCAGGACGGAGCACGAAACGAGCGCGATTTGCCCGGAATAGAAGCCTGCCGTGAAATCGTATCACAGATAGACTGGGAATGTGAAGTAGAACAGCTTTATCAGGAAAAGAATTTCGGCTGTGACCCTTCAGAATACATTTCGCAAAAATGGGCCTTCTCCAAAGTCGACAAGTGCATCGTATTGGAAGACGACGATGTGCCCTCCGTCTCCTTTTTCCAATTCTGCAAGGAGATGCTGGATAAATACGAACACGACACCCGCATCAGCATGATTGCCGGATTCAACCCCGAAGAAATCACCCAGGATATGCCATCCGACTATTTCTTCGCCACCACCTTCTCCATCTGGGGATGGGCGAGCTGGAAACGGGTAGTCGACCAATGGGACGAGTTTTACAGTTTCCTGGACGACTCCTTCAACATGCAGCAGCTTGAGCAACTCATCAAGGAACGCAAATTCCGGAGCGACTTTATCTATATGTGCCAGCGTCACCGGGAACAGCAGAAAGCCTTTTATGAAACCATCTTCCACGCCTCTATCCTGTTCAACTCCGGACTAAGCATCGTGCCTACCCGCAACATGATAAACAACCTCGGAGCAACGGCAGATTCCACCCATTTTGCCGGCTCGGTTCACACCCTGCCCAAAGGCTATCGCCGCATCTTCACCATGAAGCGTTACGAGGTGGACTTTCCCCTGCGGCATCCCCGCTATGTCATTGAAAACGTAGCCTACAAAGAGAGGGTTTACCGCATCATGGGCTGGGATCATCCATGGATCAAGATAGGACGTTCGTTCGAAGAGCTGTTCCTCAATCTGAAATACGGTAATTTCTCCATCATTACGAAAGCTGTCAAAAACCGAATAAACAAATGGCTGAAAAGAAACAAGCACCACTAAATACGTTGCTTACTATTTATTTTTACCATACCCGTCTCACACGGGAAAGTTACGAGGAATGGAAAGAATATAAATTCCCCGGACATATTTTATACGGACTTCCTCTGCTCGAAAATTACGGAATACATTCCGTAATGCACAAATGCAAATACTTCTCCGGTCGGCTGAAGCTCATGTTTTACGCCACCAAAGAGATTCTCTTCTGCAAGGAAAAATACGACGTGCTCTATGCCACCTCTTTCCGGGGGATAGAACCCGTCATCTTCCTCCGTGCGCTGGGACTGTATCGCAAACCCATCGTCATCTGGCATCACACAGCAGTCGTCACCAACCCCAAACCTTGGCGCGAACAAATCTCCCGCCTTTTCTACAAAGGCATCGACCAAATGTTCCTGTTCAGCCGGAAGCTGATTCAGGACTCGCAGAAAACCCGGAAAGCTCCGTCACACAAACTGAAACTGATACATTGGGGCCCGGACCTTCCTTTCTACGACCATTTGTTGGCAGAAATGCCCGACCGGAAGCCCGAAGGATTTATCTCCACCGGCAAAGAGAACCGGGACGTGAACACCTTGCTCCAGTCTTTCTCCGCAACCAACGAGGAATTGGATCTGTACATTGCCGTCTCATGCGGCAACATCAACTATAAAAAGATACTCGACCGCTATTCAGTGCCCGACTCCATTCATATTCACTATACCGACGGAGTGATTCCCTACGAACTGGGAAAACTGGTAGCCCGCAAAAGTTGCATCGTCATCTGCTGTCTGGACTTCCCCTACACCGTAGGACTGACCACTCTTGTGGAAGCATTTGCCCTCGGCATCCCCGTCATCTGCTCGCGCAACCCCAACTTCGAAATCGACATCGACAAGGAAAAAATCGGCATTACCGTAGAATATAACGATGTACAAGGCTGGATAGACGCTATACGCTACATCGCCGACCACCCCGAAGAGGCACGACGCATGGGAGAGAATGCACGCAAACTGGCAGAAGAACGCTTCAACCTCGAAATCTTTTCGCACGAAATAGCAGAAAGCTTGTTGGAAATATCAAACATTTCCTCTAAAAACCGTACATTTGCATAAACTTTTGCCCATGAGAGTCCTGATTATAAATACATCTGAACGAATAGGAGGAGCGGCCATTGCAGCAAGCCGGTTGATGGAGTCACTGAAAAACAACGGCATCAAAGCCAAAATGCTGGTGCGTGACAAGCAGACCGACCAAATCAGTGTGGTCCGCTTAAAAAGTAACTGGTTGCAAGTATGGAAGTTCATGTGGGAACGGATCGTTATCTGGAGTGCCAATCGTTTCCGCCGATACCATCTGTTCGACGTTGACATAGCCAACACAGGTACAGACATCACCTCACTCCCGGAATTTCGCCAGGCCGACGTGATCCATTTACATTGGGTCAACCAGGGAATGCTCTCGCTGAAAGATATACGGAAAATACTCACTTCCGGCAAACCTGTGGTATGGACCATGCACGATATGTGGCCATGTACCGGTATCTGCCACTACGCACGGGAATGTAAGAACTATCAGCAGGAGTGTCACGACTGCCCTTACATCTACAAAGGCGGCGGCCGGAAAGATTTATCTTACCGCACTTTCCGCAAGAAACAAAAGTTATATAGCTACGCTCCCATTCATTTCGTCACGTGCAGTCACTGGCTGAAGGAACAAGCACAGACCAGCGCATTGTTTGAAGGGAAAAGCGTCACCAATATTCCGAACGCTATTAATACCAACCTGTTCAAACCCATGAACAAAAAAGAAGCACGTGCCAAGTTCATGTTGCCGGAAGGTAAGAAACTGGTTCTGTTCGGCTCATTAAAGATCACCGACAAACGGAAAGGAGTCGACTATCTCATTGAAGCCTGCAAACTGCTAGCAGAAAAGCATCCGGAATGGAAAGAGTCACTGGGGGTAGTCGTATTCGGCAACCAGTCCCAACAGTTGCAGGAGCAGCTTCCTCTCCATGTCTACCCGCTCCCTTACATCAAGAATGAGCATGAGATAGTAAATATCTACAATGCCGTAGACCTCTTCGCCATCCCGTCTCTGGAAGAGAATCTTCCCAACATGATTATGGAAGCAATGGCCTGCGGAGTACCCTGTGTCGGCTTTAACGTAGGAGGTATCCCCGAAATGATCGACCATCTGCACAACGGCTACGTGGCACAATACAAATCTTCGGAAGATTTTGCCAACGGCATACATTGGATATTGACGGAACCGGAATACGATGAACTCTCCGCACAAGCCTGCCGCAAGGTCTTGGGTAATTATTCGGAGAGCATCATCGCAAAGAAATATACAGATGTCTACAATAAAATAACGGGGAAATATGCATAGTGTCCATCCTACTCCCAAGTTCTCTATTATTACGGTGACGTACAATGCTGAAAAGGTATTGGAAGACACGATTCAGAGTGTCATTTCACAGACCTATCATCACATAGAATACATCATCGTAGATGGAGCTTCCAAGGATGGAACCCTCTCTATTATCAACCGCTACCGCTCGCACATACACACCGTTGTCAGCGAACCGGACAAAGGGCTGTATGACGCCATGAATAAAGGCATCGCCCTTGCCAGCGGCGATTATCTCTGTTTCCTGAACGCGGGCGACTGTTTTCACGAGGACGACACACTACAACAAATGGTGCATACCATCAACGGCAGCGAACTGCCCGATGTGCTTTACGGAGAAACCGCTATCGTAGACCAGGACAGGCATTTCCTGCGGATGCGCAGATTGTCCGCTCCCGAAACGCTTACCTGGAAAAGTTTCAAACAGGGTATGTTAGTCTGCCATCAGGCATTCTTTCCCCGTCATACGCTGGTAGAGCCCTACAACTTGAAATATCGTTTTTCTGCCGATTTCGACTGGTGCATCCGTATTATGAAGAAAGCGCGCACCTTACACAATACCCATCTGACGATTATCGATTATCTGGATGAAGGAATGACTACCCGCAATCAGAAAGCCTCCCTGAAAGAGAGATTTCGCATCATGGCAAAGCACTACGGGTTGATTGGCACCGTAGCACATCATATATGGTTTGTGATCCGTGCGGTGATTCACCGGTAAAGCTGGTTCTCTTTAAAATGTTGCAGGCAGCGCAAGCAACTGGTACATCAGCGTACGTGCCATACGTATCTGCCCCTTTGTACTAGGATGTAAACGGTCATATCCTGCGTCGTAGAAGTAAATCAGTTGTTCTTCCACCATCGGGTTCAGCCCGGTTACCGCATTAAAATCAATTACGGGCACTCCCCACACATTACCGGCTTCCTTGACGGCCTGCACGTAGGCATCCACATATTCACCACAACTATTCTGATAGTTTTCATCCGGTTGCACGTTCTTCTCTCCAAAATCCGCCAGTGAGCGGTGCAACGGGGTTAATAGTACAATCTGCTTATCCGGAAACAGTTGTTTCAGCCTGTGGATTCCGATGTTGATACGTCCTTTATACGTGCTTCCATCCATTATAGGCGTACGTTTCTTGCGGGTTTCCAGCTTTTTGGTCTGTCCGCGGGCTGCCATCACCTGTTCTTCTGTTTCCGTAAACCACTCTCCGATAGGCACACCGTCATTAAAATCATTCGTACCCATCAGAATCAAGATAGCATCCACTTCTCCACCGTGTTCCTGCTTTAGTTTCTCGGCCTGACGGGGCACATCATTCCATTGTCTGCCGCTGATACCATATACATAAGGAGTAATCCCCAGCCATTCCTGCAGGAAATCCCAGTATTTCTTTATTTTGTCACCATAGCAGTTGGGATCTGTAATAGAGTCTCCCAAATATCCCACTCTTTTTCCTTGCCATGGATGCCGGACAGCTCCATTATTCGTTTCAGCAGAGTTTGCAACTTTAGATGTTTGATTCTGTCCGCACAGAAAAGAGGAACAGAAAAACAGAATGGTACATGCGAGTAATAACTTGCTTTTCATCGGTACTATACATTAAATGAG
>ERZ1504255.140-NODE-140-length-14005-cov-8.187168_pt1 | contig 14005 bp, 9 predicted proteins | sample MGYA00571881_ERZ1504255 | MGnify/ENA primary metagenome ERZ1504255 (study PRJEB39906, sample SAMEA3182071) | gut metagenome | biome: human; feature: gut; material: Stool; isolation source: human stools | place: Canada | collected 2011-12-06 ... | reverse complement strand
GATACCCATATCTATACTGTATTGTAAAAAAGGGACACTCCCTTGTCTGTATGCTTGTTTTTAGTCATGAATTTTGCGCGGCGCAATGCGAATCAAGCAATTGACGCAAACAGATAATATTAAAATCTCCATTAAAATCAAGATAAAAAATGCAAAATGTTTCCATAAAAGGGTTTATATATGCGGCTCTCTCCTCTGCCACCTTCGGGCTGGCTCCTTTCTTCACCATTTCATTACTCCTTGCGGGCTTCTCCTCTTTCGAAGTATTGGCCTACCGATGGGGAATAGCTTCACTTACCTTGGTCGTTTTCGGCATTATGCTGGGCGAGACATTCCGCATCAGCAGGAAAGACTGGGGAACGGTGTTCATCCTCAGCCTGCTCCGAGCAGCTACCTCCTTCAGTCTGGTCATCGCCTATCAGAACATATCCAGCGGAGTGGCATCCACCATTCATTTCATGTATCCGCTGGCCGTGGCACTGGCCATGATGGGCTTTTTCGGAGAAAAGAGGTCATTCGCCATTCTGTTTGCCGTGTTGGTGTCACTAAGCGGAGCTGGACTTTTGTCATCCGGCAAAATAGACTTTGAAGGAGGAAACACGACCATCGGGCTGATTGCTGCCGGTCTGTCCGTATTCTTTTATGGAGGATATATCGTAGGAGTAAGGAAGAGCCGTGCCGTGCAGATTCCCTCCACTGCATTGACATGCTACGTAATGGGGCTGGGAGCCTTGTTCTTTATTATAGGAGGATATCTGACCGGAGGCATCCGGCTGGCCAATGATACCTACACATGGCTGAATATTCTCGGACTGGCGCTGCCGGCAACAGCTATATCCAACATCACCCTGGTAAAAGCCATTAAATACATAGGGCCTACACTGACTTCCATTTTCGGGGCCTTGGAACCTCTGACAGCCGTAGTTATCGGTTGCCTGATATTCAATGAAAGCTTCACACCGGCCAGCGCCATCGGCATGGCGCTGATAATAACGGCCGTTACAGTCGTGGTGGTACACGAAAAGAAAAAGGAGAGTGAGAGTTGATTGTCCTTATTTCGCCTTTTTATAATCCGTGATGAAACCCTCCATCATCCACTTGGCCAAGGCCTGGCGGTTCGAACTGATTACAAAACGGCGCTGGTCAAAAGTGTTCTGGATATTTCCCAATTCCACGAATACGGAAGCGGGAGAAGTATTGGCTAACACATAAAGATTGCGTGCGCTGACAGTTCCGGTAAACCCACGGTTGGGCTGGTGCTTGTCATATTTCGATTCGAAAGTTTTCTTCATGGTCTTAGCCAGACGCTTGCTGTCGGGCTTGCTTTTAGAGTGGTAAAAGAACACATCGGTCTGATGGCTCTTACTGCGACTGTCCACATGAAGAAAAATGGCACGGCAATATTTATAGTTCTTGCGGTCCTTCTTGTAAAACTCATTGATTTTGGCGCAACGTTGCCGGAGACGTGCCACTTGGTTCAAGGGTATGGGAGCTCCCATGCACGTCTCACGTTTGCTGTTGGAAAGGTACTTGTCATCACGGATTCCGTCTTTAGCATCCTGGATAATGATACGGACTTCCGCCCCCTCTTGCATCAAGTTACGGGCAAGGCGCAAAGCCACATCATACGCATACTCATCTTCATGCAGTTCTATTTTGCCGATTCTGCCGATAGCTCCGGGGTCGGGGCCTCCATGCCCGCTCACTACATAAAAACAAGCGCCCTGCAAACGGTTGGATGTCACTTTTACACTGGCAAGCGCTTTCCCGAACAAAGGTTCATTGATTGTCTTCTTCCCATTGCCAACCGGCTTTGATAATGGGGGCAGTACATACTTCACTCCCAGCCGCAATTCCTCCTTCCCTTTAAGAAGTTTCTTGTTCAGCTCCAAAAACTCCTTATAATAGGCTCTCCCCGGGCGCTTGTTACGTTCCAGGAAAACAGAGATTCCTTCTCCACGTCTCGGACTATCCCGCTCTTCCTGAGCCGAAGCATTAAAAGCAAACAAAGTACAAAAGAGGATGGTCAGTAAACAAAATATGCGTTTCATATTCCAATTATTCATCATTTATTCGGTTCGCTACAAATTTCGAGCCGCTAATATATAGCATCTTACCATACTTAAGCACAAAATTATAATTTTTTCCCTACTTTTGCGACAACTTACGCGATAATAGATAAGAAACTTTTAAAACAGATAACATTATGGCAAAGCAATTCAAGCCGGAGACGCTGTGCGTACAAGCCGGATGGACTCCTAAAAAGGGCGAGCCCCGTGTACTCCCCATCTATCAAAGTACAACTTTCAAATATGATACCAGCGAACAGATGGCACGCTTGTTCGACCTTGAAGACAGCGGCTATTTCTATACCCGCCTGCAGAACCCTACGAACGATGCTGTAGCCGCCAAGATTGCCGCCCTCGAAGGTGGTGTGGCCGCTATGCTGACATCCAGCGGACAAGCAGCCAACTTCTATGCCATTTTCAATATCTGCCAGGCAGGAGACCATTTTGTTTGCTCCTCTACCATCTATGGCGGAACATTCAACCTCTTCGGAGTAACTTTGAAGAAATTGGGCATCGACGTCACTTTCGTCAACCCGGATGCCAGCGAGGAAGAAATTTCCGCTGCTTTCCGCCCCAATACCAAGGCCCTATTCGGCGAAACCATCTCCAACCCTACGCTCGAAGTGCTCGATATAGAGAAGTTTGCCCGCATTGCCCACAGCCACGGCGTGCCCTTGATTGTGGACAACACCTTCCCTACCCCTATCAACTGCCGCCCGTTTGAGTGGGGTGCCGACATCGTAGTACACTCTACCACCAAATACATGGACGGACATGCCACCAGCGTAGGTGGAGCCATTGTAGACAGCGGTAACTTCGATTGGGATGCACACGCCGACAAATTCCCCGGACTGTGCACACCGGACGAGTCTTACCACGGACTGACTTATACGAAAGCCTTCGGCAAAATGGCTTACATCACCAAGGCTACAGCCCAACTGATGCGCGACCTGGGCAGCATCCAGTCTCCACAAAACGCATTCCTACTGAACCTGGGTCTGGAAACACTGCACCTGCGTATGCCCCAACATTGCAAGAATGCACAAGCGGTAGCCGAGTATCTTGCCCAGAACGACAAAGTGGCTTGGGTGAATTATTGTGGTCTGCCGGGCGACAAATACTACGAGCAGGCACAGAAGTACATGCCGAACGGCTCTTGCGGCGTTGTCACCTTCGGCTTGAAGGGCGGACGGGAAGAGTCTATCAAGTTTATGGATTCACTGAAACTGGCGGCCATCGTGACTCATGTGGCCGATGCACGTACTTGCGTGCTGCACCCAGCCAGCCATACACACCGCCAGTTGACAGACGAGCAGCTGATGGAGGCAGGTGTACGCCCCGACCTGATTCGCTTCTCGGTAGGTATAGAGAATGCAGAGGATATTATTGCCGACATCGAACAAGCGCTGAACGCCTAAAGGAATAAACAAAAGGGAGTGCATTTTCGGACAATGCCCTCCCTTTTCCTTTCAATAGTCTCTATTACTCAACATTCAATATAATCGTCAAACTTTCCTTGCCTTGGTAGAAGGTCTTTGCTTTCACTACCAGGGAACCACACTTCACCGGTTCTTTCCATAAGGTTGACTGGGCAGTAGGTTCCGAACCATCAGTTGTGTAACGTACTTCAGCACCATCAATGGCCACATTAGCATACAGATTTCCATCTTTTACCAATAATCCCGGCTGAGGCAAGCGGAAGTTAATCCCATTCTTTGCCCAATAAGGCATTTCACTCTTGCTGATTTTCTCATAATAAAGTGCCAAAGCCTGATTGAAAGCCTGCTGCTCCCGCATGCCGGACAGGTTTTCCCATACCGGATGAGCATTCCAGCCACGTTCTGCCAGCCCTAATATTTTGGGGAAAAGAAGATATTCCACGCCATCAAAACTACGGATAGTTTCGGCAAACAATTGCCCTTGTACACCCATAATATGCTTCTTGCCTATCTCTGTCAAAGCAGTCTTCCCCTTTTCCGCATTATCCAAATCAATGGGATTGCCTGCCATATCCACACGCAGTGAACGATAAATGCTGAAAGGAAGCATAGAGAAAGAGACAGACTCATCCACATAACCTCCCCAATCGAGTCCACGCTCGTCCGGATGACCATTGTAAGCCATATCCATATAGAAATTGCCCACGTTGCAAAGGATGACCGGGTAACCGTTATTGGCTGTCTGATAAACCACTTCATCAGAGCCCGGTACAGTATTCCAGCAATACACACCGGCAGCCTGGCCCCTCAACTGTTGATGAGCCTCTTCGGTATGCCCCAAAGCAACTTCCTGCCAACCACTGAATTTCAGTCCGTTCTTCTGCATCACATCCGCCATTTGCGTAATGAAATACTCTGACAAACCATGAGCTTTCGTCATGCCTTTTTCCTTCATCAGTTCCTGGCATTTCGGGGAGCCCATCCACACACCGCGAGGCACTTCGTCACCACCCAAATGCACTGTGTACAGTGAAAGACCAGCTTCCTGATACATCGCATTAAGTTCCTGAATCACCTTCTCCATAAAACGGTAAGTAGAAGGCAAGGCGACATTCATCACATTGTCCGTATAATATTGTACAGAAACATAACGTGAAGTATCTTCCGGTTCACTCAACATATATTCTGTAGCTTTCCCCGGATCAGTTTCAAAATATTTGTTATAGCGTGCCTTCATGGAGACAATGGCAGCGCGGGCATGCCCCGGAGATTCTATTTCCGGAACAATGCGGACATGTCTTTCGGCAGCATACTTCAGCAAATCAATAAATTCCTCGCGGCTATAATATCCATTGCCTACAGTCTTTGCATCAGGGTCATAGCCACCGTCATAACATGGGTAGAGGCACTGGCTTTCGTCAGTGGTATGCCCGCGACGGCTACCCACAGCAGTCAGTTCCTCCAAACCGGGAATCTCCAAACGCCAGGCTTCATCATCACAAAAATGGAAATGCAGGACATTCAATTTATAAGATGCAAAAATATCCACCAGTTTCTTCAAGTTCTCCGGAGCGGTGAAATTACGGGCAATATCTATCATTTGTCCACGATATGCCAAGTCCGGATAATCCCGAATGGAGACTGCCTCCAGCAAATAAGGTGTCTGCTTGCCCTTCAACATTGACAAAAGTGTCTGTGTACCATTAAAAATGCCATGAGGAGTGGCAGCACTGATTTTTATCAGGTTGTCACCTATATTGATAGTATAATATTCATCATTTACGGCCTCCTTCCTATCAAGCAGTTCTTCCAGCACAATCTTCACGGAAGCATTTCCGACAACTTCCAAACCATACAAACCAGTCAGTTTCTCTTTCAGCAACTTGGCTTCACCGGCAAAGTTCTCCGGAAATGCCAAAGCTACCTTACCTTCCAATACGACATTATCGCCTTCAATGGCTACCACTTTCTTTACAGACGGAAGAATGTCTGACTGCACCAAAGCAGGAGCACCAGCCAAGCGAAGATTGGATTCATAAATCTTAGTCGCATCCGGATAGCCGCTCATTGACTCGGGAGAAGGAAGCGGCAGCGCCTTCAAAGCCACGGGCAACGGACTGCCCTCTTTACCATCCACAGTCTCCACCCAATAAGTTCCTTCCGGTACATGGGAGTTCCGGTCCAGCTTGTAAGTGCAAAGGAAAGTAATCCGCATGGAATCACCGGGAGCCAGCGAAGCAAATTCGTCTGTCGGATACATTTTGAAAAAATTACCGTTCACTACCTCTACCTTCACTTCAGAGGCTCCTTCCTGCTTCACCCCTCGGGGAAGCTGTGAATAGTAAATCGTCCAGTTCTTTTTTAGAGGTTTTTGAGAGATATTCTTGAGAATAAAGGTATTCTCATAATATCCGGGTTCGATGTCACTTGCACCCATTTCCCAGGTCAGAGCAACCGGTGCCTTAGGTTCATTACTCGTTTTACATCCAGCAAATAGTGCCATTACACAAAATAATAATCCTGCCAGAGGAAGTTTCAAAATTCTCATGCAACTCATGTGTTAAGTTAATAAATGGGGGTAATTTCTAAAATCTGATGCCAAAAATAGGCATGTTAAGCTACTTAACTGATAAAAGTAATAGATTTTATTGACAGCGAGCTACAATTTAGAACTTTTATACCTACATTTGCAGCCAAATTATAACCAATTTAACTATTCTACCATGGCTAAAATAACCAAAGAAGCAGCCTTGCTCTACCATTCGCAAGGCAAACCGGGTAAGATTGAAGTAGTACCCACCAAGCCTTACAGTACACAAACCGATCTTTCTCTCGCCTACTCTCCGGGCGTTGCAGAACCGTGCCTCGAAATTGAGAAAAACCCGCAAGATGCATATAAATATACAGCAAAAGGCAATCTGGTAGCTGTCATCTCCAACGGAACCGCCGTGCTCGGCCTGGGCGATATTGGCGCCCTCAGCGGCAAACCCGTCATGGAGGGTAAAGGTCTGTTGTTCAAAATTTATGCAGGTATCGACGTATTCGACATCGAAGTAAATGAAAAAGACCCCGACAAGTTCATCGAAGCTGTCAAGGCTATTGCCCCAACATTCGGAGGTATCAACTTGGAAGACATCAAAGCACCCGAATGTTTCGAAATAGAACGCCGCCTGAAAGAGGAATTGGACATCCCCGTGATGCACGACGACCAGCACGGCACCGCCATCATCTCCAGCGCAGGATTGCTGAACGCCCTGGAAGTGGCAGGCAAGAAGATAGAGGAAGTGAAAATCGTCGTAAACGGTGCCGGGGCTTCCGCCACCTCATGCACCAAACTGTATGAAGCGCTCGGCGCACGCCGTGAAAATATCCTAATGCTGGACAGTAAGGGAGTCATCACCAGCGACCGCGAGAATCTGACCGAGCAGAAACGTTACTTTGCCACCGACCGTCGCGATGTACATACTCTGGCAGAAGCCATCAAAGGCGCCGATGTATTCCTCGGACTGTCAAAAGGTAATGTGTTGACCCAGGACATGGTTCGCAGCATGGCAGACCATCCCATCGTGTTTGCCCTTGCCAACCCTACTCCGGAAATCTCTTACGAAGACGCCATGGCAGCACGTCCGGACGTACTGATGTCCACCGGTCGTTCCGACTATCCTAACCAGATTAATAATGTAATCGGTTTCCCCTACATCTTCCGCGGTGCCCTCGACACGCAGGCAAAAGCCATCAACGAAGCAATGAAAATTGCTGCCGTACACGCCATTGCCAACCTTGCCAAGCAGCCCGTGCCCGATGTGGTGAACGAGGCATACCACGTAAACAACTTCACCTTCGGTCCCGAATACTTCATCCCGAAACCGGTTGACCCGCGCCTCATCACCGAAGTGTCCTGCGCTGTGGCCAAAGCCGCCATGGAAAGCGGTGTAGCCCGCAAAGACATCGAAGACTGGGATGCCTACCGCCTGCAACTGCGCGAGCTGATGGGTTACGAAAGCAAACTGACCCGCCAACTCTACGACACCGCCCGCCGCAACCCGCAACGTGTGGTATTTGCCGAAGGCATCCACCCCAATATGCTGAAAGCTGCTGTGGAAGCCAAGGCTGAAGGTATCTGTCATCCTATTATATTGGGCAACGACGAAGCTATCGAGAAGCTGGCAAAAGAACTAGACCTTAGCCTTGAAGGTATTGAGATAGTAAATCTGCGTCATCCGGATGAAGCGCCGCGCCGTGAACGCTATGCCCGCATTCTATCCGAAAAACGTGCCCGCGAAGGCGTCACTTACGAAGAAGCCAATGACAAAATGTTCGAACGTAACTACTTTGGTATGATGATGGTGGAAACGGGTGAAGCAGACGCTTTCATCACAGGTCTTTACACCAAATACAGCAATACCATCAAGGTTGCCAAGGAAGTCATCGGCATCCGTCCGGAATACAAGCATTTCGGCACCATGCATATCCTGAACTCCAAAAAAGGTACATACTTCCTGGCCGATACGCTGATTAACCGTCATCCCAATGCCGAAACGCTAATCGATATTGCCAAGCTGTCGGAATATACCGTCCGCTTCTTCAATCATACACCGGTAATGGCCATGTTGAGTTACTCCAACTTCGGTGCGGATAAGGAAGGTAGCCCGGTAAGTGTACACGAAGCAGTGGATTATATGCAACAAAACTATCCTGACCTTGCCATTGACGGAGAAATGCAGGTGAATTTCGCCATGAACCGCGAAATGCGTGATGCCAAGTACCCGTTTACACGCCTGAAAGGAAAAGACGTAAACACACTGATTTTCCCGAACTTGAGTTCTGCAAACTCTGCTTACAAGCTGTTGCAGGCGATGGATACGGACTCCGAACTGATTGGTCCTATCCAAATGGGATTGAACAAGCCTATCCACTTTACCGATTTTGAGAGCTCCGTGCGCGATATCGTTAACATCACTGCAGTAGCAGTTATCGATGCTATCGTAGACAAAAAGAAGGCTGCCAAATGAGACGACCGTTATCAAAATTCCAAATAGTTTGCATTGTGCTGCTTTGGGCAGCACTTTGCTACATTGTTTTGATATCTGTCGAACGAATTGACGGTCCAATTATCCTAACGCTTGCCATTTCGGCGGCTTTAGTGTTTATTCCCGTCATAAAGTCTATAGAAAGAGGATAAATAATATCGTTTTATTCCATTTTGCGGTATAAAACAATAAAATTGTTGTTTTGTACCGCATTTTCTTTATAAAATGTTTGCCCGTTTCATTTTTATGTGTACTTTTGCAACCGCAATGAGAGGAAAAGGAAACAAACCGAAAATCGAATTGTTTTAGGTAACATATAGTAGCAACCAATAAAAGAAATAGATTATGAATGCAGCTAAGGTATTAGAAGACCTGAAAAGACGGTTCCCCAACGAACCGGAGTATCATCAAGCAGTAGAAGAAGTTCTTTCTACGATTGAAGAAGAGTATAACAAGCATCCGGAGTTTGACAAAGCCAATCTGATTGAACGTCTTTGCATCCCCGATCGCGTTTACCAATTCCGTGTTACTTGGGTAGACGATAAAGGTAACGTACAAACCAACATGGGCTATCGTGTGCAGCACAACAACGCTATCGGCCCTTATAAAGGCGGTGTTCGTTTCCACGCTTCTGTAAACCTGAGCATCCTGAAATTCCTTGCTTTCGAGCAGACATTTAAAAACTCATTGACAACTCTGCCCATGGGTGGCGGTAAAGGCGGTTCGGACTTCTCTCCGCGCGGCAAGTCGAATGCTGAGGTTATGCGTTTCGTTCAGGCTTTCATGCTGGAGTTGTGGCGTCATATCGGTCCTGAAACAGACGTACCTGCCGGTGATATCGGTGTAGGTGGTCGCGAAGTAGGTTTCATGTTCGGTATGTATAAGAAGCTGGCTCATGAATTTACGGGTACTTTCACCGGTAAGGGCCGTGAGTTCGGCGGTTCGCTGATTCGTCCGGAAGCTACCGGCTACGGTAACATCTACTTCTTGATGGAAATGTTGAAGACTAAGGGTACTGACCTGAAAGGCAAAACTTGTCTGATTTCCGGTTCCGGTAATGTGGCTCAATATACGGCCGAGAAAGTATTGGAATTGGGCGGTAAGGTATTGACCATGTCTGATTCTGACGGTTATGTATACGATCCGGACGGCATTGACCGCGAAAAGTTGGATTACATCATGGAACTGAAAAACCTCTATCGTGGACGTATCCGCGAATATGCTGAACAATATCCGGGTGTCAAGTATGTAGAAGGTGCACGTCCTTGGGGTGAAAAAGCAGACATCGCCTTGCCTTCTGCAACTCAAAATGAAATAAACGGAGATGATGCAAAAAAACTAATTGCTAATGGTGTCATGGCTGTGTCCGAAGGTGCAAACATGCCTTCTACCCCTGAAGCAATCCGCGTATTCCAAGATGCAAAGATTCTGTATGCTCCAGGTAAGGCAGCCAACGCCGGCGGTGTATCAGTATCCGGTCTTGAAATGACTCAGAATTCCATCAAATTGAGCTGGAGTGCAGAAGAGGTAGACGAGAAACTGAAGAGTATCATGAAGAATATTCACGAAGCTTGCGTACAATACGGCACAGAAGCCGACGGTTATGTAAACTACGTGAAGGGTGCCAATGTGGCCGGATTTATGAAGGTAGCGAAGGCTATGATGGCACAAGGGATTCTGTAAGAATAAAAGCCATAGTACAACTACAACAGAAGAAAGGTGAGAAGCTCAAAGCTTTTCACCTTTTTTCTGTTTAGATAATATAGAAGAAACAAAAATTTGTCTCTTTTCCAATCCATTGTCACATAAATCAGATACTTTTGCAGAAGTTAATGAAAGAAGACCATCATCATTGAATAAAATCAAACGATTATGAATACAATAGAAATCCCCGTACTGCTGTTGACCGGTTATCTGGGTAGTGGCAAAACGACGTTGGTAAATCACATCCTTTCTAATAAACGTGGCATTAAGTTTGCCGTTATCGTCAATGACATAGGCGAGGTGAACATTGATGCAGACCTTATACAGAAAGGTGGCGTGGTGGGAAAGAAAGAGGAAAGTCTGGTAGTTCTACAGAATGGTTGTATCTGCTGTACGCTGAAGACAGACTTGATAGAGCAGATGTTCGAAATCATGAAGATGCAACGCTTCGACTACATCGTGATTGAGGCGAGTGGCATCTGTGAACCGGAGCCTATTGCCCAAACACTCTGCTCCATTCCTCATATGGGAGGAGCGTATACTAAATATGGTATTTGCCGCTTAGACTGCATTACCACCGTGGTGGACGCCTTACGTCTGCAAAGTGAATTTTCTTGCGGAGATGATTTGACACGCAAAGGCATTGATGAGGAAGATATAGAAAACCTCATCATTCAGCAGATTGAGTTCTGCAATATTATCCTGCTGAACAAAGCAGCAGAAGTACAGCCCGAGGAATTAAAACGTATCAGGCAGATTATCCACACCTTGCAACCCGGTGCCCAAATTATAGAGTGCAACTATGCAGATGTAGACCTGGATAAGATTATCCATACCCACCTCTTTAACTTTGAACGTGCCGCAACTTCCGCCGGATGGATTCGTGGCATAGAGCAACAAGTAAGCGAAGAGGAGGAAAAAGAGGCGCATTACCATCACGAAGATGAACATCATCATGAAAGCGAACATCATCACGAGAAATGTCATCACCACCATCACGAAGGAGGTGAAGTAGAAGAATACGGTATTGGCACATTTGTCTACTACCGCCGTCCTGCATTCGACATTCATAAGTTCGACCACTATGTCGCTACCAAATGGCCCCGCAGCGTTATCCGCGCCAAGGGTGTCTGCTACTTCAGCCACAACCGCGACATGTCCTTCCTCTTTGAACAAGCAGGTATACAGAAGAAAATAACTGAAGCCGGACAATGGTATGCCACCGCCCCCGAAGAAGACATGATAGAACTGATGCGCCAAGAACCGGGATTGCTAAGAGACTGGGACGAGCAATACGGCGACCGCATGCTGAAGATAGTATTCATCGGACAAAATATGGATAAAGAGCAAATCATCCGCGACTTGGACAAATGCCTTGAATAACTTCCTAAAAAAGTGCTCCCCGTCATTCCGATCTTAAGAACAACGGGGAGCATCGTCCCAGGCGCGTAACTCTATTTTAAGAATCAGGAACCATATCAATTCTCCGTAAAACGGAACATTTTGAAATACACCTTCTGCTCTGTGTCGGATACATTCACCAGCCTCATCTTCGCAACGCTCAAATCTTTGAGAGATGCCTTCACCTGCGTTCTGTATCCCGGCTTCAAATCCACCGCCTGCCAGTTTGTGCCATCCGAAGTTACTTCCAGTTTAAACTTCGAATCAGCAACCTCCGCATCTCCCAAATCGATAAGCACCGAACTCAACTGGCGGGCATAATCCATCGAAATGGTCAGCACACCGCCTGCCTGCCAGTTGATGACTTCATTGGACGGAATAATTGTATTCACCTTTCCCTTCTGCTGAATAGGAAGCGAAGCCAACTGATTCACGTCGCTCTTCAACGTGTAGGGAGAATAAACAGCCTTTGTATCAAGCCCGGCATGGAACGCTGCATTATAGCCCGTTGTCGCCGCTTCGAACAAAGCATTGAAAGTAGGCATCAGATGCAGGCTGCCGCTCTTTATGCCCGCTTTATATTGGGCATCCGTCTCACCCATCAGCACCAGCAGGGCGCGGGCGTGTTCGTAGCTACCTATAAATGCATCCTTCTGCTGGCGCAGGCGTATCATGTTCAGCACCTCCGCACCATACTCTCCCACTTGTTTGAACTGAATGAGCCAAGGCCTTATTTCAGTTATCAACGGACGATTCTCATTTCCCGACGCAAGCAATCCATCAGCGGCAACGATTATCTTCCGGCATTCCTCAGCTACCTGCCGATAGGCATCTTCATCTATCTCGTTTTTCTCTTGATAGGCTTTCAACAAGGCAGAGAGAGCAGGCTGAATGGCAACGGACTCTTCACGACGGAAGCGATGTCCATTCTGTCCCGGGTCGGAATTATGAGCAGCGAAGATTTCCAAATATTCGGCATGAAGTGGCATAAGGTCTCTGACTGCATGTTTCCAAGAAGTTTCACTATCATAATTCTCCATATTCCAAGTATAATCAGCTACACTGTACAGAGAGATTTTGGAAGCCTCGGCATGTTCCATCGGATTGGAAACAAAAGCAGACATATCATCTTTTATATCAAGCCCGTTTCCATAAACTGGCCCTAGCAGCAAATGGTCTTGTACATAATCCGAAACGGGGAAATTCCACCAAATATACGCCTTACGTTTCAGCAGCGGATTGACGAAGTCCAGCGTAGACTTATCTATAGTAGCAACTACCATATCACCGGTCCACATCACCTTGATACCCTCGTTCAACTTATCACCAAGCGTAGTGAGATAGCCTCCTTCTACATCGGTCCATGACTTGTTGTACTCTGTGGGACACAATATCAATGGTGCAACATCCCGCTTGACTTTTACAAAATGGTCGTCAATATAGTTCAACAGTTCAGCCTGCTTGTCCGCCTTTGTCCCTTCACCCGAAATATCATCAAAGAAAACGGCAAAACCACGCACACCCAACTGGTACATGCTTTCGAACTTCTGCAACAATAACGAGCGGTCTTCTTCATTCCAGCGAATATCCTGACCCGGATGAATGGCCCAATAGAAAATGACATTGTTCTCCTTCGCCCTATTTACCAATACCTTCAGTTGTTCTCCTTCTTGGGCAGGATAAGGCTTGCGCCAGTTGGGAGTCCGGTGATAAGGGTCGTCTTTCGGTCCATAGATATAGACATTCATTTTGTTCCGACCATAAAAATCAAGCTGGCGTATACGCGCCTCCTGACTCCAGGGAGCACCGTAAAAACCTTCTACCACACCCCGATAGGGAACATCAGGATAGTCCGTCACTTCAGCCAAAGGCAGCTTGTCTAAAGCAAGCAACTGCGCAAGAGTCTGTACACCATAGTACGCTCCCCGTTCGTCAGCACCGGCTATGACGATGCAGTCTTTTTCTATTTTCAGGAAATAACCTTCGGATTTGCGTGGAATCCGATGTTGATATTTCTTGATAATCTTATCTCCTTTCACTCCTATATATACACGGAAAGAAGCGCCAAGCACCTCTTCCGGCATCAATGAACGGAGTAAAGGCAACGCAGGTCCGTCCTGCACGGAATTGCCGGAAAGGATCTGGTATTGTCGGGGAATATCAACAGAATCTTTTTGCGTAATATATTCTTGGGGAGTAGGTTGCAAATGAAATTCTTGCGCACAAAGCGTCGCTGTCGTCAGCATACCGAATGCTCCCAGTAACAGTAGTTCTTTTCTCATATGCGGATTATTAAATTAAGGAATATCTATGTATTAAGAGAACTCTTCCATGCATGCAAGGTTGATACGTTCATAAGTAA
>ERZ1504255.121-NODE-121-length-15449-cov-11.923477_pt1 | contig 15449 bp, 10 predicted proteins | sample MGYA00571881_ERZ1504255 | MGnify/ENA primary metagenome ERZ1504255 (study PRJEB39906, sample SAMEA3182071) | gut metagenome | biome: human; feature: gut; material: Stool; isolation source: human stools | place: Canada | collected 2011-12-06 ... | reverse complement strand
CCTATAATTTATTTTATCTTATGAGTATCCTTTATCATTGTACCGCATTAAAAATCAGATAAATTATGAAAATAGTAAAACATTACTGGTTCATTGCCATTGCATTGATTACAATGATAAGTTTTTCTTCATGTGAAAGCGATGAAGAAAGAGGATTTGATATTTCAGGATTATACGGTAAGACTTGGTGGGGCGAAATGGGATTTGAGGACCCATACGGAGAACGGCTTTACAGTTATATTACATTTACCTCAGGTGCTTTCCCGGATCATGGTGTAGGTACGGAAGAACGCTGTTACTATGATGATGAACTTTATAGGGTATATAAGTTTGACTGGGAAATTCAAAACGGTTGGTTATATCTATATTATTCAGATGGTTATACATTTATAATTGAATATCCATCCGTTTCAGGCCGCTATTTTTATGGCACGGCTGAAGATGGTTTTGAAATAAGATTAGAATGGGTGGACGGCAGAAGCATAAGAAAAAAAGTAAGTTAGCAAGCTAACTTACTTTTTATGAAATCACACAACTAATTCCAGACATCCTGTTTCTCTATTCCACCATCACCCGATATCCTCCCGTATGCCCTCCGAATTCCGGAGCATAAGCAGACTGAACAGTTGCAATTCCAGCCTGATATTCTCCTGTCCGGTTCACATACACCTGATACTCTATCACATAAGTTCCTTTTCTCATCTGATCGATAAAGAACTGGGTCGAAGCATCTTTGGTAGCCTGATAATATCCCAGCCCGTTGCTCCAACAAAATCCCGAAACTGCCTGTAACGGTTCCATACAAGCTGCACGGTCATCCTTGATCTGAACAAAATCCATATCACGGTCAGCCTTTACAGTCAGGCGAACGGTAATCTTATCGCCAACCTTTAACGGAGCTGATTCATTCAAAGCCTCATCCCCTTTATATAATTGACGGCTGACAGACAATCCGTTTCCCTGCCCGCTAATTTGATCCATACTTTCCAGATATTGGGCATAAACGGCTCCCCAACCCATTCCGGCTCCTTCTTTATCCACCCTTATTTTCTTGATATTCATCACATCACCGGACATCGTCTTCTTGATATAACCGATGGCATCATCTGCCGAAGTCCGGATCACTTCTTTACCTAAAGTAATCTCTACTCCTCCTGTATTTGCCAATAAATCCGAAGTTCCTGTAGCCATCAATACATACACCGCATCAGCCGTAGCTATCGGCGTTTCCCAAGTCTGTGTCTGTTTCTGCTTCAACAGCCAGCGTTTCATTTCATCAATAGCTTTCGTATCTTTTGTTATACGCTGTATAGCTTCCATAGCAGCCACTTCAGTCGGAATTTTATAACTGAACCATGAATATCGGGCTTTAGGAGTATCAAAGTAACGCCCCATTTCATCCGTCACAACAGAATACTCCATCAATGACTGCATAAACAACTTGGCCTCTGCCACCTTACCGGCTTGCTGCAAGATGATAGCTCCCAACGCCTTTCCATAAATCGTCAGTTCTTTTCCCTCACCGGACAACTTGTCTATGAAATACCGGTTCACCTTTTCATCAACCGGAGCCTTGCCATCCAAAGCGCAGATATACAAATACCTGAGAACCTGTTCTGACGGACGGATACCGACAGCCCCTTTCTTTTCAGCTTCTTTCATAGACTTATACTCTTCGGCAGCCTGCTTGCCTAAATACTCGAACCCTTTTTGAATCATAGGCTGCATCCGGCTGTCAGCATCCTGAGGAGTCAATGCATTCAGCCGGACAAGCATTTCCATTACCTGAGTGGTTACATAGCGGCTGCCTTGCATACCTTTATACCAACTCCATGCGCCATCGGCATTTTGCAATTCTCCCAGTTTCTCTACAGAAACAGCCAGTTGGCTATTCATTGTATTCAGGTCAAACAAAGTGGCGATACGCTGTTTTTGTTCGGCTTCATTGGTAGCTTCTGCCAGCCAGGGAGTTTCAGCCAGCAGGATATTTTTCAGTTCCTGATTCTTTTGCAGATTGCTCATAAAAGTCTCCTTCGTGCCACCTTGAGCCTTCCAGCTATCAAAGACTTGCTTGATACGGGGATTTTCTTTGACTATATATGCAGCCAATGAATGGGCATAATAAGCGGTAGCCCAGGAAAGAGCATCTTCATTCTGAGGATGAGCCACTACAGGCAAAGCCTGCACGGCATACCAAGCCGGATGGGCAGTAAATTCTACGGTCAACCGTTGTTCAGAAGCCGTTTTGCTATGCTTGTTAAACAGGTTTTCCAAAGAGAAAGTATGCGCACCTTCCCCATTCACGTTCAGAGAAACGGTTTCCGTCACCCACTGTTTGTCTGTCAGAACGGGGATGTAACGCTGTTCTCCATCACTGAAGGTATCTCCATCCGCTACCATCCGGCATGCCATTACCGCATATTTGTCACTCACTTCAAAAGTAAAGTTCACATGCCCGGTTTCTCCTCCCTTCACATCAAACTTCTGTTTTTGTGAATAGAATACCTTTTCTGTTTCCGGATTGAACAATTCCATGCGGACAGTCCCTTTCACTCCCTTGTCCGACAGGTTCATCAGTGAAGCGGCAATATTCGCTTTATCTCCCACGCGGACAAAACGGGGCATATTAGGCTGAAGCATAAACTCTTTGCTGGCAGTAGCGGTAGCTTCTATCTTTCCATAATCCACATTCCGGGTATGTGCCAAGCCCATAAACTTCCATCGGGTAAGGCTTTCGGGCAGTACAAAGGAAATACTGACTTCACCTTTTTCATTGGTGCGGAGCTGTGGATAAAAGAATGCCGTTTCCGCAAAGTTTTCACGTATCTGTATATCACCCGTTTCTGCCAGTTCTTCAGAACTGCCCATTTCTACCTTTTCCTGTGCAGACGTTTCTACCATTTCTTCCTGGAGCACCATATCAGTAACAGCCTCCTGGTTCATCACAGCATTTGCGGCACTCCTGCCTCTAATCTTCAAAGTTCCTGCAAGAGTGGCACGAGGACTGCCTCCGTAACCTACCACCATAGCCTCCATTCTTCCTGTAGATGGAATGATCAATTCACTATATTCCAAAGGAACCGCACGGAGCCTCTTCAACGGGAAATCAACATACAAATAAGCATTCCGCATATAGGATGTATTCCAATAAGTCAAAGGAACCACATAATGAAAGTCCACTCCAAAGTCCAACTTATGTGCACTATAGATTTTATCCAGAGAAGCATCATACATAGTAGCCAGCATTTCAGCCTCAGCCGGGCTTCCATCCGGATAAAGTACCGTCAGTTTCCATTCCTCTTGCTGTCCAGGACGGAGTTTGTCACGGAACGTAGTCCATTTCAGCTGCAACTTCTTCTCAGGGGCCGGTTTCATAATCCGTGCATTATGACTGTAAAGTCTGCCATCTTTCACAAATGCCATACTTACCAGAATGCCGTCACCATATTCCTTCTTATAAGGGAAGCGGAAACTGATCACCGAGTCCGAAAGCTGTATACGTTTGCTTTCCAAGCGCTTATTGCCTGCAAACACATCATAAAGCAGATAGACATTCTTTTCGCTGCTACCTATATATATAGTAGCTGGAGATGCTGCATCAAATTCCAGACCATCCTGATAGAACCAATCCGTTATCACGAAAGGCGGACGCTTGTCGTTCAATGAGAACAAAAGGAAATTCTTAGATGCCGTACACTCTCTGCCTTGTGTATCCTTAGCCGAAAGCTTCAAACGATAATTACCGGAAGGCAGGGCATAAATAGCCTCAGGAATAAAACTCTTGTTAGCTTCCACCGTACCGGTCAATACCTTTCTGCCTTCTTTTTCCTGACCGTCTTTCTGCTTCTCCATCTCGACTACCTGATAAGTAACCAGAGTATCTACCGGCTCACCCGAAAGATTCATGGCTGTCAGTTTTATTTCCAACTTCTTTTCTTTAACCAAATTATCGGGCAAATTATCCATATTCAGCACCATTGAAGTGCTTCCTAAAGGCAATGACAAATTAGCTTGCTGTGTCTCACCTGCACCATCCGTCACATCCGCCTGTATGTTGTACGTATAATACCACAACGGAGATTCTCTCCTGTCCGAGTCTATTTCAAAATGCACCGGAACGGTGAACTTACCATCCGCATCGGTCATTGCCTCTCCCTCCCAACGGGCTGAACCTCTGCCCATAAACCGCCAGAACCAAGCATAGGAACGGGATATATTATAGTGTACCCTGGCATTCTGCACAGGCGCACCGGCAAAAGTCTTTGCCATACCCGCCACTTCTATAGAGTCACCCACTTGATACTCCACTTTCACGGGTTCAAACGTGACATCAAAGGTGGGACGTTTATATTCTTCTACCTTAAAACTGACAGAAGTATCGGCCGCACGCAAGCTAAAATAACCGGTCAGGCAAGGAGAGGGCAAAACAAATTGTCCGCTGAACGAACCAAAACCATTCGTCCATACTTCTACTTTTCCTGTTTCATTATTATTCGCATCATATAGGGATACCGTATATTTTTTATCCGCAAGCACACGCGTAGAATCCTTTTCCATTTCATAAGCCAAGCCGGATACATATACGGTTTGACCGGGACGGTAAATAGATCGGTCGGTAAATAATTGCAAAACTTCTTTTTTCTTGCTCTCTTTATAGTAATAATCGTTTTTCCAAAGATTCAAGATGGGCATCGCATTATCAGCCGCCGTATGTGCATTATACCAGTATTTGTTACTATTCAGGAAATCCAGTTTCAAAGTACCCTGTTTATCCGCCTGATAGGTCTGTTGAGGAGAATAGCCTCCTCCCTTCTCCGTATAAATGGTTACTTCTGCCTCAGAAACAGGCTGTCCGCTCACTGCATCTACCACCACCAGTTCCAACGTACCATCCGGCAGAGGACGATAAATGGTCTTTAAAGCGGTGACATTCATTAATGTTCTGTCCGAAACGCCCTTCTTCCCATCGGGCACTGCCTTTAAGAAATAAATTCCCGCTTGAGGAGCCTGTATGGTCAGGGTGGTATCGATATTCAAATAATCTGTAGTAGGTTTCAAAGAAAAATGCTCCTCGCGTTGCAAACGGGCATATTTACTTTCAAAATGGGTGGTTCTGTTCTGCAATACGGCAGAGGTAACGGGTAAATTCACCTTATATAACTGCAAAGTGATGCCGGTAAGGTTTTTATAATTTACTTTCACCGACTGCTGTTCACCAGGATAAGCCGTAGCTATTTCCAGTGAAAGGCTTGCATTCAGAATTTCCTTTTCTATATTCTTCAGTTGGTTGATACCTTCGTAACGGGGGTATCCGGCTATTCCTTCACGAACTATCCGCAAGCGCTCTACCTGATTATTTTGATACTGTAGGAATTGTGCCAAAGCCAGATAAGCTTCAGGGACTGTTTTCACAGCCGGATAAGTATGAATCCACTTCCGAAGTTCCTGTTGGCATACGTCATTCGAGAAGTTTCCGGAAAAATTGCGGTACAGGTAATTCAATGCATCCACAGCGGTCAGCAACCAACCCTCGCGCTCCGTTTCCGTATCATATGCTTTCAGCAAGGACTGATAAGCCTGCATGACAGCTGCTGTCAAGTCACAATCAGAGACAGGAACAAACTGATAAGTAACAAACTTATCCATATCCGTCATATCCGCAGGCAGACTGTTTGTCTGATTTGCTTTAGCAGCCGCCTGCCACCTGTACTGCTGCATGATTTGTATGGCACGACGTGCCAACAAGTTGTACAGATTATCACGAAAATACCGTTTACTAGCCTCTCCCACTCTCACCATAGATCTCAATTTCTCGACCGGGACAAGCAATAACCGGTCTTTATCCTTGAGAGAGGCCTGCAAATAGCCCAATCCCTTTTTTACGTCGGCAGACATGGTCATTTCACCCAGAATGGAATACAATATAGCTTTGTCTTCCACACTGCCGGTTTGGGAAGCCCATTGTTCCAAACCATTCATATCTACCTTCAAGCTATCGGGAGTTAAAAGGGAACGGTACTGCATGGCAGTGAGATAGGCTTTCATCATTTGCGGTACATTCTGTTCCGCTTTTGCTTTATCGTAGATTTTCATTGCTTCGGAAATGACCGATTGGGGCAGATCCTTTCGTTCCAACACCTCCAGTTCTTTCCACAAATTGTCATAGGTTTGTGCCTGTATAGGAGCAAATACACTCATTACCAGTAACACTATCAAAGATAAATAACGAATTTTCATATCTACAATCTTTTAGTTCATACTAAGTCTTCTGTAACAAAGAAACGAAATAGATGTTTAAAGACTGCATACGTTTTAATTAAAATAACTAAAACAGAAAAGGAAAGATCTTTCAGCGCAGCCAAAGCAGACGTTGCAACACCAGTCTTTTATAGGGTTTCTTCATGTCTTCGGGCAGGAAGGAAACATCTATCAGTTCCATCCATTTAATGATGGAACGTCGGAATTTCCGGGCGATGTTCTCTATTACCTTGCCACTGACCCCCGATGCGATTATCGACTTCTCGAAATCGCTTCTCCATATTTTCCTTTTTTTCCCATTAAGAGTCAATGCCAGTTCCTCCGTATCCTCGGGCATGACAATAACCGTGGACAGCAAATCGTATGCAGGCGTCAGACTATAGCCCATCCCCGTGTCATACAATGAAAAGTTCTTCAAGTGCATATCCGAGTTTCCCACAATCCACGAGAACACCACCACTTCCCAGAAATTCACCAAATCAAGCTGCGGCACTGCAGAATACTTCTTGATAGTCTTGGCTATCTGCTCATACGAGCCCTTATATTTGTATTCGGTGAGACGTTCCGTCAACTGGCACATGTCCTCCATGGCAATCTTTCCACCATCCGGGCGACGGTCTATGCGCCGGGTGATGTATCCCAATTCGCCATCGGCAAAACGCACCAACCCGTGGGGAACCACCGCTATTTTGGCTGCTTCCGCCATGTGCATGGTCAAATCCTCCAGTTCAGGTAATGCCCGGTAAAAATCAGTCTGGGGCTTCAAAATGAACTTTCCCCACAAGCCCACGATGGTAAAACGGTCCGGCTCGTTCTTTCCGCCGGGATTCACATCGAGCGACAATTTGGCCTGCACGCCCGTCAGCGTAGTCTGTGCCCTCACTACCTGTTTGGCCAGTTCACCTATTTCACTCCGCACGTAAGGCAATTGAGGCGCCTGACGAGTACCGAAAAGTTTCCGGGCACAAGCCGGATGATAGTCCACCTGTCCTTCCTTCAGTTCCTTATAACAATACAAACACCTTTCCATCATGTTTCCGGTTTATCAGGTTCATCCTCTACTACACTTACTGCCCCGATGCAATCCTTGCAACAGGCCAGCAACAGCGACATACGGTCGCGCCGGTTTATCTTCCAACTGTTTTCGGCAATGTTCAGCAACCATCCTTCGGGTATCAGGCCGTCAAAGAACGGGAACAAGACGGTGTCGTGATAGGGTTTGTCCGTCAGTGGCAGTGTCAGACTGACGGCTTCCGCCTTGTCGGAACGCAAGAACCCGGCATCATAGACAAAGGTGAAACCATTTTCGTCTTCCGTCAGCGTCCCCGCATAGATATCATTCAGGTATATTTTACCCCTTCTCATACGCTATGCTCCTTTCCTGCAGGCACAGCCCCTACTTCATGCCCGAAGAGGGCAAGCACCTGGTTTACCTTGTCTATCCGTAAAGTCTGCTTTCCTTGCTCCAACTCGCGCACAAAGCGAAGTCCCACTCCCGCCTTAGCTGCCAAATCTACTTGCGTAAGTCCGAACCGCTTACGCATTTCTTTTACAAACAATGACAATGAATCACTCATAATTACACCCTTTAGGGTACAAATATAGCAAAACCAGCGATAATTACACCCTAATGGGTATAATTTATTAGTTTCTTTCGTATAATATACCCGAAAGGGTGCAAAGTATTAGCCCAGGCCGACGCATTACGGAAAACCAGGAGTATTCAGCAAATTTGTGATACAAGAAAAAAGGAAAGGAAAATTCCTTCAAAAGCTTCAGCCTCTCCGCAAACCCTTTGCCAGTGGGCATTCCGGCTGAAGAATTACACCAGAAAATGCTTCAGCCCGAAGAAAAATCCTTCAGCCGCACCCTTTGGGAGTATGCATACTCCGCACAGACTGGTTCCCCAATGCTTCAAAAGTCCTATATCCAGGCACTTGTCACCGTATCACACCCCTAAATAAGCAAACTGACACAACCGGAAACATATTCTCTTTCATCAGGATAAGTTTGTATTTTCCGTCCATCACCTAGGTAAACACGCCATCCCACTCTGGTGAAAATCCGTTGTCACCTGTGTGAAACGGCTGCTTCACTAAGGTGAAGCAATAAAGCCATTACGGCACAAAGCAAACTCTTCCTAATAGTAACATCATTTCCAACAGGCATAAAAGCACTAAAAAAAATGAACTTACACAGAGACACATCCCGAACAGCCAAAAACTGAAGCTTCCATAATCGGGCTGAAGAAATTTCCAAAGGCAATCCTTTAGCCGCTTCGCCCTATTGACGGGCTTTTGCGGAGAGGCTGAAGCTTCTGAAACAAAAAACAGGGCAATGTCCCCGGAGGCACTGATAATCACCTCAATGGTAGCAGAAACCGACAAGTGTACACATGAAGCGGCAACTTCCGAATAAAATAAGCCCACTCCCGCAGTATATAGCCGGAAATATTGTATATTTGCTCTGTACAAAAAGAAATAGAACCACTATGAAGAAAGAAGAATTAATGCGGAAAGCCATTGAGCTTTCTATAGAGAACGTGGCAAACGGTGGCGGACCCTTTGGAGCTGTAATTGCCAAAGATGGTGAAATCATTGCGACCGGAGTCAATCGCGTCACTTCTCAATGCGACCCTACCGCCCATGCGGAAGTCAGCGCCATCCGTGCGGCGGCAACCAAACTGGGAACATTCAACCTGAGTGGGTGTGAAATTTATACTTCGTGTGAGCCGTGTCCCATGTGCCTGGGAGCCATTTACTGGGCACGACTGGATAAAATGTATTATGCAAACAACAAGACGGATGCCAAGAATATAGGTTTTGATGACTCTTTTATCTATGATGAGTTAAGCCTGAAACCTTCGGCACGCAAGCTGCCCTCCGAAATTCTTTTGGCGGAAGAGGCAATAAAGGCATTCCAACAATGGGCAGAGAAAAGTGACAAAGTGGAATATTAATTAATAGAAAGGCGCGGACGAAATCCCTATCATCCGCGCCCGAAATCTTTATAAGATCTTAAAGACTATTCTTTTACCGGCGTATTTTCCAACGTAGCTACTACGAAATCATAGAACTTACCTACAGAAGGAATAAAGCAGCGTTCATCCGGTGAGTGAGGAGAACGCAAGGTAGGGCCGAAAGAAATCATATCCAAGCCGGGAACTACCGCACCGATGATACCTCATTCCAAACCGGCATGAATCACTTTCACAGCAGGTTCTTTACCGAATTGTGCCTGATAAGACTCCTTCATCGCTTTCAGAATAGGAGAATCCACATTGGGCTCCCAGCCTGAATAACCACCTGAACGGGTCACTTCCATGCCTGCCATAGAGAAACAGCTTTCCAATGCAGTATTCAGATAATCCTTCATCGAGTCACGCGAGCTACGGGCCAATATCTTAATCTCCGCCTTACCACCGCCTATAGAAACAATAGCCAGATTAGAAGAGGTTTCTACAGTATCGGGGATAGTAGGAATCATACGCATTACCCCATTTTGACAAGCATAAATGGCATCCACCAGATTATCTTTGATTTCATCGGGAACCATCATCTTCGGCAATTCCACACGTTCTGCCTTGAAGCTGATCGGAGTTTCGTGTACATGATACTCTTCATTCCACAATTCTTCGCACTCCTTCACATAGTCCAGTACGTCCGCTTCTTCATCAGCCGGCACTGTAATAACGACTTCACATTCACGAGGAATCGCGTTACGCATATTGCCACCTTGCCAGGAAACCAGGCAAGCCTCATCGTAAGTTATCACCTGATTCATGAAACGAGCCATCAGCTTGTTAGCATTGGCACGTCCTTCATTGATTTCCAATCCGGAATGACCACCGCGCAGCCCTTTCAAGGTAACTTTCAAAGCGATGTCAGCCGGATCTGTTTCCACTTCTTTATATTCCAACACAGCTGTCAGGTCTTCTCCGCCTGCACAACCGATATACAATTCTCCTTCTTCTTCCGAATCCAGATTCAACAGAATATCACCGTCTACCGTTCCCGGCTTTAAGCCGAACGCACCAAACATACCTGTTTCCTCGTCGGCAGTAATCAGTGCCTCCAACGGACCATGTTTCAGCGTTTTATCTTCCATGATAGCCATGATAGCGGCAACACCCATACCATCATCAGCTCCCAAAGTCGTGCCTTTAGCTTTCACCCAATCTCCGTCAATGTAAGTTTCGATAGGATCATTTTCAAAATCATGCACTGTATCGTTATTCTTCTGAGGAACCATGTCCATGTGTGCCTGAAGAATCACCTTCTTGCGGTTTTCCATCCCCGGAGTGGCAGGCTTGCGATAAATGATATTACCGGCTTCATCCTGGAATGACTCTACGCCTACACTTTTTCCAAAGTTCAGCAAGAACTCTTGAACCTTCTTCAAGTAGCCCGAAGGACGGGGAACCTGAGTCAATGAATAGAAATGCTTCCACACATTCTGCGGAGCGAGAGAGAGAATTGTACTCATAACTTCTTAGTTTTATTTGTGAACGGCAAAGCCGCTAATCCATATATACCCAACAAAATTAATAAAAAAGTTTGTATTCCATGCACTAATAAGGCAAAAATTCCCGCATCTTCTTTTCCTACTCCATAGAGCATCATCATCGTTATGACAGCAAAATGCCACGGACCCGCCCCATTAGGAGTCGGAACCACTACCGCAATGCTACCTACGGCAAACATCACCAATCCTGCCATCACACCTAAATCATCAGAAAAATCGAAACAAAAGAAGGAAACATAGAATTGCAGGAAATAGCAAGTCCAAATGCCAACGGTATAAAGAATGAACAGAGGCATCCGCTTTACATGACGCAAAGACAGCACACCCACCCACACATTATGGAGAATGCCTTTCACTTTGGCAAAGACCGTCACATTCCTGATCAGAAAAAAGGCCAGTACCAATACAGCCAACACACAGATGATAGTAATATAGAAATGCCCCGAAGTAAAGACCTGTGCCAAAACCGTGGTATCCGTGCCGGTTTCTTTAAAAAAAGTATCGAACACTCTTGCCTGCATTATAAGAGTTACCCCTGTAATCAACGACACACACAGCGTATCAATCAACCGTTCCGCAACCACCGTACCCAGCGATTTGGAAAAAGATGTACCATCATATTTAGCCAACACCCCGCAACGGGAAATCTCACCTACACGGGGAACAACCAAGTTGGCGGCATAAGACACAAAGATGGCATACACACAATCGGATGTTTTGGGATGCTCGCCCAACGGAGCCAGCGTAAGCTTCCAGCGCCAGCCACGAAAAATATGACTAAACACGCCAAACACTAATGACACTAACATCCACCAATAATTCATTCCTCCATCCAAGACCTCCCATACCCGGGAAAAATTGAATCCGTGATACATCCATATCAGTATCGCAGCCCCCAAAAATAACGGAAATGCAATCTGCAAACCTTTATTTATAATCTTTTTTAATCGAGTTCGTTCCAAAATCTGTGTATATTAATTTAGAATGTTTACCTTTGCACGATGCAAAGATACTATCTTAGCGAAATAAACCTATTTATAAACGATAGAAAAATAACGGAATGGGATTAGTAAAGCCAAAAAAATTTCTAGGACAACACTTCTTGAAAGATCTCAGTATTGCAAAAGATATAGCCGATACAGTAGATGTGTGCCCTGACTTGCCAATTTTGGAAGTAGGACCGGGGATGGGGGTACTAACCCAGTTTATTATGCAGAAAAACCGTGCGGTAAAAGTGGTGGAACTGGACTATGAATCTGTAACCTATCTCCGTGAGAACTTTCCTGCCTTGGAAGATAATATCATTGAAGACGACTTTTTGAAACTGAACCTCGAAAAATTATTTGACGGGAAACCTTTTGTTCTGACCGGCAACTACCCTTATAATATATCCAGCCAGATATTCTTTAAAATGCTGGATTACAAAGACCTGATACCCTGTTGTACCGGAATGATCCAAAAAGAAGTGGCCGAACGCATTGCCGCCGGTCCCGGAAGCAAGACATACGGCATTCTCAGTATCCTGATACAAGCCTGGTACAAAGTAGAATACCTGTTCACCGTACACGAACATGTATTCAATCCGCCTCCCAAGGTGAAAAGTGCGGTCATCCGTATGACACGCAATGAAACGACGGAACTGGGATGCAATGAAAAATTGTTCAAGCTCATTGTAAAAACAACATTCAACCAACGGCGTAAAACTTTGAGAAATTCTATTTCTTCCATTTTAGACAAAGAGAATCCATTGAGCGCAGACCTGATTTTCAACAAACGCCCGGAACAGTTGTCTGTATCAGAGTTTATCGAACTGACTAACAGAGTGGAAGCGGCACTGAAAAATAAAACGGATATAGTTTACAGTAACGATATCGCCCGGAAAGGAACAAACAAGAAAGAATAACACCTATTTATTATATTAACGGAAGAGTAGGATGAATAAAGAGGAATTAGAAAAAGTAGAGCAGCTGATCGAGCAAAAAGACTCAGAGCAACTTAAGGACTTGCTTGCCGGTCTACATCCTGCCGACATAGCAGAGCTGTGCAATGAACTGGATGCGGAAGAAGCACGGTTCATATACCTGTTACTGGACAATGAGACTGCCGCCGACGTCCTTATCGAAATGGACGAAGACGCCCGTAAGGAATTCCTGGAAATCCTTCCCTCTGAAACAATCGCCAAACGGTTCGTTGACTACATGGATTCGGATGATGCCGTGGACATTATCCGTGAAATGGACGAGGACAAACAAGAAGAAGTCCTCTCACACATTGAAGACATAGAACAAGCCGGAGACATTGTCGATTTGTTGAAATATGACGAAGACACTGCCGGTGGATTGATGGGTACCGAAATGGTAATCGTAAACGAAAACTGGAGTATGCCCGAATGTCTGAAGGAAATGCGCATCCAGGCGGAAGATATGGACGAAATCTATTATGTATATGTAGTAGACGATGACCAGCGGCTGCGCGGTGTGTTCCCGTTGAAGAAAATGATCACCAGCCCTTCCGTATCCAAAGTGAAGCACGTGATGAGGAAAGAACCGATATCCGTCCATGTAGATACCCCTATAGACGAAGTGGTACAAACCATTGAAAAATATGACCTGGTCGCCGTTCCGGTAGTGGACAGTATCGGACGCCTGGTAGGACGGATTACGGTAGACGATGTGATGGACGAAGTACGTGAACAGGCTGAACGCGACTACCAGCTGGCATCAGGTTTGTCACAAGACGTGGAAACAGACGATAATGTATTCCGCCAGACTACAGCCCGTCTGCCCTGGCTGCTCATCGGCATGATAGGCGGAATAGGCAACTCCATGATTCTGGGCAACTTTGACAGTACTTTTGCCGCACATCCCGAAATGGCCCTCTATATCCCCCTTATCGGCGGAACAGGCGGTAACGTAGGAACACAGTCCTCGGCACTTATCGTACAAGGACTGGCAAACAGCTCGCTGGATGCCCAAAACACCTGGAAACAAATAGTAAAGGAATCTGTAGTGGCCGTAATCAATGCTACTATTATTTCTATGCTGGTATATATCTATAATTTCATCCGTTTCGGGGCAAGTGCCACCGTGACTTATTCGGTTTCATTCAGCCTGTTTGCAGTAGTCATGTTCGCTTCCATCTTTGGGACCCTGGTTCCTATGACACTGGAAAAACTAAAAATAGATCCGGCCATCGCTACAGGTCCGTTCATATCCATCACCAATGACATTATAGGTATGATGCTTTATATGGGCATCACCGTATTACTATCCTGACACGTTTCACTACAGATTACATAGATTGAAATTCAGAGAAAAAACAGATTCACACAGAAACCGGCAAAGAATCACAATAAAAGAGAATCTGTATGAATCTATGTAATCTGCAGTGCATTTATCCCCCTTGATTCTCCTATTTTCTCCACTTTTAAGGATTTTCCTAAAAAAATCGGGAAAAACAGTATGAAGTTCTAATTTATTTCTTTTAATTTGTGGATTGTTGTTATAACAAAAACGCTTACTTTAAAAATCTATACGATGGACTCGAATGAAACTATCCGCCCTTTAACCGAAGTTCCAGTGGAACAGACATCTGAAACTTTGGTATCATCTTCCGCTACTGCAGAAGAAAATAACGCTACGTATGTACCTAAACAAACGAAAGAAGAGGTCATCGAACGTTTAAAAGAAATCAACGAAGACGCCTGCAATGCAGACAAACAAGAGTTGGATTTATTGAAACAGAACTTCTACAAGCTGCACAAGGCTGAGCAAGAAGCCGCCCGTAAGGCATTTATTGATGGCGGAGGTGCTCCTGAGGCATTTATTCCCCAACCGGACGATGCTGAAAACCGTTTCAAAGATATCATGAGCTCTATCAAAGAGAAAAGAAGCGCCATACAAGCAGAACAAGATAAAGAAAAAGAAGATAACCTGGTGAAAAAGCTCGCCATTATCGACCGCTTGAAAGAACTTGCCGAATCTCCCGAAGATGCCAACAAAGCATACAATGAATTCAAGAAACTGCAACAGGAATGGAACGATATAAAACAGGTGCCGGCTGCCAAAGTCAATGAACTATGGAAAAATTATCAGCACTATGCAGAAAAGTTCTATGACTTGATAAAGTTGAACAACGAATTCCGTGAGTATGATTTTAAAAAAAACCTTGAAATAAAGACTCATCTTTGTGAAGCCGCAGAGAAATTGGCTGATGAAGAAGATGTGATTTCCGCTTTCCATCAATTACAAAAGTTACATCAGGAATTCCGGAATACGGGTCCTGTTGCAAAAGAATTGCGCGAAGATATCTGGACCCGGTTCAAAACCGCCTCTACAGCCGTAAACCGTCGTCACCAGCAACATTTCGAAGCCTTAAAAGAAAAAGAGCAACGTAACTTGGATGAAAAGACCGTAATCTGTGAAATTGTGGAAGCGATGGAATACGATACGTTCACTACCTTCCAAGACTGGGAAAACAAAACTCAGGAAATCATTGCTTTGCAAGCCAAATGGAAAACAATTGGTTACGCACCTCAAAAAATGAACGTGAAGATATTCGAACGTTTCCGTGCCGCTTGTGATGAATTTTTCAAACGCAAAGCCGAGTTCTTCAAGTCCATCAAGGAAAGTATAGCAGGCAATCTGGAAAAGAAGAAAGCATTATGT
>ERZ1504255.116-NODE-116-length-15570-cov-10.293200_pt1 | contig 15570 bp, 17 predicted proteins | sample MGYA00571881_ERZ1504255 | MGnify/ENA primary metagenome ERZ1504255 (study PRJEB39906, sample SAMEA3182071) | gut metagenome | biome: human; feature: gut; material: Stool; isolation source: human stools | place: Canada | collected 2011-12-06 ... | reverse complement strand
TACCAAATGATGCTGGACGCCGATGTTTCTAATGTAAAATGTCTGACCTTCGCTAATGCTGATGTGGCTGAATTCACAGTCAAAAATGGTTCCCGTATTACCAAATGCGCTGTCAAAGACGCCGGATTACCCAAAGGGGCAACCATCGGCGGACTCATCCGCAATGGCGAAGGTATATTGGTAACAGGTAATACTGTTATTCAGCCCAATGACCATGTTGTGGTATTCTGTTTAGGGATGATGATTAAGAAAATAGAAAAATTCTTCAATTGATGATAAACACAAAAATGATAGCCCGGATTATGGGTTCTCTATTCTTCATAGAAGCAGGCTTCCTTATTCTATGCTCCTTTCTTGCTGTTTATTATAATGAATCGGATCTTTCCGCTTTCCTAACTTCTACAGCAATTACAGTAGGGGCAGGCATCATAGCCTCTCTGACCGGCAAAAATGCAGAAAAGAAGATCAGTCGCCGTGACGGATATGTTATTGTAACTTTCGCATGGGTCTTTTTTTCTTTATTCGGTATGCTTCCATTCTATCTGAGCGGATATATTCCCTGTATAACGGACGCTTTCTTTGAAACCATGTCGGGGTTCACCACTACGGGAGCAAGTATTTTGAACAATATAGAGTCATTGCCACACGGGCTTTTGTTCTGGCGAAGTATGACACAATGGATCGGCGGATTAGGAATTGTATTTTTCACTATTGCCGTATTACCGATCTTCGGAGTGGGCAGTGTACAATTATTTGCTGCTGAAGCCACCGGCCCCACCCATGATAAAGTACATCCGCGTATTGGTGTTACAGCCAAATGGATCTGGACTATCTATCTAGGACTGACCATTGCCGAGATTATTCTGTTGATTGCCGGAGGTATGGACTTTTTCGACAGTGTATGTCATTCTCTGACCACTGCCGCCACAGGAGGGTATTCAACCAAACAAAACAGTATTGCATTCTTTAATTCTCCTTATATAGAATATGTTATTACCTTGTTCATGTTCTTGTCGGGCATTAATTTCACCTTGTTATATTTATTATTCTTAAAAGGAAATTTTAAACGCTTATTCCAAAACACAGAACTCCACTGGTATTTGGGAACAGTGGGATTTTTTACACTTTTCACTACCGTCACTCTTATTTTCACCAGTCCGTTCAGTATTGAGGAATCTTTCCGTAAAGCCATATTTCAGGTTGTTTCCTTACAAACCACTACCGGATTCATTTCTGCAGATTATATGACCTGGGTACCTGTACTTTGGACATTAATGTGCATCATCATGTTGTTCGGAGCTTGTGCCGGATCCACTACAGGAGGAATAAAATGTATACGTATAGCCATTATGAGCCGTATTTCTAAAAATGAATTCAAACATATCATTCATCCCAATGCTATACTTCCTGTACGTATCAACCACCAAGTTGTTTCATCAACAACCAAGTCAGCAGTACTTGCATTCATTTTTCTATATATGGCAATTATTTTTATTGGATGGCTGGTTCTTATGCTGTTTGGAGTAGGATTTGAAGAAGCTTACAGCGTAGTCATTTCCAGTTTGGGCAATGTAGGCCCAGGTATTGGAAAATGCGGTCCGTCCTATTCATGGAGCGGATTGCCGGATGCAGCAAAATGGACAAGCGCAATACTGATGCTAATAGGGCGTTTGGAGTTATTTACCGTACTTCTGCTCTTTATGCCGAGTTTTTGGAAAAAGCACTGACATTCACTTCCTATAACCATTTTTATACATAAATAATTCAAAAAATCTCAATGAAGCTTCAAATAATTGGCTATCTTTGCACCCTCATTAAAAGGGTAACAAGATGAATAATATGTTGAGATACGTTGTATATATCCTATTATTTCTACTGTTTACGATAACAGTAGATCAGGATCATTATACGGTTGAACCGACAGATCTACACCCACAGACATCTTGTTACCAGCAACAACAAGACCCTTGCAAAAGAACAGTGGATTTCCTGTTTACCAACAATTTTGCAGATATGCCACAAATAGCCATATCACTTGACAACCCTTCCACATCAAAGTTTAAATGTATAGTCCGCATTTTAACAGCATCGAGCGAACTTAAATAGCAAGAGCTACAAACAAACCATATAGTTTGCCACACCTTTCATTCGCTTTACACTGATGCCGTAGATTATTATATCTATGCACTCCGGCGGATCATCATTTAATTTTTAATTTTTTTTCAGCATTTCGCTGAGTAGAAATCCTTATAACAAACGTCTTATAAGGACTATTTTTTTATCCGTTTGTCTAATCAAAAAAAGTTTAGATATGTATTTTACATTATTAGTTGTCGTTATCTTGACGGCAATCGCATTAGTTGCCGTAGCATTGGGGATTGCCCGTGCCATTTCTCCCCGTTCATACAACTCACAAAAGGGAGAAGCCTACGAATGTGGTATTCCTACACGGGGACGGTCGTGGATGCAATTCAAAGTAGGTTACTATCTATTTGCTATCCTCTTCCTGATGTTCGATGTGGAAACAGTATTTTTATTCCCTTGGGCTGTAGTGGTACAAGACCTAGGAGTGTACGGTCTGTTTAGCATCCTTTTCTTTTTAGTTATATTAGTTTTAGGTCTGGCGTATGCCTGGAAGAAAGGAGCGTTGGAATGGAAGTAAAGAAACCAACCATAAAGTCTATTCCTTATGAAGACTTCAAAAACAATGAGTATTTGGAAAACATGGTCAAGCAGCTCAATGAAAGCGGTACAAAAGTATTGGTGGGCTGTTTGGACGACCTCATCAACTGGGGACGCAGCAATTCGTTGTGGCCGCTTACATTTGCAACCAGTTGTTGTGGAATTGAGTTTATGGCAGTGGGGGCTGCCCGGTATGATTTCGCCCGCTTCGGGTTTGAAGTAGCCCGTGCCAGTCCGCGCCAGGCAGATATGATCATGGTAGCAGGAACTATCACACACAAGATGGCTCCGGTACTAAAACGTTTGTATGACCAGATGGCGGATCCTAAATACGTTATTGCAGTAGGCGGATGCGCCATTAGCGGCGGTCCTTTTAAAAAATCATATCACGTATTGAACGGAGTAGATAAAATTCTTCCCGTTGACGTATATATTCCCGGATGTCCGCCACGGCCTGAAGCCTTGTTATACGGCATGATACAATTGCAACGTAAAGTAAAACTGGAAAAATTCTTTGGCGGAGTGAACCGCAAAGAAAATGAACCACAAAATCCCGAACAAGCATGAGTGAAAAAATAGAAATACCTGCCGAAAAGCTACATGAAGAAATGCTGAAATTGCGGCAGGGTAAACATATGGATTTTCTACGCAGCCTTACCGGAATGGACTGGGGCGAAGAAGGACTAGGTGTAGTCTATCATCTGGAAGATACGAAGACAAGAGAAAACATAGTGGTCAGCACTCGCACAACCAACCGAGAAAAACCGGAGCTTCCTAGTGTAAGTGATATTTGGAAAGGTGCTGAATTCAATGAACGCGAAGTATACGACTATTATGGTATCCGCTTTATAGGACATCCTGATATGCGCCGTTTGTTCCTGCGTGATGACTGGGTAGGCTATCCATTGCGTAAGGACTACGATGAAAACCTCAACCCACTCCGTATGACCAATGAGGAGGCTGTAGATACAACACAATATATAGAGGTGCAACATGATGGCAGTGTAATAGAAAAACGAGAAACCATTTTTGATGAGGACGAATATATCATTAACATAGGTCCTCAACATCCGGCAACCCACGGTGTACTTCGTTTTCGCGTTTCACTGGAAGGCGAAATTATCAAGAAACTGGATGTACACTGCGGATACATACATCGAGGTATCGAAAAGATGTGCGAAAGTCTTACCTATCCCCAGACCTTGGCCCTGACCGACCGTTTGGATTATTTAGGTGCGCACCAGAACCGCCATGCTCTTTGTATGTGCATTGAACAGGCAATGGGCGTAGAAGTAAGCGAACGGGTACAATACATCCGTACCATTATGGACGAATTGCAACGTATAGACTCTCACTTGCTTTTCTTCTCCTGTCTCTGTATGGATATGGGTGCCTTGACCGCATTCTTCTATGGATTCCGTGATCGTGAAAAGATACTGGATATCTTCGAAGCAACTACCGGAGGACGTCTGATACAGAACTATAACACCATTGGAGGAGTACAAGCTGATATCGCTCCGGATTTTGTACAGAAAGTAAAAGAATTCATTGCTTATCTGCGTCCGATGCTAAAAGAATACCATGAAGTATTCACTGGAAATGTCATTGCCCAAGAACGTTTGAAAGGTGTGGGAGTTCTTTCACGGGAAGACGCTATCTCTTTCGGAGCAACAGGAGGTACAGGACGTGCCAGCGGTTGGGCATGTGATGTCCGCAAGCGTCATCCCTATGCGATGTATGGCAAGATAAATTTTAGAGAAATTGTCCACACCGAAGGCGACTGTTTTGCACGTTACATGGTCCGTATGGAAGAAATACTGGAAAGTATGAACATCATCGAGCAACTGATAGACAATATTCCTGAAGGGAACTATCAGGAAAAGATGAAACCGATTATACGCGTGCCCGAAGGAAATTATTATGCCGCCGTGGAAGGTTCTCGCGGAGAATTCGGGGTTTATCTAGAAAGTCATGGAGACAAATTTCCTTACCGCATGAAATTCCGCGCTACCGGTTTACCTTTAGTATCAGCAATGGAAACTATGTGCCGCAATGCAAAAATTGCCGACTTAATTGCTATTGGTGGAACGGTGGATTATGTAGTACCGGATATTGACCGATAATAATGTGCCAATTCTTCAATATACTACTTGAAGAATGCATTATTTATCAGACTGAGAATTAACAAATTAAATAATTACAAGTTTGCCTATTGGCAAATTAGCAAATTGACACATTATTAAATTATGTTCGATTTTAATATAGTCACCCAATGGGTACACTCACTGCTCACGTCATTTATGCCTGAAGAACTGGCAGTGCTCATAGAATGTATAGTAATTGGCGTATGTATCATGTTGGCATACGCAGTTATTGCTATCATTATGATTTTCATGGAACGTAAAGTGTGCGCCGCTTTCCAATGCCGCTTGGGTCCAATGCGTGTAGGTCCCCAAGGTACCATACAGGTATTTGCCGATGTATTCAAGATGTTGATTAAGGAAATTATCACCATCCGACATGCTGACAAGTTCCTGTACAATTTGGCACCTTACATTGTTATCCTCGCCTCTATCATGGCTTTCAGTTGCCTACCCATCAACAAGGGCATGGAGGTCCTTGATTTCAATGTAGGTATTTTCTTCTTATTGGCAGCATCCAGTATCGGCGTAGTAGGTATTTTGCTGGCAGGTTGGAGTTCCAATAACAAATATTCATTAATCGGAGCCATGAGAAGTGGCGCTCAAATGATTAGTTATGAATTATCTGTAGGATTAAGCATCCTTACTATTGTAATCTTAACAGATACCATGCAACTAAGCGAAATTGTAGAACGCCAAGCTGACGGTTGGTTCCTTTTTAAAGGACATATACCTGCATTGATCGCTTTTATCATTTATCTGATAGCCGGAAATGCAGAAGTCAACCGCGGACCGTTTGACTTGCCTGAAGCGGAAAGTGAACTGACCGCCGGATATCATACCGAATATTCCGGTATGCACTTCGGCTTGTTCTATGTGGCAGAATTTGTAAACTTGTTTATCATCGCCGCAGTAGCCACAACCATCTTTCTAGGAGGATGGATGCCGCTACATATTCCTGGACTAGACGGATTCAATGCCATTATGGATTATATTCCCGGATTTATTTGGTTCTTTGGCAAGTCATTCTTTGTTGTATGGTTACTAATGTGGATCAAATGGACATTTCCCCGTCTGCGTATTGACCAAATTCTAACACTGGAATGGAAATACTTGGTCCCAATAGGTTTGTGCAACCTGCTGTTGATGGTAATTATTGTTGTATTTAAATTACATTTCTGATGAAAGAAGAAAAACATTCCTATATAAAAGGACTACTTCATGGCATCGGTACATTACTTACCGGTATGAAAGTGACAGGACGAGAGTTTTTCACTCCTAAAGTCACTGAACAATATCCCGAAAACCGTGCCACATTAAAAATATCGCCCCGTTTCCGAGGACGGCTTATCATGCCGGTTGATGAGAATGGTAATAACAAATGTATTGCTTGCGGACTTTGCCAAATGGCTTGCCCCAATGATACAATCACCATTACCAGCGAATCTGTGACCAACGAAGAAACAGGCAAGAAAAAGAAAATATTGGTAAAGTATGAGTACGATCTGGGAGCCTGTATGTTCTGTCAACTTTGTGTGAACGCTTGTCCACATGATGCCATTCGGTTCGATACAGAATTCGAGAATGCTGTGTTCGACCGCAGCAAACTAGTTCTCACCCTGAACAAAAAATAAAAAACAAACGATATTATGACACTACAACTAATTGTATTCATTGTACTGGCGTTGTTTATCGCTGTCTGTTCGGTATTGGCAGTCACGACCTCACGTATCTTGCGTGCAGCAACTTATCTGCTGTTCGTTTTATTTGGTACAGCAGGTATTTACTTCCAGCTCAACTACTCATTCTTGGGAGCTGTACAATTACTGATTTACGCCGGTGGTATAACAGTGCTTTATGTATTTAGTATCTTATTGACCTCTTCACAAGGAGACAAAGCAGAGAGATTGAAAAATGGGAAGATGGTGGCCGGAGCTATTTCTACGATAGCAGGACTGGCTATCTGTCTGTTCGTCATGCTGAAAAATGAATTCTTGCCCTCTCATTTTGTGCATGGTGAACTGGATGTACGCACTATCGGTCATGCACTGATGGGCATGGAAAAATATCAATATATTCTTCCTTTCGAAGTAATCAGCGTGTTATTACTCGCTTGCATCGTAGGAGGAATCCTAATCGCTAGAAAAAGATAAAATTTATGGTACACATGGAATATTATCTGGTGGTTTGCACCTTTATGATGTTTGCGGGAATCTATGGTTTCTTCACTCGCCGCAATTTATTGGCCATGCTCATCAGTGTAGAACTGATACTGAATTCGGTAGACATCAACTTCGCCGTATTCAACCGATACCTCTTTCCCGAGGAACTGGAAGGCTTTTTTTTCGCCTTGTTTGCTATCGGCGTAAGTGCGGCTGAAACAGCAGTAGCTATTGCTATCATTATCAATATCTATCGCAATGTACGCAATATCCAAGTGAAGAACTTAAATGAAATGAAAAACTAATTATGGAACATACAATACTAATCCTTATCCTACCTTTCCTCAGTTTCCTGATACTGGGGCTGGCAGGTATGCGTATGAAGAACGGGCTGGCAGGGGCCATCGGCACCGTTTCACTGGCAGGGGTGGCGTTGCTTTCCTACCTCACTGCCTTCAATTATTTTGCAGGAGGCCGTACGGCAGAAGGCGTCTATCCTACTCTCACACCTTATAACTTCGAATGGTTACCTTTCACAACGAACTTGCATATTGACATGGGAATTATGCTTGACCCTATTTCCGTTATGATGCTAGTCGTTATTTCCACCGTCAGTCTGATGGTACATATCTATTCATTCGGATATATGAAAGGTGAAAAAGGCTTTCAACGTTACTACGCATTTCTTAGCCTGTTTACCATGTCCATGTTGGGACTCGTAGTAGCAACCAATATTTTCCAGATGTATGTCTTTTGGGAACTGGTAGGTGTTTCTTCTTATTTACTTATCGGCTTTTATTACACCAAGAAAGAAGCGATTGCCGCCAGTAAAAAAGCATTTATTGTTACCCGTTTTGCTGATTTAGGCTTTCTGATCGGTATCTTGATTTACGGCTATTATGCCGAAACATTCTCGTTCACACCCCAACTTCAGGTACTTGCAGTTGCCGGAAGTATGATACCACTGGCCTTGGGGCTAATGTTTATCGGTGGTGCCGGTAAAAGTGCAATGTTTCCATTGCACATCTGGTTACCAGATGCTATGGAAGGCCCTACTCCTGTCAGTGCATTAATCCATGCTGCTACCATGGTGGTAGCCGGTGTATATCTGGTAGCCCGTATGTTCCCGTTGTTTATAGGATATGCGCCCGAAGTACTGCACTGGATAGCTTATATCGGTGCGTTCACTGCATTCTACGCCGCTAGTGTGGCGTGTGCACAAAGCGATATCAAACGTGTGCTCGCCTTCTCCACTATATCTCAGATTGGATTTATGATTGTCGCATTAGGCGTTTGTACTTCCATGAATCCTCATGAAGGAGGACTAGGCTACATGGCATCCATGTTCCACCTGTTCACACATGCCATGTTCAAGGCATTGTTGTTCTTAGGAGCCGGATGTATCATTCATGCCGTACACAGTAATGAGATGAGCGCCATGGGGGGACTTCATAAATACATGCCCGTCACTCACTGGACATTCCTGATTGCTTGTTTGGCTATCTCAGGTATCTGGCCATTCTCAGGTTTTTTCTCTAAAGACGAAATTCTGACCGCCTGCTTCCAATTCAGTCCTGTTATAGGATGGATAATGACAGGCATTGCCGCCATGACTGCATTTTATATGTTCCGCCTTTATTATTGTATTTTCTGGAATGGAGAATGGAAAGGACACTCCCACGAATCCGGACTAGGTGCACATACTCCGCATGAGGCTCCACTTACCATGACATTCCCGCTGATGTTTTTAGCCGCTATCACCTGTGTTGCCGGATTCATACCTTTCGGCAATCTGATCAGTAGTAACGGAGAAGCCTATACCATTCATCTGGATATGCAGATAGCTGCTACAAGTATCATTATTGCTATAGCATCCATCGCTTTAGCTACATGGATGTATGCAGGTAAGAAACAACCCGTAGCCAACTATCTGGCACACACATTCCCACGTTTGCACACAGCCGCTTACCATCGTTTCTATATGGATGAGATATGGTTATTCGTAACCAAGAAAATCATCTTCCGGTGCATTAGTACTCCGATAGCTTGGTGGGACCGGCACGTTATCGATCAATTCTTTAACTTCACTGCGTGGAGTACTCATGCTACCGCCGATGAAATACGTGACATGCAAAGTGGAAACGTACAGCAATACAGTATTTGGTTCCTTGCAGGTGCATTGATATTGACGCTAAGACTATTAATTTAATGAATAATAAAAAATCCGCCGCATGGCCATTTTTTAATTTTTAATTTAAAAAGATGAACATACTAAGTTTTTTCATTATAGTTCCCTTGTTGATGCTCGCGAGCCTTTGGGCTTCGCGCAGCATCAATCAAGTTCGCGGAGTGATGGTTGTCGGATCTTCCATTTTATTGGCATTATCCGTTTACCTCACCATTGATTATATCGAACTACGCCAAGCCGGTGCTACAGGAGAGATGCTGTTCACAGCCAGCACAGTTTGGTATGCACCGCTCCATATATGCTACTCAGTAGGAGTAGACGGTATATCAGTAGCAATGTTGCTACTTAGTTCCATTATTGTATTCACCGGTACTTTCGCATCGTGGAAGTTACAACCATTGACAAAAGAATATTTCATGTGGTTCACTCTATTGAGTGTAGGGGTATTCGGATTCTTCGTTTCAACAGACCTGTTCACCATGTTCATGTTTTATGAAGTAGCCCTGATTCCAATGTATCTGCTCATCGGTGTGTGGGGAAGCGGACGTAAAGAATACGCCGCCATGAAACTTACATTAATGTTAATGGGTGGTTCTGCATTTCTACTGATCGGAATTCTCGGTATTTTCTATGGTGCAGGTGGTGAAACAATGAATTTGCTGGAAATCGCCAAACTACATATTCCTCATGAAATGCAACGCATCTTCTTCCCGCTTATCTTCTTGGGGTTCGGAGTCTTAGGAGCTTTGTTCCCTTTCCATACATGGAGTCCCGATGGTCACGCTTCCGCACCGACTGCTGTTTCTATGCTTCACGCTGGGGTATTGATGAAACTAGGAGGTTACGGATGTTTCCGTGTTGCTATGTACCTGATGCCTGAAGGTGCGGCCATGTGGGGAGATGTATTCCTGATATTGACCACTATTTCTGTAGTTTACGGTGCATTCAGTGCTGTGGTACAAACCGACTTAAAATATATCAATGCCTATTCATCCGTATCCCACTGCGGATTGGTACTCTTTGCCCTGCTGATGATGACACGCACCAGTTGTACGGGTGCTATTCTCCAAATGTTGAGTCACGGATTAATGACCGCTTTGTTCTTCGCCCTTATTGGTATGATATACGGACGTACCCACACCCGTGATGTCCGATTAATGGGAGGTTTGATGAAGATTATGCCTTTCCTGGCTGTAGGTTATGTTATTGCCGGTCTTGCTAATCTGGGACTTCCAGGACTAAGTGGTTTTGTTGCTGAAATGACGGTCTTTGTAGGTTCTTTCCAAAATGATGATACATTCCATCGCGTATGTACCCTAGTGGCAACAACAAGTATCGTCATTACCGCAGTTTATATCCTGCGTGTAGTAGGTAAAATCCTTTACGGCAAAGTTTTGAATCCCGAACATCTGAAACTCACAGACGCAACTTGGGATGAAAGAGTAGCCGTTATCTGCCTCATCGCCTGTGTAGCAGGTTTAGGATTGGCTCCATTCTGGATAAGCGATCTGATCAGTAACAGTGTAGAACCAATCATAAGTCAATTATTAAATTAAAATTTGAGAATTAAAAATTAAAAAATAGCAATGATGGACATAACTGCAATACTCCATATGCATGCCGAACTGAGTCTGACAGCCGTTTTTATTCTGATGTTTCTGTTAGATTTATTTTTACCGGCTCCACAACGTCACTGGTTACGCCCCATGGCATGTATCCTGCTGACCATTCAACTCTTAGCAAACCTATGGCCGGAAGAGGTGACTTTATTCGGCGGCATGTACCATTCAACCCCTATGGCGTCTGTTCTGAAAAGCATCCTGACCATAGGTACCATACTGGTTTTTCTACAAGCAGACCCTTGGCTAAAACGTGAAGACACCCGCCATAAACAAGGCGAATTCTACATCCTTACCCTCAGTACCTTGCTGGGTATGTATTTCATGGTAAGTGCAGGGCACTTCCTGCTATTCTTCCTTGGATTGGAATTGGCAACCATTCCTATGGCTTGCCTCGTAGCTTTCGATAAATATAAAGGACATAGTGCCGAAGCCGGAGCCAAATTCATTCTTTCAGCTTTATTCTCCAGCGGTATTTTCCTCTATGGTATTTCCATGATTTATGGGACAACAGGTACTTTATATTTTGAAGATATCCCTGCCGAACTGACAGGAACTCCATTACAAGTTCTTGCACTAGTATTCTTCTTCTCCGGACTAGCCTTTAAATTAAGCTTGGTACCTTTTCATCTGTGGACGGCAGATACGTATCAAGGTGCACCGACTACAGTGAGCGCTTACCTGTCCGTTATTTCAAAAGGCGCAGCTGCTTTTGCTTTAATGATTATTTTAATGAAAGTATTTGGGCCAATGACTGAACAATGGAGTGAAATACTATGTATTATCATTGTAGCCACCATCACTATAGCCAATCTGTTCGCCATCCGCCAAAACAATCTGAAACGCTTTATGGCCTTCAGTAGTATTTCACAAGCCGGCTACATAATGTTGGCTGTACTGGCTGGAACTCCGCAGGGCATGGCATCCCTAGTATATTATATAGTAGTATACATTGCTGCCAATCTCGCCGTATTCGGTGTCATCAATACCATTGAACAACATACCCACGGTAAAATAGAGCGCGAAGATTATAACGGACTTTATAAGACCAACCCCAAACTAACTATGGTCATGACACTTGCTCTTTTCTCATTGGCAGGTATCCCGCCATTTGCCGGATTCTTCAGTAAGTTCTTTGTATTCATGGCAGCATTCCATAGTGGATATTATCTTATTGTATTTATCGCATTGGTCAATACAATCATTTCATTGTATTATTATTTGTTAATTGTAAAAGCCATGTTCATCACACCTAATGAAGATCCTATCGGCAATTTTCGTACAGCAACTCCGATGCGCATCAGTCTGTTGGTACGTGTAGCCGGCATATTCGCTTTAGGAATTATAAGTGGGGTATATCAACTATTAAGTGATACATCAATACTATAAAATTTTAGTTACAAGAAGAATCACAACTGAAATGATTATTGTATTTCTATGATCAATATTCTTTTACTTTAGAGGCAGAATCAGTCTGTTTCCAAAGTAAAAGAATATCTTAAAGATTCTATTCAACAAATTTATCATTATCTTCGTAGCAAATTATAAAAAATAAGCACTATGAAGAAAGTCCTCTATATTACAATACTCGCCTGCTCTACTTTATGGGTATCTTGCACAGAGAAAAATAAACAATCCGTCAGAACAGATTCCTTTATAGAAAAGAATGTAGCATTTGCACGTGCACAAATCGGGAATGAAATACGAATCATAGAAAAATCAGAAAAATTTACAAACCCCGTTACACTGAAAACTGACAGTACCATTTATTATTGTGACTACGCCGACTGGCGAAGTGGTTTTTTCCCTGGGTCAGTGTGGTATCTATATGAACTGAGTGGCGACACTACTCTCTTATCATTAGCTGATAAATACACTTCGGCCATAGAAGAAGCCAAAAAACTGACTTGGCACCATGATGTAGGTTTCATGATAAATTGTAGTTTCGGCAATGGATGGCGAACAACTAAAGTACCCAGATACAAAGAAGTCATGATAGAAGCTGCCCGTTCATTGGCTACTCGTTTCCGTGAAAAGCCAGGAATTATCCAATCATGGGATGTGACCCGAGGCTGGCAATCGGAACGCGGTTGGGAATGTCCGGTCATAATAGACAATATGATGAATTTGGAGTTACTATTTGAAGCAACTAAATTATCTGGTGATTCCACTTTTTATCACATAGCAGTGAACCATGCAGACCGCACTTTGAAAGAGCATTTCCGTACAAACGGAAGTTGTTATCATGTAATAGATTATAGTTTGGCAGACGGCATGGTACGGCATAGACAAACAGCCCAAGGATATGCAGACGAATCGACTTGGAGTCGTGGACAAGCATGGGCTATTTATGGTTACACTGTGTGTTACCGGGAAACTCATGATAAAAAGTATCTAAATCAGGCATTGAAGACTTTCCAATTCATGAAAACACATCCCCGGCTTCCCAAAGACTTGATTCCTTATTGGGATATGGATGCTCCCAATATTCCCAATGAACCACGAGACGCTTCAAGTGCTTCTTGTATAGCTTCTGCACTTTATGAAATTAGTACAATGGATGTGCCTGATGCAAACAGTTATAAGATCTATGCAGACAGTATTATGGCTTCTCTAGCCTCACCAAACTATCTGGCATCTCTTGGAAAAAATGGTAACTTTTTATTAATGCATTCAGTGGGCAGTATTCCTCATGGCACAGAAATAGATGTACCTTTAAATTATGCAGACTATTATTTCCTGGAAGCACTGAAACGAAAGCGGGACATTGAAGAAGGCACACGCTAATTATACAGACAAACAGATAACCATCCGAGTACCTTCAGTATAACTCGAGTCAACAAATATGTTACCAGACAAACGTTTAATAATTAAACGGCTTAAATATAACCCCAATCCGTTACCTTGTGCAAACTCATCCAGTTTGATAAAACACAGAAATATTTCCTCCCGTTTTTCGGGAGGAATGCCACAGCCGGTATCGGTTACTTCAATTCGTAACTTACTTTGTGCCTTATCCAACCTCATCTTAAGAGTTATAGATCCAGAATCTGTAAATTTATTAGCATTATCCAACAGGTTCTCTATCACTAACGACAAATACAATTCATTGGTGGAAACAAAAATTTCCCCTTCTGGTAATTCCAAATGATAAATTATTCCCACCCTGCTCCATCGTTCTACTTTATCCATTTCTTGTCTGCAGATATGAGTTATCTGGTTTGTTCACAAAGAAGAGGCGCATCAGATGAATCTAAATTAGCCACTACCAGCAAGTGATCTATCAACGAAGTGAGAATTTCCGCATTAGCAGTAATAATACCTGAAAAGCCAACAATAGCGTTTAATGGAGTCCGTATTTCATGACACATAGAATTAATGAATGCTGTTTTCATTTTCTCACTTTCCCCAGCTTTTTGATTCAGTTCACCTAAAACTTTTTCCATCTGTCTTTCTTCAAATCATAGTACAAGTAAAAACAAATACTCATCACCAATACAAGTACCATAAAAAGTGTAATTACTAAAATACGCCTGTTCTTAGTTTCCAAACGATAATTCTCATGGTTCAATTGATCTACTTCATACTTTACCTGTAGTTCAATCAGTTGTTTTCTCTGATTGGAAGATTTAATGGAATCCTGCACTTGTATATAGAGTTTATGATACTTAAAAGCATTTTTATTATCTTCCATAGCCTCATAAATTTGTGAATTGATATCCAATAATCCCGGGACATTAGACTGACTTGTCATCCAAGCATATTTTATCAAGCTGTCATTAGTTATCAATGCATTATGGAAATTATGCTTATATAAGTAATAATTAGTCATGCCAAAACACCATTATACTTATCAATAGGCTCAGTAACCCAAGCACTCATCTTGATCATCAGATTATAATACTTCTCTAATTTATCATCGGATAATTTATCCGCACGCATCAACAAAGAAGTATAACATTGGAGATATCGTATATTAATATTATAGAAAGGACGTTGACGAGCATAGTACAACTCATAATATTTTCTATATTGCTGAAGCTATTTTTCAACATATTCAATATATAGATCTCCTTTATCTATAAAGTTCAAGGTCGAAAGAAAATTCCATACAGTACAAATACGAAACTTGAATCCTTCCTCATATGGTAACTGACAAGCCAGCTTATAAGCAGTTTCCAAATAGGGATCAGCCTCTTCATATTTACCTTCACTACACAAAGCATAGCCTGTAATAAAAGTCTGTTCCATCTGTATATAAATATCATTCCCACCTATATTTTCTTTACCCATAAAAGCCAATTCCTCTGTTATAGCAGTTTCAACCTCATTATTCCTGACTCTGCCTGCAAACAATCTCATTCGTAAAAAGAATAAATATGGCGGAGATTCTTCCAGTGTCCCAACATCCTTTAAAGGACACATATAATACCAAACAGAATCGGCATGATAAACTTTAATATACGAGAAAACCAAATCAGAAAGAGCCTCAAACATATGAGTCTTATCATTTACTGCTTTTGCGGTGAAATACATTTATTAAGATAATCCACTTCTTCAGGTTTCTCAAAATAAAAATCAGCCAAACCTCTGTAAATCTCAATTTGTAGAGAAAACTCTACAGGACTTCCTATAATATTCAGAAGACTATCTTTCCTAGTAGAAATACTACTTCCTATAACAACAAAAATCCCCAAACAGATATCAGTATATAACAAGTGATGTATTTCATAATATCAGATTATTAAGGTACGAATATACAAATATGATAGCAATGT
>ERZ1504255.107-NODE-107-length-16149-cov-9.946191_pt1 | contig 16149 bp, 7 predicted proteins | sample MGYA00571881_ERZ1504255 | MGnify/ENA primary metagenome ERZ1504255 (study PRJEB39906, sample SAMEA3182071) | gut metagenome | biome: human; feature: gut; material: Stool; isolation source: human stools | place: Canada | collected 2011-12-06 ... | reverse complement strand
ACAAAACAGTTCGTTCCATTATATGAATACAAAGTGCTTTTTTATACTGAAACAAAGTGTTCTCTAATGCTGGAACAAACTGTTCAGTGTTGTGAACTAACGGATTAAGTATATAAAGGGTATTTATTATACTGTTTCTGTAGACAATGGTCTGTCTTGTCCTATAAAAGACGGGGAAAGAAGCAGGAAGCAACCGGGTACGCTCGGAAGGGTGAGGGTAAAATTTGCCCTCACCCTGTTGATTTGCTCTCGCTCACCCTTGAAAGGGCGATGAATAGGGAGTTTCAGAAAAGCGGTGATAGTGGTGAGGGCAGATTGAGTAATTTTTTGTTCTACTACTACTCGAAATGCAGGGTACCGAAGAACTCCGGGCAATGGAAGTTCGGCTTCTCCAGACCTATCGGATTCCAGGAAAGGAAATGGGGAGTCTGGAGCTTGTCACCGCATTTATAAAAATTGGCACGGAGCGTCTTTCCATCCAACGAAGTGATGTCATGCAGGAAGAAAGCGGAATAAGGGATGACCAGGGCCACTTCCCAGGCACACTCACCTACTCTTTCGTCGAAAGCCTCACGTCCCAAAGAAGCCCAACGCTGTACTTTATCGAGCACCTCTTGCGGGGCATGCTGGCGGTTTCCACGTCCGGCACCTGCCCCAATAAGCAGAGTCCCGGCACAATTACACTCCATATTGTAGTACACTCCGTCATCGGCAGGCACAGAGAAGAACTCTACACACGCATCTTCCCAAACCGGACCGTTATCGTGGCCTGCAACTGCGCGTACACTCGCTTCCCTTACCTTGAAATGCAGCAGAATGGCATCTTCCGTATGCGCTATGCGGAATTCCACATCGGGAGTATAAGGAAAAGCAGCCCAATTCACAGTGTTTACGGGCTGAAACGCCACCTTCTCTTCATCCAGAAGAGCCGGAACCGACTCTACCGGTATATTGGCCACACTTACTTTCTTTACATTCAATTCTTTCATTTTACTATTTTGGGGATTAATTGCAGACAGCGGCAACATGCAAAGAGCTGCCGCCATCGTCATTAAAAACTTTTTCAGATACATGAGTCAATGAACTTTTTCATCTCCGGTGTATGTTCCTCCACACTCTGCAACAGTTTGAACTGAGCCTTGGTACGCACAAGATTGTGCTCCGGATACTGGATTTTATAATAAGTATCACCGTTGATATAATCTGCCAGGAAGCGTACGCACTGCATGTATGGGAACAAGGCAGCCGCATAAGGCAGATTCTCAATCTCTATCGGCAACAGGAAGGACTTGCCCGATTCCAGATAGCCCTTGGTAAATGCCCGGAATATTTCCATATTGAAGTTCACATTATCCGGATTCTTGTCGTCTTCCAACCCCGTGTTAGCACCTGAGCGAAGGAAATCGCCATAATCGGAGAAGATGAAGCTGGGCATCACCGTATCCAGGTCGATGACACAAAGCACCGTACCGTCTTCGTCGAACATCATATTGTTCACTTTCGTATCACAGTGGCATACCCGTTTGGGCAGTTTGCCTTCACGGAACAAGCGTTCTGCCTTGCACATTTCATCAGCGCGTTTTTCTATCTCATCCAGAAAATACCGCACCTCCTGCACACGTCCCGCCGCATCGGCAGCCACAGCATCACGGAGTTGCTTCAGGCGGAACTCCATGTTGTGGAAATCGGGAATTGTCTCGCCCAATGTATCTCGAATGTCGGCAAGCGTAGCCTGGAAATTACCGAAGGCAGTTCCCGCATAATAGGAATATTCGGGGTTCACCGTCTCGTAAGTCTTGGCACGGGGAATAAAAGTCATGATACGCCAGTAGTTCTCACCGTCATACCAATAGGTTTTCCCTTCGGCCGTGGGGATGAAATGAAGCACTTTACGCTCGACATCGGCCTCTCCTTTCTCTTCCAGCTTCTTACGGATATGCCCGGTCACAGCCTCGATATTAGACTGTAACATCTCTACATTCTGGAAAATGGCATGATTGATACGTTGCAGAACATAGTCCGGCGCATCGGCCTCAACGGTGGTCACTTTGTACGTATCGTTAATCAGGCCTGAGCCTAAAGGCTTGATTTCACGAACCGTACCCTGCATTTGAAAATGAGATACAATAGATAAAAGGTCTTTCATGATAATAAATGAATTAATTTGTTTACAAAGATACGCCGATTGCCATCTATCAAAAGACAAGTATCGTTCGGCGCGCTTCCAAAATTATACATTTATCCAAACATAACCGCAAAAACTGCCTAATAAATAAGAAGTCTTGTACAAAATATACCTATATTTGTAACTGAAACCTTAAAAACTACCCGAATAGTGCGAACGTTTATCATCCGGCTGCTTCTTGTTTCCGTAAGCATGATTGCTGCAACCCTGCAGGCGCAGAACATCACCTTCAACCATCTGACAACCGACGACGGTCTGTCACAATTCTCCGTGAACAGCCTTTACATCGATGAAAACGGTGTCTTATGGATTGGAACCCGAGAAGGCTTGAACCGTTATGACGGAGAAGACATACAAACTTACAAGCTGCAGAAGAACGACCCTTACAGCCTTTTCTGCAACACCGTGCTGCGCATGGCCGGCAACCGTAACGGAAAAATCTACCTGCTCTGTACGGAAGGAGTAGCCGAGTTCAATCTCGCCACCCAAAGATTCACCACCCTGCTGCAAGGAAATGTACACAGCATATATTACAAAGAGGCCCTTTTCATCGGAAAACAGAATGAAATCTACCGCTATAACGAGCAGACCGGGAACTTTGACCTCTATTACCAGCTTCCCGGAAAAAGTCTGGAAATCTGCTGTATGCATCTGGACAATGGACAAATGTGGATTGGAACGACCACCAACGGAGCATACCGCCTGCAACTGGACAAGAACGAGCTGACCCACCCCATCCTGAAAGGCAACATCACCAGCATATACCAAGACAGCGAAGGCGAGTTATGGATTGGCAGCTGGGAAGAAGGGCTGCACCATGTAAAGACCGACGGAACCATCGAAATCTTTGAATACGACGCAAAGAACCCTTACAGCATCTCTTCCAACTTCGTGCGAGCCTGCTGTGAAGACAATCTGGGAAACATCTGGATTGGGACATTCAACGGATTGAACCGGTATGACAAAAGTACGGGACTCTTCCAGAACCACACTGCCAGTGATGCCCAGAGCGACGGACTGACACACTCTTCCATCTGGTGCATCGTAAAGGACAACCAAGGAACGCTGTGGCTGGGAACCTACTTTGGCGGCGTCAACTACTTCAACCCCGAGTACGAGATATACAGCCGCTATATGTATTCGCCCATCGAAAAGAAGGGGCTGAGCAATCCGGTTGTAGGCCGCACCATCGAAGACAAGGACGGCAATCTGTGGATTGGCACCGAAGGGGGCGGACTGAACTATTACAACCGCCGTACCCGTGAGTTCAAATGGTTCCGCCCGGAAATCGGTCCCAACAGTATTTCCCATAACAACATCAAGGCTCTCTATTATGATGCCTCCAAAGACATCATCTGGATAGGAACCCATCTGGGCGGACTGAACAGACTGGACATACGCTCGGGGCAATTCACACACTACCGCATGGAAGCAGGTAATCCGGAGACCTTGCCTTCCGACATCATCCGCGATATCGCGCCTTACCAAGACCACCTGGTGATAGCCACCCAAAACGGAATCTGCCTCTTCGACCCTGCCAACGGGAAATGCCAACAACTGTTCCAGGACAGCAAAGAAGGCAAAAAAATCAAGATGGTGGCAGATGTCACTTTCGACAGCAACGGTACGCTCTGGATTGCAGCCACGGGCGAAGGTGTGTTCAGCTACCGTTTCGATACCGGCAAACTGACCAACTACCGCCATGATACTGCCGACCCACACAGCATCAGCAACAACAATGTAAACAACATTACCCAAGACAGCAAAGGCAATCTGTGGTTCGCCACTTCGGGCAGCGGACTGGACTTATACCGCCCTGCCAGCAACGACTTCGAGAACTTTGACCAAGCGAAGAACGGCCTTTCCAGCGACTGTATCTATGAGACGGAGGAATCCCCCACCAGCGGCAAACTGCTGCTCATCACCAACGAGGGCTTCTCCATCTTCGACTACCGGCAAAAGGCATTCCTGAACTACAGTGCCGAAAACGGTTTCCCAATGACTGCCGTCAACGAGAATGCCCTTTGCGTGACCCGTGACGGAGAGATATTCCTGGGAGGCACGCAGGGAATGATTTCTTTCCATGAAATGGAGTTGAACTTCACGCCGAAACCCTACAAAATCATCCTCTCCCGCCTCATTGTGAACGGAACGGAAATACAAGTGGGAGATGAGACCGGTATCCTGCAGCAAGCCTTGTACTGCACCCCCGAGATTACGCTCAACGCTGACCAGTCCATGTTCAGCATAGAGTTTGCCACTTCAAACTATGTAGCCGCCAACAAAGACGACATCATCTATAAGCTGGAAGGCTTCTCCAACGACTGGAACAGTGCCCGTGGACTGCACAACATCACCTATACCAACCTGAACGCCGGAACCTATAACTTGATTATAAAGCCCAACGGAAAAGACGAGAGCCTTTGTCCGCAAGTCCACCTGACCATACACGTGTTGCCTCCCTACTACAAGACTCCCCTTGCCTATCTTATCTACCTGATAGTGACGGGAATCCTGCTCTGGTATCTGGTGCGTACCTACAAGTCCAGAATCAAGTTGCGTGAATCACTGAAGTACGAACAGAAGCACATCCGTGACGTAGAGGCCCTGAACCAGTCAAAGCTACGTTTCTTCACCAACATTTCCCATGAATTCCGCACCCCGCTGACACTCATCGTGGCCCAAGTGGAAACGCTGATGCAACTCCAGAACTTCACGCCTGCCATATATAACAAGGTACTGGGCATCTACAAGAACAGCATACAGCTACGGGAACTCATCACCGAGCTGCTCGACTTCCGCAAGCAGGAACAAGGGCACATGAAGATAAAGGTAAGTCCACACAACATCGTGAACTTCCTATACGAAAACTATCTGCTTTTCCTGGAATATGCCAGCGCCAAACAAATCAGCCTCTACTTCGAGAAGGAAACAGACAGCCTCGAAGTATGGTATGACCAAAAACAGATTCAGAAAGTGATAAACAACCTGCTGTCCAACGCCGTCAAGCATACCAAGGCGGAAGACAGCATCACCCTCAGCATCAAGACCGAAGGCAGCAATGCCGTCATCCGCGTGACCGATACCGGCAGCGGCATAGATGCCCGGGAAGTGGACAAGATATTCGACCGCTTCTACCAGATAGACCAAATGGACTCTACGGATGCAAGCAAGACGGGTACGGGTATCGGCCTGGCATTGACGAAGGGTATCGTGGAGCTCCATCACGGCACCATCCGTGTGGAAAGCGAACTGGGCAAAGGTAGCAGCTTCATCGTAAACCTGCAATTGGGGAACGCACAGTTTGACGAAGAGCAAATAAATAAGAATGCAGACAGTGTGCAACAAATAGAAATTCCCAAACCGGAAAACGATGCCCTGCTCAAGGCAGAGCTGGAAGAGAGTGCTCCCATCAAACGACTCCCGGATGCAAAAATCCTAATAGTGGAAGACAACGACTCCATCCGCGACATGCTGGCAGGTATCTTCAAGCCCTTCTACGAAGTGCTGACTGCGGCCGACGGAGCGGAAGGACTCGCACTGGTGCGCAGCGAAATGCCCAATATCGTAGTCAGCGATGTAGTAATGCCCAACATGTCGGGAACGGAACTGTGCAAACAGATAAAAAGTGACTTCAACACCTGCCATATCCCCGTGGTGCTGCTCACTGCACGGACTGCCATCGAACAGAACATCGAGGGACTGCGCATCGGTGCGGACGACTATATCACCAAGCCGTTCAACACCAATCTATTGATTTCGCGCTGCAACAACCTCGTGAACTCGCGCATCCTTCTGCAGGAAAAGTTCAGCAAGCAGCCGCAAGCCTTTGTACAGATGCTTGCCACCAACCCCATAGACAAGGAGATTCTGGACCGTGCCATGGCAGTCATCGAGCAACATCTGGACGATACGGAGTTCAACGTCAACGTCTTTGCCCGTGAAATGGCAATGGCACGCACCAATCTGTTCACCAAGCTGAAGGCTATCACCGGACAAACTCCGAACGACTTTATCCTGACCATCCGCCTGAAGAAAGGCGCTCTGATGCTGCGCAACAATCCGGAGCTGAATATCACTGAAATTGCGGACCGGATCGGTTTCAGTTCTTCACGCTATTTCTCCAAATGCTTCAAGGACATTTACCATGTCAGCCCACTGGCCTACCGCAAAGGAGAGAATGGAGGAGAGGAAAGTACGGAAGACAGTGAAGAGACATCTTAATATTGTACATCAAGCCATCGCATGATACGGTTTGTACTTTTTCTCCCTTCCCTTGTACTTCCTTATACACCCGATTCCATAAAACCTCTTACCTTTGACCTCAGAATTACAATCTAAAGTCAAAGAACTATGAAGCATTTTTCCCCCTTGTGGTCTCTGATTCCCGGTGCAGCCCTGATAGCGGGATGCGGAAGCCAACCTAAAGACAAGACTTCGGAGCACTCGCCGCAGAAGCCCAATGTAGTATATCTGATTGCTGATGACCTGGGTATCGGCGACCTGAGCTGTTACGGTGCCACCAAAGTAAGCACTCCCAACATTGACCGCCTTGCCGGACAAGGCATGCAGTTTACCAACGCTTATGCCACTTCTTCCACCAGCACTCCTTCCCGTTTCGGCCTGCTGACGGGCATGTATCCCTGGCGACAGAAGAATACCGGCATCGCTCCGGGCAATTCCGAACTCATCATCGATACCGCCTGCGTCACTATGGCCGATATGTTCAAGGAAGAAGGCTACGCCACTGCAGCAGTGGGCAAGTGGCACCTCGGCCTGGGCCCTAAAGGCGGTACAGACTTCAACCACTCCATCAAACCGAACACCCAAGACATCGGCTTTGACTATGAATACATCATCCCCGCTACCGTCGACCGCGTTCCTTGCGTCTTTGTAGAGAACGGACATGTAGTGGGTCTCGACCCCAACGACCCTATCACTGTGAGCTACGACCACAAGGTCGGTGACTGGCCCACCGGTCTCGAAAACCCCGAACTCGTCAAGATGAAACCCAGCCAGGGGCACAATAACACCATCATCAACGGCATCCCCCGCATCGGCTGGATGACCGGCGGCAAATCCGCCCTTTGGACAGACGAAGACATTGCCGACGTGATTACAGACAAAGCTAAGAACTTCATCACAGCCCATAAAGACGAACCTTTCTTCCTTTATATGGGTACGCAAGATGTACATGTTCCCCGCGTGCCACATCCGCGTTTCGCCGGCAAGAGTGGTTTGGGCGTACGTGGCGACGTCATCCTCCAGCTGGACTGGACCGTGGGTGAAATCATGCACACTTTGGACAGCCTCGGCATTGCCGACAACACCATTTTTGTATTCTGCAGTGACAACGGTCCCGTCATAGACGACGGCTATCAGGACCAGGCACGCGAACTGCTGAACGGGCATACTCCCATGAAGCACTACCGCGGTGGGAAGTACAGCGCTTTCGATGCCAGTACCCGCATTCCCTTCATTGTACGCTGGCCCAATGGCATCAAACCCGGCAAACAACAAGCCCCCTTCTCCATGATTGATGTATACGCTTCATTCGCCGCCCTGCTGAACCATCCGCTGGAAGCAGGCATCGCTCCCGACAGCCGCGACCAGCTCAACAACTTCCTGGGAACCGATACTGCCGGATGTGACTATATTGTACAACAGAATCTGGACAATACACTCTCCATTATCCAAGGAGACTGGAAATACATAGAGCCCAGCGACAAGCCGGCACTGGAGTATTGGACAAAAATAGAAATGGGGAACGCCCCGCAGCCTCAACTGTACAATCTTTCCATTGATCCGTCCGAAAAAGACAATGTGGCAGAAGCCCATCCGGACAAGGTAAAAACGCTCTCTGCCCTACTGGAAGAGGTGAAGGAAGCAAAGAACCAAAGTGAAAGGGAATAAAAGTACAAGAGTGGTATAGTTCGCAAGTTTTGTACGAATTCGTACTTTTTGTGAACTATTAACCAATGCATTTGTATACTCCATCTCCTACATTTGCGATGTGATTCAACTCTAAAGTGAGTACAAAACGAAGAAACAACCTTTATTAATAACTAATTAAATTAATATTTATTAGACAAAAAGTAACCTTTATGCTACTTGCAATGCTCTTCTGCTGTGTACTTGGTATACACGCACAGACCGGAGGCCAAGTAAGCGGTAAAGTTGTCGACGCCATGGGAGAACTGCCCGGTGTCAGCGTTGTTGTGAAAGGAACCACCAACGGAACTACCACAGATCTGGAAGGAAAGTTTGCATTGGGCAACGTAAAACCTTCCGACATCCTTCAATTCTCTTTTATTGGATACAAGACCCAAGACATCAAAGTAGGTGACCAACGGACATTCAATATCACATTGGAAGAAGATGCCCAGGCATTGGATGAAGTGGTTGTTGTGGGATACCAGGAAGTCCGTAAGAAAGACTTGACCGGTTCTGTATCCAAAGTCAACATGAGTGACTTGCTCAAGACTCCTTCTGCATCTTTCGACCAGACATTGGGCGGTCGTATCGCCGGTGTAAACGTAAGCTCAGGTGAAGGCATGCCCGGTGGTACGATGACCATCACTATCCGTGGTAACAACTCGCTAACACAAGACAATACCCCACTTTATATCATCGACGGCTTCCCGGTGGAAGATGCACGCGTGGCGGCTGCTATCAACCCGAGCGACATCGAATCGACTGATGTTTTGAAAGATGCATCGGCCACAGCCATCTACGGTGCGCGTGGTGCCAACGGTGTCATTATCATCACCACCAAGCAGGGAAAAGTTGGCAAACCACAGCTCAGCTATGACGGCAGCTTCGGTATCTCCACCGTTACCAAAAAGCTGGACATGATGGATGCTTACGACTACGTAAAACTGCAACTCGAAGTAGATCCCACCCGTGCCATCGAAAAATACCTCCCTCTATACGAAGGTCACCAATGGACACTGGACGACTACCGGGGTATTGCCCAAAACAACTATCAAGACGAAATTTTCCGCACAGCATGGCAGCAAAATCATAATGTTCGTCTGTCCGGCGGTTCGGAAGGTATACGCTACAATGCATCCCTTTCTTATTACGACCAAGATGGTATCCTGCTCAACTCCAATTACGAGCGCCTGCAAAGCCGTCTGAATACTTTGGTAAAACGCGGTAAGCTGACCATAAACTTCAACTCCAACTTCTCTCGTTCCATCCAGAGTGGTTCATCTCCTTCCTCAAGTTCTTACTCTGGTATGAACAACCTTTTCTATAGCGTATGGGGATACCGCCCGGTTAACTATCCCGGCAAGTCTCTCGATTCTTTATTGAACGACCTCGTGGATGACGATGTGGATGCATCAAATGACTATCGTTTCAATCCCATAGCCGACCTGAAGAACGCCTACCGCAAATACTACGTCAACAACCTCCAGTTAAATGGTTATGTAGAATACGAGTTTATCAAGGGATTAAAGCTAAAAGTATCCGGAGGATGGACTTACGACAACCGTCACACCGACACCTTCAATAATTCCAAGACCCGCTACGGTGGTCCTACTTCTACCGACAAAGTGAATGCAGAAGTAGTACGCCAACAACGTCTGACATGGCTGAACGAAAACATCCTGACTTATCAGACCAACTTCAAAAGCAAACACTTCTTGAACGCACTGCTCGGTGTAACATTGCAGAACTCTGACTATGAATATTATTCATTACGCATGAAGCAGATTCCCAACGAATCACTGGGCATGGCCGGTATGAGTCAAGGCACTTTCGACAAAAGTACCTCTACCTTGTCTTCCTGGTCTATGCTGTCTTATCTGGGACGTGTGAACTATAACTACAAGTCTAAATATTATGCCACAGCCTCGTTCCGTGCAGACGGTTCCTCCAAGTTCAGTAAGAAGAATCGCTATGGCTACTTCGCTTCAGGCTCACTGGCGTGGAGCTTCTCCGAAGAAGACTTCATGAAGGATTATAAGAAATGGTTTTCAAGTGGTAAAATCCGTCTGAGCTGGGGTCTTACGGGTAACAACCGTATCGGCGAATATGACTACCTTGCCTTATTGGACATGATTAAAAGCCATGCCACCACCAGCATGACCAACACCGTATATCCTTTCGACGGTAACAACGGAAATGTCGGTGTAGCTCCTATCTCTCTGCCTAATGAAGATTTGAAATGGGAAACTACCGAACAGTGGAACTTAGGTCTTGACCTGGGATTCTTCGATGAACGCATCAGTTTCACCGCCGACCTATACCGTAAGACTACCCGCGACTTGTTGCTGGATGCCACCCTTCCCTACTCTTCAGGTTATCTGACAGCCATGAAAAACATCGGTAAAGTACGCAATGACGGTATTGAATTGACGTTGAACACCGTGAACATAGACAGCAAAAACTTCAAGTGGAGCAGTAATTTCAATATTTCCTTCAATAAAAATAAAGTATTGGAACTTGCCGAAAATCAGACTAGCTTGTTGAGTACCGCCAGATTTGACCAGAACTTCAACAGCCAGCCCAATTATATTGCCAAAATAGGACAACCAATGGGTATGATTTACGGATATATCTACGAAGGTACCTATAAATATGATGATTTTGACAAAAGCGGCAGCAGCTACACGCTGAAGGGTAACATTCCCCACTACGTAAGCGAAAGCAATACACAGCCCGGTATGCCCAAGTACAAAGACTTGAACGGTGACGGCGTCATAGATACCAATGACCGTACCATGATAGGACGCGGTCTGCCCATCCATACCGGTGGTTTCACCAATAATTTCGAATACAAAGGCTTCGACCTAAGCGTATTCTTCCAATGGAGCTACGGCAACGATGTACTGAATGCCAACCGCCTGTTCTTCGACAGTGGCTTCCAGAAGAAACGTGAGTTGAATCAATATGCCAGCTATACCGACCGTTGGACACCGGAAAACCCGAACAGTAATATTCCGGCAGCTACCAACTCAAGTTCCAATCTCGTGATTTCTTCACGCGTAGTAGAAGACGCTTCATTCCTGCGCCTGAAAACTGTGACGCTGGGCTATACCGTACCCAAGACTTTCTTGAAAAAATATAAGATTGACAACGCACGCCTTTACGTAGCTGCACAAAACCTTTGGACTATTACCGGTTATTCCGGCTACGACCCCGAAGTATCTATCCGTAGCGGAGGCTTGACTCCGGGCCTTGACTTCTCGTCTTACCCACGTGCACTCTCCGTAAGTTTCGGTATCAACTTAGGTTTCTAATCCCACTAAAACACTGGAATATATATGAAAACAATAAAAACAATTATATTATCTTTCGCTTGTCTGGCAATGGCATCTTGCGATTTCCTGGACAAAGAACCGACCAAGCTGACTCCCGACAATTACTTTAATAATGCGGAAGAAGCTCTCTCATTCCTGACCTCTGTATACGCTCCACTGACCTCACAGAACTTCTACGGAAACGAGTATATGTTCATGACGGGTGCCGACGATTTGTCCCACTACGGTGGCGGTCGTAATCCGCAAACCAGCGGTGCCATTGCATGTAATAATGCCAATTCAAGCTCACCACAGTTCAGCAACCTCTGGCAAACACTTTATACCGGTATCGACCGTGCCAATACATTCTTGGAGAACATAGATAAGACGGATGACATATCCGACAAGTTGCGTCTGCAATATGCATCGGAAGCACGTTTCATGCGTGCTTACTACTATTTTACGCTCGTACAAGGCTGGGGAGACGTTCCTTTCAAAACCACTTCGACAAATAGCGTGACCGGGCTCGATATTCCCCGTACAGACAAGCAGACTATCTATGACTTCATCACCACTGAAATTTCCGAGTGTGCCGAAGGGCTTGCCACAGCTGCAGAACTGGGTTATAAGCCAGGACACGTTTCACGTTCCGCAGCATGGGGTATCTTGGCACGCGTTTATTTATTCCGTGCCGGCGAGCACTTCCGCGACAACACCAGTGGAGACGCTACAGCCATTCAAAATTATTTCAAACAAGCCAGCACATACGCACAAAAGGTAATGGGCGAAGGACATAGCCTGACAGCCAACTACTGGGACGTATTCATCGACCTCTGTTCTAACCGCTACAATACTACAGCCAATGAAAGTATATGGGAAGCCGAATTCGCCGGTGACTATACTTCCGAAGTAAGAGCGGAGGGACGTATCGGAAACCTGATAGGCATCAAATGTCCGGACCAGTCTACCGACCAATCCCTGCTGGATGCCAAAGACCCCGGATTCGGTTATGCCTACTTCTGGTCGACTCCTAAGCTGTATGAGCTCTACAAGGCGAACGGCGACATCAACCGCATGAACTGGAGCATTGCACCATTCGAATATGTAGAGGCCGTGAGCAAGAAAGGCATTACGGGACGCCAATTCGAGTTCGGCAAAATGGAAGAGGTGAAAAACCAGTACTGGGATGTATCCTATAGCTACGGTCAAGGTGACGCTGCCAAAAAGACCGGCGACTACGAAAAGAGTGAAGCCGACTCCGAAAAGAATTACTCACGCGCTTGCGGAAAATACCGCAGAGAATATGAGCTTTACGGGTCGAAGAAGAACAAGAACTACACCTCTATCAACTTCCCGTTGCTACGCTACTCGGATGTATTGCTGATGGTGGCCGAAGCTGAGAACGAAGTCAGTGCTTCTCCCACTACACTGGCTTATAAATGCTTGAACGACGTGCGTAACCGTGCCGGTATCGCTCCCTACGAAGAAGGCAGTCTCAGCAAGGAGGCCTTCCGCCAGGCAGTAAAAGACGAGCGCGCTATGGAACTTTGCTTTGAGTATACCCGTCGTTACGACCTCATCCGCTGGGGTGAATATGTAAAAAACATGAATGAGCTGGCTCCCCGCGCCTTGCAAGGTGCCAATGCCAATTGGTCTACAGGACCCAATTATAGTGTCTACACTTTTTTCCAGATAACAGATGCTTATAATTACTTCCCGATACCGGATAGTGAAATGTCTGTGAACAAAGCTATCACCCAAAATAATCTGGGTTGGTAATCGAGTGAGTGAAACAAGGATAATCATTCCAAATAAATGAATAATATTATGAAACTAAATAAACTATTGATAGCTGTCAGTATCGCAACCTTCGCCCTTGCTTCCTGCGAGAGTGAATTTACTAAAGATGCCGAACTGAATGTAAACGTGGCAACCGGAGACGGTGTAAGTTTCGACGGCCAGACCATTACCGTAAAAAGTGGAACTCCAGTAGAGTTCCATTTCAACGGCGATCCGGACTTCCTCACATTTTACAGCGGTGAGGCCGGAAAAGAATATAAATATAGAGAACGTACCACAGTGGACGAAGGAGAAGTAGAAACTTCAACTTTAAAATTCAAGCTGACTCCACAATATGGAAAACCGGAAAACATACTGACCATGTATGTGTCTGCCGACTTCCCCGGACTGGAGAAAGGCAACTTTGAAGTAGACTCCGTACTGGTGGAACAGCACGCTTGGGAAACCCTGATTCCGGCAGCCGACTTCCCCGCTACTCCAAAGGCACAAGATTTTGAAGTGGACATGAAGCCCTATTTAGGCAAACGCATCGCTGTGGCCATCTGCTACCGGGGTCAAGACAAATCGGCCTCACAATCCAGATTCACCTTCGGCAATATGCAGATTGTGAACAAGATGACCAACGGACAGGAAACGGCTTTCACCGCCAACTCGTTCGGCTTTACCCCCATCAACATGTTACACCGCCACAACCTGAGCGACCAGAAGGGTATGACCTCTAACCGTGCCTATGGTACAGTTACCAATAACACCTCCGGTATCTGGAATTTCAAAGATATGAATGCTTTCTTCATTCACAGTTCCAGTGCCAACACCGAGTTAAAATACAGTTGGCTGGTGTCCAATCTGTTTGTGGTCAATGCATGTTCCCCCGATGCAGGCACCGGATTGAAGAATGTTACCCAAAGTCTTGACTCTTACCAATACACTTACAACGCTCCCGGCACCTATACCGCTACCTTCGTAGGTACCAACGGCAATTACAAGCAAGAGTCTTCCGTGGTGCGCGAATACACGGTAGTCGTAACCGAGTAGTGAAGAAAAACGTACTATCAACACAAGACTTCTAACCTTAAAATTTTTTTATAGACCTTAATCAATTAACTTTGTCAGGGAGGAACCGCGAGGCTCTTCCCTGATTCATAAACACCCTAACATAACAAGTACCAACATGAAAACCCATAATATCAAAACCATTGCAGTAATTGCCTTGTGCATCATATTAGCAAATATTCATGCTCATGCTTCCGACTTTGAGACTATCTACAATCGTATGTATGAGAAGTACCTTGACCGGAACCCATCGAAAGAGACCATCAACGGACTGATTAAATCTCTTTCTCCCGAAGGTGCATTCGTCACCCTCAATTACCATGCCACCGACGGTTCACCCCGTAAGCATGTGCAGAACCTCATCACCCTGGCTTGTGCCTACCAACATCCACAAAACGCACTCTATCATAACAAAGCACTGAAAGAATCTTATCTCAAAGCACTCTGCTTCTGGGTAGACACCAACCACCAAGCAAAGAACTGGTGGTATCGCTACATTCCCTACCCCAAAGAGCTCTCTGTCAGCGTAGTGTTGATGAGCCGCGAAATCAATGAGAACCCGGAACTTTTTGACAAGGCCATCAAATACTTACGCTGGAGTTACGAGCATGCAGCTCCCTCGCACATGACGGGAGCCAACGGAGCCGACATCATCATGGGTTCGTTTGCAGCCAGCATCCTGACCAAAAACGAGGCGCAAATGGAAGACTTCAAAGAACGGATGACGCAACTGCTCACCATACAGTCTTCCGAAGGCATCCAGCCCGACTATCTCTTCGGACAACATTGCGGCCACGGGCGACAACTCTACTTCACCAGTTACGGCAAAGAGTTCGTAAACTCAACCTTAGCTTATTTGGAACTCTGCAAGGATACCCGTTTCCAAAGCCCCGGACTGGAATTACTGCAACGGCTCTTCACCGACGGCGTACAATGGATATTCTACAGCAAACAGCACGACCCCAACAATGCAGGGCGGTTCATCAGTAGCAACCAATACTCTTCTGCCATAAAAACATTGGCCGAGAGAATCTACAAACTAAGCAGTTCCGATGTCCGCAACAGCATGAAGCAGGCACTGCAACACATCAGCGGAGACAACAGCCTGACGGGAAACCGCATGTTCTGGCGCTTCGACTACATGGTGCATCGCCGCAACAATTACATGACCAGCTCTCGCATGACCTCTACCCGTACCGTAGGCAACGAAGCTGGCAATGGTGACGGTGAATTCAACTATTATGCCTCCAATGGAGTAAACTATCTTTTCGTCACCGGACGAGAATACAACGGAAATTTCTTCAAGATATTCAATAACCGCCAATATCCCGGTATCACCGCCGAACAAGACAATGCCCCCCTGCCCATCCCCGATTGGGGTGAAGGCGGCAATAATGGAAACAGCTTTGCCGGAGGTGTCAGCGACAGCCTTTACGGAGCCTGCGGCATGATGCTGGACCGCCACGGATTGCAAGGCCACAAAGCCTGGTTCTACTTCGACGACGAATATGTATGTCTTGGGACAGGTATCCGCAACCCCGAAGGAAAAGCCGAAGTATTTACTACCCTCAACCAATGTAACCGCGACGGAAAGGTGCAGTACATGGTGAACGGAAAAACACATACTCTGAAGAATGGTTCCGTGCAGACTGCCACAGACTGGGTGCTTCATGGACAGACCGCCTACGTCAATCTATTGCCCCAAGCCGAATACCGGATAGCTTGCGACACAGCATTGTTCAGTCTGAATACCAATCACGGTATCCGCCCGCAACGAGGAGAATATGCCTACCTGGTACATCCGGGAATCTCGACCGTATCAACCGGCGCAAAATATGCCGCAGACCTGCCGATAAAGATACT
>ERZ1504255.93-NODE-93-length-16740-cov-10.323704_pt1 | contig 16740 bp, 16 predicted proteins | sample MGYA00571881_ERZ1504255 | MGnify/ENA primary metagenome ERZ1504255 (study PRJEB39906, sample SAMEA3182071) | gut metagenome | biome: human; feature: gut; material: Stool; isolation source: human stools | place: Canada | collected 2011-12-06 ... | reverse complement strand
GCTCTATAACAGTTAGAAACCTTATTCAAGTGAATTGATAAAACAAAAATCAAGCAAATTATTCGCTATTTAAAAATTAATCAGTACTTTTGCAACCGCAATTCGGGATGTAGCTCAGCCCGGTAGAGTACGCGTCTGGGGGGCGTGTGGTCGCAAGTTCGAATCTTGTCATCCCGACTGTTGAGCATTGAGGAGTTAAGTCTAAAACTTAGCTCCTTATTTTTTTACATTAACTCAATGTCCGATATTCATTCGGAGAACATCCTACAACTCTTTTGAAAGCCTTGCTGAAATACTGTGGATATTGATATCCTAAGGCATAAGCAACGTCACCGACAGATTTAGCGGGGTCAGTAAGCAACTCTTTTGCCCTATCCATTATTTTGGTTAATATATATTCTTGCGCAGAAACACCTGTCTCCTTTTTAATCAAGTCTCCGAAATAATTTGCAGACAGGTTCAGTTGGTCTGCACAATAAGCCACAGTCAGCGTACCCCGCTCAGCGGGTTTATCCGATACGAAATAGTCGTTCAGCAATGCTTCAAAAGAGCCGAGCATGCCCTTGTTCTCCTTTTTACGGGTAGTAAACTGTCTATCATAGAAACGAATGCAATAGTTGAGCAGCAGCTCGATGGCAGAAGCGATAATCAGGTTAGTGTGACGGTCTGCCTGGTTGTATGTTTCCTCGTCAATCTTTGTCAAACAATCAATGATGGTCTGTTGCTCTTGTTTGGATAGATGCAATGCTTCGTTAGCGGCGTATGAGAAAAACGTATAATCCTGCATATGCCGACCGAGCGGCGTACCGCGTAGCAGGTCGGGATGGAACAACAGACACCATCCGGAACCGGTAAAAGTCGACCCGTCGGCTTCATGCCCGAATACTTGCCCCGGAGCGATAAACAGCAGCGTGTTCTCCTGAAAATCGTAAGAGCGACGACCGTAGGTCAAATCGTCCGTACATCGTAGTTCTTTCAGAAAAATCACATACATCCCCACGTGCTTGCGTGCATGGGGTACGGGGTGCGGCATACGGCTTCCCTCTATGACACTGACCAGAGGATGCCTTGTTTCCACACCCATATAGTCATTGTACTCCTTTATCGTTTTCAGTTGCATAACCTTCTCCATAACAGTCTATTTCAGTGGTTTCTATGCAAATGTAGAAAATATCTTCAGGTTATCTCTCCAATCAGTAAAAATTATCCTTTAAACCGTAATTCATGACCGGTCGAAGTGGAAAATCCAGCCTAATTTTGCAGCAAGTAAAACTTGATACATAATAATAAAGATTATGAAACTAAAAATGAGAATTACGACAACGCTACTCGGACTTGTCTTTGGATGCGGCATCGCAGCTTCGCAAACACCGAGAGCAGAACAAACCATGAACAGTAAACGACAATACATCGCAGAGGTCGCAGCCCTTACAAGCATGGGGCACCTCGACCAATTAAGAACAGTCCTTATCGGTGGACTGAATAGCGGTATCACCGTCAGCGAGCTTAAATAAGTTATGGTCCATTCCTACGCCTATTGTGGTTTTCCGCGTGCCCTGCGCGGACTGCAAACATTGGTTGCGGTACTTGACGAGCGTAAGGCAAAAGGCATCAGAGACAACCAGGGGCGCGAAGCGTCACCGATAACCGATACCCGCAGCAAATACGAACGCGGACGTGACATTCTTGCAGAGATTTCGGGCACCCCGGCAGATGCGCCGAAAGCCAACTATGCCGTCCTGGCCCCGGAAATCGAAGTATTCCTTAAAGAACATCTCTTTGCCGAGCTTTTCGAGCGGGACGTGCTGACCTATGCCGAACGGGAACTGGCAACCGTTGCCATAATAGCTTCTTTGGGCAAAGGCGTGGAACCGATGCTGAAAGGGCACATGGGTATTGCGCTGAATGTAGGCGTAACACCGGACGAATTACGCGGTGTGCTGGCTATCATTGAAAAGAATATCGGACGTAGCGAAGCCGATAATGGCAAACAAGTATTGAACGAATTATTGCAAAGCAAAGGGTTGACTACCAAACCGGAAACCCCGATTGTAGCAGTGGAGAATGACGTGAAGAAACAGAAAGTGACATTCCACAACCGTTTTTTGATTGATATAGTTGGCGACCTCTATTTCCCTGCGGACTATGATGCCACAAAGAAATATGCCGCCATCATCGTCGGTCATCCCTTTGGTGGCGTCAAAGAACAGACTTCGGGACTCCATGCCCGTAAGTTGGCGGAACTCGGCTATGTGGCATTAGCCTTCGATGCGTCCTATTATGGCGAGAGTGGCGGTTATCCGCGTCGTATGGAATCGCCCGAAGTGCGGGTAGAAGACTTCAGTGCGGCAGTCGATTTCCTCACGAACCATCCGGCTGTCTATGCTGATAAGATAGGAGTAATCGGCATCTGTGGCGGAGGCTGCTACTCTGTCAGTGCTACGCAGATAGACCATCGCATCAAGGCACTTGCCACCATCAGTATGTACGACATGGGCCGCGCCCGCCGTCAGGGTGTAGGCGACTCGCAGACTTACGAACAGCGTATGGCTATCCTTGATGAAATCGGCCGCCAGCGTACGATGGAATATGGTGGGGCTGTACGCAAGGATATCCGTGCCCTGCCCGAAAAAGTGGATGAGAACACACCGAAGTTTGCCATCGACTTCCTCGATTATTACGACAATCCACAACGCGGTCAACATCCCAACTCTACGGGCTATTACTCCTACACGAGCCTCGCACCGATGATGAACTTCTTCCCCTTTGCGCAAATCGAGACTATATCGCCACGTCCTATGCTTTTCATAGTGGGAGAAAATGCAGTATCGAAATATTTTTCTGAGGACGCATACGCGAAAGCCGCCGAACCGAAAGAACTGTTTGTCGTACCCGGAGCTACGCACGTGGATTTATACGACCACCCGAAATATCTGAAAATCACGCTTCCCAAACTGGACTCTTTCTTTAAACAACATTTAAAATAACTCTTCAAGATGAAAAAGATGACTTACTTATTTCTACTGGCTGCAACACTTGGTGCTTGCAGTCCGAAACCGGATAAAAAGATTGAAAGGCCCCCAAAAGCATCAGCCTCTCTCTTTCCCCAAGGAGATGCCATCGAGGGCAGCAATTTCAACGGAACGGCATACCTCCAACGGCTGATGACCGACAGTGAAACATTCGATGTGGTAGTCTCCGACGTGATATTCGAGCCGAAAGCCCGAAACAGCTGGCATTCGCATCCGGGCGGACAGATTCTGATTGCCACCGCCGGAAAAGGTTACTATCAGGAAAAGGGGAAGCCTATACAAGTGTTGAATCCCGGCGATGTAGTCGCTATTCCGGCAGATGTGGTGCATTGGCACGGAGCGGCTCCCGACAGCGGATTCACGCATATAGCTATCAATACAAAAGTTCATTTGGGTGCTACACAGTGGTATGAACCTGTAAGCGATGAAGAATACACTAATCAATAAATATCTAAAAACAACTCGAATATGAAAAAGTTACTTCTTATTCCGCTCTTGCTCCTCTCTCTAACGACAATGGCAGCATGCTCTACCACCGACGACACTCCCGATACTCCATCCGGAAACGGCAATATGCTTGTGCTCTACTTTTCTGCCGAAGGACACACCCAGGCCATTGCCGAACGTATCGTGAAACTTACAGGCGCAGATATCCATCGCATTGAGGCTGCCGAACCGTATGCTGCAAATCCTTACGATGACAGCGACCGCATTCAGCATGAAGCCTATAATGACCTGCGCCCTGGAGTAGCGAATCTGCTTGATAAATAGGCATTGGCGAAATATGATACAATTTTCGTCGGTTCGCCTTGCTGGTGGCATCAACCCGCAATGGTAGTCTGTACATTCCTCGAAGCATACGACCTGAAAGACAAGGTAATCATTCCTTTCTTTACCTACGGGGCTACTACCTATCTGAACGAGTCCATGCAGAAAATTTACAAGGTAACATCCACTTCAAGACATATTCCGGAAACACTTCCCGAAGACCTTGATGCGGAGGATATTACGACACCAGGACGCCCTGATGATGCAGATATCGACATGCCGGGCAACGCTAATGGTACAGAAGGATGGTTACACCGAATCGGAATAGCAGTGCGTTCGGGAATATTCAATACATCTGCCGACTAATTGATAATATCTTTTTCTTCTTCGAGCACTCCGTCTGCCAATGCAATATCTTCCCCCATCTCCCAATACTTCATCCACTTTTACTGGAATTCTCGTAAGAAATCTCTATTTTTGCACTTTAAACAAGAAAAATTATGGGAGCAGCTAAATGGATAGGCGGCATCATCGGCTTCATGGCCGGAGGACCGCTGGGAGCCTTGGCAGGTTTTGTATTCGGTTCATTGTTCGACACCGATTCAAATGACGCAGGCAGTTATTATGGAGAAGCACCAACGCACGGCACTACCTATACCGGGCAACGGAACAGTTTCCTCTTCTCCATGCTCGTGATGGCTTCGTACATTATCCGTGCAGACGGGCGCATCATGCATAGTGAAATGGAATTCGTCCGCCGCTTTCTGAGAAGCACATTCGGTGAGGCTGCCGTGGGCGAGGGAGAACGGATACTGCTCAACCTCTTCGAACAGCGCAAGCAGATGGACAGACAAAACCCACTGGCATTTAAAAACACCATCCGTGACTGTGGAACGCAGATTGCCGCCAACCTGACATACGAGGAACGCTTGCAACTGCTGGTATTCTTGGTAGAAATTGCCAAAAGCGACGGACACGTCTGCAACGAGGAGATAGAAGCCTTGAAAGAAGTGGCCATGTACATGGGACTATCCGTCAAGGAAGTGGAATCCATGCTTAACCTAGGCGGTAGCTCACTGAACGAGGCCTACAAAGTACTTGAAATTGAACCCACTGCCACCAATGACGAAGTGCGTGCCGCTTACCGCCGCCTAGCCTTGAAACACCATCCCGACCGGGTGGCAACGCTGGGCGAAGACATCAAGAAAGCCGCAGAAGAGAAGTTCCAAAGCATCAACAATGCCAAAGAACAGATATACAAGGCACGAGGTATGAAATGACGTACCTCGCTCCTTGCCTTGTGGACAGCATCATGACGTTTATAAACATTCTATATTAACATCAACCCACACACTTATGAAGAAAACCCTTGCAATCCTTGCACTAGGCCTTACTGCCATTGCCGGACATGCCGCCACGCCGCTCTGGATGCGCGATGTGCAAATCTCTCCCGACGGTACGGAAATCGCATTCTGCTACAAAGGAGACATCTACAAGGTGCCGGCCAAAGGTGGAACCGCCACACAGCTTACTACCCAAGAGAGCTACGAATGTACCCCCATATGGTCGCCGGACGGCAAACAAATAGCCTTTGCCAGCGACAGATACGGCAACTTCGACGTATTCGTGATGCCGGCAGACGGCGGAACCGCCCAACGGCTCACTACCCACTCCACCGGTGAGATACCCTCCACATTCACTCCGGACGGAAAGTATATCTTGTTTTCCGCATCCATCCAGGACCCGGCAAGCAGCGCTCTTTTCGCCACTTCGGCCATGACCGAGCGTTACAAAGTACCTGCAACGGGAGGGCGTACGGAGCAAGTGCTGGGCACCCCTGCCGAAGCGGTCTGCTTCGACAAGGCGGGCCATCAGTTCCTCTACCAAGACCGCAAGGGATTTGAAGATGAATGGAGAAAGCACCACACCTCCTCCATCACCCGCGACATCTGGCTGTATGATGCAAAGACGGGTATCCATACCAACCTCACCGACCGCGCGGGCGAAGACCGCAACCCGGTGTTGTCACCCGATGGAAGAACGGTTTACTTTTTGAGTGAGAGAAACGGCGGCTCATTCAACGTGTATGCCTTCCCGCTGGCACAGCCCCGAGAGGTGAAGCCCATCACCAGCTTCAAGACACATCCCGTGCGCTTCCTCTCCATGAGTGACGGCGGGACGTTGTGCTACAGTTACGACGGCGAAATCTATACCCAGCAGCCGGATGCCACCCCGAAGAAAGTCGCCATAGAACTGGTGCGCGATGACCGGCCGCAATTCGCCAACCTGCAGTCTTCCGACGGAGCCACCTCTGCCGTTGTGTCCCCGGACGGAAAACAGATTGCCTTCACGCTGCGCGGAGAAGTCTTTGTCACTTCGGCAGACTATGCCACTACCAAGCAGGTGACGCACACACCGGCACGCGAAGCGGGCCTCTCCTTTGCGACGGACAACCGCACCCTGGCCTACGCCAGCGAGCGAGGCGGCAACTGGCAGCTCTACCTTGCCAAGATAGCCCGCAAGGAAGACCCTAACTTCCCGAACGCCACGCTGATTGAAGAAGAAGTGCTGCTGCCCTCCACCACCGTGGAACGTGCCTATCCGCAATTCTCGCCCGACGGCAAGGAACTCGCCTTTATCGAAGACCGCATCCGGCTGATGGTGCTCAATCTGGAGACGAAGAAGGTGCGCCAGATTACGGACGGCTCCACCTGGTACAGCACCGGCGGAGGATTTGACTACGCATGGTCGCCGGACGGTAAATGGTTTACACTTGAGTTCACGGGTAACAAGCACGACCCCTACTCCGACATCGGCCTGGTCAGCGCAGAGGGAGGCAAAGACATCATCAACCTCACCAATAGCGGCTACATGAGCGGCTATCCCCACTTTGCGCTGGACGGCAACGCCATCCTTTTCACCACCGAACGCTACGGCATGCGTGCCCATGCCTCATGGGGCTCGCTGAACGACGCCATGCTCGTCTTCCTCAACCAAGACGCCTACGACAAATACTGCCTGAGCAAAGAAGACTACGAGTTGCGCAAGGAGCTGGAGAAGGAGCAGAAGAAGTCTGCCGGGAAGGACACCCCCCAAGGCAAAAACAAGGATAAAAAGAAGAAATACGACAAGAAAGACAGCAATGCTGACGAAAAAGATGACCAGCCGAAAGACATCGTCGTAGAGCTGAAAGGCATCGAAGACCGTGTGGTGCGCCTCACCCCGAACTCTTCCGACATGGGCAGCACCATCATCTCCAAGGATGGCGAGACACTCTACTACCTGGCAGCCTTCGAAGGTGGCTACGACCTCTGGAAGATGAACCTCCGCAAGAAGGAAACCAAACTGCTGCACAAGATGGATGCCGGATGGGCAGACATGCAGCTGGACAAGGACGGCAAAAACCTCTTCCTGCTGGGCAGCCGCAAGATGCAGAAAATGGACACTTCATCCGACGCGCTGACCCCCATCACCTTCCAGGTAGATGCCAAGATGGACCTGGCTGCGGAGCGCGAATACATGTTCGACCACGTGTACCGCCAACAGCAGAAGCGATTCTACAATACCAATATGCACGGAGTGGACTGGGACAAGATGACCGCCGCCTATCGCCGCTTCCTGCCCCATATCGACAACAATTATGACTTTGCCGAACTGCTGAGCGAATGGCTGGGCGAGCTGAACGTATCTCACACCGGCGGCCGTTTCTATCCCAAAGGGCAATCCGAACCTACTGCCAGCCTGGGACTGTTCTTCGACTGGAACTACACGGGCAAGGGCATGCTCATTGCCGAAGTAGTGGAGAAAGGCCCCTTCGACACAGCCAACACCCGGGTGAAAGCCGGCACAGTCATCGAAAAGATAGACGGCGTGGAAATCACCCCCGATGCGGACTATTACACGCTGCTCAACAACAAGGCACGGAAGAAAACACTTGTTTCTCTCTTCGACCCGCAGACCAAGGAGCACTGGGAAGAGGTCATTATCCCCATTACGAACGGTGCGTTCAGCGATTTACTCTACAGCCGCTGGGTGAAACAGCGTGCGGCAGACGTTGACCGATGGTCGGGTGGCCGATTGGGTTACGTGCACATCGAGTCTATGGGAGACGACAGTTTCCGTTCCGTCTACTCGGACATCCTGGGAAAATACAACAACCGCGAAGGCATCGTCATCGACACCCGTTTCAATGGCGGTGGACGCTTGCACGAGGATATAGAAATACTTTTCAGTGGACAAAAATACTTCACCCAAGTGGTGCGCGGTCGCGAGACGTGCGACATGCCCAGCCGCCGCTGGAACAAACCCTCCATCATGGTGATGTGCGAGGCCAACTACTCCAATGCGCACGGCACGCCGTGGGTTTACAGCCACCGCGGACTGGGCAAGCTGGTAGGCATGCCCGTGCCGGGAACCATGACCAGCGTGTCGTGGGAACGCCTGCAAGACCCGTCATTGGTATTCGGCATCCCCGTCGTGGGCTACCGCCTGTCGGACGGCAGCTATCTGGAGAACTCGCAGCTGGAGCCGGACATCAAAGTAGCCAATTCACCCGAGACCATCGTGAAGGGAGAAGACACACAGCTGAAAGCTGCCGTAGAGGAACTGCTGAAGGAACTCGAAAAATAAGTACCGCCCTGCCCCACGCAGGAATACCGGTCATATAGGCCGATATATATATTAAGATGATGTGTCAAAACGGTTGATGGCACATCATCTTTTTTTATATGCCACAAGGAAGCAAGACTTTTTCTATCTCACTTTTTTGCACTATCTTTGTGACATAAATTCCTAACTCTTTAACTGATTATGTTTGCTGACTTGTTAAACTCCTCCTATTTCGCGCTCTTTCTCATTGTGGCTTTAGGCTTCATGTTGGGAAGAATCAAGATTAAAGGGCTTTCGCTCGACGTCTCCGCCGTCATCTTCATTGCCCTGCTGTTCGGACACTTCGGTGTCATCATCCCCAAAGAATTAGGAAACTTCGGACTGGTGCTCTTCATCTTCACCATCGGCATCCAGGCCGGTCCCGGATTTTTCGACTCCTTCCGGAGCAAGGGCAAGACGCTTATCATCATCACCCTGCTCATCATCTGCTCCGCCGCCCTGACGGCAGTAGGACTGAAATATGCCTTCGACATCGATACTCCCAGTGTCGTGGGACTGATAGCCGGTGCCCTGACCAGTACGCCGGGACTCGCCGTTGCCATTGACAGCACCCATTCCCCACTGGCATCCATCGCTTACGGTATTGCCTATCCTTTCGGCGTTATCGGCGTGATTCTCTTCGTTAAGCTGCTGCCCCGTATCATGCGCATCGACCTCGACAAGGAGGCGCGCCGGTTGGAGAAGGAACGCCGCAGCCAGTTCCCGGAACTGACAACCTGTCTGTTCCGCGTAACCAACCCCGCCGTCTTCGACCGGAGCCTGATGCAAATCAATGCGCGCGCCATGACCGGAGCCGTCATCTCACGCCACAAGCACAACGAGCAGATAGCCATCCCCACCGCCCAGACCATCCTGCACGAGGGAGACTACATACAAGCCGTGGGTAGCGAAGAGGCCTTAAACCAGCTCGCCGTCCTCGTGGGCGAACGCGAAGAAGGCGAACTGCCACTCGTAGACATGCAGGAGATTGAATCCCTGCTGCTCACCAAGAAGGATATGATAAACAAGCAGCTGGGCGACCTCAACCTGATGAAGAACTTCGGCTGCACCGTCACCCGCATCCGCCGAAGCGGCATCGACCTCTCCCCCTCGCCCGACCTCGCCCTGAAATTCGGCGACAAGCTGATGGTGGTGGGCGAGAAGGACGGCATCAAGGGAGTGGCACGCCTGCTGGGCAACGACACCAAGCAACTGTCCGACACCGACTTCTTCCCCATCGCCCTGGGCATCGTGCTGGGCGTGCTCTTCGGCAAGCTCAACATCTCCTTCTCGGACAGTCTGTCGTTCTCTCCGGGACTGACGGGAGGCATCCTGATGGTCGCCTTGTTCCTGAGCGCCATCGGAAAGACCGGCCCCATTCTGTGGTCCATGTCCGGCCCTGCCAACCAACTGCTGCGCCAGCTGGGACTGCTGCTCTTCCTTGCCGAAGTAGGGACATCGGCAGGACGGAATCTGATGGCCACGTTCCAGGAAAGCGGCTGGCTCTTGTTCGGCGTAGGCGCCGCCATCACGCTGGTGCCCATGCTGGTGGCAGTATGCGTAGGCCTGTTCGTGTTCAAGATAAACATTCTCGACCTGCTGGGCACCATCACCGGCGGCATGACCAGTACGCCCGGCCTTGCCGCCGCCGACTCCATGACGGACAGCAACATACCGAGCGTGGCCTATGCCACGGTATATCCCATTGCCATGGTGTTCCTCATTCTGATAATCCAGGTGATAGCCTCCGCAGTCTATTGACGCATGAAGACGTACAGCCGGACAGAAACCATCGCCCGCATGAACGCACTGGCCGGAGCCAATGTGCCCTTCCTCTTCATCGTAGACTACGCGCAAGAGCAGTCGCACATTGAGCCCCTCGACCGGATAGACCCCGCCACCTGCCTTTTCCAATTCCCGAAGGCAGGCAACACGGAGACGGCTGCAACAGCCCTTGCCAGAAGCACAGCCGCCCGATGCGCCGGCCCTATCCAGTGGGACATCACTCCCCCTTCCCCCGCCGCATACAGACATTCGTTCGACCTCGTAAAGCAAAACCTGCTGGCAGGCAACAGCTACCTGACGAACCTCACTTGCCGGGTACCCGTCACCACCAATCTGACACTGGAAGAAATATTCCTCCACTCCGAAGCCTTGTACAAGCTGTGGCTGAAAGACCGGTTCGTCTGCTTCTCCCCCGAAATCTTTGTCCGCATAGAGAAGGGCAAGATAAAGTCCTTCCCCATGAAAGGCACCATCGACGCTACCCTGCCCGATGCGGAACAGCTCTTGATGCAGGACACCAAAGAGGCAGCCGAGCACGCCACCATCGTCGACCTGATACGCAATGACCTCAGCATGGTTTCGGAACACGTCGAAGTGACCTCCTACCGCTATATAGACCGCCTGCAAACCAATAAGGGCCCCATCCTCCAGACCAGCTCCGAGATATGCGGCACCCTGCCCGAAGACTACACCGCACACCTGGGCGACATCATCTTCCGCCTGCTTCCTGCCGGCTCCATCACCGGCGCCCCCAAGCCCAAAACCGTAGAAATCATCGCCCAGGCCGAAGACTACCGCCGGGGCTTCTACACCGGCATCATGGGGCATTATGCCGACGGACAGCTGGACAGCGCTGTCATGATACGCTTCATCGAGCAGGAAAACGGCCAGCTCCACTTCAAGGCAGGAGGCGGCATCACCGCCAAAAGCCGGTGGGAAAGCGAATACAACGAAGTAATACAGAAAATATATGTGCCTATTTATTGAGACCATACGCATCGACCACGGAAGGGTCTGCAACCTTTCCCGCCACAACCGAAGGCTGAACGATACCCGCGCCCACTTCTGGCCGGAAAGCACACCGCTGCAACTGTCCGATTATCTGTCGTCTCCCGGCTGTGGAGCAGGCATCACCGGGGCGGGCATCGTCAAGGCACGCGTAGTGTATGGTGAGAAAGGTATTGAAGATGTCAGCTACTCCCCCTACACCGTGCGGCACGTGCATTCGCTGGCACTGATACAGGCAGACCACATCGACTACACCTACAAAAGCGCCGGACGCGAACCGCTGAACCGCCTCTTTGCCCTGCGCGGCGCATGCGACGACATTCTGATTGTGAAACAAGGTCTGCTGACAGACACCTCCATCGCCAACATCGCCCTTTCCGACGGCACCCACTGGTACACGCCGGCACATCCCCTGCTGAAAGGAACCAAACGGGCAGCCTTGCTGGAAGAAGGAATCTTGCAGGAAAAAGACATCAGACCGGAAGACTTGCCTTCATTCTCTACCGTCAGACTATTCAATGCCATGATTGACTGGGGAGAACTGGAGCTCCCCGTACGGAACATCATCCCATAGAGCCGCTACTCGTGCATATCGTTGAGATGTATCTCCAACGACTTCACCGATATATATATTTCGTACACCGATATGGCCAGCGAAACAATCAGCAATATCAGCGCCAAACCGAAAATATAGGCCGAAAGCAGATGGAGACGGATATAGACAAAGAACATGCTGACCACGCACAGCAGCAGGCTTCCGATGCCCGCCACCTGCATGGCACGCGTCAGGTAGAGCCGCTTCCTCAGGTTGGCAATCTGCGCCGCCTTCACCGAAGACGGGTTCTCCATGTACTGTTCCTTTAAGGTGCGCACCAGTTGGGCATAGGACAAGAAACGGTTAGTATAGGCCAGCATAATCAGCTATATGGCCGATAACAGCAAGGCGGGGGTGGTTAAATCTATTTCCATAAGAATGATGCTTAATTATATCTATCCGTCCCGATAACAGGACTTACTTCCGCAAAGATAAACGAAAGATTGAAACCACAGAAACAAGTTTCCTTTTTTCCATTTCCCAAAGATTTATCCTACTTTTGCAGTGACAATAAAAAAAACTCCTTACCACCGTAACTTAACAAATACGACCATGCGATATACCGTTTCCGCTCCTGCCTCACTGCACGCAGCCATACAGCTCCCGGCATCCAAAAGTATCAGTAACCGGGCACTCATCCTCCACTCCCTTGCCCACGGCAATATCCTGCCCCGCAATCTGAGCGATTGTGACGACACCATAGTGATGACTCGCGCCCTCGACGGAAATCCCGGACATATAGATATCCTTGCCGCCGGCACCGCCATGCGTTTCCTCACCGCCTACCTCAGCGTAACTCCTGGCACCCGAATCATCACCGGTACGCAACGCATGCAGCAACGCCCCATCCGCATACTGGTAGACGCCCTGCGAGAGCTCGGCGCCCGCATAGAATACGTCGGAAACGAAGGGTTCCCTCCCTTGCGCATCACCGGAACAGAACTGACCGGCAGCGAAATATCCCTCGCCGGCAATGTCAGCTCACAATACATATCCGCCCTGCTGATGATTGGTACCGTCCTTCCCAAAGGCCTGCGCCTGCACTTGACGGGTGACATCATCTCCCGCCCCTACATCAACCTGACCCTGCAACTGATGCGCGACTTCGGCGCCCAAGCCGACTGGGTCTCCGAAGATTGCATCACCGTCAGCCCCGGCGGATACACGGATACCCCTTTCACCGTAGAAAGCGATTGGAGCGCCGCCTCTTACTGGTATCAGATGACGGCAATAGAAGGAATTAAAAATGAAAAAATAAAAGGGGGAGACAGAAGTAGCGCAAAAGAAAGTGAAGACAGCACGAAGGAAGAAGCGCACACGGCAGAAATCGAACTGCTCGGTCTCTTCGCCCACAGCTATCAAGGCGACAGCCGCGGCGCGGAAGTCTTTACCCGCCTCGGCGTCCATACCGAATATACAGACCGGGGAGTAAAACTGACCCGGAAGGGTACTCCCGCCACCCGTCTCGACGAAGACATGGTGGACATCCCGGACCTGGCGCAGACCTTTGTCGTCACCTGCTGCTTGATGGACATCCCTTTCCGCTTCACCGGACTGCAAAGCCTCAAAATAAAGGAGACCGACCGTATCACCGCCCTCATTACGGAACTGCGTAAACTGGGTTACGTCGTGCGCTCCGAGCAAGACAGCATCTTGTTGTGGGATGGCGAACGCTGCCCGGCAGACGCTGACCCCGTCATCGCCACCTACGAAGACCACCGTATGGCCATGGCATTTGCCCCCGCCTGCCTTGTACTGCCCCAAATACGGATAAATGAACCACAGGTCGTTACCAAATCTTACCCTGCTTACTGGGAAGACTTGCAAAAGGCGGGATTTAAAGTCTGCCAAGATGCAATGCAATCTTAGAATAAAGCTTTTATTCTTAGAAATACAGCCTTTATTCTTAAGAATATAACCTTTATTCTTAGAAATAAAGGATACATTCTAAGATTAGGATGTATCCAAAGTAGTTTTACACTACGTTCCAAGCAAGTAATGCCTGCGTCGGGTGGAAGTAATCTACCTACCTGCAATCTGAAGCATTATTTTGTCGTGTACAAAACAATATGTATCTTTGTCCGTTCTATTAATGGAACATGTTTTTCAAGAAAAGGAAGCCCATGTGGATATTGATTATTAGCCTGATTGCCCTTGCCCTCGTGGCAGCCACAGCCGGAATTATACGCAACCGGAAACTGCAGAAGAAGATAGACCGCGGCGAACTGGACGCCATGCCCGAAGTGCAGGAAGTGGATGCCGAGTGCTGCGGACAGCATGAAATCTGCGAACGTGACAGCCTGCTGGCAGCCGTCAGCAAGCAAATAGAATATTACGATGACGAAGAACTGGACAAATACATCGGCACCGCTCCCGATGCCTATACTCCCGAGCAGGAAGACGAGTTCCGCGACGTGTTCTACACCATGCAAGACACGGACGTAGCCGGATGGGTGCGCAGCCTGCAACTGCGTGGCATAGCCTTGCCGGACAACATCAAGGATGAAGTGTTCCTCATCATCGGCGAACGCCGTCTCACCCCCCATTCCTAACACTCCACATCCAACTTTTAATTTTTAATTCTTAATTTTTAATTGAATAAATGGAGCTACTGCAATACACTTTTTTCCAACATGCCCTCATCGGCAGTCTGCTGACAAGCATTGCTTGCGGGCTGATAGGCACATACATCGTCACCCGGAGACTAGTGTTCATCAGCGGCGGATTGACGCATGCATCTTTTGGCGGTATCGGCCTGGGATTGTATACCGGCATTTCCCCCATTCTGTCGGCAGCCTTGTTTGCAGTCTTGTCCGCTTTCGGTGTAGAGTGGCTCAGCAAACGGAAGGACATGCGGGAAGACTCCGCCATTGCCGTATTCTGGACATTGGGCATGGCACTGGGCATCATGTTCACTTTCCTCTCGCCGGGATTCGCACCCGACTTGTCCGCCTATCTCTTCGGCAACATTCTCACGATTACCTGGAGCGACATCGCTCTATTGGGAGGGCTTGCCCTGCTGCTGATACTGTTTTTCGCGCTGTATCTCCATCCCATCATCTACGTAGCCTTCGACCGGGAGTTTGCCCGCTCGCAAGGTATTCCGGTGCAGGTATTCGAATATGTACTGATGATGTTCATTGCGCTGACCATCGTGGCATGCCTGCGCATGGTGGGCATCGTGCTGGTCATTTCGCTGCTCACCGTTCCGCAGATGACCGCCAACTTGTTCTCGCACCGGTTCCACCGCATCATCTGGCTTTCCATCGGCATCGGTTACCTCAGTTGCCTGGGCGGGCTGATGATTTCTTTCTACTTGAATGTCCCCTCGGGTGCATCCATCATATTCTTTTCCATCATTATCTATGCCATTTGCAAGACAGGAAAAAGTTTTTGGCTATATTTGCAACGCTAAATCAAAAGACACAATGGAAATCAAAATTCAGTCATTAGACCAGATTCACGAAGCCGCCCGCCAGTTCATCGCTGAAATGGGTGATAATACCGTCTTCGCTCTTTACGGAAAAATGGGGGCGGGCAAGACAACTTTCATCAAAGCCGTTTGCGAGGAGTTGGGCGTTTCCGACGTCATCACCTCCCCTACCTTCGCCATTGTCAACGAATACCGTTCCGACACTGCCGGCGAACTGATTTACCATTTCGACTTCTACCGCATCAAGAAACTGGAAGAAGTGTATGACATGGGTTACGAAGATTACTTCTACAGCGGCGCCCTCTGCTTCATAGAATGGCCGGAGCTGGTAGAGGAACTCTTGCCGGGCAACACCATCAAGGTCACCATCGAAGAAGTGGAGAACGGAGAGCGGGAAGTCACGTTAGAGAGCTTTGAATAATAAGGTATGCATTTCCCCCTCTTTAATTTTTAATTCTTAATTCTTATTTCTGATGAGCCAATACATCGTTCAAGGGATTTTCGCCGTCGCAGGCATCATCGCCTTGCTGGCAGCCATATTGGACTGGAACTGGTTCTTTACTGCCCGAAACACCCAGTTTATCGTACAAAATGTAGGGCGGCGACAAGCCCGCCTGTTCTACGGTGTATTGGGTGTCATTCTCATCGGCACGTCCATCTTCTTTTTTCTGAATACGCCACCGGTCACATAAAAACAAAAAATCGCGGATGAAGCCATGCCCATCCGCGATTTTCCTATACTTTTGATACAGACTATTCTTCGTCCAAAGATTCCGTATATTCCATCTCACCTTGTACGATGAAAAGGATTTCTTCCGGATCATAGTCACCCATCTCATCCTTATGGGCTTCCTTGACAATATAGTCCACGATTTTCCCCAAATCAATCTCGATGTACCCATCCGCATCCGGCTGTGCATCAAGGATGCCGCTCTCGGAATAGTACTCGTCAATCAAATCGAGAAAATAATAGAACTCGTCGTCAGAGAACTTCTCTTTCAACTCCTGCGGCAAATAATTCTTGATGTACTCGATGGTCTTTTCATCATCGACATCATTCTGCAAAAAATCGTCTTCCATTCCCATACTTACTATTGCTTAAAGGGTTAATGTTATTGACTATTTGACGATTTACTATTTACTATTTGGCGGCGCCATGATGCCAAAAGGGTAAATCGTAAATCGTCAAATAGTACCTTATAATATCGCTTCTATCTTGGCCACGTAAGCAGATTTCGGAGCAGAACCTACCTGCTTGTCCACCAGCTCTCCATTCTTGAAGAACAAGACTGTAGGGATGTTGCGTATACCATATTCGGCAGCCACATCACCGTTCTCATCCACGTCACATTTGCCAATAATCACCTTTCCTTCATATTCAGTAGCCAATTCATCGATGATTGGTCCCACCATCTTACAAGGGCCGCACCAAGGTGCCCAGAAATCCATAACGACCGGCTTTCCCTCTACCA